>Ga0209415_10000121_pt1 | contig 120229 bp, 115 predicted proteins | sample PeaSoiSIISIP2007_FD_187696 | JGI IMG/M metagenome (GOLD analysis project Ga0209415, IMG submission 187696) | Peat soil microbial communities from Weissenstadt, Germany - SII-SIP-2007 (SPAdes) (version 2) | ecosystem: Environmental > Terrestrial > Soil > Wetlands > Peat | place: Germany...
TGGGCCCGGACGGATTTGAACCGTCGACCGACCGGTTATGAGCCGGTCGCTCTGAGCCGGACTAAGCTACGGGCCCATCGGGAACTCCGCCGAGGCGCCGCCGAGCGGAGCTTGGGGCCCGCGGAGGTTGACCGCGAACCTTTCGAACCGCTGACCGTCCGGTTAACAGCCGGACGCTCTGCCGCTGAGCTACGGCGGCACCGAGCTCGCCGAGCTGGCATCGCTCTAATAGCCTTTCCGGCCGGGAGGCTGACGTTCCTCGTGCTCCGCGGCCCTCGCCTTCAGACGCTGGATGACCGTGGTCATGCTCTCGAGAGAGCGGTTCAGCGTCGCCCAGAACTCGCGCGCCCGGTCGGTCACGACCGCACCGTCGGCGGAGGGCTGGATGACCCCTTCCCTCTCGAGGAGGTGCAGGGAGTACCGGGTCTTGTGGATCGGAAGCCGTAGCGCCTCGCTCAACCGGATGATCCCGATCGGCGGGCTCTGCGAGAGCCGCTCGAGGATGTCGACGTTCCGCGCGAGCAGGACGAGCTCCTCCTCGATCCGGTCGGCCAGCTGGGCTGGTTCATCCTCGGAGAGAGGGACCTCGACGTCCGGCAGGGGTTCCTTCGGTGCCGGCATCGTCGACTTCCCGAGTCGAGCGCGCTTACTTGAACGTTGTCGGCAACCCGCTCCCCCTCCGGGGGGGTGCCCGCTACGAATCCGGACGGCTCCGGGGGCCACCCGAAGGAACGCTCCGGCGTTCATCCCTCGGGGGGCACGGTCGAACGGCCACCGGAGCGGATCTGACGGGCCCGCCGGGACTCGCTCGATGATTTCCTCCCCGGGATGGGCGGTACTGTCGAGGGGGGACCGCGAGAGATTCTCCACGGCTTACGTGCGGAGGAAGGCTCAGATGGTGGAGACATCCCTGTACGCCGTAGGCCGAGGGCGAAATGCCACAAAGACGACCTCGTCCCCGACGACCCGATATAACCCGCGATAGCCCCTCACGCGCATCGTCCAGAGGCCGCGCCCTCCTTTGAGCGCATGAACATCGAGTGCGCCCGAAACGGGCCGGAAGGGTGACCGTGAGAGCTCGCCGAACCCGGTATCGAACTGGCGGCGGATCGCCTTCGGAAGGCGCAACAGTTCGTTCGCGGCCGATCGAGTGAAAACGATAGCGTACGCCACTTCAGTACGCTCTGCGTTTGCGAAGCTCGCTCAAGGAGATCCGGGGCTCCTCTCGGAACCTACGATCCATCTCGTCTAGGAACTCCCGGGTTGGATACTCCTCGATGAATTCGAGGATCACATCCCCATAGGACTTTCCCCGGGTCTTGTACTTCGAGAGGGCCTCACGAACGAAGACCGGGACGGTGATGGTTGTAGCCGATGTGTCCGACGTCACGAGCAGGTCAGAGCAATTGGTGGTATAATTGCTTCGCCGAACGCATCATCGATGGATCCCTGCGTCGTCGGGTAGAACGAAGCTCCTTGTATGCCGTCACGAGGACTCTGGCTCGGGGACGAGCTCCGGAGCCCGCGCTTCGCTCCCGACTGGCCCAGCGCTTGTTCCGACCTATGGCTACTCCAGATCCGGAATAGACTCGCGAGACAGTAGCACCTTCAGTGTCCGCGGTTGGCCGGGAGTTCGCGAGAGGTAGCCCCGTCCTTCGAGCTGTAGGATCATTCGATGGGCGGATGGCCCCCGGACGGCGAAAAAGTCAGCTATCTCGTTCTCCGAGGGCGGTCGCCGGTGGACCATCGTGTAGTAATGGATGTAGGCGAGGTACTGCCCTTGAGTGCGCGTGAGCGCCCGAGCCACGGCCGGAACTCCGCCCAAGAGCAGCGTTCGGTGCGCTTGAACTTCGCTAGGATTGACCGGAACGCGGTGCCCACCATCAGGCTCGCATGGAAGGCGCGATCTCGCGCTCTCGCCACGCCCTAGTGAGAGTGCCCACGCCTCCTCCCGGCCAGGCACCCCGGACGTTACGCCGGTTACCGGTGTTACGGGCCCGCCGGGATTCGAACCCGGGTTCGAGGCTCCGGAGGCCTCTGTGATGTCCAAGCTATACTACGGGCCCGGTCCGAGGGCGGAGTACTCGCTCAGCTAAACGTTGCCGCCGCACAGCCACGGGTGCGACGGTAGTTCCAGAATCGGATGTAGACCCGACGGAAGGACCGGTCCAAGAACGGGACCCTGCCGTAGACGCGAGCTACCCGCTCGCCGAGGACGAGGCGGGCGAGCGGGGTCACGATGTCGGATCCGGTCTCGCGGCCGGCCCCGGTCACGAGATGCGCCGACCCGTACCGGACCCCGTCGGCGAGATCCCCCAGGTCGCGCTCGGCGTCCGGGGCGTCGAGCGGGACCGCGACCAGGCGTTGGTGGCTCGTGCCCTCGGCCGCGCGCGCGAAGAAGCTGCAGGAACCACACCCGCGGTCGTAGTAGAGGCGGGCAACCCGGTCCTCCGCGTACGGCATCGGTGCCGTACACGAGCGCGCGGCGGGAGAAAACAGAGGGGGGTCTAGGCCTTCGCGGCCTTTCCCTTAGGCGGGGGAGCGACGGTGGACTCGGAGTACCCGCAGCGACCGCACGACCGTCGGCCTTCGTGCTCGGCGAGGAACGTCCCGGGGCCGCACTTGGGGCACGACTTGTGGGTCCGGACCAGGGCATCGCCCTTGGTTTCGTAGAGGCCGACCCTCGCCTTAGCCATCGGGCCTCACTCCTTCTTCGCAGGCGCGCCCTCTGCCTTCGGCTCTGCCTTGTGCTCGGCCTTGTGCTCGGCCTTGTGCTCGGCCTTGTGCTCGGCCCTGTGCTCGGGCTCGTGTTCGGGCTTGGGCTCAACCTTGGGCTCGGCCTTGGGCTCAGCCTTCGGCTCAGCCTTGGGCTCGGCCTTGGGAGCCTCGGCGGGCGCCTCGGCTGCGGCCGGCGTCGCCGGCCCCTTCGCCACCTTCTCCTTCAACCCATTGCGAACGAGAATGTGCTCGCGCGTGATCACCTTCGCCGATTCGGCGGAGTCGTAGACGTTCGCGTCGCCCCGCGTGATCGCGGTGCCGAAGCGGGCGTTCATCCGCTCGATGATGACCCGGTCCTTGGGTGCCTTGACGAGCTTCGCGAGCTCGGTGCGGACCTCGTCCCGGGGCGGGGTCGGGGCGGTGGCGTGAGCGACCTCGAACCGGTACTCGTGCCGCTTCAGGAGCGGGTTCGCGCGCTCCTCGAGGATCTTAATCTCCAAGGTCGAGTCTCCTCAGCTCCATCAGGGCGACGAGTTGTCGTACGTGCTCCTTCGAGATCGCGTCGACGCGGACGAAGGAGACCCCCTCACCCGGGATGCCGTATATAACCGTGGCCCCGGCGGGAAGCGATTCGACGAGCGCGAGGGATCCGAGGTCCTCTTCGCCGTCGACCTCGATGAGGCCTCCGCCCTCGGCCACGAGCGTGCGGACCGCCGAGCGGAGCCGTTCGGTCAGCATACCGGGCGGATTCTTCACGCGGATCGTCCTGCGTACCCCGAGCGCGCGGAACCGTCCCGGGGGGATCGGTTCGTTCCGGCGGGTCTTGTAGTCAACGATCCCGATCAGCGGGAGATGGCCGAGGTCGATCGCGCGCCCGACCACCTGGTCGCCGCAGGCGCCGAACGTCCCGAGTGCGCGGATCCTTCGGTCGGCTTCGGCCCCGGAGTAGACCGGGCCGTATCTCTCGGCGAGGGTCGGGCGAAGCGCCTCGGGGACACCCCAAGCACGCTCGTCACTTGACGCGGAGCGCGTACCGGCCCGCGGCATGGATCCCCATCTTGCGTGCGATCTCCGACTTGTCGGGGTCGATCACGACGAGATACCCCTGCCACTCGCGGGAGACCTCTCCACCGCATTTCGGGCATTTCAATTGGTCGGTGATGGTGCGGCAGCTCTTGCACGCCTTGAGATTGATCATGGGGTCTTCACCGGTCCGGCGGCGCCCTTGGCGGTCGGCTTGGCGGCCGGCTTCGACGGACCGGGTGTCGCGGGCTTCTTCGCGCCGGCGCCCGCGGGCGCCTTCTTGCCGCCGCGCTCGTCTGCCTTGCGGTGGGCCTCGGTAATCCACTCGAATCGGCCGAGGGCCGGCTGGCGCATCGTCAGGCCGATGCGGCTGTCGCGGGGGGATATCTCAGAAAGGGAGAGGGAAACGACCCGCGCCCGGACCTTGTAGCCGACCTTCAGGTCCCGCTTCGATTCGACACCGACGAGCCTCTGGTTGTGCTCGTCGATGTTCACCCGGTCGTCCATGATCTGGGAGACGTGGAGCAACCCGTCCAGCGGGCCGAACCGGACGAACGCGCCGAACTTGCGGATCTCGACCACGGCCCCCTCCACGACCTCCTGGATCTCGGGGCGGAACAGGAGCGCTTCGTACTCGACCTGCTGGTAGACGCCGCCGTCCCCGTGGATGATGTGCCCTTCGCCGATGGGCTTCACGTCGCGGATCGTGACCGCGAGGCTCTGGCCGTCGACCAGCTTTCCCTCGAACTGCTGCTGGGCGAGCTCCGAGATGACCCCCGCAAGCTCGGGCCCGAGGCGGGCCGGAGGGATACGGACCACGTCGCGACGGTGGTCAAGATAGTACATGCGGCGCGCGCGAGAAAGGCGCGCTATAAGATGATTGGGGTGCGGCGAAATGCCGCCGACGGCCGGAGCCGCTCCCCTCGGGCCGGGGCTGGACGGGCGGAGAAGGGGTAACGACCCGGACGGACGATCAAGGTCGTGCCCGGGTCAACGGCCGGGTCCGGCCGTTCCAGGCGGGGGGCCCGTTGTCACCTCTTCGGCTGCTGGTAGAGACCGACCACATTCCCTTCGCTGTCCTTGAAGTATCCGGTCGACCCCATGCTGCCGTCACCGATCGGCTGCTTGCGCTGGATGATCTTACCGCCGTTCTTCTCGACCGCCTTCTCGGCGATGGTGATCTCATCGACCACGATTGTAATCACCGGGTGCTCGAGCGGGCCCCCGCGCCTCCCTATCCCGCCAAAGATGACCCCCGGTTCCTTGGGCATCCCCTCCGCGTCTGCCGGACCGGTGGCCACCATCGTGTAGTCCATCCCGGGGAACGGCGTCAGCTTCCACCCGAAGGTCGTCGAGTAGAACTTGCGCGCTCGCTCGGTGTTGTCCGCGGGTATCTCAAAGTGGCCTACTTCGCCGCTCATGCTCGCCTCGGGGCGACCCACCCGATTCGGGTCTTAATGGGTTCGCCGGAGGTCGTGAAACACCCTGCCGAGCGGTGTCGGACAGGAGCTAATCCCACCGGGTGAGGGGCAAGCGAGGGGTTCGGTCAGCCCTTCGTGGCGAGCCCCAGGGCGCGGTCGGTCATGGCGACCGAGCTCGGGCCGTCGGGAGCGAGCCCCAGCATCGCCCGGATCGCGTCGATGTTCTCCGGGACGACGATCGATTCCTGATGGATCGCCTGGAAGAAGTAGAGGTCCTTCTTGTCGAGGCGGACCCCCTCCTCCCAGATCACGTTCTCCATCATGTCGTTGAACCCGATACCCCGGTCGCGCGCGTACTCCATCACCTGAGGGGTTCCGTCCGCGTGCTCCCACGGAGCGAAGAGGTGGAAGCGGGGGGCCGCCCGGAACGCCGCGATGACCTCGGAGACGTCGTGCGGAGGGTTCCGCAGCCGCACGTGGTTCACGTGCACATGCATGAGCGTCGTAGGGACGACCAGGGCCGTGGTCGCGATCGGGAGGTCGGGGAAGATCGTCCGCACGTCCGGGCCGTGGTGCGAGGGGAGATGGAGCGTGGGCAGGATCCCGTTCACCGGGCCCTTCTTCGACTCCGCCGGGTCCGCGGCGCGCCGGACGAGGGTGACCTCCCAGTGCTCGACCCCCCAGCGGGGCTCGAGCACCGAGACCGCGCGGGCAATCCCGGTCGTATTGCAGGAGACGACGCGCAGGGTCTTCTTCCCGCGGCAGGCGGCGTAGTTCCCGAGGGCATTGAAGGACGCCTCGGCGACGTCCGCCGACTCGCCTCCCTGGAACACCGCGCGCAACCCCCGTTCGAGGTACATCGCGCGATTCTGGTGCCCGACGTGGTCGGGGGTCGCGTCCACAACGACATCCGCCTTCGCGAGGAGGTCCGCGAGCGAGCCCGCGACCTCGAGGCCGACCGCCTCGAAATCGGCCGCACGGCCCACGCCCGCGACGTAGAGCGGGTATCCCTTCTCGGCCGCCCGGCGCGCCTCGAAGCTGGGGCGGGTCTTCGAGATGCCCGCGAGGACCATGTCCGGCTGCTTGGTCACTGCGTCCGCGACCCGCTTTCCGATCGTGCCGTAGCCGTTGATCGCCACCCGGATCTTCACCATCGGACCTTCGGCGTCGAGGAGCGGCCCCCGGGATAAAGGAGTTCCTCGGCGGGCGCCCGGGCGGGCAGGGCTAAATCTTCGCGCCGCCGTCCCGCGTCGATTCTATGGACTTTGAGCTGAGCGACGAGGAGCGCGCCTTCCAGGAAGCGGCGCGCCGGTTCGGCGACCGCGTCCTCCGGACGCACGAGCGGACGATCGACACCGAGGGCCGCATCCCTCCCGAGGTCCTCTCGGCGATGGCCGAGCTCGGCCTCCTCGCGATGCCCGTGCCCGAGGCGTACGGGGGGATGGGGGCGTCCGCGGTCCTCACGGAGATCGCCGCGGAAGAGATCGGGCGGGGGGATCTCTCGATGGCGACTGCCGTTTTCTTCCTCCTAGAGGCCGGCTGGGGCTGGCTTCTCTCGCGTCACGGAACGGAGGAGACGAAGCGCGAGATCCTCCCGCCGGTCTGCGCGGGGAAGGCATTCCTCGGCATCGCCACCACCGAGCCCACAGGCGGGAGCGACCTCGCTTCGATGCGCACCACATCCCGGCACGACGGCGCGGAGTTCGTCGTCCACGGGGAGAAGTCGTTCGTCTCGGGTGTCGAGGAGGCGAAGACGCTGGGGGGCGGCCACCTGACGCTGACGAAGGGAACCAACGGCGGGTTCACCTTCCTCTACGTGCCGACCCGGACGGCCGGCATCTCGACGCAGCGTTTCCACAACATGGGCCGGATGGGGATCTCGACCGGTGGACTCTCGTACGCCGACTCCCGGGTCCCGGCCCGGTACCTGATCGGGACCGAAGGGAAGGGGTTCGAGCTCGCGCTCGAAGGGTTCACGGTCGCACGGACGTTCGTGAGCGCGGCGTGCATTGGGGCCGCGGAACGGGCGCTCGAGACCGGGATGGCGTACATCCGTGAGCGGCAGGCGTTCGGCCAGCCCCTGGGGAAGTTCGAGGGGATCCAGTTCGAGCTGGTCGACCTCTGGACGCAGGTCGAGGCGGTCAAGTGGCAGTGCCGCCGCGCCGCCTGGCTTCTCGATACGTACACGCTGAAGGGCGACTCGTCCCACCGCTCCGAGGTCGAGCGGGCCGTCGCCTCGGTGAAGCTGACCGCCCCGCCGATCGCGTTCGAGTGCATCAAGCGCGTGATGATGTGGTTCGGAGCCGCCGGATACACCAAGGAAGCCGGCCTCGAGCTCGGGCTCCGCGGCATCATGAGCTACCTGGTCGGGGCCGAGGGCGGCCTGAACATCATGCGGATCATCCTCGGCCGCGAGCTCCTCGGAAGGGAGTTCCTGGCGTACAAGTGAGGCGCCCCGCCCGCCCTTCCGGTGATGGGACAATTCGGGAACGGGCGTTCCACCGGTGGCTGGCGGAGAACCTTCCCGCAGGTCGTAGCGGGCTCCTCGAGCTGGGGGACGACGCGGCCGCTCTCCGCCCACCCCGGGGAACGGTCGCCGTCGTCTCCACGGACGCGCTGGTCGAGGGCTCCCACTTCCTCCCCGACTCCCGGCCTGAGCTCGTGGGCCGCGCGGCCACGGCCGTCAGTCTCTCCGACGTCGCCGCAAAGGGCGCGAGGCCGGCGGGAGTGCTCCTCGCGCTGATCGTTCCGCCCGGGTCGCCGGAACGCTGGGCGCGCGAGGTCGCGCTCGGCGCGGAACGGGAGGCCGCCCGGTTCGGGACCCACCTGATCGGCGGCGACACGAAGCCGGGGCCGACGAGAACGCTCGTCTCCACCGTGGTCGGATGGGCCCGCCCTAGCGAGCTCGCGCCGCGGTCGGGAGCTCGGCCCGGCGACGTACTCGTGACCACAGGGACGGTCGGGCACGGGGGCCTTGCCTTCTACCGGCTGCACCACGGCCCTCGACGAGGGGCGCTCGCGGAGATGCTGGAAGTGAACCCCCGGGTCAGGGAGGGCCTCGCGCTCGCCCGCCATTCGCACGCGATGCTCGACACCTCCGACGGGATCGCGGACGCGAGCCGGCTCCTCGCCGAAGCGAGCCGGGTGCGTCTCGTCCTTGAGGAACGGCTCCTGCCCCTCGTTCCCGGCGTTCGTCGGGTCGCCATGACGGACCGGGCGCGACGTCGGCTCGCCTTCTATGGGGGAGATTACGAGCTTCTCGCGGCGGTGCCGCCCGACCGGGTCGCCCGGGCCGTGCGAGCGGTCCGAGCCGTGCGCGGTCGCCTGAGCGTCGTGGGCCGGGTCGAGCGGGGAGAGGGCGCGTTCCTGCGAACACCCCGGAAGACCCTGCCGATGCCGGCGGCCGGATGGCGGCCGTTCGACCTTCCGGGATCCCTGTAGGCTCCCTCGGAGCACGATTCCCGTCTCCGTGCGTCGGCGTCACAAGGAGTTCGCCACGCTCAAGTAGGGGGCGACGGGTTCGGGAATACTGAGGTAAGTTGTGCCGTCGAACGATCCTGTGATCAACCCATTTGAGACCGCGAAGCAGCAAGTCGACATCGTCGCTGACCTCATTCACCTCGAGGCCGGGATCCGCGACGTTCTGAAGCACCCGAAGCGCGAGCTGACCGTGAACTTCCCCGTCCGACTGGACGATGGTTCGTTCCGCGTCTTCACGGGGTACCGCGTCCAGTACAACATGGCGCGCGGCCCGTGCAAGGGCGGTATCCGCTACCACCCTCAGGTGACGCTGGACGAGGTCCGTGCGCTCGCCGCGTGGATGACCTGGAAGTGCGCCGTCGTCAACATCCCGTACGGGGGAGCGAAGGGCGGCGTCATCTGCGATCCGAAGGCGATGTCGAAGGGAGAGCTCGAGCGAATGACCCGCCGGTACGCGACGGAAATCGCCCCGATCATCGGCCCGGAGATGGATATCCCCGCACCGGACGTCTACACCGACAGCCAGACGATGGCGTGGATCATGGACTCGTATTCGATGCAGAAGGGCTACTCCGTGCCCGGCGTGGTCACGGGCAAGCCGATCAGCCTCGGAGGCAGCGAGGGACGGGGCGAAGCGACGGGCCGTGGCTGCGCGATCGTCATCCGCGAGGCCGCGAAGGACGCCGGGGTCCGCGTCAAGGGCGGGACCGTGGCGGTCCAGGGATTCGGTAACGCGGGGAGCGTGGCCGCTAACCTCCTGCACGACGAGCAGGGCGCCGTGATCGTCGCCGTCTCCGACTCGAAGGGCGGTATCTACAAGGCCGAGGGAATGAACCCCCACGCGATCGAGGAGCACAAGAAGAAGACCGGATCGGTCGTCGGCTTCCCCGGCGCGAAGGCCCTCACGAACGAGGAGGTACTCGAAGCGAAGGTCGACATCCTCGTCCCGGCCGCGCTCGAGAACCAGATCACGAAGAAGAACGCCGACAAGATCGGGGCGAAGATCGTCGCCGAGGCCGCGAACGGCCCGACGCTCCCTGAGGCGGACACGATCCTCTACCAGAAGAAGATCACCGTCCTGCCCGACATCCTCGCGAACGCCGGCGGCGTGACCGTCAGCTACTTCGAGTGGGCCCAGGACATCCAGGGGTTCTTCTGGCCCCTGAACGAGGTCAACGAACGCCTCGAGCGGATCATGGTCCGCTCGTACGCCGACGTCCACAAGGCCGCCTTGGAGCACAAGGTCCACAACCGCACGGCCGCCTACATCCTCGCAATCGCGCGGGTCGCTGACGCGATCAAGATCCGCGGATTCTACCCGTAGGCCGACGGCCGGCATCGGGCGATGGCCGATCTGCCCCGATGCCGGCGACCCGGATGGGACGACATCGACCGCTGGGCCTCCGGCGTGGCCGGGAAGGTCCTTGAGGCCGATGCCGTCCCTGAAACGATCGTCGGGCTGACGCGCGGCGGCTGGGTCCCCGCCCGGATCCTGGCCGACCTCCTCGGCGTGCGGCGCCTCGTCTCGCTGCGCGCCCAGCACTGGGGAGTGACGGCGACCCAGGACGGGGAGGCCTCCCTCACCGAGGGGATCTCCGGTCCGGTCGACGACCAGAACGTCCTGATCGTGGACGACATCACCGACACGGGCGAGAGCCTGAAGCTGGCGAGGCAGCACGTGATCGCTGCCCGGGCGAGCCGCGTCGATACGGCGACCCTCCTGCATATCGGCCACTCGAAGTTCGTCCCGACCTACTACGCCGAGGAGATCCCCCGGGACTCGTGGGCGTGGATCGTGTTCCCGTGGAACTACTGGGAGGACCTGCGCTCGCTCGCGGCCCGGGCCGCGGCCGAGACCCCCGGCCTCGACGCTGTCCGCCGCACGCTCTCCGAGCGGTGCGGGCTGGTCGTCTCCCGCGAGGACCTGCTCCTCGTGTCGCGGACCGTCCCGCTGGGCAAAGGGTCCGTCAGCCCGAAGTAGGCGGCGACACCGCGGCGGCGCGCGCCGCCGCCCGGAAGTGCTGCTGGATCACGCCGGCTCCGATCACGAGGCCGAGGCCTATGATGATGAGACCGCCGAGGAACGGGATGTCGCTGCTGGTCGTGATCCCCTCAAGGTACCGGACCAGGAAGACGATCCCGTAGCTCACCAGCCCAATCCCGAGGACCGAGGTGGTCGCGACCACGAACGACCGGGGGAACCGCCCGACGGCGATCATCCGCCGGATCGCACGTCCCGTCTCCCAGACGAGCGCGCCCGCCACCCACCAGACGAGCGCGGCCTGGAGGAACACGAGCACGCGCTCGAGGGGCGAGAACCCCCCGCCGCTCGAGTAGTGGTTGTACCCCTCGAGGAAACCGACGCCGACCAGCGCGAAGGTGAACAGGCCGAACCCGAAGGCCACCGAGCCCTGCCGGATATCGGACGAAGCGCTCCGAACGCCCTCGATGATCGCCTCGTCGATGTCGAACGTCCAGAAGATGAGGTAGACGCCCAGCAGGATCGCGAGCCCGATCACGCCCCAGAGCAGGACGCCGCTCGCGGCGGCGAACCCCAGGATCAGAAGGACGAACGCGAACGGCAGGATCGTCTTCGCGCGAAGCTTCGGGTCCTTCAACGCCCGGACGACCGTGTAGTAGGTCGACTCGAGCGTCGCGCTCTGCCGGATGAGGACGCGGCGGACCCCGTCGATGCGGACCCGCGATGCGACGATCGGGTAGAGGTACTCATCCTCGGCCCCGTCGCTGACCAGGTAGACCGAGGAGGCGTGGACCTGCGCGAGCACACGGTCGAACTGCTCGGCCACCCGCCGGTCGGAGACGATCCCCACCTTCGCGGCCCCAGTGAGGACGCAGACCTCGCACTCCTCGCCCGACGCCCGGAGCTCGTCGAGCAGGCTGATCGCCGCGAACACCGCGTTGGTGTCGGCGTCCTCGGGGTCTGCAGTGCCCAGCCGGACGGCTGCGTCCAGGGCGGCCTCGCGGCCGACGATGGGCCCCTGGACCCCGGCCTTGCGGCCGAGGTCGTCGTCCCGGTCGATGCAGACGACGAGGCGCATGGCCCGGCATCTAGCGCCGGTCGAGAGCTTAACACCTTAGGTCGAGGCGCGCTGACGCGGCGCGGAATCCTCGACCGTCGGCCCGGTCCCGCCTGACGGACGCTCCGCCCGTCCTATACTCTTATACCTCTCGCGCCCCCCTTCGCTCTCCTCCCATGGCCGACCTTCCGGACAAGCGGGCGGCGCTCATCGACTGGTATCTTGCGGTCGTCGAGGCCGCGGACCTATCCGACAAGCGCTACGGCATCAAGGGGATGAACGTCTGGACGCGCTATGGCTTCCGGGCCCGGCGGAACCTCGACGAGGTCCTGATCCGGGAGATCGAGGCGACCGCCTCCGAGGCGGTGGAGTTTCCGGCGCTGATTCCCGCGACCGAGTTCGCGAAGGAGAAGGAGCACATCAAGGGGTTCGACGCGCAGGTCTACTGGGTCACGAAGGGCGGGCTCGCGGACCTCGACGTCCCCCTCGTCCTCCGCCCGACCAGCGAGACCGCGATGTACCCGATCTTCGCGCTCTGGGTCCGTTCCCACAAGGATCTTCCGCTCAACGTCTACCAGATCGTGAACACGTTCCGTTACGAGACCAAGACGACCCGCCCGTTCCTCCGGGTCCGCGAGATCCATTTCTTCGAGGAGCACACCTGCCAGCTCGACGAGGAGCGCGCATCCGACCGGGTCCGCTCGAACCTCGCGGCGTTCCGGCGCATGGCCGAGGCGTTCTGCCTTCCCTACGTACCGGTCCGACGGCCCGAATGGGACAAGTTCGCGGGAGCGTACTTCTCGATCGCCCTCGACATCCCGATCGGGCAGGCCCGCACGCTCCAGATCGGGAGCGTGCATCACTACCGAGACAACTTCTCGATCCCCTACGGGATCCGGTACGAGGCGGCGGACGGGTCGCGGTCCCACGCTCACCAGACGACGTTCGGGCTCTCGGAACGGCTTCTGGGCGCGATCGTCGCTGTCCACGGCGACGAGCGCGGCGCGATCTTCCCGAGCCAGATCGCCCCCTACCAGGTCGTCATCGTCCCCATCCCGAAACCCGCGGACCGCGCTGCGCTGGATGCGGCGACGGACGAGCTCGCGGCCCGCCTGTCGCGGGCCGGCGTGCGGGTCTTCCTCGACCGCGGCGAGGAGCGGCCGGGCGCGAAGTACTACCGCTGGGAGCTGAAGGGCGTCCCGCTCCGCCTCGAGGTCGGGCCTCGGGAGGTCGAGGCGCGCCGGGCGACCGCGGTCGACCGTCTCGGGACGAAGACCTCGGTCGGGTTCGAGCATCTCGAGACCGAGGTGTCGGACCGGCTTGCCGCGTTCGACCACGAGCTCCTTCGCCGGGCCGAGGAACGGTTCCGCGCCTCGTTCCTGGTGGCGACCGAGCTGGGGCAGCTCAAGGACTCTGCGCAGGTCCGAATCCTCGGATGGTGCGGCTCGGAGGAGTGCGGGCACGCGATCGAGGCTGCGATCGACGGCGCCCTGCTGGGCGTCCCCGAGGAGCGGCCGCCCTCGGTAGAAGGGACGCCCGAGCGCTGCCTCGTCTGCGGGAAGACCGAAGGGATACGCTGGGCTTTGGCGGCCCAGCCGATCTAGGGCGCACCGGACCGTCTCAGCGCGCCGGTGGCGCCGGGGTCGGTGGGTTGGGCATCATGAGCCACATCCCGGCGAGGCCGAACAGGAGCAGCGTTATCACGACGGCGTAGACGCCGTTGTCGACCCAGACGCCGAACGAGAACCCCCACCAGGCGTAGAACAGCACGGCGAGCACGACCAGGAACGCGAACGCCCAAAACGAGACCCGGCGCGGGAGCGACATGTCCCGTATCCGGACCGGCTCGGGTTCCTCCGCGGGCCTCCCGGCGGGCTGCATCGGCCGCCGAGCCGGGGGCCCTCAAATAAGGGTTTCGGAGCCCGCGTGGCTCCCGCAGGTCCGCGGGCGCGCTTCGCCCCATCAGTTTAACCCTCGTCCGGCGCTAGTAGGTGGTCGATGGCCGGGCTCGAGAGCGCGGGAGCCCCGTCTGGCCGCGGTGGGATCCCGGCGCTGGACTCGCTCGCTCCCGACCAGCACCGGATCCTCGCCTACGCGAGCGCGATCGGCTCGGAGTTCGACTTCGACATGCTGGCCGCGGCGATGCGGGTCGACGAAGAGGTGCTCGTCGAGCAGCTCGAGCGCCTCGTCCGCAGCAAGACCCTCTGGGAACGTCCCGGGGGCGGGCGGTTCGGGTTCGTGGAGGAGGAGTTCCGGGCCAACGTCTACCGCTCGTTGACCGAGAGCCGCCTCCGCGTCCTCCACCGGAGGGTGGCGGAGGTCATGGAGCGGATGTACCCGAACCCGACCCCCGAGGTCGTGGCCGAGCTCGGGCGGCACTTCTTCCTCGGCAAGGTCCCGGAGAAATCCTACGACTACAACCGGCGCGCCGCCCGGTCGGCGACCGACGCGGGCGAGCCGGTGGTCGCGATCCACCACTTCGAACGGGCGCTGGTCGACCTCGCGACCCTTGGCGGGGAGCGGGAGGCCGAGCGAGCAAGCCTCGCGGAGGAGCTGGGCGACCTCTATTCCGCGACCGCCAACTATCCGGCGGCGGACCGCCACTACCAGGAGGCCCTGGCGCACGTCGAGCACGACCAGCCCCGGGTGCGGGCCCGACTGCTCCTCGCCCGGGCCGAGGTGGCACGGGAGAACCTCGATAGCGACGCGGCGAAGGAGGGGGCGCTGCAGGCGATCCGTCTCTTCGAGATGACCGGTGACCCGCTTGGCGTCGCCCGGGCCCACCGACTCCTCGGCCGCCTTGCGTTCCTGCGGGGGGCCTACCGCGATGCGCTCGACGAGAGCATGCACGCGCTTGAGACCCTGCCCCCCGGCACCGACCCGCGATTCCTCGGCCGGCTCTCCATCGACATCGGCAACGCCTTCGCCCTTCTCGGGCCCGAGGTCCAGTCCGTGGGGATTGAGTGGTACGAACGAGCGGTCGAGCGGCTCCGCGCGTCGCGGGACTGGGCCGAGCTCGCCCGTGCGTTGCACAACCTCGGGGTGGCGGTCGGAGAGATCCGCCCGGAGGACGGGCTGGAGTACCTCGCTCAGGCCCGGGATGCGGCGGAGCGCGCCCACGACGCCCGGTACTCGGCCCGGACGCTCCTCTCCGGGGTGGAGATGAGGATCATGCTGGGCCAGCTCGAGGACGCGGACCGGGACAACGAGCAGGCGGGACGGCTCCTCGAACGGCTGGACGACACGCTCGGCTCCGGGCAGGTGGCCCTGCACCGCGGACGCATCGCCGAGCGACGGGGACAGTGGGACGATGCGGACCGCGCCTACTCGACCGCGGTCGATATGGCGCGGCGCAACCGCGTCGTCTCCGACGAGGCCGAGGCGCAGTTCGACCTTGCCCGACTCCGGCTCAAGACCCGGGACTTCGAGGGCGCCCGGACCGCGCTCCGGGCGGCCACCGAACTCAATGTCGTCGAGCTGGTCCCCCGGCTCGCCAGCGCCTATCTCGAGCTCCGGCACCAGCTCGAAGGCCCCGGATCCGCGACCGACACGGACCGGGACGAGGTCGGCGCGGGAAACGCGACGGAGGGGCGCAAGGCATGAGCGGGCTTCGGGGGGGGTCCTAGGGTGGATCCGGGACCGACGTCCGACGCGGATCGCGAGCCGCTCTTCGGCCGCTCCGAGATCGTCGACGAGGTCGACCGGCTGCTGGAGGCGGCGCGCTCAGGGCAGGGAAGCTGCCTCCTCCTGTCGGGTGTCGGCGGCATCGGCAAGACGCCGCTCCTCCACATCGCTCGCCGCCACGCGCTGCAGCAGGGGTTCCGCCTCGCGATGGGCCGGGCACTGAACGAGGAGCTACCGGCGCCGCTCTCGCTCGTCCGGGAGCTTGCGGGCTCTCAGGACCCGCGCCATGACGCGTCGACGGCCGGCCGTGGCGTGGGGGAGTTCCCGCTGTCGCCGGTAGCGCGCACGCCCGCCCCGCCGTTCGACGAGTTCGAACGCCTGCTCCTCCCGGTCGGTCCCTCTCGTGTCGAGGGCCCGGGCGCCGTCCGGGACCAGTTCTACGACCGGCTCGTGGAGTACTTCCTTGGCCTCGCGAGCGACCGGCCGCTCCTCATCGCCGTGGACGACCTCCACTTCGCGGACCGCTCCTCGCTCGATTTCCTGGTCCGGCTGGCGGAGTCGATCGGGACTGCCCGCATCGCGATCCTGGGGACCATCGGGCCGCTCTCCGACGTGTCGTCGCGCGCCCGACGCCTCCTCTCTCCGAACGGGGCCGGGCCGCTGTCCCGGGCGATCGAGATCCGCCCGCTCTCGGTTCCCGAGCTGACCGAGTTCGCGACCTGGATCCTCCGCGGGGCGGCCCCCCCTCCCGAGGACGTGCTTCGATGGCACGCTGAGACGGAGGGCAATCCGCTCTTCGCCGAGCTCCTCGTACGCGCGGAGACCGGGTCGACCTCCGGGCCGCGGGTCGGTCCCTCCACCAGCCTCGGGCTGGTCGAGACGCTGCTCGCGAGGACCCGGACGCTGGACGACACCGCCCGGCGGGTCCTCACGTACGCGGCCGTTCTCGGCCGGGAGTTCGGCTTCTCGATCGTTGCGGCCGTCACCGGGGCTGACGAGGAGCGGGTCACGGAGGCCGTCGACCGGCTGGTCCGGGCCGGCGTCGTCCGGGAACGGGGGGGCGAGGTCTATGAGTTCCTTTCCGAGGAGCTTCGGGCTAGCGTCTACTCGGAACTGACCGAGACTCGTCGGCGGATCCTCCACCGGAAGATAGGCGCCGCGCTCCAGTCGATGGGCGGCGCGAGCGACTTCGAGCTCGCGCGGCACTTCTACCTCGGCCGCGAGGACGCGGAGGCGGTAGAGTACAACCTTCGGGCGGCCCAGGCCGCCGCCCGCGCCTTCGCGTTCGATACAGCGCTCGAGCACGTCGAGCGGGCGCTCGCGGCCGAACGCCGCCGGCCGGACAGGGACCGACGCCGCGAGCTCCGGATCCTGACGGAAGAGGGCCGGCTCCTCAACGAGACGCAGAATCTTCCGAAAGCGAGCGAAGTGTTGGAGGAGGCTGTCACCCTGGGCCGGAAGGAGCCGCGGTTCGAGCTGGAGCTTGGCCGGGCGCTCCTCGCGCTCGCGGTGGTGCTCGTCGACCGGAGCGAGTTCGCGTCGGCCGTGCCGCTCGCCACCGAAGCTTCGGAGCTGCTCGAGAAGGCGGGTACCCCTCGGGACCTGCTGTCCGTGCACCGTACCCTCGGCACGTCCTACTGGCGGCTCGCGGACCTTCCGCGCGCCGAGTCCCATCAGCGCCGCGCCCTCGAGATCGCGGAGAAGAAGGGTGACGCCCTCGAACGCGGTCACGCGCTCGTGGACGTCGCGAACACGCTCGGCTCTCGCGGCCCCGAGGCCCTCGACGAGGCGCTCTCCCTGTACGGGAGGGCAGCGGTCCTCTTCGAGTCGGTCAACACCCCCAGCGCCCGCGCGCGGGTGCTGATGAACCAGGCCGTCTTCGAGCGCTGGGCGGGCCGGACCGACGCCGCGCTGCGGGACATCGCGCGGGCGCTCGAGTCCGCGGAAAAGGCCCGGGCCCCACTGTGGATCGGCCACTGCCTGCTGAACCTCGGGCAGTGGCAGGCGGACCTCGGCCAGGCGGAGAAGGCCCAGGCGACCATCGACCGGGCGGCACGGGTCGTGGCGGACCTCGGGGACGGACTCGCCGACGAGCAGATCGCCATGAGCCGCGGGATGATTGCGGAGGCCGAGCGGAAGTTCCCGGAGGCGGAGGCGCACTACCGGGACGCGCTTGCGCGCGCCCGGTCGATGGAGCTCCCTTCCGAGAGCGCGGAGGTCCTGTTCCGTCTCGCCCGCACGGCCCAGCGTCGGGGGGCTCTCGACGAAGCGCGAAGCCGCCTCGGGGAGGCGCTGTCCGCAGGGCTGCCCAGGCACCGCCCGGATCTTTCCCCGGAGGTTCGGGAGCTCGAGGCGGCTCTCGCCTTGGGCCACTGACCTCCACCGTTAAGCCCGCGAGCGGGCTCGTGGGCCATGGCGGCGTCGTCCACCGTGCCTCGGCTCGCGGCGGACGGCTCGCCGTACCCTGAACGCGGGCTTCCGACCTTCGAGCGGGACGTCCGCCGGATGTTCGCTCACCTCTCGCGGCGCTACGAACGGTTCAACCATGCCGCGGCGCTCGGAAACGACCTGCTCTGGCGGCATTGCGCCCTCTGGGAGCTCGACCGCTTCCGCCGAGGACCCGTCCGACGGGCGCTCGACATCGGCTGTGGGACCGGGGAGTTCGCACGGGCGGTCTCCGGACACTTCCCCGGGGCCGACGTACTCGGGCTCGACTTCACCCGGGCGATGGTCGTGGAGGCGCACGACCGCCGCGCGCCGCGGGGCCGCGCCGGACATCTCGCCTACGGCACCGGAAATGCGCTCAGCATCCCCTGCGCGGACAGGTCCTTCGACCTCGTGACGAACGCGTTCGTCGCCCGGAACTTGAGGGATCTTCCGGCGGCGTTCCACGAGATGCGCCGTGTGCTACGACCGGGCGGCGTGGCCCTGACGCTCGAGATCTCCGAGCCCCCCTCTCCGACGTTCCGCCGGGTCTTCCACACGCACTTCGACAAGGTCGTGCCGATGCTCGGGCGGGCGGTGGGCAACGAAGGACCGTCCCGCTACCTTCCCGAATCCCTCCGCGGGTTCCCCTCGCGGAGCGAGGTCCTCGGCATGCTGCGCGCTTCCGGATTTCCTCGGACGGGGGCCCGGTCCTACTCCTTCGGGATCGTCACCGCGTTCCTCGCGGAGACGGACCCCGTCCCCCCCCAAAGCCGTTAAGCGATTGGTCCCCCGTCGCCGGGCATGACCGCGGAACCGTTCAACGCGTTCCGGTACGCTCACGCCCATCACAGCGAGGTCGCCTGGCTCTCGCAGAACACCAACCACCTCGTCCCGCCCGACGTCATCCGGGGCGCTCTCGAGGAGGCGATCCGGGAGCGGCGCTACGAGGGGTACCCGCTCGCCACCGGCGACCCCGAGCTGCTCGAGCTCGTGCGGACGGACTTCGGCCTCTCCGGCATGAACCCGTTCCTCACGGGCGGAGGGACCGAGTCCCTCTACATGCTCGCGCGCGCGCTCCTCAGGTCGGGCGACGAGGTGATCGCCTCCGATCCGAGCTACCTGATCATCCACAAGTTCGTCGAGCTCTCGGGCGCGCGCCCCGTGAACCTCGACATCTACGCGCCGCCCTACCGCCTCACCGCCGAGCGGATCCGCGAGGCGATCACGCCCTCGACCCGGATGATCCTCCTCATCGACCCGCTGAACCCGCTCGGTTCGGGCTACCCACGCGAGGAGGTACGCGCCATCGCCGAGATCGCGCACGACCACCACCTCTACCTGCTGAACGACGTCACCTACCGCGACTTCTCCGAAGGACACGCGCTCGCGGCCGAGTACGCCCCGGAGGAGACCGTGACCGTCTGGTCCGTCTCCAAGAACTGCGGCCTTGCCGGACTCAGGCTGGGAGGACTGCTGGCCCGTCCCGGGCTCCTCGGCGAGATCGTCCGATTCAACACGAACGACCTCGGCGTGAACGTCCTTTCTCAGGTGGCGGCGCGCGCGGCCCTCCGCACGAAGTCGTCGTGGATCGGCGCCGTCGTCCGCCAGACCCGCGAGAACGACCGCCGGGTCAAGCAGGTCGCGGACAGCGTACCCGGCGCCCACGTCCTCGCCCATCCGTCCCGGGCGAACATGACCGTCGTCGACGTCGCGGCGACCGGGGTCGATCCCGAGCCGCTCCAGGAGGAGCTCCTCCGCCGGCACGGCGTGTTCGTTCGCGCGGGGACCTACCTCTCCCCCAAGCACGGGCACAACTTCGTGCGCGTGTCGTTCTCGAACGCTCCCGCCGACATCGAACGGTTCGCGAAGGCGTTCCCCGAGGCGGTCCGGTCCCTCGCGGCGAAGGCGCCGGCGGCCCGTTAGCCGCCCGCGGGCGGAGCGACCCGGGCGTCGACCACGACGTGGGTGCGGCCGGGACCGTACGGCTTGACCTCCCGGGCACGGAACGGCTCGAGCGGTCGGGCGCCCGCCGCACGGACGGCGGCCTCGACCGCGGCGATCGCCGTCGGACACGCGGTCCGGGCGTCCTCGACCGTGTGGACGTGGATCCAGCCCCCGGTCGGGCGGACGAGGGCCGCGGCCCGGCCGACCCACGGCAGGGCGCTCGGGAGGTAGCCGAGGAAGACCCGGTCGAACGACCGCGCAGAGAGCACGACCTTGCGGTTGTCGCCCTCGAGCGTCTCGACCCGGTCGGCGACGCGGTTCAGCGCGACGTTCGCGACCAGATACGCATGCGCGACCGGGTTCTTCTCCACGGCCACCACCCGGGTCGCGGGACCGCTCCTTGCCGCGGGTATCGTGAAGTACCCGATCCCGGCGAAGAGGTCGGCGACGACCTCGCCCGACCGCACGAGCCGCCCCGCCCGAACGCGCTCGACCCGGTTCCCTGAGGCGAACATGACCGCGGCCGCGTCGAACTGCCAGCGGACCCCATGCTCGACCACCTCGGTCTCCGTACCCACACCCGCGATCAGTTCTGTCCGGGGACGGCGTGACTCGCCCTCGATCGGACCGGTACGGACCAGGACCGAGGAGACCCCGAGCTCCGCGCGCCAGGCGTCGCCGATCAGCGCATAGTGCGGGCGGAGAGACTCGGGCAAGCGAAGGACAAGGACCCGCCCCAGCCGCTGGTACCCGGACGGCATCGCGTGGGCCGCCTCCTCGCCCGCGGCGGAGCGCAGGCGATCGCGGACCCGTTCGGCGGGAGGACGGTGCTGGCGGACCATCGCCGGTACGGATCAGGCCGGCGAGCCGTCGGGTCCCGCCTCGAGGATGACCTCGAGGAACTGCTTGAGGTGCGCCGTCAGGATCGGGTTGTCGGTGAACCCGCAGGCGTCCAGCCCTGGGGCCGCCAGGAGAGCGTGCTCCCCGTCCGCGAGCACCTCGGTCGCGCGGAGGTTCTCCCGTGCGACGTACTCGACCCCCTCGGGCACCCGCTGGAGCGGGGCAGTGACGAACGTGACGTGGACGCCCCGTTTCACCGCGTTCAGGACCTTCTTGCTGATCTCGTCCCTGAGCTCGGCGAGCTGGGGGGTCGTGAGCATGAACGTGCGCGTCGACTGGTCGAGCAGGTCCCCGATCTTCGCGATCACCTTCTCCCGCTCGGAGAGAAGGTAGACCAGCTGCGGCTCGCCGTGCTCGGCGACGACCCGATGCAGCTGGGCGAGCTGCTCGAATACCTCCTGGATCGCGCCCTTCAGGGACTCCGCGACGTCGAGCGGCGGGGACGGCCGGAAGAGGATCGGCTTTCCCCCGGTTGGGCGGGCATACCCCTTCTCGGCGAGGGATTCGAGGACCTTGTAGGCGCTCGTGCGGGGAATCCCGGCGGCGGCCGCGAGGGTGGAGGCGTCTCCGACGCCCCGGGCGACCAGGGCGATGTACGCCCGGGCCTCGTAGTGCGTGAGCCCGACCTTTCCCAGCACGGTAGCGGCCCGGCGGAACTCCTCCGAGCTCTGGTTGCCGAGAGCGATCGCGGTCTCCTCTACGGATGCCATGGCGACCTCCCGCCGGAACCGACCGGCCGAGGCTTAACTCCTTGGCGGGAGGGCGGGCCCGCTACGGGACCGGCTGGGTGAGCTTGAGCAGGGCCGCCTCGCCCAGCAGCGCTTCGACGTCCGCCGAGCTCAGGAGCCCCTTCTCCACGAGGAGCTCGCGAACCGGTCGGCGGGTCCGTTCCGCCTCGTGCAGGACCTCGGCGACCTTGAGATACCCGAGGCGCGGAGTGAGGACGGTCGCGAGGGCGGCCGACTCGGCGAGGTAGCGCTCCAGGCGCTCCCGGTTGGGCAGTATCCCGTCCACGCACGAGCGCGCGAAGACCGGCAGATAGCTCGTCAGGATCTGGGCCGAGAAGAGCACCTCGAACGCCGCGAGGGGCATCATCACGTTGATCTCGAGCTGACCCGCCTGCACCGCAAGCGCGGTCGCAGCGTCCGCCCCGATCACGTGGAACGCGACCATGTCGAGACATTCCGCCGCCGACGGGTTCACCTTGGCCGGCATGATGGACGATCCCGGCTGGATCTCGGGAAGCCGGATCTCGTCGAACCCGGTCGCGGGTCCGCTCGAGAGCAGTCGGAGGTCGTTCGCGATCCGGACGAGCTCGAGCGCGAGGGTCCGCATCCAGCCCGAGGCGAAGGCGAGGGGCCAGCGGCTCTGCATCGTCTCGAACGGGTCGCGGGCCGCGACGAGCGGCAGTCCGGTGAGGCGGGCGTACTCTTCGACCGAGCGCGCGCGGAAGCCGGGAAGCGAGTTCACTCCCGTCCCCACGGCGCTGCCCCCGAGGGGTATCTCAGCGAGCGCACGCTCGACCGCGGGGAGCGCTTCGAGCACGCGGTCGAGGGCCACCGCGTAGGCACGGAACTCGGCGCCCAACGTCACGGGCATCGCGTCCTTGAGATGCGTGCGGCCCGACTTCGCCAGACGGCCGAACTCCTCGCCCTTGTGCCGCAGGCTCGCGGAGAGGCCGGCGACCGCGTCGCGCAGCTCCCGGAACGCGAGGAGGGTCGCCACCTGAGCCGCCGCCGGGTACGTGTCGTTGGTCGACTGGCCCCGGTTGACGTGGTCGTTCGGGCTCAGGGTCGCGTACTCCCCCTTCGGCTTCCCGAGGATCTCGAGGCCTCGGTTCGTCAGGACCTCGTTGACGTTCATGTGGAACGACGTGCCCGCGCCGGCCTGGAAGACGTCGACCACGAACTCCGAATCGAACTTCCCGGCGGCCATCTCCTCCGCCGCCCGGGCGAGCGCACCGCCGCGCTCGGCGTCCAAGCCTCCGAGCGCGAGGTTCGCTCGGACGCAGGCGAGCTTCAGGTGGGCGTACGCCCGGACGAGATGCCGGGACGCAGTGAGCCCGCTGACGGGAAAGTTCTCCCGGGCGCGGAGCGTCTGGATCCCCCAATAAACGCCCTCGGGGACCTCGCGTGAGCCGAGGGAATCCTTCTCTACCCGTCCGGAGCCCATCGGGTCGCCGAGGGGCCTGCGCGACAAAACGTTTAGGCCTAGGGGCCGCCTCGGTCGTGTCGTCCCCGGTCGGGAGGGAGCGAGTGGTCGCACCGGTCGAGATCGCGTTCGACGTCACCTCGACCGCCGTCTCCGTCGCCCTTCCCGGGGCGCTCTGGACCGGTCTGTTCCTGCTCGCGTGGAGCCACGGCCCGTTCGCGGAGAGCATCGGTCTCGGCCGCAAGGCGTTCTGGCTCCTCGTTCCCGGCGCCCTGTTCGCGTCGTTCGCCTTTCTCCCGATCACGCCAGTATCGTACGACTGGCTCGCGGTCAGCCTCGCCGGGGCCGTCTTCCCCCTCTTCGTCGGGGGCCTTGCGATGGGTCGCTACGCCCCTTCCCTCGGTCGGTCGCTGGGCACGTTCCTCGGGGCGCTGGCCGTCATGAGCGGCGCCCTCTTCGTGATCGTTCTACCGTCGACCGCGGGCGCCCTCGCCAGGGTGGGGGCCGCCGTTCGCCTGTCGGCCGGTGGAGCGGAGATACTCCTGGTCACGGTGGTCGCGGCCGCGCTCTCCGCGGTCGTGGGCGCCATCGCCCTCCGGTCCCCCGACCGGTCGACCCGCGCCGTCGCCTTCCTCTTCGCCCTCGCCTCGGGGGTCCTCGTGCTGACGTTCGCCGGCTCTAGCGCGATCCCCGGGCTGGGGATCACCGAGTCGTTCCCGTACTACCTCCTGCCACCGCTGGGCGCGGGTCTGATCGCGGGCCTCGTCGCGCCCCGCGTCTTCCCCCGGGAGGAAGGCTTCGCCTTACCGGTCGCGTTCTTCGCGTCGACGTTCGGGGTGCTGCTGGGCGCGGACCTGCTCCGGGAGCCGCCGCTCTACGGACAGGGGCCGGCAGGACTCTACACCATCGGCGGGGCGGGCGTGCTCGACCTCGTCTACCTCTCCGGGCTGCTGGGGCTCGCGGGCGCGTACCTCGTCCACCGGCTCTACGGTCGGGGTTGGAGACCGATCGGGACGCCGCTGCCCGAGACGATCCCGTCCCCCGTGGGATACCTCGCCCGGGCGTTTCGATCCGGCGCCGACGGGCACCTCGAGGAATCGCTCCGGGAGTCCGCCCGTGCGTCGCACGAGGCGGCCGCCCAGGCGTGGCGGCTTCGCGGGGCGGGAGCTCCCCCGGACTCGAACCCGTGGAGGGGGCTGCCCGTCCCGGGCTGGGTGGTGAGCGACCAGGCGAACCTCGACGCGATCGCCGTCTCCGAAACGACGGACTCCCGAGAAGCATACCGTGCCTGGCTGATGGCCCGGCAGCTGGTCGCCATCGGCCACCTGCTCGGGTTCGGACGCTTCGCGTCGATCCCGCAGCGGGTCCTCGCGTTTGCGATCGACCTGATGCTCGTGGGCGGAGGCGGGGTGGCCGTGTTCACCCTGATCGCGTACGGGACCCCGGGCGGCATCAACGCGCTCCTCTCGAGCCTCTCCTTCAACGCGGCGATCTACGGGTTCGTCGCGGTCGCCTTCTTCTACTTCGCGTTCGCCGAGGCGTGGGTGGGGGCGACGATAGGGAAGGCCCTCGTCGGGATCGCGGTGCGCGACCGGGACCTCCGCCGGCCGGACCGCCTCGCGGCGTTCGTGCGGAACGCCCCGATCGCACCCGTGCTCGTCTGCGTGGGGATCGGGGCGGCGATCGCCGTGGCCATCGCGGTCAAGGGGGTCGCCGCCGGGCAATCGTACCTGCCGGGGGTCGGTTACTCGATCGCCGCGATCGCGATCCTCGGCATCGCGGGGGTCATGGTCGGGGCCATCGCGCTCCTGGGCGCGTTCGCCATCCTTGCGATCCTGCTCACCTCGGAGAGGCAGCGGGTCGGCGACCTGTGGGCCGGGACGTGGGTCGTGCGCGAGCCTACGGCGAGGCCCCCGGTCCGCCCGGCCGGGGGGGCTCCGCCGGCGTCGGGGGGAGCGGGCCCGTCCGGTTGAGCGGGATGGCGATCGATGAGACGTTCGCTTCTCGCCCGTCGCGGTTCACCAGGCGCTCGGTATCGATGACGATCCCGCCGATCGCGACCTGACCTTCGAGGAAACGTCGCCGAACGACCTCGACGACATCCACTGCCTTCCCGATCGCGTTGCCGCGCGCCTTGACGACCACGGTCCCGGCTCCGGAGTTGAGCTGGGTGACGACCTGGAACACGTAGGTCATGGTCGGCTTGAGGCCGATGTACACCATGGCGCCCGAGGAGGCCGAATCGGTCATGGGGCGGTCGCACTCCGTGCCGCTACATGGCCTTTATCGAGGCCAGCCCGGACCGCGGCCCCGAGGGACGCCGTCTTCGCAAAGGTTAATGCCCGCACCCCGTAGGCGCGATTCGCCCTGCAGGGGTGGCCCAGCTTGGTCAAAGGCGCTAGGTTGAGGTCCTAGTCTCGTAGGAGTTCGTGAGTTCGAATCTCACCCCCTGCATTCCCTCTGCAAGGACCCCTTCAGGGTCGGCGTCGCCGCCTCGAGAGTCAGCGACCGGCTTCGGGCGCTTCATATGCTTCCCCCTGCATAGTACAGGGGAATGAGCTTGCCCCTCGCGACCTGCCCGCGGTGTGGCGCGTTGGTCACCGAGGAGATGTACGCGTGCGCCGCGTGCAACACGGTCCTCGCGCCGGAGGCGGGCTCCGCCAAGGACCGGGCCGGAGCGGGCACCGACCCCGGGGCCGCTGCGTCGGCGTCGTCGAAGAAGGCGGCGGGCGCACGAGGCACCGCGGCGAACCCGTTTACCGCCGATTTCTCCCGGCGGCTGGCTCGGCTCGCACAGTGGTCCGAGTCGGCCCGCGCGCTCGGGATCGAGCTTCCGCGGGTCCCCGTCTGGGCGCAGGAGGCGGCGAGTCGCGTGGCCCAGCCCGAGGCGTGGGCCGAGGTCGTCCGCGGAATCGAGCGCCTCGCGCAGCAACAGATCGTGAGCGCGCTCGAGGCCTGGGGCAACCGATCGAAATCCCGGCTCGCCCGGCTGGAAGCCTACTCCGTCGACAGCCGGCTCGAGAGGGACCAGATCGAGGACACGGTCCATTCTGCGCGGGCCGGCGACATCTCCCAGGCGTTCGTCGCGCACCAGCAGGTCGACCGGGTCGTGACCCTCAAAGAGCGGCATCTCGACCAGGCCCGGGACGAGATCGAACGGCTGGTCTCGTTCCTGAAGGACATCTCGGCGCTTGGACTCGAGCCGCCCCAGGCGGCCGCGGACGTCGGCACCGAGCTCGAGGCCGAGCTGCGCGCGGGGAAGCTCGCCCCGCTCAAGCAGCAGATCCGCGCGCTCCGTCAGGAGGCGCTCAACCGCCTGAAACGCGACCTGCCGAAGTACGTGGCCACCAACGGCGACCGTCTCGTCCAGGAACGGGCGCGCGGCGGACCGAGTCGTACGGAAGCGGCGGAGCTCGCCCGGGGCGCGCGCGACGTCTTCCAGGGACGGGCCGAGGAAGGGGTCCGTCGCCTCCGAACGCTGCGGCAGCCGCGCGGGCTATCGACGTAGAGCGCGGGGGGGTGGACCCGTCCCGGAACGGGACGCTAGAGGATCCGCTCGAAGAAGCGAACGTCCTCGCCGAAGTCGTGGCGGTGGAGGATGCCGCTCTCCGTGAACCCGAGGCGCTTGAACAGCAGGGCCGCGCCGGTGAACCGGTCGTGTGCGTCCACCCAGACCGCAGGGGAGTTCGACCGCTTCGCCCACTCGAGCGCCGCCCCGAGAAGCGCGGTGGCGACCCCTTGGCGTCGCGCGTCAGACTCGACGGCGAGGCGAACGAGATGGCAGCTGCCGTGCCGAAGCTCGCATCCGATCACGCCGACCAACCGGCCGTCCCGGCGTGCGGCGAAGTAGGTGACCCCTTCCATCCAGCTCGTGAACTCGAGCGGGGTCGGTTGCCACGCCTTGAGAAGCTCGGGAGGGATTCCCGCCGGCTCGGTCTCCCAGACGTGCTTGTAGAGCGTGCAGATCGCCGGCACGTCCTGGTGTGTGATCCGTTCCACCGAAAGGACGGACGCCGGACGGTCCTTCGGTACCGGCGTGCGCTCGGGCCCCCGGTCCGAACCTTGGTCTGTTGCCACGCTGGGGCCCCCGATGAGCGAGCAACCGGCCGAGGCGCGCGCTGGCTCTTGAACCTTGCTGGGCCCGGAGCCCGTCGAGCGACGCCACGGCTCCGTTCAGGGCGTCAGGCGTGCCGGCGTGCGCGGGAACGGGGTGGTCTCTCGGATGTGCTCGCGACGGAGCACCCATCGCAGGATCCGTTCCACGCCGAGGCCGAAGCCGGCGTGGGGCACGCTCCCGTGCCGACGGAGGTCGAGGTACCACTCGTACTCCGCGGGGTCGACGCCCATCCCGACGATCCGGTCGGTGAGGCGCTTGACATCGGTCTCGCGGCAGGAGGCGCCGACGATCTCGCCGTACCCCTCGGGGCCGAGCAGGTCCGCCGCGTCGACCGTGCGCGGGTCGTCGGCCGAGGGGAGCATGTAGAACGCCTTCAGCTCCCGAGGGTAGTGCGTCACGAACAGGGGCGTACGCTGCTCTAGGGTCAGGGCCCGCTCCTCCGCGGTGCCGAGGTCGGCACCCCACTCGATCGGGAACCCCGCGACCTTGAGCCGTTCGATCGCCTCGGCGTACCGGATGCGCGGGAACGGCGCCTCGATCGCCAGGAGCTCCTTCGGCGGACGACCCAGCAGCTCGAGCTCCTTCGGCCGCCGCTCGGCCAGTACGTGGAGCGTGTCGACGATCATCCGCTCGACGAAGTCGACCAGTCCGCCGAGGTCGCACCAGGCGAGCTCGACCTCGAGATGGAGGTACTCCGTGAGGTGGCGGGGAGTCCGCGACTTCTCGGCGCGGAACGACGGGGTGAGGGCGTAGACCCGCTCGTGCGGCGGGAGGAGCGCCTCGAGGTAGAGTTGCGCCGTCTGCGAGAGATATCCCGGGCGGCCGAAGTAATCGAACTGGAACGCCTCGGACCCGCCCTCGGCGGCGTTCCCGGAGAGGACCGGTGGTGTCGTCTCGAGGACCTCCTCCCGGTCGAGGAACTCGCGGCACGCCCTAAGGAACTCCGCTTTGACGCGGAACGTTGCCACGTGCTCTGGCGAGCGGATGACCAGATGCCGCTTGTCCAGCCGGAACTCCTCGGTCTGGTCGGCGAAGATCGGGAACGGCAGCCCGGCGTCGATGGCTTCGATCGAACGCGCCCGGACCTCCCGTCCTCCCGGCGCGCGTCGGTCCTCCGCGACCGTCCCTTCGACCCGGACCGACCCCTCGACCTGCACGTGCTCCGCGGCGTCGAAGGCGGCGGACCCGAGGGCGTCCCGCTTCCCCGTGACCTGGACCACACCGGTCCGATCGCGGAGGATGAGGAACAGGATTCCGCCCGAGGACCGGGACTTGACGACCCAGCCCCGTAGGCGGACCTCGCTCCCGAGCGCCTCGGGCGCGAAGACACGAGCGGTGGGCTCGAACGGTTGGCCGGTCACTGGTAATCACGCCACTTGTGGCCGCACTTCGTGCACTCGAAGATCCGGGTCTCGGGCTCGTCCGCCCCCCGCGTCTGCCGCAGCACCCAGTACGCCTCGCCGTTCCCGCACTTCGGGCACTGCTCCTGGGTCTTCGGGAGGGTGGCGATCGTCTTCTCCACCACGTCCACCGTGCGGCCCTCGGGGGTCGAGCGGCCAACCTCGACTCCGCGGCCGAGCGGCACCGTGCGGGTGCAGGTCGAGCAACGCCATGCTCCGGCTACGCGGTCCGGACGCATCAGCCGCTTGCAGTGAGGACAGAACATGGAACGTGTTTACCGGGGCCGGGGTATTTACCGCTTCGGCGGAGGGATCAGCCGTTCAGCATCTCCGCCGGACCGGCGCTCGACGGCGCGGCGTCGGCGGCCGCCACGCTGAGCGGGAGCGGGGACGGCTTCGCCGCCGGGGCTAGCAAGTGGCGCACGTGCTCCCAACGACGGGCAAGATCCGCCTGGGTGCCGATGTCGTGGCGGACGTAGTAGGTCCCCGAGACGTGTTTGAGCGCGCTCTCGACCCGCGCCGACGCTTCGTGGATGGCGCTCGCCTCACCGGCCAGGGCGACCCCGCGGGAGCTTCCGAGCCGAACCACACCGGGCCCGGCCGCGTCCACGCTCCCGTAGAACACGTGGACGCCCTCGTCCTCGACCGCCTTCTCGTCGATCGTGAGCAGGCCCCCCGGCTCGGGGCGGCTTCCGTAGCCCGGCGGCACGAGGTACTTCACGACGGTCGAACGCCGACGGAACCTCACGAGGTTCGGGTCGACGCGACCCGTCGCCACGCCGAGGAGGAGGTCGGAGAAGTTCCCCTCCTCGTACTGGACTAGGACGTTGATCCCCTCGGGGTCGCCGAACCGTGCGTTGAACTCGAGGAGGCGGGGACCCGCCGCGGTCAGCATGAACCCGCCGTACAGGATCCCACGGAACGAGAGCCCCTCCGCCCGGAGCGCGGCCACGCTCCGCTCGAGACAGGCGACCGCGATCTCCCGGTCCGACGCGCTGAGGAAGGGCAGGAGGTGGTCGCGCTGGGAGTACGACCCCATGCCTCCTGTGTTCCCGCCGGCGTCGCCTTCGAGCGCGCGCTTGAAGTCCTGGACCGCGGGCATCGGGTAGACTCCTGAGTCGGTGACGAACGCCATCTGGCTGAACTCCTCGCCCTCGAGCTTCTCCTCGAGGAGCACCCGGTCGCCCTGGACGAGGAGCGTCTTCGCGTAGGTCGCCCCCTCCTTCGCCTCCGCGAAGTCGGAACCCTGCACACGGACGCCCTTGCCGGCGGTGAGACCGCTCGGCTTGACGACCCACGGTCCGGGGAACTCCCCCACGGCGCGGTCGACCTCCTCGGCCGTGGCCGGGGCGACGAATCGGGGCTGGCCAGGAACGCCGTGGCGGGCGAGAAGTTCCCGGCAGAACAACTTCGAGGATTCGATCTGGGCCGCGGCACGCCCCGGCCCCACGGTGGGGAGGTTGGCGGCCCTGAGGCCGTCGGCGACCCCGGTCGCGAGCGCGGCCTCCGGACCGATAACGACGGCGTCCACGTGCTCCGCTTTCGCGAAGGCGACGATCCGCTGGGTGTCGGTCGGCTCCGCGCGGGCGGAGCTCCGCGCGAGCCGCTCGAGCCCGGGGTTCGTGTTCGGGCTCGCGACCACGACCTCGGCGCTCGCCCGCACGAGGGTCGCGGCGATGGCGTGCTCGCGGGCGCCCCCTCCGACCAACAGCCAGCGCATGCGCGTGACCGCGCGCAGGCCGGATGGGTTAAAGGCGCGTCGGACGGGCGGGCCCCCGCGGCGCCCTCCCCCCTCCGCCCGCCGCCACGCTTAAGAAGCGGTCGCCGGTTCGTTCCACTCTCGGTGTCCCGGAATGGAAGTTCGCGTCGTTGAGAAGGAGCACGACCTCCTTCGCGTGGAGTTCCCGCACGGCGAGGAGACCCTCCTCATCCCTCTCGTGGAGGCCCTCCAGCGGGAGGAGAAGGTCGTCGAGGCACGGTATTTCCTCGGCCATCCGTTCCTCGACCGACCCGCGCTCTACCTCCGTACCAAGGGCGAGAAGCCGCAGCAAGTCCTCAAACGGGTCCTCAAGGACCTCGTCGACCTCTACGACGACCTCCTCACGGACTTTGAGAAGAGGGCGGACAAGCTCAAGGCGTGAGGGTCGCCCGCACCGATGCTGAAGGAGTGCGCCCAGCACGGATACTTTAGGGCCGAGACGTGCCCGGTCTGCGGCGAAGCCGGTCGGTTCCTGATGAACGACCGGGAGCTCGACCACCTCGGGCGAATCCTCACCGGCGTCCTCCGCCACTTCCCCGAGCGCTACCAGCTCGCGATGGACTCCCGGGGGTGGATCGAGCTCTCGGACATCTCCCGGGCAATCTCCCAGCGCCATCCGATGTACCACTGGCTGCGCCCCCACCACTTGGTCGCGATTGCCGAGACCGACGCGAAGGGCCGGTACGAGGTGAAGGACGACCGCGTGCGGGCCACGTACGGCCACACCCTCGAGGTCGACCTCGACCTGCCGACCGAGAACATTCCGGACCGGCTCTACTTTCCCGTGACCCCGGAGGAGGCGACGATCGTGCTCGAGGTCGGCCTGAAGCCGACCGACCGCCGCAAGGTCCATCTTTCGAAGACGGCGGCCGACGCAGTGGCAGCCGGCAAGGTCCGGACGCCCGAGCCGGTGATCCTTGAGATCGACGCCCGCCGCGGCCGGGAGACCGGTCTCGTGATCATGCAGGCCGGCAAGACCGTGTTCCTCGTGGACCGGGTCCCTGCCGACCTCCTTCGACGCGCCGAGGAATCGATGCCGAGCTCCGCTCCGGCGGACGTCGAGACGCCCTAACCGAACCCGTCGTCGCCCACGTTCGACTCGTAGTCGGTCGTGACGTAGACCCGCACCGTAAGGTGGCTGGACGTCGGGTACGGGTTCGTGAACACGAACGTGAACTGGTCCGTGTAGAGGGGCGAGAAGATGAGCCGACCCGAGGCGGTGGGCGCGATCGAGTACGCCGGGGTCGCCGCCGAGCCGTTGACGAAGAGGCCCCATTCCGTCGAGTTGTACACCGTGAGGGTGATCTCCGTCCCCATCGGTGCGATCGTGGTGTAGTTCCCGACCACGAAGTCGCCGCCCGTGATGTTCCCGGAAAGGATCGTGGAGTTCCCCGCTCCGATCGTGTAGGCCCCGGCGGTCGTGAGCGGGTCGACCACGTTCGGTGGGCCCGAGAGCGCCGTGGAGATCATGAGGTAGGCGAGACCCACGGCGGCCGCGATGACGATCATGGACCGGAGCCCGTGGGTCAGCCGGATCCGGCGCCGAACGGCCTTGGGGGCGTTCGCGAGCTCCGCAGCGGGAACGGGTGAGCCCTCGCCGCAGATGCCGCACTTCGCGGCGCCCGGGCGCACGGCCGCTCCGCAGTACCGGCAGTTCGCCCAGGAGCCGGGTTCGATCGTGCCCATCCGCGCAGTCGAGCGAGGGCGGTGGCTTTTGTGGTTTCGTACGAACGAAAGGGGTCGGTTACCCCCGACTGCGCCCCCGGAGAAGGCCGTGGCCCGACCGTTACCAGGGAGCGCCGCGCCCGGTCTACGCCTTTCGCTTCGTGGCGCCGAGGTTGACGAGGATGTTCTTCCGTCGGGTGTAGTTCTCCACGACCCGGAGCCCCTGCTCGAATCCGACCCCGCTCTGCTTGAACCCGCCGAACGGCGTCTGCGGGAAGGTGGTCGGAGGTTCGTTCACGGAGACCATGCCCGCCTCCAGCCGCCGCGCGATCGTGTGCGCCGTCGCGAGGTCGCGGGTCCAGACGGAGGCGAACAGCCCGTATGCCGTGTCGTTCGCGATCCGGACCGCATCGTCCGCGTCCGAGAACGAGACCGCGGCCAGCACCGGCCCGAAAATCTCCTCCCGTACGACACGGGACGCGGCCGGAAGGTCGGCCACGACGGTAGGGAGGACGAAGTTGCCCGCCGCGAGACGCGGGTCGCTCGCCTTCCCGCCTCCGGCAACGACCTTGCCGCCGTCGTGCCGGGCGGTCTCGATGAACTCGAGGACGCGGGCCTCCTGCTCGCGGGAGACGACCGGGCCCATCTCCGCACCGTCCTCTAGACCCGGCCCGACCTTGGTCGCCTCGGCGATCTTCTTCAACCGCTCCATCAGCGCGTCGCGGACCGACTCGTGCACCGCGAGCCGGGACGCCGCCCAGCACATCTGGCCCGCGTTCCCGAAGATCCCCTGTCCGATCCCGCGCGCGGCACGGTCGAGGTCGGCATCGGGGAAGACGAGGACCGGGCTCTTGCCGCCCAGCTCGAGGGTCACCGGCAGGAGCCGCGAGGCTGCGATCTCGGCGATCTTGAGGCCGACCTCGGAGCTCCCGGTGAACGAGACCGAACGGCACCGGGGGTCACGCACGAGCGCCTCGCCGATCGCGCCCCCTGGCCCGTTCACGACGTTGAGGATCCCGTCCGGGACTCCGGCATCGTGGGCGAGGCGAGCGAAGGAGATCGCCGTGAGCGGCGTGAGGCTGGCGGGCTTGAGGACGACCGCGTTCCCGGCGGCTAACGCGGGGACGACGGACCGGAGCGCGAGCAGGAGCGGGTAGTTCCACGGGGAGATGTGGACGGTGACGCCCAGCGGCTCGCGGATCGTGTAGTCGAACCGGCTCCCCGGCACGGGGATCGTCTCGCCCTGGATCTTGTCGGCAAGGCCCGAGATGTACTCGAGGGTGCGGACCACGAAGCCGACGTCGATCCGCGACTCGCGGAGCGTCTTCCCCATGTTCCTCGTCTCGAGCCGGGCGAACAGTTCCTGACGCTCCTCGAGGAGACGGGCGAGCGCGAGGAGCGCTTTGGACCGTCGGGCCCCGTCGTCCGTGGCCCAGTTCGATTCACGGAACGCGGCCTCCGCGGCCTCCATCGCGTGATGGGCGTCGGCCGTATCGGCGACGGCTACCTCAGCGAACGGCTGGTTGGTCGCCGGGTCCAGGACATTGCGAGTCTCCCCGCGGTTCCCCGGCGCTTCCCGACCGCCGATCACGAGCCCGTAGCTCTCTGCCGCCGCTGCCATATCGGTCATCGAGGTCGGTCGGTCACTTAGCGGTTCGGGAGGCATCCGGGGGTCGGACGGGGTACGAGCGGCCTTTCCAAGCGACGCTCCCACCGGACAGGCCGTGCCGGAGGGACGAGGCTACGGCCGCCACGTAGAACCCTACAGCGAGTGGGAACAAGAGACCGTAGACGGCGGGAGCGCGCACCGCCCGAGCGAAGACGACGTGCTTGGCGAAGAGGGCGAATGCGAGCAGCGCACCGAACGCGGTCACCAGGAAATCCCCCGTCAGGAGCCCCAGCGGCAGTACGGCGAGCGGGAGCCAGAACAGTCCGACCAGGCCGACGAGGAACCCCACCTGGCGGGCGGCGGAGAACTCCGTCCCGTGGACGGTCTTGCGGATCCCCTCGAACATCTCCCGGCGGTCCCGGTACATCCGTGTCCGGACCAACTCGGGAGCGAACGCGATCCGGATTGTGCGGCCGGCGGCCTTGAACCTGCGGGCGAGCGCCACATCCTCGAGCAGGTGGGACCGGATCGCGTCGTGACCGCCGAGCGCTTCGTACTCGCTCCGCCGAACGAGGCAGAACTGCCCGTTCGCCATCGCCGTCCGGGACGAGGAGCGATTCACGTGCGGGGCGCGGAAGTAGGTCAGCACCATCTGGACGTAGAACGGAAGGACGGTGCGCTCCCAGAACCCGACCATCTCGATCTCCGTAGCGAGGCTCGCGAGGGAGGCTCCCTCCCGTTCCACCCAGCCGACGGCAGTCCGGAGCGCGCGCGGGTCGAGCCGCACGTCCGCGTCGAGGAAGAGGAGCCACTCGCCGCGGGTCTCTCGCGCTCCGGTCCAGCACGCCCAGCTCTTGCCGACCCATCCGCCCGGTAGCGGAGGCTCGTCCACTCGCCGGACCCGCGGGACCCGCGCGTCGATCACGCCGCGCGTCCCGTCGGTCGAGCCGCCGTCGACCACCACGACCTCGAAGTTGGGGTAGTCTTGGGCGAGTACCGAGTCGAGCGTCCCGGGAAGGTCGAGCTCCTCGTTCCGGGCCGCGATGACCACGCTCACTGAGGGCGCGGTCGGTTCCGTCGACGGACCCGGAGACGGGTCTAGGCGCGGCATCTCGGCGGCCAGCCACAGCGCCCAGCCCTGGTAGAGCAGCACGACGGCGGACGCTGCGGCCACGACAGCCTCGAGGAACGCGGCGAGCATCTCTCGGCGTAGACCCGTCCTAATAAAGGCCCGTCCGCTCGGTCGAGGGGGTCGCCCGGCGATGGGGACCGTGGAACATCCCCGCATCCGCCCGGAGGTCCTCGAGGACCGACTCTACCAGCGGGCCATCGCAGAGACGGCCGTCGAACGCAACACCCTGGTAGTGCTTCCGACGGGCCTCGGAAAGACCTCGATCGCGCTGCGCGTGATGGCGGAGTTCCTCCTCCGCCGGCCCACCGCGTCGATCCTGTTCATGGCCCCGACAAGGCCGTTGGTCGTCCAACATGCCCGCTCCGTCGCGAAGACGCTGTTCGCACCGGAACCGCTGACGCTCACCGGCGCCGTCTCCCCCGAGCGCCGGGCCGCCCTCCTGAGGCCGCCCCAGGTTGTCCTCGCGACACCCCAGGTGGTCGCGAACGACCTCCGCACCGCGGAGTTCCCGCTCGATTCGTTCTCCCTAATCGTTTTCGACGAGGCGCACCGCGCGGTCGGAGAGTATCCGTACGTTGCGATCGGGGAAGCGAACCGCCAGGGACCCCGAGCGCGCGTGCTCGCGATGACCGCGTCGCCGGGGGGGAGCCGCCGCCGCATCCTCGAGGTCTGGGCGCACCTCGGCATCGAGCGGTTCGAGTACAGGACCGAGTCGAGCTCAGACGTCGCACCGTACCTCCACGGGATCGGGGTCCAGGCGATCACCCTCCCCGTTCCGGTCGAGGTCCAGCACCTCGCGATCCTGCTTCGCACCGCGATCGCGCGGCAGGTCGACGTGCTTCGACGGCTCGGCCTCCTGCCGACCGGCGATGCGGGAAAGCGTGCCATCCTCGAGATCGGAAAGCGGCTCCACCGGGAGATAGACGTAAGTCGCAGGGCTGCGGGCCCCCAGTCCGCGTCCCTCTGGCAGGCCGTGACGGCCCAGGCGGCTGCCATGAAGGGGATGCACGCGCTCGAGCTGGTCGAGACCCAGGGGGTCGACGCGCTCCGGGAATTCCTGCTTCGCCAGGACCCGGCGACCGGAGGCCGACGCTCGCCTGCCCAGCGGACGTTCCTGAACGACCCGGACGTCGTCACGGTCCGGCGCTCCCTCGACCACCTCACGCTCGAACACCCCAAGGTCGCTACGGCGGTACGCCTCGTGAAGGAGGAGCTTCACCGGGAGAAGGACGCGAAGGTCCTCGTGTTCTCCCAATATCGCGACACCGTCGACCGCCTGGTCGGGGAGCTCGAGAAGCTATCGGACCCGAACGTCCGCCCCGCGCGCTTCGTCGGCCAGGCGACCCACGGAGCGGACACCGGCCTTTCGCAGAAGGAGCAGGTCGGTCTGCTCGACCGGTTCCGGAGCGGGAGCATCAACTGCCTGATCGCGACCTCGGTCGCGGAGGAGGGGCTCGACATCCCCGCGACCGACCTCGTGATCTTCTACGAGCCGATCCCGGACGTGATCCGCACGATTCAGCGTCGAGGACGCACGGGACGCTCGCGGACGGGACGCGTGATCGTGCTGGTCGCTCAGGGAACGCGCGACGAGGGACTCCAGCGAGCGGCGTTCTCGCGCGAGCGACGGATGCACGACATGCTCGAACAGGTGCAGGCGGACGCGGCCGGAGGCGTGGCACCGCCCCCTCCGGCTCCGAAGGGCGTCCAGCGCCTCCTCTCCGAGTTCCGCTAGCGGCCGGTGCTGCCGAACCCGCCTCGGCGGGATTCGACCGCCCGGACACGGCCGAGCCGGAACCGCGTCGGAAGGTCCGCGACCAGGCGCACCTGGCCGATCCGGTCCCCCACCTCGATCCGGTACGTTCCCTCGAACAGGAACGTCAGGGGCACCTTGACCTCGCCCGCGTAGTCCCGGTCGATCGTTCCGGGGGCGTTGACCATGAGCACGCCCCGGCTGGCGAGGCCGCTTCGAGGCCGTACCTCGAGGAACGTACCCGCCGGGCAGCGCATCTTGAACCCCGTCCGGACGAGCGCCACCCGGCCGCGGGCGAGCTCGACCGATTCCGCGGCCGTGAGGTCGAAGCAGGCGGAACCGGCGGTCGCCCGCACGGGCACCGGCATCGACGGCAGGTCGGCGACCTGTTCGAGGGCGACGGTGCGCGGCTTCGCGGGCACGAGCACCGTGGACGCGGCCTGACTCTTTACGGCTCCCGCGGCCGCGTATCAGGCTCCGCCCGGGTGCTCGGGGTCGGGGACCGCCCCCTCGCTCGCGAGCCAGCGAGCGACCAGACGGCCCTCGGCCCGGCGAAGGACCTTGCCGAGCCCCGGAGCGCTCCGGCCGCTCGAGTGGGCGAGCCGCGTGAGCGTGATGCGACGCGGCACGGCGTAGTATCCGAGGATCCAGGCCCGGGTCAGAAGCCGCGCCTGGAGGGGGGTGAGCGGGGTCGACCCCGCTTCCTCCACTTTCGGGTGGCCGCTCGCCCGGACCAGGCGGTACGGGAACTGCTCCCGGTCGAGGCGCTTCAGCACGCGTCGCAGGGCCCGTTCCTCCCCGAGGAAGGAGGCGACCGTCCGATCGGCCGACAGACGGAACGGTGCCGCCGGGGAGAGACCCCCGCCCGCGAGCGAGAGCCACTGGCGCAGTCGGTCGGGGTTCCGTTGCCGGACGAGCAGGATGTAGTCGCGCGTGCGCGGCCGCCGTTCGACCAGCTCGAAGCTGTCGAGGCCGTACAGGGCGCGGATCCGGCGAGACTCGCGTTCCAGCTCGCCGGCGGAGCGAAGGGGCCCGCGTCGTCGCACGCGAAGAAGCTCGAGCCGCCAACCCCGTTCGAGGCGTAGGGTCTCGAGGAGCTCGACCTCCTCGTACCGGTCGAAGAACCCCGTCGGGACCACGCCGAGGCGGACGAGGTCGTCGGTGCGGAACTCGAGCGTGACCGACTGCATCGGAGCGCGGAACCCTGGGTTCCGATATGAACCTAGGGCTCCCGCGAGGGTAGTTTAATAAGTCGCAGGGCTCGGCGGCCGTCGTGGGGTTCCGGTCCCTCGGCGAGTTCCTCGACGCCCTCGAGAGCCGAGGCGATCTCGTTCGTGTCCGGACTCCCGTCTCGCGGGACCTCGAGATCACCGAGCTGACGCAGCGTGTCATTCGGGCGGACGGTCCCGCCCTGCTGTTCGAGAACGTGACCGGGGCGACCATGCCGGTCGTGACGAACGTCCTCGGTTCACCCCGCCGGATCGCGTTCGCCCTGGGCGAGGAGAACCTCGACCGGGTCGCCGACAGGATCGACCAGCTCGTGCGCCTCAAGCCGCCCGCCGGGATCGTCGGGGCGCTGAAGGACCTCGGAGGGACGATCGAGACCCTCTCGATGCTGCGCACGCTCGCCCCCAAGCACGTAACGAGCGCCCCGTGCCAGGAGGTCGAGGAACCGACCGTCGACCTTGACCGACTCCCGATCCTCAAGTGCTGGCCGAAGGACGGGGGCCGGACGATCACGTTCCCGGTCGTGATCACGAAGGATCCCGAGACCGGGGATTCCCACACGGGGATCTACCGGCTCCAGCAGTACGGGCGCGACACCCTCGGGATGCACTTCCAGGTACACCGGGTCGGCGCGAAGAACTACCGGAAATGGGCGGCCCGGGGCGAGCGCATGCCGATCGCGGCTGTGATCGGGGCGGACCCGGCGACTGTCTTCTCGGGCCTCGCGCCGGTTCCCGAGGGGATCTCCAACTTCGTGTTCGCCGGGTTCCTGCGATCCGAACCGGTCGAGCTGGTCCGCGGCCGCGCCGTGGACATCGAGGTCCCGGCGGCGGCGGAGATCGTTCTCGAGGGGTACGTCGACCCGTCCGAGCGGACGGTCGAAGGTCCGTTCGGGGACCACACCGGGTACTACTCGGCCCCCGAGCCGTTCCCGGTCTTCCACGTCACTCGCGTCACGCACCGGGCGCGCCCGGTCTACCTCGGCACGGTCACGGGTAAACCCCCGACCGAGGACGCAGTCCTCGGCAAGGCCGTCGAGCGGGTCTTCCGCCCGCTCATCCGCCTCGTCCTGCCGGAGGTCGTCGACCTCAACCTTCCGATGGAGGGCCTGTTCATCAATGTCGCCATCGTCTCGATCCGCAAGGAGTACCCCGGCCACCCGCGCAAGGTGATGCACGCCCTGTGGGGTCTCGGACAGATGATGTTCGCGCGCTACCTCATCGTCGTCGACGAGGACGTGGACATCCACGACCTCTCCGAGGTCCTCTACCGGGTGGGTCTCCAGGCCGACCCGGCCCACGACCTTGAACTGGTCGAGGGCCCTGTCGACCAGCTGTCTATCTCGAACCCCGTCCCGAACGTGGGAGGGAAGGTGGGGATCGATGCCACGCGGAAGCGCCCGGAGGACGGGTTCCCCCGACCGTGGCCCGAGGAGATCCGCTCCGACCCCGCTGCGGTCGCGGCGGCCGAACGGGCGATCCGGGCCGACCCGACGCTCTCCCGGCTCCTGCCGCGGCCCGCGCCGTGACCGGCGGGGCGACCTCCGCCCGTCCCGGCACGGGCGAGATCGGCCGCTTCCTCGAGATCCAGACCCTCGGGCTGAACCTACCGTTCGCGCTCGCGTTTCTGTTCCTCGCGGCCGGGGGGATCCCCCGCATCGAGACGATAGTCCTCGTTGTGGTCGCGTTCGTCGCCGCCCGCAACGCGGGCCACAGCTTCAACCGCTGGGCGGATCGCGCGTTCGACGCGGCCAACCCCCGGACCCGCGAGCGCGCGCTCGTCACCGGCCGCCTTTCGCCGCGGTTCGCCCTGACCTTTACGGTCGTGAACGCGGCGATCCTTCTCGGCGCCGCCTACCTGCTCAATCCCCTCGCGTTCGTCCTCGCCCCCGTGGCGCTCGTGATCCTCCTCGGCTACAGCTACTCGAAGCGGGTCACGTCGTTCACGACGCCCCTCCTTGGGTTCGTGCAGGCGATCATCCCGGCGGCCGTCTTCATCGCCGTCCGCGGCAACCTTCCCTGGTTCGTCCTCCTCGCGGTCGGGGGCCTGTTCGCGTGGGGTACAGCGTTCGAGACGATCCACTCGCTCGGCGACGTCGAGAGCGATCGGGCGCTGGGGCTGTTCTCGCTTCCGGTGCGCCTCGGTGTGCGAGCCTCGTTCCGGCTGGTCGTGGCACTGCACGCGGTGGCGCTCGTCCTTCTCGCCCTCTTCGGGCTCGCGCTCGGACTGTCCGCCCCGTACTACGTCGGTCTTGCCGTGATGGTCGGGGTCGCCGCGATCGCGGACCGGAGGCTGGCTCGGGACCCGGCCAACGTCCGCGTGCCGTTCGAACGCCACTTCGTCATGGCCCTCGCCTTCCTCGTCGGCGTGCTCATCGCCGTCTTCGTGCCGGCCGTGGGCGCGCTCCCCGGCGGGTCCCTGGCCGCCCTCGCGCCGCCTAGCTAAAGAGGAACGCACCGTCATCGTTGCCTCGATCGCCATGCCGCAGGTGATGATCGGGCTCTCGGCGCGCGACTATCGGATCACGAACGAGGTCTGGCGCCTCGCGAAACGCCACCTGAACCCGGCCGTGCGTCGCCGCATCGGTTGGCGTGGCCGCTCGAGCTTCCTGCGCGAACTGATCCTCTACGGCTTCGAGAAGGCGAGCGCCAACCCGGCCGAGTTCCTCCGGGACGTTCGCGACGTGCACGACCCGATGTTCGGGCGCCGCGGCAGGACCGAGGCGGGCGCCGACCGGCGAGAAGCGATGGTCGCGGCGTGGGAAGCGGTCTTTCCCGTCACACGCGCCACCCCCCGCTCGAAGAGGCGGCCCGCTCCCAGTCCGCCTCCCCCCTAGGAGGCGTAGGCAGCGGCCTGTTCTCCGATGCGTACCGCCGACCGGTCCGAGGGCCTCGCGCTGCTCGGCAGCGCCACTGTGGGCTCGCTGCTGCTCCCGCTCCCCGCCCTGATGGAGAGCGGACCACCGGACCCTCCGAGGCCCGGACTGACGCTGTCGTCGCTACGAGCCCCGTCCGGGACACGGCGCCTCCGGCTCTCGGACGGCGCCGCCGAGCTCGTGCTCGACCTGCCGGTGCTCGCTCCCGAGATCGTCGGCGCCGGGAACGGAGTCCACCGTGTTTCCGAGGAGGCGTTCCTCCTCCACGCCCCGGTCGCGGACGAGGGGCTCACGGAGGTCCGGTCCGCGCGTCCGAAGCTTCTGATCCTGGGGAATGCCCGGGCGCTCTGGAACGAGGGAGAACCGTTGGTAACGGCAATCCGCGCGATCCGGACTAAGGTGGGCGCCGGTCCCATCCTGTGGGCCCCCCGCGTCGCGCTCCCCCACCGGCTCCCGCTCCTCGCGTATCTCGGGTTCGACGTTCTCGACACGACCGAAGGGGAGCTCTCGGCGTCCCGCGGCGAATTCCTGGACCCGACCTTGCGGCGGGTCGATCCGTCGTCGGCCCGGGTCGAACGGATCTGCGCCTGTGACGGCTGCCGGTCCGGCGAGACCCCCGACGCCCTCGCGGCGCACGCCCGGGAAGCGTACCGGCGGGCCTTCGCCCAGATGCGAGCCGCGCTCCGGGAAGGGCGCCTCAGAGAACTGGTGGAGGCGCGCCTTCCGGCCGAACCGACGGTCGCCGAGATCCTCCGGTATGCCGACCGCGACCTCGCGGGGCTCCTCGAGGAGCGGACGCCGGTGACGGGCAGCCGCTCGCACGACTACGTGGTGCTCGAATCCCACCGCCGACCCGAAATGGTCCGGTTCCGCGCGCGGCTCCTGGAGCGGTACCGGCCTCCCCCCTCGAAGTCGGTCCTCCTGATCGTCCCGTGCTCGAAGACCAAGCCGTACCGCCGCTCCCACTCGCACCGACGCTTCGCGTCCGCCCTGGAGGGCCTTCGGGAACTTGCCCGGGTCCACCTGGTCTCGGTCAGCTCGCCGATCGGCGTCGTTCCGCGCGAGCTCGAGGACGTCCCCCCGGCGAAGCAGTACGACATCCCGGTGACCGGGGAGTGGGGCGAGACCGAGCGCAGGGCGGTGACCGACGGGCTCGACCACCTCCTCCTCCACGGCCGGTACTCGGCGGTCGTGGCGCACCTCGACCCCGACGAGTACTCGTTCGTTCGCCCTCACCTCCCTACGTCGCTGCCGGTCGCCTGGACCGTGGGGGACGCGGGGACCACCTCCCGTCCGGCGCTCGACGCGCTGCGGACCGCCACCGCCCTGGCTCTCGAAGCGGGCCCAGCCCTCTCCACGGGGCCACTCGCCGTGGTGGTCGAGGAGCTGCGGGAAGTGGCGAGCGTCCAGTTCGGCCGGTCGGCCGCGGACCGTCTGTTCGTCTCCCCTCTCCGTCTCGCCGGGCGGCCCTGGTTCCAGCGGCTCACCGACGGGCAAAAGGACCTCGCGACCCTCCGTGAAGAGCGCGGGCTCTTTCATCTCACCCTGCTGGGAGCCCGGCGGCTGGGCGAGCTGCTGCCCCGCGTCGACGTCGACCCGGGCGTTCGTCTCGAAGGGGACCTGTTCGTCCCGGGCGTCCGGTCGGCTGACCCCGCCGTCCGCGCGGGAGACGAGGTGGGCCTCTACCGCGACGGGGCCCTGGCGGCGATCGGCGAGGCCGCGCTCCCCGGGCGCTTGATGGGGGACCTCGACCGGGGCCTCGCGGTCCACGTCCGGAAGCGGGACCACGGCGAGACCGACACCAACTTGACGGAGCATGGGTCTCGCGACGGGGCAGGGCCGGTAGTCGAGGGGTGAAGATGCCGCGCTTACAACGCGGAGGTCGACGGTTCGATTCCGTCCCGGCCCATCCCCGCCCAGTGTGGGAACCCGCCGTTCCGTCGTGAACCGGGCCCCCGCGGTCCGGGACAAAGGGTTACATCTTCGACCCGGGGTCGGGGGCGGAACGTACGGGACGCCATCGTGACCGATTCCGAGGGCCCGAACCACGATGTCCGGGCGGCGCTGGAAGGGTTCTGGGCCGGTGCGGACCTCACGCCAGAGCAACGGGCGAGGTGGGTGTTCGCCAGCCGGCGGTACGGCCCCATCGTGGACTTCCTCAAGGCGAGCCCGCCCACGAGCGAGTCGCGTGTCCTCGACCTCGGCGGGGGCGTCGGCTCGCTCTCGGTCGCGCTCCACGCCCGGTTCGGGGGGCACTACGACCTGGCGGACCTCGAGCCGCCTCCCCCCGGGAAGGAGGCCCACTACGCGAAGTTCGGGATCGAATCGTTCCGCTCGGTCCGGCTCGACCAGGCCAGCTCGATGGACGCCCTTCCCCGCGGCTACGACCTCGTCCTCTTCGTGGAGGTCCTCGAGCACCTCCTGGTCGACCCGCTCGTCCTGTTCCGCGGGATCTACGATCGGCTGGGTCCTCAGGGCCGCCTTTTGCTGACCACGCCGAACATGGCGCGGGTCGGCAACCGCGTGAAGCTCCTGCGGGGACGCTCGATCAAGGAACGCGAAAGGTTCCCCCAGGACGGGTCGGGAGGGTACGGGCACGTCATCGAGTACACCCTGGACGAGCTCGACTATCTCCTCGGCTGGGAGAGCTTCGTCCGGGAGCGCTCCCGGATCGTCCAGCACATCCCCAACCCGAACCCGAGCCGCCTCCAGCGGATGGGGGTCCCGTGGCTGAACACCGGGCTCGCCCAGACGCTGCGCCTGGGGGATGACATGCTGGCCCTCTACCGGCCGGTGCCGCGACCCCCGCCGGGAACGCCTCGCCCCGCCCGCATCTGAGAGCTGCGTTCCCGCCGAGGACCGCGGGCCCTGTGGACGTTCCGGATGGGCAATATATCTATGAGATAAGATATATCCTAAATTGGAAATATATATATCCACTCCGCGGCCTGTGTCGTTCGATGAGAGAAAGGGAACGAGGGCGGAACGGCGGGGGCGCGCGAGCGGGCGAGGGGGGGCCGGGATCGGTCCCCAGGGTCGAGGTATCGCCGTCGACGGCCCGCCGCCTGACGCACCCGGCCGCCGCGCTCGAGACGGACGAGCGCGTGGCCACCATCGAGGCCCGACCGGGCGAACCGTCAGAGCACTTGTTCCGGACGCTCCTCGGGGCCTACCTCGGGGGAGCGCGCGGGTTCGTCGTCCGGGGGAACCCCCGCCTGACCCCCGAGGCACGGGACGTCGTCCGCACGTTCTGTCGTCGAACTCGGCAGCCCGAGATCCTCTCGGACGAACCGAACGTCATTCGCCTCAGCGACGTCGCCTCCGCGAGCTCCCTGCCGCTCCCCCGTAGCATCCTCCGGATGGGCCGCCTGGTGGTCGAGTTCCACCGGGATGCCGTCGCCAGTTGGACCCGCCTGCCGCTGGGCGGCGACGGGTACTGGTCCCGCCGGGATGACGAGATCGACCGCGAGGCCTGGTACATCCAGCGGCTCGCGGCGGTGCGCCTCGGGCGGGGCGGGGGAGGGGACGCGTTCCTCGGTCCCTGGACGGTCGCACGGAGCCTCGAACGGATCGCGGACCACGCGGTCATCCTGGGGGAGGAGGGGCCCCGGCTCGCGGACCTTCGCGAGGGCGGCGACCCGTTGACGTCACTCCGCCAGTTCCACCGGCAGGCGATGACGCATCTCGAGGGGGCGCTGAAGGCGGACAACGGACCGATGGCGAACGACGTCCTGGACGTGGGGGAGGCCCTGCTGTCGTCCGGCCGCGCGCTCTCCGAGAGGCTCCTCCCGAGCGTCGGAGGAGGGTCGATGCCCCCCGCGACGGCGGCCGCGGTCGCTCGCGTCCTGGAATCGATCGGGAGGACCGTCGCGTACGCCCAGGACATCGCCCAGGTCGTTCTCGATCGCACCCTGGCGGTCCCCGAGAAGCCGGTCGGCGAGGTGCGCCTGCCCACCGCCCTTGTTCAAGCGTGAGAAAGGCGGTTCGCACCGGGGAGAAGGCTTTTCACCCCCGGCGTGTCCCGGGCCACCCCCAGCAACAGCGATGCAAGGTGGGTCCGAGGCCGCCCGGAACGTTCGCGTGGTCGTCGTCCGACATGGCCCCGCGGAGGAAAGGGACCCCGTCCGGTGGCCGAACGACGACCGTCGGCCCCTAAGCGTCAAGGGTCGGGTCCAGACCCGCAAGGCCGCGAAGGGCCTGGCGCGGGTCACCTCCCCTGTCGACCGCATCGCCTCCAGCGCGGCGGCGCGGGCTACCACGACCGCCGAGATCGTCCACGACGCCCTACCCCGCCCGCCCCGCCTCGAGACGTGGGCCGAGCTCGCCCCGGGGAACCTTCCGAACCCCATCTTCGACAAGCTCCGCCGGTCGCTCCATCCGGGTCAGGAGGTCGTCCTCGTCGGCCACGAGCCGACCCTCGCGGAGTTCATCGGCATGGCCCTGCTCGGTGACGGGGTCTCGGTCGTCCACCTGACGAAGGGGGGCGCGGCGTGCCTCGAGTTCCCGACGGGGGTCCGCCCGGGCGCCGGACGCCTCGTCTGGCTTCTCACCCGGAAGCAGCTGGCCGACGGTCGCGGCTGACCGGGGTCGCGGTGACCCCGCCGAGGCCGGGTTCCTTCGCCCGGGTCCGGTAGAGCGGGGAGACCAGGCGCTGGACTTCCGCGTGCACCTGCTCGGCCGTTCGGTTCGCGTCGACCCGCTCGAACCCGTACTGCTTCGCCATCCAGTCGAACTCCTTCGAGAGGAGCGCCTGGTAGAGGAAGAAGCTCTCGAACAGGTCGCGGGAAAGGCAGAGGTCCATCCCCGACTCCCAGAAGTCGAGGCTGCCGTACCGTGCGATCGCCCGGTGCAGGAGGATCTCCGGGCGCGCGTCCAGGAACAGGATGAGGTCGGGCCGCAGGGCGAACGCGTAGAGCTCCCGCGCCCACTCCCGGGAGGCGCCGCGGGCGATCGCCCGGGCCATGAGCGTGTAGATGTACCGGTCGGCGAGGACCGTCGCCCCGGCCGCGAGCGCGGGGATCATCTTGTTCTCGAGCTGGTCGGCGAAATCCGCGGAGTAGAGGAGCGCCATCGTGGTCGCACCCAGGGTGTGGCCTTGCTTCGCGCGGTCGATCTCGTTGCTCACGAGGTCGGAGCGGCGTAGCCCGGTGTCGACCACGGCATGGCCCTCGATCTCGAGCCATTCCTTGAGGAGCGTGACCTCGGTCGTCCGGCCGGAGCCGTCGGCCCCTTCGATGATGATCAGCCGGCCGCGCAGCGTCTCCCGGGGCATCCCCGGGGGCCGGGTGCCGTACGTCCTACCCGTCATGCATCAGGTCCGCCCCGGTGGGGAAGTTCTGGAGGAGGGGCTGCAGGTTCGCGCGAAGGTCCGCCTGGATCGCTTCCACAGCCCGGGTCGAGTCGACTATCGTGAAGTTGTCGGTCTGAGCGATCCGGTCGTACTCGCGCTTTAGCCGCGACTGGAACTTCATGTAGCTCTCGTTGACCTCGTCGGAGAGGCCGAGGTCCATCCCCGCCTCGTAGTAATTGATCTTGAGGCGGGAGGCGAGCTTTCGCTTGAGGGTCACCGAGACCGGGACCCGGAAGTAGTACGCCCGGTCCGGGCGGGGGGCGAACGAGTAGATCGTCCGAACCCAGTTCGGGTCGCACCCCCGGGCCGCGTCGCGAACGAACGCCGTGTACACGTACCGGTCGCAGACGACCAGGTATCCGGCCCGGAGCGGCGGCAGGATCTGCCGGTCGAACCGGTCCGCGAAGTCCGTGGCGTGGAGAAGGCTGAACGTCGTGGGCGTGAGGAGCCCCTTCTTCTTGCCGCGCCGGATCACGTTCGCGACGAGCTCGGACGAGTTCCACTCCGTGAAGAAGACCCGGTACCCCCGGGACGAGAGCCACTTCCCGAGGAGCGCGGCCTGGGTCGATTTTCCGCTGCCGTCCAGCCCTTCGAAGACGAGGAGGCGGCCGGGGAAGCCATGGCTCGGGCTCGCGGACTCAGCCATCCGGTACCCTCACCTCGAGGTCGAACACGCGCTCCATCGGTTTTCGGACCTTCTCCGCCCAGCGGTTGGGGAGGGTCGAGTCGGCTGCCGAAGAAAAGGCCACCGCCAGCGCGCGGCCTCCGCCGGAGAGGGAGAAGCGGGGCCTCGCGGAGCTCAGTATCTCCGCCACCTCGAGGATCGCCCCGAGGCGGGTCGCGGTCTCGAGGTCCGCACCGCGGATGATCGGCAGGTACCCCTTCTTCCACTCCGACGGGGGCTCGTCCCCCTCGTGGAGGTAGACCGCCATCGAAGCGAGGAGACCCTCGCGCTGGTTGAGCCCCCATATCGGGTAGTTCCGAATGAGGTAGCTCGAATGCTGGGCATGGTTCCACAGGTCGACCGCGATCCCAGCATCGTGCATGCCCGCGGCCGCGCGCAGGGCGAGCCGCTCGCCCATCTCCCAACCGAACCGGGGGGCGAGGAGCGTGAACAGGGCGAGGGCGGTCGTCGTGACCTCGCGGCCGTGGTCCTGCCGGAACGCGAACGATCCCGCAGCCGCCGCGATCGACCGGTCGACGAGCTCCTCGGCGGCCACCGGCAGTTTCGCGCCGATCGCCTCGAGGGCGATCCCTTCGCGGATTCCGGCGCCCGAGACTTCCAGATGGTCGACCTTCGCGGCCCGCTCGAGCTCCTCGATCACCGTGATCCCCGCTAGGACGACGTCCGCCCGGTCTGCGCCGATTCCGGGGACCGCCTTGCGCTTCGCCGTGGGCATCTCCCCGAGCAGCTCCTCGAGCGCCTCGATGTCGTGGTCGTAGAGCAGGTAGCCGTGGACACGACGGACCGGGAACTCCCGGAGGTCGATGGAGGCACGGGCGAGCGCGCGAACGGTCCCGCCCACGGCGACGAGGCGGTCCGGTCGGCCCCCGAACGCCTCGACGGCCGAAGCCAGGGTCTCCCGCACGCTCTCCCGGAGCTCGTCGCGCTCGCGGCGTTTCGGGGGGTCGTGCTCAAAGAATCGTTGGGATAGCCGCAGGGAGCCGAGCGGAAGACTGATCGAGTTGCGGAGCACCCCGTCGCGAACCTCCGCGAGCTGGAGGGAACCTCCGCCCTGGTCGCACACGATGTCGTTGCGAAGCTCTCCGGTCGCAGCGACCCCGAGGTACGCGTACCGGGCCTCCTCGGTGCCCGAGACGATCCGTAGGGAAACGCCGGTCGCTCGCTCGACCTCCCGGACGAAGTCGGGGCCGTTCGGCGCCTCGCGCACGGCGCTCGTGGCCACCGCGAGCGTCCGTGCCGTTCCGAGCGCGCGAACAATGCCCGCGAACCGTCGCACCGTCCCGATCCCGCGCGCGATTGCCGCCTCGGAGAGCGACCCGTCCTCGCCCGTCGCGAGCCCGAGCCGAGGGGAGTCCTTCGTCTCGTAGACCGGCCGGATCGTCCCCTCGGGGGAGGTCTCGAAGACGACCAGCCGGGCGGTGTTCGACCCAATGTCGATCACCCCGACGGTGGCCGATGGGCGGACAAGAACACGCTCTCCGTCGATCTCGGACGCGCGTTGTCGGCCCACGCTCCGGTGAGGAACCCGGGACTAAGAGGCTTCGCCCGGTCGATGCGAGAAGTCGACCCCGGGACCGAACGGCTTACAATCGAAGAGCGCTGCGGAGGGAAGGTGGCGACGTCCACAGCGACACGACTAGCGTCCTCGCCGCTCCGACTCCGGGCTCAGCTCGTTCAGGTGCTCGACGCGGTCGACCGGTCCGTCGACACGGTCATCCGGCGACCTCACCCGCCGGCTCCTCTCCTCCACGACCTCCATCGCGACATGCGTCGGCTGGTCGGGGGCCTGAGCGTGTGGGCCCAGGTCCTGCCGAAGCGAGACGCGACGAAGCTTGAGCTGCTCATTCCCCGCGCGCGACGCCTCTCCCGCCTGGTCGGACGGGTGCGCGACAAGGACGTGACGATCGCGCTGTTCTCCCGGTACGCCCAGGAAACGGACGACGCGGAAGAAGCGGCCCGCATTCTGCGATTCCTGATGCGCCTTCGGGACGACGCCCGCACGGGGCGCGAGCTGCTGCGCGCCTTCCTGCGGACGGAGCGGGAGCGCGGCCTGTTCGCGGAGATCGGCGCGTTCGTCACCCGCCCACCGGCGCGTGGCCCCTCCGAACGACTGCGCCGACTCCTCGCGGAGGAGGCGGCGACCCGTCACGGCCGGGTCACCAGGGCCCGCGAGAGGGCCCGGCGCCGTCCGAGCCCCGAGCGGCTCCACCGCCTCCGCATCCGGGTTCGACAGCTCCGCCACTTTGCCGACCTCGTAGCGGAAGTGGCTCCCGAATCCGTCGGGCGCGTACCTCTCGTTCTTCGACGATTGCAGAGTCGGCTCGGGCGACTTCACGACCTCGACGTCGCGCTCGGAACGCTCGACCCCGACCTCCACGGGACGGCGTGGGCCAGACGGCTCTACAACCAACGCCGCCGCATGCGGCGACAGGCGCGGGTCGCCCTGGCCGAACTTTCGAGGGTGGCGAAGGCACAACGCGCGAAGGCGCGTGCTCCTTAGCCCTCATTACTCCGTGGCGTTTCGGTGAACTGTGCGATCGGCGGACGAGGAGTTCCCGGTCGCGCTCCGAGCGGTCCTCTCGGACACCGGGGCGATCGGGGCGACCGTTCGCCAGATCGCCTCCCGGCTCGACGATACACCGCTCCGGGTGGAGGCGGCGCTCGCTCGGCTTCGGCGCGACGGGGAAGTGCTCCGCATGGGCCGGGGCCTATGGCTGCTGTGCGACTTCGAGCACCTCGAGTCCCGCGAGGACTTTGCCGACCCGGTCGAGTTCGTCGACCGGTTCCGCAAGGAGAACGGCATCGAGCTCGACCGGTACTCGGGGCCGATCACGTTCCGGTCGAACGAAGCGACCCCGGTGCACCGTTGGTGGCCGTACGTTCAGGGGTACTCGGCCGAGTTCGTCGCCGGGGTGCTTTCCAGAGAAGGGCTCGCACCGGGCGCCACGGTCCTCGACCCGTTCGCCGGGAGCGGGACGACGCTGGTCGAGACACGTCGGGCGGGTCTCCGAGCGCTCGGGTTCGAGCTGCTGCCCCCCGCCGCCCTCGCCGCCCGCGTGAAGACGAACTTTGATCTCGACCCGGGGGCGCTGGGGGACGTCGGCCAAGCGATCGCGGACCACGCTCGCCGGGGCCGGCCGGGCCCACTACCGTTCCTCAGGGAAACGCGCCGACAGTTCGCCCCGAAGGTCCTCAACGATCTCGCCCGCCTCCGTGACGCCCTCCCGCCGGAGGGGAATCCCACCGCCGATGCGGCCCGTCTCGCGTTCGGACGGATCCTCATCCCGGCGAGCCGACTTCACCGCTCCCCGTGCCTCGGCTACTCCCGGTCGCAGGACCCGGACGGGCCGTCTCCCCTGGAGCGGTTCCGCGCCTCGATACGGGTGATGCAGGCGGACCTCGAGCACTTGGCCCGGGAGCGCGACCGCTGGGGCCCGCCCGCCCGCGTCGAGACTCGGGACGTCCGCGCGGGGGGAGCGCCCCCCCGATCGGTCGACATGGCGGTCACGAGCCCCCCCTACGTCAACGGGATGGACTACGTGATGAACTACAAGATCGACCTCGCGTGGCTGGGGTACGCCCGCTCGTACGCGGACCTGCGGGCCCTGCGCGCGGCCGAGGTCGCCTGCGACAACCTACCACGGTCCGAGACCGCCGGTTTCCTCGCGCTCCGGAAGCTTCCCGACCCATGGCTTCCGGAGATCCTGCGTCGCATGCGGCAGAACGTCGCGCGCAAGGGCAGCTACCGTCGCGACGACATGCACGCGATCGTCCACCGGTACTTCGCAGACCTCGCCCGGGTACTCGTGCGCGTCCGCGAGGCACTGAAGCCCGGGGGCCGGTTCGTCCTCGTCGTCGGGGACTCTCTCCTTGCGGGCGTCTACGTCCCCGGCGACCTGATCCTCGCGCGGATCGGGGAGAAGGTCGGGTTCTCCATCGACTCGGTCGAGGTCGCCCGTTCACGCCGCAGCGGACAGCGTCGGAGCTTCGCCCTGCGAGAATCGATCGTCACACTGCGTCGCCCTCGACCCGGGTCCGGCCGTCCCGCTCGCAAGCGGTAACCCTCCCGACGGGGGAAGGCCCGCGTATCGCGAGGGCGGTCCTGCTCTCTCCGGTGGGTTCGCCTCGAAGCAAACCCTTAACGTCCCGCCGACCGCGTCGAAGTACCGGCGGAGGTACTATGCCCCCTCGTGATTCGGAGCCACATTTCCTCGAGCCGCTTCTCGGCGTCGTCTTCGATCTCGACGGGACACTGATCCTATCCCACCACGACTTCGGCAGGATCCGGGCCGAAGTGATCCGGATCGCCCAGCGCCACGGCGTCACCCCCGGCCACCTCTCGGTGCAGGACCCGGTCCACAAGATCGTGGAGATGACCCGCGATGCGATGCACGCTGCGGGCCTGCCGGAGGGCGCGTTCTGGCAGTTCGACGCCGAGTATCAGAAGGCGATCGATGCGATCGAGATGGAAGCCCTCCCCCGCACGGTGGCCCGTCCGGGCGCGGCCGCGCTCCTGCGGGGGCTTGCCGGTCGGGGATTCCGCCTTGGCGTGCTCACGCGCAGCTCCGAGCGGTTCGCGCGGTCCGCGCTCCGCCAGACCCAGCTGGACTCGTTCTTCGAATACCTCAGGAGCCGAAGCTCACCCGGACCGGCCAAGCCCTCACCCGAGGCGCTCCTCCTCCTGCTGAAGGAGATGGCAGTCCCGGTGCAACGCGCTCTGTTCGTCGGGGACCACCTGATCGACGCGGAATGCGGCACGCGGGCCGGGGTCCGGTTCTACGCCGTCCTCGCGGACCCTTCGGATACGTCGAACGCGTCGATGACCAAGGACCGGTTCCTCGCCGCGGGTGCCTCGGCGATCGCCCAAAACCTCGACGAGCTCGCACGGCATCTCGGCGCCGCGGTCCCCCCGCGCGCGGCCTGAAGGCGGCAGCCCCGGATTCGCGGCCGAGAAGGGCGTAGACTCGACCGCGCGGGTCGGTCTGCGGCTAGGGCGTGGAGGGCTTCACACCAGTGCTTCCGAGGTACTCGGCCCAAGCGTGGATGATCGCCCTCTCGGCCGACGCCCACGCCTCGGGGATCTGCTTCCAGCCGTTCCGCAGGTCGCCGATGCAATAGAGTCCGGGGATCGGCGTTCCGGAGACGGCATCCATCGCGCGGGAGTCGTCGTCCGTGCGGACGAACCCGTCGGGGTCGAACGAGCACCCGAGCGAACGGGGGATCGCGTCGTGGAGGTCGTACCAACCGAGCGCGGAGAACCCGCGGTCGTACGAACGATGGCTGCCGTCGACGAACCGGACACCGAACTTCTTCTCCCGGATCTCGTCGAACCCCTCCATCGCAGCCTCGAACGATCCGATCCGGAGCTCCGCCAGGGCCGTCGTGAGGGTCGCCCGCTCGTCTGGCGGGGTGCCCCCGAGAAAAGGCCGGCCGTTCGTGAGCACCTCCACCGACTTCGGTCCGAACTCGAGGATGTCAAGGGCGGTTCGGGCGGCGAACGAGTCGTGACCGATCACCGCGACGGACTTCCCGACCAGCTCGTGCCCGTCGCAGATGAGGCAGAAGTCGACCAGGGCCTGGTTCGCCCACGGGAAGATCGGTTCGATCTTGCCCCCGACCTCGGGGACACGGTCGACGACCCCCATCGCCAGCACGAGGATCGGGCTGCGTGTCACGAGCGTCTGCTTCAGCCACTCGAACGTGACGGAGTAACCGGCCTCGGTCCGTTCGGCGGAGACGGCGCGTGCCGGGGTCATGTAGTCGACCCACTCGTCGACCTTCCGCACGGCCGCGATCTGCTGGTCGAGCAGCTTGTGGCCCGAGATCCCGTCCGGGAACCCGGGAATGTTGTCCATTCGAGGCGCGTAGTACGACCGGGAATACTTCGGACCACGGTCGATCACGACCGCGCTCCGCCGGAGAAGGCCGGCCTTCACTCCGGCTTGGAGCCCCGCGTGCCCTCCGCCGAGGACGACGATGTCGTAGGAGTCCCGCAACCGGGGAAAACCGGGCACGGGCGCGCCCACCCGTCGCGAGGATTTGATGGCTCGCCGAGCCGGAGTCGGTCGCGGTCGACCGAAGCGACCGCCGGGCACGGCAAGGGTTATGGGCGCACCGTTTCCTCCTTCGATTCGGGTTCCCGACGCCCGTGCCGGCCCGCGCCGACGAGACGCGCTTGGGGGGGACTCTTTTCCTCGAGGACGGGACCCGATTCGAGGGCGAAGGATTCGGGGCGGCTGCCCGACGTGTCGGGGAGGTCGTGTTCACGACCGGCATGGTGGGCTACCCGGAGTCGCTGACCGACCCGTCGTTCCGCGGTCAGATCCTCACGTTCACCTACCCTCTTCTTGGGAACTACGGTGTCCCGCCCACGCGGGCGCTCGCCTCCGACGGGCTCCCCTCTCTCGAGAGCGACAGCGTGCAAGTCCGGGCGATGGTCGTTCGCGGAACGACGAGCCCCAGTCACTGGGCGATGGACCGCACCCTGGAAGCCTGGCTCGCGCAGGAAGGGGTGCCGGGGCTCCGGGGGGTCGATACCCGACGCCTTACGGAACATCTGCGCTCTCGCGGCGTGCTTCGGGGCGTTGTCGACGTCGGACCGGCCGCGGTGCGGCCGAGCGACGAGACATTGACGGCCGCCCTCCGCCGGGCGCCCCAGTATGCCGAGGAGAACTTCATGGAGGACGTCTCTCCCCGGAAGCCTTCCGTGGTCGGTCGGGGCACGGGCCCGCTGGTCGCGGTCCTTGACTGCGGCGTGAAATCGAGCATCTTCCGTGCGCTCCTCGACCGGCGCGTGCGGGTCCTCCGACTCCCGCACGACCACGAGGTCCCGCAGAAGTGGGAGGGACGACGAGTGGCGGGCCTCCTGGTCGGCAACGGTCCGGGCGACCCGTCGAACCTTCGCGCCACGATCGAGGAGCTCGGCCGGCCCTCGAACCGGGACCTGCCCACCCTCGGGATCTGCCTCGGGCACCAGCTGGTCGCGCTTGCGCGGGGTGGCACGACCTTCAAGCTGAAGTACGGGCACCGCGGGCAGAACAAGACGATCTGCTTCGCCGACGGCCGGGCCCTCATCGTGAGCGAGAACCACGGCTACGCGGTCGACCCGGCCACCTTGAAACGGACCGGGCTCGACGCGTGGGCGGCCAACCCGGACGACAACACCATCGAAGGGCTGCGGGACGGCTCGGGGCGACTTCTCGCCCTGCAGGGACATCCCGAGGGGCACCCCGGGCCGCAGGAAGCCGGGTTCGTCTTCGACCAGTTCGTTCGGAGGGCCCGACGGCGAGCATGACGCTCTCCCTTCCCGAGAAGGTCCTGGTCCTGGGCAGCGGCGCTCTCAAGATCGGCGAGGCCGGCGAGTTCGACTACTCGGGGAGTCAGTGCCTCAAGGCCCTCGAAGAGGACGGGGTGTACGCCATCGTCGTCAACCCGAACATCGCGACGCTCCAGACCGACCAGCCGAAGAACGGCAAGGTCTACTTCCAGCCGCTCGTGCCGGAGTTCGTCTCGGCGATCCTCGACGCCGAGCGCCCCGACGGCATCCTCCTCTCGTTCGGCGGTCAGACCGCGCTCAACTGCGGGATCCAGCTCGCCGACCAGGGGGCGCTCGCGCGGACCGGCACCCGGGTGCTAGGGACGCCCCTCGCGGGGATCCGGGCGACCGAGGACCGCGCGAAGTTCGTCCGCGCGATGGCCCGGGCGAAGGTCCCGACGCTCCCCAGCCGCGCGGTCTACTCCGTGGAGGAGGCGTTCGAGGCGACTCGGGAGCTCGGGTTCCCGGTGATCGTGCGGGTCGCGTTCACGCTCGGTGGTCGGGGAGGAGGCGTCGCGCACGACGCCGACGAGCTCCGCGAGGTCGTCGGGCGCGGCCTCCGCGCGAGCCCGGTGCGCCAGGTGCTGCTCGAGCGGTACGTCGGGACGTTCAAGCAGATCGAGTACGAGGTCGTGCGCGACGCGCGCGGCAACGCGCTCACGGTCTGCAACATGGAGAACGTCCTGGCGATGCGGGTCCACACCGGGGACAACATCGTCATCGCTCCGAGCCAGACGCTGAACGACGCCGAGTACCAGCGCCTCCGCCAGGCGGCCCTGCGCGCGGTCAAGGAGTGTGGGATCGTGGGGGAGTGCAATATCCAGTTCTGCCTCGACCCCCAGAGCGAGGAGTACTACGCGATCGAGGTCAACGCCCGTCTCTCCCGCTCGAGCGCCCTCGCGAGCAAGGCGACCGGGTATCCGCTCGCCTACGTCGCGGCGAAGCTCGCCCTCGGGTACACCCTGCCCGAGCTCAAGAACCGGGTGACCGGCGTTACGACCGCCTGCTTCGAGCCGTCGCTCGACTACGTCGTAGTGAAGCTCCCGCGCTGGGACCTCGACAAGTTCGCCCGTGCCGACCGGCGGCTCGGACCGGCGATGAAGTCCGTGGGCGAGGCGATGGGGATCGGCGCCTCCTTCCCGGAAGCGCTGTCGAAGGCGGTCCGGATGACCGACCCCCGGTCCGACCTCGTTCCTCCCAGGGAGCTCCGGTCGACCGAGGCGATCCTGGCCGACCTCGGTGCCCCCAACCCCGACATCCTGTTCTCCGTGCTCGAGGCGCTTCGCGCCGGTATCGACCCGGACGTGGTGAGCCGCGTCTCCTACATCGACCGGTGGTTCGTGGACGCCCTGGGCGAGATTGAGGCGGCGCACCGGGAGCTCGGGGCAGGCCCGGGCGGGGCGGTCGAACCCCGGCTCCTCCGTCGCGCGAAGGAGCTCGGCCTCTCGGACCGGGCGATCGGTCGGGCGGCTCGGCTGGACGAGGAGGAGGTTCGCCGACGCCGCCTGTCGGCCGGGATACGGCCCCGGATCCGTATGATTGACACCCTCGCGGGCGAGTGGCCCGCGCGCACCAACTACCTCTACGTCACCTACCGAGCCGACGCCGACGACGTCACGCCGATGCCGACGGGCTCGGCGCTCGTGATCGGGGCCGGTCCGTACCGGATCGGCTCGAGCGTGGAGTTCGACTGGTCGACCATGAACCTGGTCGAGGGACTCCGCGCGGAGGGACTCCCCGGCGTGGCCGTCCTCAACTCTAACCCCGAGACCGTCTCCACGGACTACGACCGTTCGGACCGGTTGTACTTCGAGGAGATCACGCTCGAGCGGGTCCGCGACATCTTCGAGTTCGAAGGGTTCGCGGGCGTCGTCACGTGCGTCGGGAGCCAGCTCGCCCAGAACCTTACGCCGCTTCTCCAGGCGTGCGGGATCCCGATCCTGGGCACTTCCCCCGAATCGATCGACGCGGCGGAGGACCGCGCTCGGTTCGCCCGGCTCCTCGAGACCCTGAAGATCCCCCAGCCGGCGTGGCGGGCGTTCACGACCATCGAGGAGGCGAGCGCGTTCGCGGACGACGTCGGCTACCCCGTCCTCGTTCGGCCGTCCTACGTCCTGAGCGGGCAGGCGATGCGGGTCATCTACGGCCGCTCCGACCTCGGCCAGTTCCTGAGCGAGGCGGCCCGGGTCTCTCCCGAGCACCCGGTCGTGATCACGAAGTTCGTGGAGGGGGCGGACGAGATCGAGCTCGACGCGATCTCCGACGGCCAGCGCGTCCTGGTGGGGGGCATCCTCGAGCACGTGGAGCGCGCCGGCGTCCACTCGGGGGACGCGATCTTCTGCCTCCCGCCCCGGCACACGCCCGAGGAGGTGCAGCGGCAGCTCCTCGATGCCGCGACGCGGCTCGCGCGCAACCTCCAGATCAAGGGCCCGTTCAACATCCAGTTCCTCGTCAAGGACCGCGCGTACCAGGTGATCGAGCTGAACCTGAGGGCCAGCCGTTCGCTGCCGTTCCTCGCGAAGGCGACCGGGGTCCCCCTCCTCCGCGAGGCGGCCCGGGCGATGCTCGGGTCCGGGCTCTCGCGCGAGGGCGTCGCGCCGCTACCGCCCGGACGGTGGGGGGTGAAGGTCCCGCAGTTCTCGTTCCTGCAGCTCGCCGGCTCGGACCCGTTGCTGGGGGTCGAGATGCAGTCCACGGGCGAGGTCGCCTGCTTTGGCCCGACGTTCTCGGACGCGCTCGTCAAGGCGCTGGTCGCGACCGGGGTGAAGCTGGTCCCACGGCGGGGCGCGGCGTTTCTGTCGGTCGGAGGGCCCCGCCTCAAGGAGGAGCTCCTCCCGGCCGCCCGCCGCCTCCGCGAGATCGGCCTCCGCATCTTCGCGACCGAGGACACCGGCGCGTTCCTCACCGACCGCGGCCTGAGGGGCGTCCGGATCCTCCACAAGGTCTCGGAGCCCGACCGCCACCCGAACGTGCGTGAAACGCTCGACCGGGGCGATATCGACCTGATCCTCAACGTGCCGCTCTCCCTGACCCAGGAGAAGTTCGAGCAGATGCTCGAGGACGAGTACTTCCTGCGTCGGCGGGCGGTCGAGCTCGGGATCCCGCTGTTCACGAGCCTCGAGACCTTCGCCGCGTACGTAGAGGGGATCGCCTGGCACGAGGAGCACCCCCTCACGGTCGAGGCACTGTACGGGACCCCGCCCCCGTCGCACGCTCCCCCGCGGGAGGCGCCCCCGGTCCCGCGCGGCCGGCGGCGACGCCGGCCCCGCGCGGCGGCGCGTCGCTAGTTCGCGAGCGGGAACTTCGTGACCGAGTACTCGGGCACGAGCGTCGAGGTGTCCAGGACCTCGGGGATCCCTCGGATCCGGTCGGTCACGAAGTCGAGCACCTGGCGCTTGTTGGTCGTCGCGGGCGCGAACTCGAGGACGACCAGGATGTCCCAGTCGCCGGTGAGGAAGTGGAGCTCCTTGACCTCGCTGAACCCCTCGAGGAGGCGCCGGATCCGGTCGAGGTCTCCGCCCTTGACCTTGAGGTAGGTGAGCGCTCGGACGCTCTTCAGCTCGGTCGGCATGACCGCCGCCAGGTTCTCCTCGGTGAACTGCTCGGTCCCGACAAGGCGGTGGCCGGACGGGGAGACGAGTACCGGGAACTTCTGGACGCCGCGGAGGTGCTCCGTGACCAGACGCTCCAACCGGCCGGCCTTGCCGACGTCGACGACGTGGACCCTGTAGCCTCGGTGGGTGGCGATCTCCTCGGCAGCCGCGGCGCAACGGGATTGGTCGTCGGAGAGGAAGAACACCGCGGAGTCGGCCGCCGCGGTCGCCTCGCCCATGTCGCTCGGGGCGCCGCTTACGGACGCCTGCCCCATGGGCGGAACGCTCGCAGGGGTGCGGTAGAACGACGTGACGACCTTCTTGGACTGAACGTAGAGCGTCAGCTCGCGCGCATCATCGGGCATGGATTCCTCCGATGGAGTGGCGCGGGCTATTTAATGCGATTCGCCCGCGGGGGAAAGGGAAGGAAAGGGTTCGGGCACTGGGCCGGTAGGGACGCTCAGTAGCGCTTGTAGGAGTCGGAGCGTTCGCGGCCGCCACCGCCGCCGCTGCCACCCCCGCCGCCGCCACCGTAGCGGCCACCGCCGCCGCCGTAGCTACCGCCACCACCGCCGCCGCCCCCGCCGCGGTCGCGGTATCCGCCGCCACCGCCAAAGGACCGGCGCTCGCTCTCGAACTCTTGCTGGCTCATGTCGAGAGTCTGGTTGATCTCACCGATCGTCTCGGTCGACTTCGACAGGTTGCCGTAGCGACCGACGTTGAGTCTCATGTGGCCGCGGACGAGCGAGACGTATCCGTTGTCGACGAGAATCGTCTCGTCCTTCTGGATCGCCCCGATCTGCTCGTTCCACAGCGAGAGGATGATGGTCGCCGTGTCGTCGCCGACGACGGCCTCGCAAACCTTCCTCGGGTCTCCGAACTTGCCCATCACTTCTTTCGGCTCGCCCACGTTCATCACTTTGGCGAGCACGTTCACTTGCTTCGAATTCGGCGTCAGGTCGCGCACTTTCGTCAGGGGTTTGTCGGTCATCTTCGTCGCCTCGTTCCGCGTTTCGCGTTTCGTTCCGTGAAGAACCGCGGGTAGACCTTCGTCGCGCGAACACTCGTCTCAGAAATAGGACGGGCGGGACGCTAGATTCGGGCCGGACTCGCGAATTCCTCGAAAACCCATGGCCGGCGGGGGGTCTTAAAGGAATCGCCCCGGCCTAGGCTGGGCCGCCGGAGCCCGTCCGGACGGGGTGACCGCCGGGGTGTCGAGCGTTATCTTTTTCATGAAGGGTGGGGCTCGGGGAGCCGCCGGGATGTCGAAACGCTTCGAGGTCGGCGTGCAGCACATCCGCGCTCGCGAGTACGCGCCCGCGGCGGACGAGTTCTTCGAGATCGTGCGGGAGACACCGAGCGACGCGGCCGCCTGGTCGTACTACGGGATCGCCCTCGCCCACCTCGGCCGGGCCGCGGACGCGGAGGCCGCCCTGTCGCGGGCCATCTCCCTCTCGCCCCGGAACGAGGACGCCTGGTTCCACCTCGGGATCGCCCGCTCGATGCGGGACGAATGGGCCGAGGCGGCGACGGCGTACCAGCGGGCGGTCGCGCTCGCCCCGAACGACCTGGTCGCCTGGCATCGGCTGGGGGTCGCCCTCGCCGAATCGGGCGACGAAGGGGCTGCGTCGGTCGCCTTCGAACGGGCCCTGGTCCTTTCGCGGGAGGTCGGGCCAGGCCCGGACCTCCAGAACCCCGTGACCCCCCACCGTCTCGACGACCACGTCGAGGAGTCCGGCGAGAGGGAGGGTGCCCGTGAGGCGAAGAGCTGGCTCGACCTCGCGCTCTCGCTCCTGTCGCTCGGGGACGAGGAGGAGGCGGTCGCCGCCTACGAGCGGGCCTACAACCTCGACCCGGACCGGGCCCAGCGGTCGCTCTTCCACCCGATGCTCCGCCTGCTCACGGCCGTCGAAGGCGCCGACGAGACCTTAGAGGGTGCCGGCCCGAACCGCCCGGAGAGGCCTACCGGGATACGGCCGCCCGAGCCACGGCCCGAAGTGAGCTAGACCAACCCGCCTACAACGGGTGCGGCGGCTCGGTCACGATCGCGGATTCCGCCCACGTCATCGCCTTCTCCCGGGCGATCGCGTGCTCGCGGCGGAACGCGTGGATCTTCTCGAGCAGGGCGGACTTGCAGTCGCCGCACAGGAGGGCGCCCGACCGGCAGTCCGCTGTGATCTTGCCGAACTCCTCCTCCGACGGGGCGAAGCGGGTGCGCCAGAGCGCCCAGACCGAACAGACCTCGGGTGTGGCGCCCAGGCGGCGCTGCTCCTCGAGCGTTGCGCGGCCCCCGGTGAACGCGTTCCTCACCTTGCGGTCGACCTCCTTCGGAGGGTCGTTCAGGAACAGGGCGTTGTCGGCAGCGCTCCCCGTCGTGGACATCGCGGCCTCGCCGAGAAGCCCCGGGACCATCCGGCTGTGGACGAGCGCCGGCTTCGGGTACCCCATCCCCTCGGCGATGTCCCGTGTGAGCCGAAAGTGGGGGTCCTGGTCGATCCCGCAGGGAATGAGGCAGGGGACCTGCCGGCCCTCCTTCCAGGACGGCCAGAACGCGGGAACCGTCTGGAGCGCCGTGTAGAACACGAGGCCGATGTTCGTGGACGGCTCGAACCCGAAGACCGCCTTCACGTTCGAGTACGTGATCCTCCGGGCCACGCGGATCGCGAGAGGGTAGAGGGCGGCGATCGAGCGCGAGTCGAAGAAGACGTGCGTCTTCTTCGGGTCGAAGCCGAGCGCGAGGATGTCGTAGAGGTTCTCGAGCCCCCAGTGGGCCGTCTCCTCGCGGGAGAGCCCCGACCGGGCCCAGAACTTCTCGTCGTCCGTAATCTGGATGTACATCGGGATGCCCAGCTTCGCCTGCAGCCACCGGCAGAGATCGAACGAGACGAGGTGGGACGTGTGCAGGGGGCCGGAGGGCCCACGTCCCGAGTAGAGGAAGAACGGTCGACCGGCCGCGAACCCGTCGAGGAGCGGCACGAGGTCCCTGTGGGAGTAGTAGATCCCCCTCGAGAGCAGCGGATGGAGCTCGCCTCCCGCGAGCGTCCGGAGCCGGTCGAGCAGCGCCGGGGTGATCTCCTGGGTCCCGAACAGCTCGCGGAGCCTATCGTAGTCGATGCGGCCCTTGACCTCGTACGGCGTTACGACGAACGGGTCGGGGTCGGGCATGGACGATCCCCGTCGTCACCCTTCGGGGAAGGTGATCTTCGCGAGGATCGATTCGCGTTCCGTGGGCGGCACGCCGGCGGAGGTCAGCGCCGACGACACGCAGGTGCGGGAGTGCTCGAAGTGGATCGTGTGGCCGCACGCGGGGCAGGTCGACCATCCCTCGATGAGCCGTCGCAACCCCTCGCGCGACGAGGACGAATCCCGGCGCGCGAACCGGTCGACCAGGATCGCTGCCCCGGCGGCGTTCTCGAGGTTGGTGAGGGGAACGCGGACCGCGGTGTTGCAGATCGGGCATCGGGCCGCGTTGCGGCAGGTGCATGCCATCTTGAAGGGGTATTCGCAGGGCTCGCCTAAAAGACCGAGGGACCGGCGGAAGTGGACGGATACGTTCATCTCCCGGGTCCGACGGTCTTCGGCCCGTGAGCGGTTCGCCGGCGGGGGACGCGGCGGAGTTCCGTTGGGAGCTCGTCGAGGTCCTGAAGCAGCTGAACCGGGCGGAGATGGAGAGTCTCGGGGTGCTGGGCCTCGAGCTGGGGGAGCTCGCCCGCACGCTGGCCCGTGGACCGGCGCCCCAGGTCACGCAGGAAGACGTTCACCAGGCGATCCGGGTCCTGGTCGGGAACGGCTATGCGGAGGAGCTCAGGGACCCCGAGTACGCCTGGGACCGGAGCCGGGTCGTGGCCGACCGGTACACGATCACGACCGGCGGCAAGGACTTCCTCGTCCGCGCCCTTCAGAAGGAAGGACGCATCTGAGCGGCCGCCCGCGCGAGCGGGCTATAAGTACAGGGACGCACCGTAATCGGGCCGATGTCTCCCGGCAACGGCACCGACCCCGTCCGGGCGACCCTGGTCGCCATTCTCCAGCAGCTCAACCGGACCGAGTCGATGCACGAGGGAAGGTCTCGGGACCAGTCGCTCGAGCTGGCCGACCTGGAGCGGATCCTCCGCCGGTTCGCCCCGGTCGACGACGGGCAGGCGACGGTCTCGCAAGCCCTGGGACTCCTCGTCCGGAACGGTATGGTGCACGCCCAGGCCGCCGAGCACGCCGGTCGGGGAGCCCACGCCCCCGTCGCCGCCCGCTACCGGATCACCGCGGAGGGCAAGGCGTTCCTTATCGAGGCGCTCCGCAAGACCGACCGGATCGCCTGAACGGCGGGGTCCGGGCCGTCCCACCACCGCCGAGAAACGGCCTCCGCGCCAAGCGTTAAGTACCGCACCCTTGTCAGCGGCCCGCCGTGTCGCGGATACACTCCGGACGCAAGGGACGGGCCGGTTCCCACCGCCCGTACCCTGTCGTCAAGCCCGAATGGGTGACCGTCACGACCGAGGAGGTCGTGGCGCAGGCGGCCCAGCTCGCGAAGGCTGGCCGCTCGCACGCCCAGATCGGACAGATCCTGCGCGACAGCTACGGCGTACCGTCCGCCCGGGCGGTCACGGGAAAGTCTCTCGGCACGCTCCTGGCCGCCCAGGGCCTGCGCCCCGAGATTCCCGACGACCTCCAGGCGCTGCTCAAGCGCGTGGTTCACCTTCAGGGACACCTCAAAACCCACCCCAACGACCTCGCGAACCGACGTGGGTTGAACCTGATGGAGTCGAGGATCCGACGCCTCGCGCGATACTACCGCCAGCGCGAACGGATCCCCGAGAGCTGGCGGTACTCCGCCGCCGGCGCCGCGCTCCAGGTGGAGTGATGCCCTCGGGTCCCGACGGTTTCGTTCGACATCCCCGTTACCTCGAGGAGTTTGGCCGCGCTCGCGGTCTTCTTCTCGGAAACCCCCGGCGTTGGCGCGTGGTCTACCACTACGACGGCGACGGAGTCGCCGGCGCCTCGTGCGCGCTCCGGGCGCTCGCGCGGCTCGGCTACCCGGCCCAGGCGACGGCCCTGGTCCACGTGGAGCGGGAACGGATCGCGACCCTGCTCAAGGCGACCGAGGGTCCCGTCCTCGTGACCGACACAGGCGCGAGCTGGCTCGACCTCTTCGCCCAGCATCCCCACCCCGTCATCGTCCTCGACCACCACAGCTACCCCGGCGTGCCGGACCCGCCGCCGCTCCCCGACCACGTGGCGTTCGTCAACCCCCTCGACTGGGGGGTGGACGGGATGAGCGAGATGTGTGCGTCCACCCTTACCTGGCTGTTCAGCGTCTTCCTCGACCCCGCGAACTGGGACAACGCCGTCTGGGGCCTCTCTGGGGCAATCCACGACCGGCAGCACGTCGGCGGCTTCCGCGGGCTCAACGCGACGCTCGTGGACGAGGCGATCCGCCGCTCGTTCATCGCCCGGCGCCGTGGCCTCCCCCTCCTCGGCTCGACCATCGGGGAGGCCCTCGGGCGCAGCGTCGACCCGTTCGTCCGGGGGCTCTCGGGCCAGGTCGGGGACGCCGAGGCGTACCTGCGCCAGCTCTCGATCGACCCGGGACGGGCGCCCACCGATCTCACTCCGGAGGAGGTCGACCGGCTCTCGCGCGGTCTCAAGGAACGGCTGGAGCGCGCCGGCGTGCTCCCCGACTTCGTCTCCATGATCGACACGGAACGATGGTTCGTTCCGTCCCTCGGACTGGATGCGGAGGAGGTCTCGAACCTCCAGAACTCGGCCGGGCGCGAGGGGATCCCGGGCGTCGGGGTAGCGATGGCCCTCGGTGACCCGGCGGCGGTGGAGCGCGCCCGCGCCGCCGAGACCGAGTGGCGGAGCGGGGTCCTGCGAGGCCTGCGACGGATCGAGGAAGGAGGCGTCCACTCGATGAGCTCCCTCCGCTGGTTCGAGAGCCCCGAAACGCCCCTCGCGGGGACCCAGGCGGGCCTCGCGATGAACTACCTTCTTGCTCCGGATATACCCGTGTTCGTCTTCTCGGAGGAAGCGTCGGCGCCGACCAAGGTCAGCTCCCGCGGCCTAACCCGGCAGGTCGAGCGGGGCCTGGACCTCGCGAGCGTCTGCCGCAACGCGGCGGCGTCCGTCGGGGGAGAGGGCGGGGGACACCGGGTCGCGAGCGGTGCGACCATCCCCGCGGGGACGCGCGACCGCTTCCTCGAGGCCGCGAACCGGGAGCTCGCCCAGCAGCTCGGGACGCGGGGAGGGACGGCGTGAGCGCGACCCCCGCCACTCCGGCCGAACCGCCGGTCGAGCGGATACGGGACCGCCCGCTCGAGCAGGAGATGCACCGCTCGTACATCGATTACGCGATGAGCGTGATCGTCGGGCGGGCGCTCCCAGATGGGCTCGACGGCCTCAAGCCGGTCCACCGACGGATCCTGTGGTCGATGTGGGAGTCCGGCGCGACCCACGACCGGGCGTACCGCAAGAGCGCGAGAACGGTCGGAGACGTCCTCGGCAAGTACCACCCCCACGGCGACATCTCCGTCTACGACGCGCTGGTCCGAATGGCCCAGCCGTTCAGCCTGCGCTACCTGCTCATCGACGGCCAGGGGAACTTCGGCTCGATCGACGGGGACGGGCCGGCCGCGATGCGGTACACCGAGGCGCGGCTCTCCACCCTCGCCGAGGAGATGCTCCTCGACATCGAGAAGGAAACCGTCGACTGGACGGACAACTTCGACGGGTCGCTGAAGGAGCCCCTGATCCTCCCGTCCAAGGTCCCCAACCTGCTCGTCAACGGATCGGCCGGGATCGCGGTCGGGATGGCGACCAACATGCCGCCGCACAACCTTGGCGAGATCGTGGACGCCCTCTGCCTCCTCCTCGCCAAGCCCAGCGCTTCGCTGGACGAGCTGATGAAGGTCGTTCCCGGACCGGATTTCCCGACGGGGGGCTACCTCTCCGCGGAGGGGATCCGGGAGGCCTACGAGACCGGCCGCGCGATGGTCCACCTGCGCGGGTCCGCCGAGATCCGGGAACGGGGCGGCAAGGATGAGATCGTCATCACCGAGATCCCCTACGAGGTCAACAAGGCCTCTCTCCTCGAGCTGATCGCCGAGCTCGTGAAGTCGAAGCGGATCGACGGGATCACCGACCTTCGCGACGAGTCGGACCGTTCGGGGACGAGCGTCGTGCTCGAGCTGCGCCGGGACGCCCCTGCGGAGATCGTCCTCAACCGGCTCTACGAGCACACGCCGCTCGAGACGAGCTTCGGGGTGATCAACCTCTGCCTGGTCGAGGGCCGACCGAAGGTCCTCGGCCTGAAGACGCTCCTCGAGCTCCACCTCGGCCACCGACGCAAGACGATCACGCGCCGCACGAAGTTCGACCTGCGGAAGACGGAGGAGCGTCTCCACCTCCTCGAGGGGTTCCTTACGGCGATCGACCACATCGACGAGGTGATCCGGATCATCCGTCGGTCGAAGGACGTGGCGGTCGCGGAAACGAACCTGATGGGCAAGTTCCTGCTCTCGACGGAGCAGGCGAAGGCGATCCTCGACATGCGCCTCTCCCGGCTCACCGCCCTCGAGCGGGAGACACTCGAGAAAGAGAAGTCCGAGAAAGAGGCGCTCGTGCTCGAGCTCAAAACGGTGCTCGCGTCCTCCGAGGTCCTCGACCGGCTGATCGTCGCGGAGCTCACGGACCTCAAGGCCCGGTTCGCGGACCCGCGGCGGACCCGGATCGTGCCCGCGTTCACTGAGCGCACGCTCGAGGACCTGATCCCCGACACGGACGTGGTCGTTCTGATGACGCGGGACGGCTACATCAAGCGCCTCCCGCTCGACCAGTACCGCCGCCAGCGCCGCGGTGGCCGCGGACTCGTCCAGATGGAGACGAAGGAGGAGGACTACGTCATCCGCACGTTCGTCACGCGGACGCACGACGACATCCTCTTCTTCACGACCCTCGGGCGGGTCTACATCCTGAAGGCGTACGAGTTGCCCGAGGGGAGCCGGCACTCGAAGGGGAAGGCGGTCATCAACCTCCTCCCGCGCCTCAAGAACGGCGAGAAGGTCCGCACGCTCCTGCCGCTCCACGACCTCGCGGGGCCGGGGTCGCTCTTCTTCGCGACCCGCCGCGGGCTCGTGAAGCGCACCGAGCTCGCCCAGTTCCAGAACATCCGCACGAGCGGCATCCAGGCGGTCCTCCTCGAGGAGGGGGACGAGCTCGTGGACGTCGCGCTCGTCTCGGACGAGGCGACCGAGATCCTGCTGGCGACCTTCTCGGGCCAGCTGGTCCGATTCCCGCTCTCGGAGGTGCGCCCGATGGGACGGGCGACGTACGGGGTCATCGGCGTCCGGCTCTCGGACGAGAAGGACGACCGGGTCGTGGCGATGGCCCCGGTCAGCCCGAAGTTCCCGACGCTCCTCTCCCTCACCACGACCGGCTACGGCAAGCGGAGCCCGACCGACGAGTACCGCGAGACGAAGCGCGGGGCGAAGGGGGTCCGGACGATCAAGACAGGCGGCCGCAACGGCGGCGTGGTCGCGGTCCTGCCCACGACCGACGCCTCCGAGGTGCTGGTCACGACCCAGGGAGGGATCACGATCCGCGTGGCGGTGAAGGGGATTCGCACACAGTCGCGCAACACCCTCGGCGTCCGCGTGATCCGGCTCGACGAGGGCGACACCGTGAGGGACGCGGTCGTGCGGGAGTCGTCCGCCGAACCGTCCGGGGAAGCCCCGGCGGACGCCGCCCCCGGCTCGCCCGACTCCTCCGTTCCGAGCGAGCCCGAAGCGCCGGAGCCCGAGGAGCCGGACGCGGGCGACGACGCGACGTCGGACGGCGGCGATGCGACGTAAGCCCCGTCGGCCGAGCGTCCTCCTCTGCCCGAAGTGCGGCTCGTCGAACGTGGTGATGATCGCCGGGTCGATCGTCGGCCAGGTGTACCACTGCAAGGCGTGCGACTACATCGGCTCGCTCATCCTCGAGACGGATATCCCCGAGGAAGGGTCGCTGTCCAAGGACCCCTAGCGCTCGGGGTCCGCCGGCTCCACTGCGGACGCGCCCGGCGGCGCGACGGCCCTGCGACGCTCGATCTTGTCGACGAGGGAGAGCGCCCGGACGGTGGGGCCAACATCGTGGGTGCGCACGAACGCAACGCCCCGCTCGGCGGCCATCACGGCCGCCGCGAGGCCGGCCTCCAGCCGGTCGGCGGCCGTGGAGGCGCCGAGCGCCCAGCCGAGGAACGATTTGCGGGATGCTCCCACCACGACCGGGTATCCCAGGCTCCGCAGTTCGCCGATGTGGGCGAGTAGGTCCGCGCTCTGCTCGGCGGACTTCCCGAAGCCGAGCCCCGGGTCTACGAGGAGCTTCTCGGCCGCGATCCCCTCGGCGCGGGCCCGGTCCGTGGCCTCCGCGAGCGTGCGATAGACCTCAGTGCGCACGTCCGCGTACTCGAGGTTCTCCTGCATCGTCGTCGGGGTCCCCCGCATGTGCATCGCGATTGCCACGGCCCCACTACGGGCCACTACGCGCCGCATCTCCTCGGACCGGAGCCCCTCGACGTCGTTGATCACGTCCGCGCCCGCGTCGATCGCCTTCGCCGCCACTTCGGCGTGACGCGTGTCCACCGAGAGGGGCACGGAGGTCGCGGCCGCAAGGCGGGCGAAAACTGGAGCGATCCTTGCCCACTCGGCCTCGGGAGAGACCGGCGAGGCCCCGGGACGGGTCGACTCGCCGCCCACATCAATCAAATCCGCCCCTTCGCGGACCAGCCGTTCGGCCTGGGCTACCGCCGCGTCCGGATCCAGGAAGCGCCCGCCGTCTGAGAACGAGTCGGGCGTCACGTTCACGACCCCCATCACGCGCGTGCGGTCGCCCGTCGTGATCGGGCGGTGGGGGCCCGGAATCGTCCGGACGCCGCGTGCCACGTACGCCCGGAGCGCGCGCTCAACTTCGTCCGCCAGCTCGGCGAGCCGGAACGGCTGGCGGCGGAGCTTCGGGAGGAGGTAGAGGTACTGGCCCCATGTCGCGATTAGCACGACCGACGTCGCGCTCGCGCTGTGGTCCGCGATCCCCCTTGCGTGGGCCGAGTCGCCCCCGACGGAGAGGATCTCCTGCTTGAGCAGGGGCGCCGCCTTCAACGATACGCCGTCGAGCCGCATGGGATAGATCTGCCCTTTTCGAGTCATGATCCCGACGCCCTCGGGGTCGCTGCCGGTCGCCTCGAGCTCGCGGGCCACCTCGGTGAGCGTCGACCAGTCGAGCACTCGGGCGGCGAACCGGTGACCGGCCGTGGGCGTCGGCACGGGAACCGCGAGCCTACCCGCGACAAAAAGGCCCCCGGCGGAACCAAAACGACCGTCAGCGCTCCCCGGACGGAGGGACAGCGCCCGTTTTGCCGTCTGGATCGTTCGTTCGGGTGGCTCCGTGAGCGCAAGACCCCTGGTCGTATCGGTCGACGGTCCCTCGGCGGCGGGGAAGAGCACGGTCGTGGCGCGTGCGGCCGCGTCGTTCGACTGGGTGCCGCTGGCGGAGGCGTTCGACCGCATCGACCCAGCCCCCGACCTCCGGTACTCGTCGGACCGGGAGCTCGAGAGGCTCGAGCGAACCCTGCTCGAGGAGGACGCGCGAAGGTATCGGACCGCGCTGAGCCTCCGCGCGCGCGGGCTCACGGTCGTCGCGGATACCGGATTCCTTGGTACGATCACCTACACGACGGGGCTCGTCGCGCTGGGACGCGCGTCCCCCACCGTACTGCGACGGCTTGTCGCGCGGGCGCGGGAGCTGGAACGCCGGAGAGCGTGGGGGATGCCGGACGTCGTCGTGCATCTGGTCGCGCCCCCTTCGGTGCGTCGGGCGAGGGCTCGCAGCGACCGACCCGGACATCCGGCGGACCTCGAGCGTCTCCACGCCGCGGTCGGCACGTGGGAGGAACGATTCCTCCGCACCTCGCTGCGCTCCGCGTTCGCGGGAAGGGTGGTCGTTGTGCGCGCCGACCGCGGCGTCAACACGGTCGTCCGGGCCCTCCGTTCCGCCGTTCGCCGGATCCGTCCACTTCCGGCCCGGTCGGGGGCCGCGCGGGACGTCCTCGGGCTGTTTGCCCCGGCGGAACGGGCCGCGCCGGAGAGGGACGGTCCGAGTTCGGCAACCGTTAAGAAGCCCACCCGGCCTGACCGACCTCCCCGAGCATGAAGCCGCTCGACCTCCTTCAGCAGAACCTGCACAAGCGGGTTCTTGTCGAGATGAAGGGAGGACGCTCGTTCCGGGGGACCTTGGACGCGTTCGACCAGCACCTGAACCTGGTACTCTCCGCCGCCGAAGAGGTCGTGAAGGACGCCGTCACCCCCCGTGCCGGGCTCACGCTCGTGCGAGGGGATTCGGTCGTCTACATCTCACCGTAGGAGAAGGGAACATGACGAAGGGAACGCCGTCCCGGCGCGGGGGAAAGATCGTCCATATCATCTGTCGGCGATGCGGCCGGCATTCCTACCACCGGCAGAAGGGCGTCTGCTCCTCCTGCGGGTTCGGGGACGACTCCCGGCGGCGCGGCTACGAGTGGGCGAAGCTGAAGCGCTGAAGGCGCGGCGGACCTGCCCCGGACGGGGCTGAGAGACGTACGTGTCGTCCGCGATCGCGAACCGAAGGGGTCGCTCCACCGCTCGGCGGATGCCGATCCGGGCTCCACGGACGACCCGCGGCGGGCGTCCCGCGCGCGACCTGAGCTCCAGTCTGGATCCTGCGACGGCGTCCACGCCGTCGTCGTCGATCGACAGCCCGAGCGCCCGGCACAGGCGTCCCGGTCCCGACGTCGCCGCGAGGCCGCGGCTGACAGGGGCGGCGGCGCGGAGGAGGACCGCCTCACCCGGGCGCGTTACGAGGTTCGCGCAGACGACCTGGTGGATCCGGTAGACGTACAGCGTCCCCGGGCGCTGAAACATCGAGCGGTTGCGCGCCGTCGGTCCCCGGAATGCATGGTTCGCGGGGTCGTCCGAGACGTACGCCTCGGTCTCCACGATACGGACGGTCCGGCGTTCCCATGCTGTCGTCACCGTCAGTAGCGAGCCCAGGAGCTCCCCGGCGACTCGGACCGTCGGCCGGTCGAAGAACGCCCGCCCGAGGCGACGCCCCGCCGGCGGTTCAGAGGATCTTGCCGCGGTCACAGAGCGGAGCGCCGTCCACGGCGACCGTCGCCTTGCCGATCGTGATCCAGGAGAGGTACCGGCACCGGTTGCGGCCCCCGTAGAGGGTGTTGCCGCCGATCGCGAGCGTGACGGTCCCCGCTTCGGCGTCCTCGGCCTGGGGCACGGACGAAGCGAGCGCGTCGTTGAGACCGATAGCGAAGAGGGATACCGTTTCCCGGCCCCGGGGCGCGACCGAGAAGACGCTCTCGAACGCTTCCCCGCCCTCGGTGTACCAGTAGTTGCGCAGGCGCCCGCCTTCGATCTCCCACTGAGCCCCTTCGGCCCGGCCGCCCGAGAGGAAGCTCGGTCGGCTCGCGCTCGCCGTGCCCGTGGCAGACCGCTCGTCGATCGCGACCACTACGGAACCGGGCGGAGCCGTGGCGATCGGCCGGCCCCGTCGTCGGTCGGTCGCGTCGACACGCCCGTCGTCGATCCAGGGGGTCCGTCCGCACAGCCGGAACTTGAGGTCGGTCCCCCCGTCGGCCGTCAGGTGGACCTCCCGGCCGTGGGCGAGGACCCGCGCGACCCGCCGGGCCGTCGCACCCAGGGCGGTGTAGTCGACCTCGGTCGTCCCCCGTATCAGCTGGCTGCGCCACATCGCCCCGGGCACATGCCAGAACTCCCCCTGAGGGTCCGAAGCGTACCCGAGGAGGCAACGGATGCCGCGGACCCGGGCGGTGCGGGCGAGGGCCATCCAGCGGTCCTCCTCGCCCAGGAACGGAGAGTGCATCTCCTGAGGGAGCTCGCGGAGGCGCGGCCGGTCCTCGGGCCCCGGAAAGTAGAGGAGCGCGTCCGCGTGGCGTAGCGCCGCCTGAACCGGGGTCGGTATGCCGGACCACGCGGCCGTCGACGGCGCGAGGTCTACGCTCCGCCAGAACGCCCCTTCGTCCTCGAGCAGCAGCACCGGCCGGGCCCCGACCCGCCTCGCCTCGGCGACCGCGGCGGTCGCCCACGGAAGGGTGTGGTTCCAGGTCACGACCACGAGATGCTCTCCTCGTCGAAGGGACAGGGCGTTCCCCACGAGGGCCCGGGCGACCGCCGGTGGGGTGGCAAGGTCCGCCGGCATGAGCCCTCTTGAGCGACGGGGTCTGCTTAAAGGTTTGAACGCCGGCGGAATTCTGCGACCGTCGCCTCCGCGCTCGCCCCGGGCGCCGTCAGTCGCCGTGCGACGCGGACCAGAAGCTCGCCCGCGTCGTCGTAGGGCCGCCGGAACCCCGACGACGCGAGGGACCTGGGAAAACGGGCCCAGCCGCCCGCTCGCCGGGCCGCCCGCGAGACGATCTCCGGGATCCGGTGAGCGCGCGCGAAGTCGTCGAGGTCACGGAGGAGGTCGGCCGGCCAGTTCCGCGCCCGGCCGAGCTCGAGGAGCGTCACGATCTTCTCGGGACGGTGGCGGCGACGTCCCGCTCCCATCCCGAGGGTGCCGTTGTAGTAGAGGAACGGTCCGCCGACCTCCAGCGCTTCGAGGAGAGTTCGGCTGCCCGTGACGATGCGAAGGTCGGCGGCGGCGAACCGGCGACGCCACGCACCTTCCTCGAGCCGCCCCCAGTCGACCTCGACCCGGTCCGCGTCGACCGAGATCCGCCACGGACGCGGCGTGCGGACGTACAGGCGGACGGGCGGACGAGTGGCTTCGAGGCCCTCGGCAACGAGCGGAGCGATCCCTTCGGCGCTCGCGGGACTCGCGTACCAGAACCACTCCGGCGAGCGTGTCGTCCGACGAGGCGCGGCGAGTCGATATCGAGCGGGCCACAGCGGTCCCGTTTGCACCGCCTCCGGAAACTCCCGGGCGAACCGCGCCGATCGCCGGAACGTGGCGAAGACGTGCAGCACGTTCGGACGGTCGAATGCTCGGAACGTCCGGAACGCCCGGTCGAACGTCGTCACCTCCCCCAGCGTGCGTGCCTTCGCGAGGCGGGCGGGGAGCTGGCGAGAGCGGACCCCGCCCTCCCGCAGCCTTTCGAGGTTCTCCTCCCGGCTCGTCAGCGTGCGAGCGAACTCCTCGAGGCTAACGTGGAGAGTGCGGTCGGTGCCGTACGCCCGCTCGACGTCCGACGCCTCAGCAGCCCAGGGTCCGGCGCGCCCGAACGGACCCGGACGCTCGGGCGCGGCGCTCACACCCCACGCGGGAACCACGGTCATCGCAGCACGGCCGCGCGGGTCGAGCCGGTCCAATCGCTCGAGCCGCGGCCAGGCCCAGGGTCCGTCGACCCCGGTGGGCAGCGGCCGACCAAGCCGGCGGTAGAGGATCGTGCGGAACCCCGCTCGCGCGAGCCGCCGCCCCGCGGCCAGGACCTCCTCGATGTCGCCGAACCCCCCGCCGACGACCGCGGGGAACAGGTAGACGTCGACGCCGCGGGCCATCGGGTGCCGGACCCTAGGCGCTCTCCCGGTAAAGAGTGAGGAGAGGGAGGGCGCTTCGGAAGCCGGCCGCCTCGAGCACGGCCCGACCCCGCGTGTTGTCCTCGGTCACGACCGAGAGGATGCGGGTCGGCTTGCGGGGCGCGAGCCAGCCGGCGGCAGTGCGGATGAGCGCGACCGCGGTCTCCGGGTCCACCGTCTCGCCGATGATCGGGCTCGAGAGGTTGGCCGCCTCCGTGAGCGGTGAGGTGGTCGCCCCCACGTACGCCTCGGGCCCGTGCCCTCGGTCGACCACCCACGCGGCGGACTGGGAGAGCATCAACCGGTTCGCCCACTCCGAGCTCGCGATCTCCCTCGCCTGGAGGGGCAGCACCTCGTTGACCCGCGGCGGCGCCGCCTTCCGGGCCAGCTCGACCAAGGCGGGTGCGTCCTGGCGCCGGAACGCACGGACCCCGGGCGGTGGAGTGGGAAGCGGAGCGAACGCGTCGGGCGACTCGTGGGCGAACATCGCCTTCGCCCGCAGCGTCCGGTACCCGAGCGATTCGTAGAGGGTCCGGGCGGGCGCGTTCGCCTCCAGGACGTCCAGGGCGATGAATCGACGGCCCCGGCGGACGGTCGCGACGCGCGCCTGCTCGAGGAGGCGGCGGGCCAGCCCCTGGCGTCGACGGGCGGGGTCGACCACGACCATGCTCACGTAGCCCGATTTCGCGGAGAAGGAGAGGAGCGTGGTCGCGACGATCTCGTGGTCTGCCTCGATCACGTAGAACCGGAAGAACGATTGTCCGAGAAGGCGGAGCAGACCGAGGAAGAGGCGCGTGTCCCAGCGGAAGACGCGGCGGACGATCCTCGTCACCCCTTCGGGCCGGGTACCCATGAGCGCCTCCTCCTCGGGGAAGTTGTTCTTGAGGAGGACGAGGAATCGCGCTGTGTCCCCGGGTTTCAGCTCGCGCAGCATCAGCCGACCTTCCGCCGCAGGACCCCGGGGTCCGTACCCTCAAAAAGGTCGCGGACGGTCGTGGGAATTCGTTCGTCCTGCGGTTTGAACAGCGGAAGGAGCGCGGGACGGTCGAGCTCCGCCTCGGTGAGTCGTCCCCGGGCGGCGCGGAGCGCCGAATCGACGATCGCGTCGGGGGCCCCGTGCGCGAGCCGCTGCAGCGCCTGGACCGCGGCGCCGAAGAGCCGGCCCTCGGCGTCCGTGCCCAGCTGCGCGTCGCCGTCGACCGGCGCGACGGTCTCCGCCGGGTCGCGCGCAGGGCTCGCATCGGAGAGCAGACGGGCGAGCGGTTCACGCGCGGCTTCGTCCCCGAGCTCTCCCAGGGCCCAGATCGCGGCGAGCCGCACGTCCGGCGACTGGTCCGAGAGCTCGGCCCGGATGCGGGCCGCGGACGCGACCAGCCGGAGGCGGCCGAGGGCGTACGTCGCCCCGCGTCGGGGCCACGCGTGCGGGTCGTCAAGGAGACGGAGGAGTCGGGGGAGGTCCGACCGGTTCCCGACCGAGGCGAGGGCAATCGCCGCCGCTCCCCGGACTGACCACGCGGTGTCGATGAGGTGCGCTCGGGCGACGGCCCGGGCCTCGTCCGCCTTCATCTCGCCCAGCGCGTGTATCGCACAGACCCGGACCCAGCGGGCCTCGTGCTCGGCCTCGCGGACGAGCACGGGAACCGCTTCGGGCGCCCCGATACGGCCCAAGGCGACCAGGATGGACGGACGCTCCCACGTACCCGGACCGTCGAGGCACGCGAGAAGGCCCGGGACGCTCGCGCGATCGCGGTGACGGCCCGCGATGACCGCCGCCGCGGCGCGGACGCGGGGGGCAGGGTCGCGGAGGAACCGCCGTACCGTCGCGAGGCGGGTGCGGTCGGCCTTCCAACCGATCCCCAGGACCGCCTGGCGTCGGACCCGGTCGGACGGGTCGTGAAGGAGCGGCGTGAGCGCGCGAAGCGCTGCCCGTCCCGGCACGGAGCCGAGCACGGTCGCCGCCGCTCGGCGCACCACGGGATCGGGGTCCTGGGTCCGGGGGGAGAGGAGGGCTACGACGGCCCGCGCCGCTTCGTCCTCAGCACGCCGGGGCGAGGGGCGGCGGGACGGCCGCCGCACCGACCGGGCCGTGCGGGACCGGCGGGGTCGCGCGGCCATTCCGGCTTCACGGGTCGGGGAGCTAAAACGTCCCCGCGACGCCGGGCCCTCGGCCGAGCAGCGTCTGCGCGCCGGCTTCCGGCGAGCGGTAGACCGACCGCTCCGGCCGGTCGGCGGCGCCCCAACGCCCGAGCAGCTCCTCGTGCCCGACCCCGAACGGGGCGAGGAGCGTCTCGGCCGCCCGCGCGAGGACCTCCAGGTAGGCGCCGACGTCGTAGCGCTCCGACCCGCTCAGGAGCTCGGCCGCCCGCACCCGGTCCCGGAACGACCGGCTCCGACGGTCGAGCACCACGAACCGGACGGTCTCGCCGGCGTCCCGGACGGCGCCCGCCTCCGCGAGCTGGCGGAGGGCGGCGACCGAATCGGTGAACGTGACGAACGCTCCCGGCGCTTGGCCGATCCGGTGGGCGATGAGGAGCTCGTCCAGCGGCCAGGAGCCCGCGCGGAGCCGTTCCGCGAACAGGTCGGCGCGGGCGAGCGCGCGCGGCACCCGGGCACGGACGGCGTCGGCGCCGTTCGCGCCGCGGAAGAGCGAGAGGACCTCCGTCTCGAACCGGCGGACGAGCCCGGTCGTGTCGTGCCGGCGACCGCCGATCCCGCGGAGCTTGAACTCGCCGTCCTCGTAGAGCCCGTAGTAGCGGTTCGGGACGCCGAGCCCGTGCGTCACCGCGGGCAGGAAGACGATCCAGCGGTACCGCCCCTCGTAGCCGAGCGGAAGGTCGAACCGTTCGCTCATCCGACGGGCGAACCCCTCCGGGTCGGGCCACCGGTCCCGGTCGAGGGGGCGGAGCCAGAGCGAATCGACGATCCCGTGGACGACGCGGTAGCCCTCCGCCTCGGCCGCGGCGGCCAGCGAGGCCAGGAGCTCGCGGGCGTAGGCGTTGATCGCCTCGTGGCATTCGATCCGGCCGAACCGGGCGTTCCGGTATCCCTGGTAGCCGAAGGCGGTCACGAGGATCCACTTCAGCATCTTGACCCGGCGCTTCAGGCGGACCGCCTCGTCGCGCGGGAGGCCCGGCGCCCTCAGCGCCGTCTTGTAGGCGAGCCGACGCTCGAGCAGCGGGGCGAGCGTGCGGGGGATCAGCCCGACGCGCTGCGTGCAGGAGCGGTAGCCGAGGCCGGGAGCCCGGACCGGGCTCGCGGGGCAGCATCGGCAGTTGAGCGTCTCCGCGGAGAGGTTGTTCCTCACCATGATGTGCGGGAAGAGGCTCGCGAAGTCGAACTCGTCGACTCCATCGTGGACGCCGACCGGCGGAAGGAAGATCACCCCGCCCCGGTCGGCCGCGACGAGGTGGTCCCCGCGGCGGAACTCCTCGGGCCGGTTCTTCTTCCACGGAACGTGCGCGCCGAGCGAGAGCGCGACCGCCATCTCCATCGCGGTGAAGCACGTCCCCGGCGACTGCCGGACGACCGTCTGGAGAGAGAGCCGCGACAACCGGGCCGCGTCGACCAGGCCGGGGATCGCCGCGTCGCGGTAGAGGAACGAGTTCTCTCCGTCGATGTGGAACCGGCCGGGAAGCGGGAACGAGGCGGACCGGTGGAGGACGCGCCCGTACGATTCGAACGAGCGGGCGGGCCGGGACGGGGCGAACGGGGCCCGTTCCCGCCCGAGGACGAACTCCCCCGGTGAGAGACCGCACGCTCCCGCGCGACGGTAGAGCCACGGGAGGTCGAACGAGTCCCCGCCCTCGGTGAGGAGGAGGTCGGGGTCGGTCCGGGCGAGCTCGCCGACGAGCGCCCGGAAAAGGTCGTCCTCGGGCCCCTCGAGCGTCACGTCGCCCAGACGGACCGAGCCGACCCGGCCGTCCGGCGGGGGGATCCGGCCGCGACGCTCTCCCGCGATGCGGACCTCGAGCTCCGCGACCGAGATCGGCGGCGTCACGTAGTCGACCCGCTCCGCCGGTTCGGTCACGCGGAGATCCGCCCCGCGGCCGACGACCGGCGCGAACGGGTAGAGCCCGTGGCTGAGGTGGTAGAGCTGCGGAACGGCGAGGTCGACGTCGTAGAACGCGAACCGCTCGTAGCCGCCGAGAGCGTCGATCTCCCGCGCGAGGGAGCGGCGAAGATTGTGGCGCGCGGGGGTGACGACGAGGAGCGGGCGCGCCCTCCGGTCGTAGATCGAGGGATGTCCGAAGGAGAGCCGCGCCTCGGCGACGCTCGACCGGCCGGCGAGGGTCCGACGGAGGTCGACGAGCTCGGCCTTCGGACCGCAGACGAGGAACGGGGGGCGGTACTCCACGGCGGTGCGGCGCACGCGGCCCGAACGGCTCTCCTTCACCCAGAGGACGACCGAGCGGCCGTCGGCGCTCTCGGTAACGTCGAGGAGCCATCCGTCGGGCGTTGGGGCCGCCCCGTCCACGGTCAGGACCGACCCACCCGGGCCGCGTCGTCGGCCCGGATCCGGACCGCGAGGTCGGTGAGGACGGAGAGGAGGATCGACTCGAGGAGGTCGGGGCTCCCGACGTACGTCGCCTGGGCCGCGTAGCGTCGGGCCCCGGTCCGGACGAGCTCGAACGCCGCGCGCTCCTCGGGGGTCGTGAGCAGGCGCGCGAACGCGTCCCAGCGTCTCATCCGCTCCTCAAGCGCCTGACGGTACGTCGGGGCGGTACGTCCCACGCGATCACCTCCTCGGTGCCGGGGTCGCCGAACTCCTCGATCCCCCGCTGGCCGGGCGCCCGGGGAACGAGCGCGAGGCGGGCCGCGTCCCGGACCGAGCGGGCTCGCAGGGTGCTGGGTCCCCGGTCGAACGTCACGAGGTCGCACCAGCGCGGTCCCTCGTTCGCGAGGCCGGGGAACCGGCCGAGGCCGTCGGGGCCGAGCGTGAGAAGGAGCGGTACGGAGAGCCCGTCGAGGAGCCGGCGGAGCGTTCGGGCGATGTGGCGAAGGAGTGCGTCCCGTTCGTCCTCGGGAATCTCGTCGGTCGCGAACAGCGCCGGAAGGTCGTGGCCGACCAGGAGGGTCGGCGGATGCTGACGGGCCTCCCGGGCCCATCCGTCGACCAGCGCGACCGTCTGGTAGGCGGTGAACGCCCTCGCGAGGCGGATCCTCTCGAGGGGCTCGGCCGCGTCGAGCCCGAACGCCCGGCCGAGCTCGCCGAGATGGTACGGACGGAACCGGTTCCCTCCCTCGAGGAGGGAGATCCGGCCGCGTGCGAGCGCGCTTCCCACGTAGAGCGATTCGAGGATCGGTTCGACCGCGGCCGTAGGACCGGTCCAGACGGTCGCCTCTCCCGCGGAGAACCGGCGCGCGAGCCAGGGAAAGAGCGAGGGTTCGGACGGGAGGAGCGGGACGGAGCGGACCCGGCGGGACCGGGGAGCGAAACGGACCGCGGTCGAGGGCACGGGGCGGGGCGCGCTCCGCGCTTCCGGCCCGAACGGTTCGAACGGCTCGAACGGCTCGAACGGCTCCGCGTCCTCCGGCGCGAGCGGCGGCTCGACGACAAAGATCTCGCTCACGGTCAATCGACCCCGTCGGGATCGAGCGCCGAAATCGCTCTAAAGCGGCGGCTCGGGAGAGATTGAAACGGGCCCGAGAACGACGCGTTCCCGACCGGCGCGCGCGTCGCGGGGGGGGGGTCCCGGCCGGCGCCCTTACAGAAGCCGTCGGGGCCCCTCGGGAGCCCGAAGGCCCAGCTCCTCGGCGAGGGTCCGGCAGTTCACCGCGGCGTCCCCACGGAAATGGTTGTTGAAGAAGCCGTAGACCGTCCCGACCTTCTCTGCGAGCGCCCGGACCCGGGGAACCCAGTCGGAGAGCTCCTTCGCCGAGTAGGTGTAGTCGTACCAGAGCGGGTCGCCGTGGCCGTGCCAGCGGACGTAGGCGAACGGGGCGGTCGTCTCGAGCGAGATGGGAAGGTGCGGGCCGTCCACGATCACGTGCGCGAGGCCGAACTCGCGGAGCAGGGCGTACGATTCGGGGCGGAGCCAGGAGGGCTCGCGGAACTCGACCGCCACCGGAAGGTCCCGCGGGAGCGACGCGTAGAACGCCCGGACGGTACCGGGCTCGAACGGAAGGGAGGGGGGAAGCTGGAGGAGGGCGGCCACGAACCGCCCCGCCTCCCGCAACGGCCTCAGCATCGCGAGGAACCGGCCGAGCTCCTCGTCGGTGCTGACCAAGCGGAGCTGGTGGGTGATCGTCTGCGGGAACTTCGCCGCGAACCGGAACCGGGACGGGGTCCGTCGCACCCAGGACGCCGCGACCGACGGCGCGGGCAGCCGGTAGAAGGTGGAGTTGACCTCCACGATCGGGAAGAGGTCCGCGTAGTAGCGAAGCTTGTCGGAGGCCCCGCCCGGCGGGTAGACCTTGCCGACCCACTCCGGGTAGTCCCACCCGCTCGTTCCGAGGAGGATCTCCGCCACCGCTGCTCCGCACGGATACGCCGCGGGGAGGCTAAAGCGGACCGCGAGAGGTGCTGGAACGCGATCCGGACGAACGAGGAGGGGCGACGGCTCTCCGGGGCACCGGGCGCCTGACGAAACGCTAATACCCCGACGCCCTCGGGGAACGGTCCCCCATGGTCCAGGTCGACATCGACATCGCGAAGTGCACGGGCTGCTCCCACTGCAAGGACGTCTGCCCGGTGAACGTCTTCGAGCTGCGCCCGCGGACCGAGGTGCCGGACGTGGTGGACGACCCGACGGTCGCCGCGAAGTTCCAGTTTCGCGGGGAAAAGTCGCTCTCGGTCCTCGGCCCCGAATGCATCGTCTGCGAGGCGTGCCTCTTCGAGTGCGAGGGAGAGTGCATCCTGATCACGGACGAGGAAGGCCACGTCCACCACTCGGTGTACAAGTAGCGAACCATGCCGCTCTACTCCATCCCATACCGTTTCTCCGTCCGCCTGCCGGCCCCGCCCGACGCCGCGTTCCGGTGGGCCACGGACTTCCGGTCGGACGACCTCTCGCTCTCGGGCCGCGCCGGCACGAGAAAGGTCGAGTGGCTGACGCCGGATGCCCTCCTCCTGACCGACACGATTCCGAAGGGCCGGGGAACCGACTCGAAGACGCGCCTCGTGCGGCTCTACCCGAAACGGTTCGCCTGGACGAACACCCACGTCCGCGGATCGAGCCTCCACTCCCAGTTCCTCTACGAGCTCACCCCGTCCGGGCGCGGCGCCTCCCGGCTCGAGTTCACCGGACTCCAGCTTCTCCGGCTCGCGCGAGGGCCGAGCCCCCGCGCGACCGCGACACTGGGCCGGGCGCTCGCCCGCGAGGACGCCGCGCTGTGGCGGGCGCTCGCTCGCGCCATGGCCCGGGACCTCGGTGCGCGGCGCGTCCGGCGCGCTTCGCGATAGGCTCCGGAGCGTCTCCGCTGACGGCGCCGGAGTAGCCCTTAAATACGTTGGAACCCCGCCGAGGGCGCCGTGCCCGATACCTCGAAGGAGCCGGGTCGTACGGTCGTTCTGGGCGAGCGTGAGCTCGCGATCGGGTTCCGCCTGATCGGCCTCACGGACGTGGTCGAGGTCACCCCCGAAACAGCCGTGCGCGAGTTCCAGAAGGCGATGGGGGACGACCGGTTCAACCTCGTGATCGCGAGCCAGTCGATCCGTCCGAAACTCTCCGAGAACCAGCGGACCCAGGCCGACGCGTCCCTCCGTCCGCTCGTCGTGTTCGTCCCGACGCCCACGGGCGAGTTCGACGTCGAGAGCATCGGGTCGCTCGCGAAGCGGGTCCTGGGCGTCACGCTGGCCCTTCCGAGCTGAAGGGGAACGATGACCGGAAGCGTCGGGCGGGTCTCGGGTCCGGTCGTCATCGCCGAAGGGCTCGACGACGCGAAGATGTACGACGTCGTCCGTGTCGGCACCCTTGGCCTGGTCGGGGAGATCATCCGGCTCGTGTCGGGCACCGCCACGGTCCAGGTCTACGAGGACACGACCGGCGTCCGTCCGGGAGACCCCGTCGAGACGACCGGCCAGGCCCTGAGCGTCGAGCTCGGCCCGGGCCTTTTGAAATCCATCTACGACGGCGTCCAGCGTCCGCTCGATGTCATCCAGAAGAACGTCGGGGATTTCATCACGCGAGGGTTCGACGCCCCGCCGCTCGACGAGAAGAAGGAGTGGCAGTTCACCGCGACCGCGAAGGTCGGCGCGGAAGTGACCCCGGGGACGATCCTCGGGACCGTCCAGGAGACGTCGCTCATCCTCCACAAGATCATGGTCCCGCCGGGGCTCCGCGGCACGCTCAGCGAGCTCGCGAGCGGGAGCTACACCGTCCGCGACCCGATCGGCACGATCAAGACCGCCACGGGAAAGACCCCGGTCTTCCTCAGCCAGCGCTGGATCGTCCGGATCCCGCGTCCGGTCTCCCAGAAGCTCCCTCCCGCGATCCCCCTCGTGACCGGTCAGCGGGTCATCGACACGTTCTTCCCGGTCGCCAAGGGAGGGACCGCGTGTATCCCTGGACCCTTCGGGTCCGGGAAAACGGTCATTCAGCAGCAGCTCGCGAAGTGGGCCGACTCGGACGTGGTCGTCTACGTCGGCTGCGGCGAGCGCGGAAACGAGATGACGGAGGTTCTGGCCACGTTCCCGAACCTCGTCGATCCCAAGTCGAAGCGACCGCTGATGGAACGTACCGTCCTCATCGCGAACACCTCGAACATGCCGGTCGCCGCCCGGGAAGCGAGCGTCTACACCGGGATCACGATCGCGGAGTACTACCGCGACATGGGCTACGACGTCGCGCTAATGGCCGACTCGACCAGCCGCTGGGCCGAGGCGATGCGGGAAATCTCCGGGCGGCTCGAGGAGATGCCGGGCGAGGAAGGCTACCCCGCGTACCTCGGACGCCGTGTCGCGGAGTTCTACGAGCGGGCCGGCAGGGTCGTGACGCTCTCGCCCGAGGGACGGACGGGCTCGGTCACGGTCGTGGGCGCCGTCTCGCCCCCGGGAGGGGACACGTCCGAGCCGGTCAGCCAGAACACGCTGCGCGCCGTGCGCGTCTTCTGGGCCCTCGATGCGTCGCTTGCCGCCCGCCGCCACTTCCCCTCGATCAACTGGCTCCAGAGCTACTCGCTCTACGTCGGGGACCTCGAGCCGTGGTACATCGCCGAGCTCTCGAAGGAGTTCGTCGGCCTCCGCCAGAAGGCCCTCGAGATCCTCCAGAAGGAGTCGGAGCTCCAGGAGATCGTGCAGCTGGTCGGGGTCGACGCGCTCCCCGAGCGGGAGAAAGCGACGCTCGACTCCGCCCGGATGCTTCGCGAGGATTACCTCCAGCAGAGCGCGTACGACGAGGTCGACACCTACACCTCGATCCAGAAGCAGCTTAGGATGCTGCGGGCGATCCTGACGTTCTCCGACCGGGAGCAGGCCGCGATCGAGAAGGGCACGACCGTCGCGCAGCTCCAGAAGCTGCCGGTCCGCACGAGGCTGTCGCGCATGAAATGGATCCCCGAGGCAGAGGTCGCTTCCCAGTTCGACCGCCTCGAGCTCGAGATGGCGGAGGCGGTCGACTCGGTCTCCGCCGCCGGAGGGAACTGATGGTCACGAAGACGACCCCGCCCCGCGATGCGTCCGACGCCGTGCCCGTCGACTACCGCACGATCGATCGCGTCACGGGACCGCTCCTGTTCGTCCGGGACGTGGCGAACGCCGCCTACGGAGAGATCGTCGAGATCGCCCTGCCCAACGGGGAGCGCCGCCAAGGCCAGGTCCTCGATTCGCGCAAGGGCCTGGCGATCGTCCAAGTGTTCGGCGCGACGATGGGGATCAACGTCGAGCAGACCACCGTGAAGTTCATGGGCGAGGTCGCGACCCTCGCCGTCTCCGACGAGCTCCTCGGCCGGGTGTTCAACGGGCTCGGGGAGCCGCGGGACGGCGGGCCGAAGATCGTCAGCAAGACCCGGCTCGAGATCGTCGGCAACGCGATGAACCCCTACTCGCGCGAGGAGCCGAGCGAGTTCATCCAGACCGGCATCTCCACGATCGACGTCAACAACACGCTCGTCCGCGGCCAGAAGCTCCCGCTGTTCTCCGGTGCCGGCCTCCCGCACAACCAGGTCGCCGCGCAGATCGTGCGCCAAGCGAAGCTCCGTGACTCCACCGAGGGGTTCGCGGTCGTCTTCGCGGCGATGGGGATCACGAGCGAAGAGGCGAACTTCTTCCTCCGCGAGTTCGAGACGACCGGCGCGCTCGAGCGGACGGTCGCGTTCCTGAACCTCTCCTCCGACCCGTCGATGGAACGGGTCGTCACGCCGCGAATGGCCCTCACCGCGGCCGAGTTCCTGGCGTACGAGCGCGATCTCCACGTCCTCGTGGTCCTGACGGACATGACGAACTACTGCGAGGCCCTACGAGAGGTCTCGGCCGCCCGGGAAGAGGTCCCCGGCCGGCGGGGCTACCCCGGATACCTCTACACGGACCTCGCGACGATCTACGAGCGCGCCGGGAAGATCCACGGCCGCAAGGGGTCGATCACCCAGCTCCCGATCCTCACGATGCCGGCGGACGACGTCACCCACCCGATCCCGGACCTCACGGGGTACATCACCGAGGGCCAGACGTACCTCAGCCGGGACCTCCAGCGGAAGGGGATCTACCCCCCGATCGACGTGCTTCCCAGCCTGTCCCGTCTGATGAACCTGGGGATCGGGAAGGGCCGGACGCGCGAGGACCACCGAGGGGTCTCCGACCAGCTGTTCGCGGCGTACGCGACCGGGAAGGACCAGCGGGCCCTTTCCGCGATCGTGGGCGAGGAGGCGCTGAGCGCAGTCGACCGGCTCTACCTCCGCGCCGCCGACCGGTTCGAGAAGGAGTTCGTCAACCAGCGGCCCGACGAGGACCGCTCGATCGACGAGAGCCTCGCGATCGCCTGGGACATCCTCTCCGACCTCCCCGATTCGGAGCTGAAGCGGATCCGGCCCGAGTACGTTCAGCAGTACCGCGCCCATCCGCCCGTCGCGGGCGCGCAGTAGGGATCGGACGAGCATGGCCGTCGAGAACGTCCGTCCGACCCGCCTCGAGCTCCTTAGGACGCGGCGCCGCATCTTCGTGGCGCGGCGCGGCCTCAAGCTCCTCAAGCTCAAGCGGTCCGCGCTGATTGCCGAGTTCTTCACGATCTCGAGGGTGGCGATGCGCCTCCGCGGTGACCTGCGCGACCGGATCGGGCGCGGCTACGAGTCGATCCGCATGGCGGAGACGATCGAGGGTCCGACGCGGCTCGAGAACATCTCCATGCTCCTTCCCGACCTGCCCGCGATCGCCGTCGCGACGAAGAACGTGATGGGTGTCCGCACGCCCCGCCTCGACCGGGAGACGTTCGTTCCGGTGCCCACCGCCTCGCTCCTCGACCTTCCGACCTCGATCCAGGAATCGGTCGTCCGGTTCCAGGGGATCTACCAGGTCGTCCTCGACATCGCCGAGAAGGAGAACGCCCTCCGCCGGCTCCTCCGTGAGATCGAGAAGACGAAGCGCCGGGCGAGCGCGATCGAGAACGTCCTCGTCCCGCGCCTCGAGGGGATCGTGCGCTACATCAAGTTCCGTTTCGACGAGATGGAACGCGACGCGTTCAGCATGCTGAAGACGGTGAAGCGGAAGATGGAGCAGGGGGCCGAGAATGTCGCTGCCGCCTGACCCCGCCGTCCGTCGCCTTAGCGCCCTCCGCCGGTTCACCCTCGTCCAGGCGGCGAGCGTCGGCATCAAGATCGCGGCGGTCGTGGCGCTCCTCGTCCTCTTCTCGAAGCTCGTGGGAGGGCTCTAGCGTGACAACCGATGCCGGCCCGACCCCGCCGGACGCCGCGGCACTGGACGCGCTGAAGCGGATCAAGGCCGCCGAGGCCGACTGGGACGAACGGCTCCGCACCGCCCGTCATGCCTCCGCCGAGGCGCTCGAACGCCGTCGCGCCGACGCCGACGCGACCGTCAGGGCCGTCGCCACCGAGGCGGAAGCGGAGCGGTCGCGGGCGGTGGAGAGGGCCCGCGCGGCCGCGGAGGCCGAGGCCCGCACGATCGTCGCCGAAGGAGAGGCCACCGCCCGCGACGCAGCCTCCGACAAGGGAAAGCGGCCGAAGGACCTGGAGAAGCGGGTCCTCGACGCCGTCCTCGGCCCGTTCGCCCCGGACTAGAGGTACAGGAATGGCGCTGCGCCCGATCCCGATGGCCAAGATCGGCCTCATCGGGCTCCGCGAGGACGAGGAACGCGTACTCACCGTCCTCCACGACTTGAGGGTCGCCCAGGTCGAGCCGCTCTCGCACGACGCGCTCGCCCTCCTGGGCCCCGAGCGCGGCTCGGAGACGCTCCGCCGGATCGGGGACGAGACCCTGCGCTTCCGCGGGCTCTTGGGCGCGCTCCCGCCTTCCGGCACGCAGGCCCCGCGGCGGTTCGACACGGTCGACCAGATACTCGCGGCCGCGAATGCGGTCTCGATCGACGAGGAGGTGGGGTCGCTCGAACGCGAGAACGACCGCCTGCAGACCGAGGAGAAGGCGATCGACGACACGCTCAGGCTGCTCGGGTCAATGTCGTTCTACACCGACCGGCTTTACTACCTCAACTCGCCGAGCTTCCTCGCGTTCGTCGGACAGGCGGACCCGGAGGCGTTCGCGGCCCTTCGCTCGAAGCTCCCGCCCGAGGTCGACCCCCAGTTCATCCTCGGCCCCGCCGGGCCTCCCCGACGGTTCATCCTCGTCTGCCGAAGCTCTGCGGGGGACGCGCTCTCCTCGACCACCCCGTCCCAGGGGATCCATCTCGCCGCCGTGCCGGCCCTGTCGGGAACGGTCGCGGAGGAGACCCGGCGGCTCGAACTCCGCCGGACCGAGATCCTTGCCCGCCGGGCCGCGATCCGCGAGCGCCTGGCGGCGATCGCCCGTGACTGGTACCCCACCGTGGCGGCGATCGACGAGGCGCTCGAGATCGAGAACCGGAAATCGGAGATCCTGACGAGGCTCGGGGCGAGCCGCGCCGCCTTCGCGCTGGAGGCGTGGGTCCCGGTCCGCGACACGGCCCGCCTGCGGTCTGTGGTCGAGGCGGCGACCGACGGCCGCGTCCACTTCTACCCGGTCCCCACGAACGAGGAGCCTCCGACCCTGATGTCGAACCCGCGCGGGGTCCGGCGGTTCGAGTTCTTCGTGCGGTTCTACTCGCTGCCCCAGGCGACCGAGTGGGACCCGACGCTCGTCTTCGCGATCGTGTTCCCGATCTTCTTCGGGTTCATGCTGGGCGACTGGGGCTACGGCCTCGTCATCCTCCTGATCTCGATCTGGATGATCCGCGGGTTCCCCGGCGCCCAGCACCTTCCGAAGTTCGGCCGGAACTTCGTGAAGCGGATCATGGGGCCAAAGGGGATGCAGCAGCTCGCGTGGGCGCTCTTACCGGGCTGCGCGCTCGCGATCGCGCTCGGCCTCTACCTCGACGAGTTCTTCGGGTTCGCGGTGCTGAACACGCTGTTCGGGTACAACACCCCGGTCGTCCTGAAGAGCAGCACGGGCTCGAGCGTGGGGCGACTCCTCCTCCTCGCGGGGTACATCGGCCTCGCGATGGTGACGCTCGGGTTCCTGTTCGGGGCCCTGAAGGAGTACCTGCACCACCACCGGCGCGGCGTCGTCGCGAAGGTCGGCGGGATCCTGTTCGCGTGGGGCGTGGCGTTCTTCGGCCTCGCCGTTATCCATCACGCGACGTCCGTCAGTTCGGACCCGCTCCTCGTGCTCTGGTACACATTCCTCGGAGTCGGCCTCGCGATGCTGCTGGGCGGCGAGGGACTGCAGATGGGGATGATGGGCCTGATCGAGGTCGTCAGCCACATCCTCTCCTATACCCGGTTGGTCGGGATCCTGCTCGCGAGCGTCATCCTCGCGTTCGTCATCAACACGATCGCGACCGGGCTCATTACGGGGGGCACGATCGTCGGGATCGTCGCCGCCCTGGTCATCCTCGTCGTCGGGCAGTCGTTCAACGTGATCCTCGGCGTGTTCGAGCCGGGGATCCAGGGCGCGCGGCTGATCTTCGTCGAGTACTTCTCGAAGTTCTACTCGGGGAACGGCAAGCAGTTCCGTCCGTTCGGCGCCCCCCGGACCCACACGCTCTCGTCCCTGGACAAGAACGGGGCGATCCTCCAGGCCCCGAAGGTCTGAGCTCCGGACTACGCGCGCGGGCTCGCGAGCAGCGGCGCGAGCCGGTCGTTCGCGAGGCCGTAGAGCTTCCCGAACGCGATGCGGCGAAGGTCCCCCCGCTCGAGCTCGTTGAGGAGGAGGTAGGTGAAGATCACCGAGAGGGAGAGCGGGTACGTCCGGAGCCGCTTCAGCTCGGAGAGCGCCCGGTCCCGCTGGATCACCGCTTCGTAGCCCGTCAGGGTCGCGTAGGTGGTGAAGTCCGCGGTCCCCTCGCCGATGGACGGGAACGAACCGGAGAACCGGTCGGCCAGCTCGGGGACGGTCCGCGCGCTGTAGAGCTCGGGCGCCTGGGAGGCGGCGATCGTTCCCCCCTCGAGCCAGCGGGAGAGCACCTCGTCGATCGTGAGGTCCGCGCCCTTCGCCTTGAGGAGGAGGAGGGCGTTCCGCGCGTCGATCTCGCTCGCGATCAGGCCGCGGACGACCCACTCGTCGCCCTGGAAGAACCGGGCCCCCTCGAGGACGGAGCGGTAGTACTGCTGGTCGAGCGCGTGGAGGATCGCAAAGATGTCGTGCGTGCGCTGGAACGCGTCCAGGAAGGGCAGGATCGTCGTGCCGTAGCCGTACTGCACGAGGGCGGTGACGGTCGCCTCCACGGTCGGCTGGCCGAGGAGGATGCGGAAGTCGTCAAGCGTCATCACGCCCGAGTACAGGCCGGCGGGGATGTCGCGGCTCGAGACGAGGTGGTCCTCCGTCTCGGTCACGGCGCGGGACTGGGCCTTCGAGCTCAGGATCAGCTCGATGTTCTGGATGTCCCACCGCCCCAGGTAGGCGGCGATAACCGGTCGGCCCGCGAACGGCGTGGCGTCGTAGGCGTGGCGGTTCCGCCGCACGAACGTGCGGTTGATCGCGATCTCGAGCATCGAGGGGCCCGGGTGCGTCGTCCGCGCCCAGGCGACATCGTCGGCGTAGGGCGTGGTCTCGAGGACCTTCGCGAGGTCGGCCGTGTCCTTCGCGGCGAGGAGCGAGGCGTACATCTCCTTCGGCAGGAAGGCGGGGAAGTCGGGCTTCAGGCGGCCGAGCGCGCTCGCGTAGGGGGAGCCGGCCATCGCCTCGGGCCCTATGCGAGGAGCTCGCGGAGCTTGTCCCCGCGGAGCCGGAGCAGCTCGTCGAACGAAAGGTCCAACCGCCGGCTCGCGTCCGGCGTCTCCGCGATCAGCCCGCCGAGGATCGGGCGGGGCGTTGGGTCGAACGATTTTCCGGCGAGCTTGCCTAGGGCGGCGGAGTCCTCCTTGCGCCCGCTGATCCGCACGGATTCGCCGAGCGCGGACCGGGCTGTCCGGAGCATCTTGCGGAGCGTGGCGGCGTAGTCGGAGGTGTCGGTGAACTCCGAGAGGACCTCCTTCGTCTCGTCCAGGGCGTGGACGAGGCGCGCCTCCCGCGCCCCGTAGAGCAGCTTGCGCGCGGCGAGCTTGGCCGCAGCGACCCGCTGGGCTCGGTCCCGCGCGATGTCGGCCGCGGTCGTGCGGGCGGCCTCCTTGCGGATCGTCTCCAGGCGGGCTTCGCGGTCCGTGTCGATCTTGGATTCGTCGGCGGAGCGTGCCGTGGTGACCGACCCGAGCTCCGTCTCGCCTCGGCGGCGAATCTCCTCGACGAGGCTCTCGAGCGTCATACCCGAGGAGCGGCGCGCTAGAGGATGCCGAGCAGAAGGATGATACCGAGCACGAACCCGATGATCCAGAGCGTCTCGGGGATAACGAAGAAGAAGAGCACTTGGCCGAACTTCTCCGGCTTCTCGGCGATGATCCCCATACCCGCGGCGCCGATGCCGGACTGGGCCATGCCGGTCCCGATCAGACCGCCGGCGATCGCGATCCCTGCGGCGAGAGAGGCATAGGCGTCTACCATCGAGGATTCCCGCGCGGGGCGAACAAGGTTCGGTATATAACCGTCCCCCGGACGGCCTTTCCACGCCGGGGCCCGGGGCCCCGGGGGTGAGTCCTTTGAGCATGGGCTCACCTCGGCCGGCCCCGCTTTCGGCTGCCGTTTCCAGCTCCCGGCCGGTCCCGACCGGCACCGGCACGCGCGCCTCCGGCCCTCAGGAGAGGTAGACGTTGATGTCGGCCGTCACGGCTGTTTGCGTGGCCGCCGACCAGTGGTACGTGGCCGCGAGGTTGGCCACCGAGACCCCGGTGGTCTTCACGAGGAGCGCCATCATGAACCACGCCTGGTTCTGGACCACGAGCCACGGGTTCCCTCCGCTGGGAGCCGCGGTCTCGTTGCCGACGGAATTCTTCACCGCCTGGTCTCCCCCGTTGGCGCCGGCGGCCCACGCGGAGAGGAGCTCAGCATTGTAGAGCGAACCGACGTGGAGGTACTGCCCGTTGATCACGATGAACGGGATCCCGGTGGCGTACGCCGACACGTACGCCTGCTGGTAGCAGCTCGAGGTGGCGGGGTACGCCCCGTCGGTCCCCCCGGTGTACTCCGCGACCTGCACTGCGACCGTCCCCGAGGACTGCGCGTTCGCGAGGACGACCTCGGGGGTGCTCTTGGCCGGCTCCCCCGCCGCGCTGCTCGAGTACATCGAGAACGCCGAATTCGGAACTGCCGCACCGTACGAGGCGAGGGTCTTCCAGATCGCCCAACTGCTCGCCGAGCAGTACGGGCACCAGACTGCCCCGTAGGAGAAGAACACGGGCTTTCCGCCTTCCTGCCAGGGAGAGACGTGGACCTGCTCCCAGCCGGTGACCGAGTCCGGTCCGTTCACCGGCGTCAGGCTCGCCGCCGAGGGCAGGTAGGGGCACCCGAACAGCAGGCTGCCGGTGAGGCCGATGAGACCGGCCAGGACGAGACCCAGAACGACCCCTCCGATCAGCGTTCCCCGGAAGACCGTCGACCAGCGCCTGCCGGGAGTCGTCCGCCAGAGCGCGAACGCGAACACGAACGCAAGGACCGCCAGGACGAGGGCCAGGTACGGGAACGCGGGAACGAGCAGCCCCACCGGCGACGGGACGAGGTACGCGAGGGCGAACCAGACCGCGACCAGGGGGAGGATCAGGTAGAGGATCCGGAGCCAGCTCCAGCGCGCCCCTCCCTTCGCGCCCTCCGGTTTCGGCGTGCCGGCAGGATGGGATCCCCTCCGCCCCTTCGCCTTGCCCCGATGGTAGAGCGCCCGGAGCGCAGGACCGGGGTCTCCGGCAGAAGGGTCCGCGTGGAACCCGACCTTCGGGTCGGCGGCGACCTTCTCCCAGTCCCACCCCTTGGACCTGAGCTCCTCGACCCGGTCCCAGTCGACCATCGCCCGACGATCGCCAGTCTCCTCTTCCACCTTCCCTAGCAGGGGGAGCAGGCTTCCGGACCCGACGGGGGACACCCGGTGCCGCGACCTAGGTCGGCTCTGCGGTCGGAGGCTCGTCAGAGTTGTCGGAGACGCCCCGCGCGGGTTCGCGGGTCTTGCGGACGAGCGCGATCGCCCCGATCCAGGCGAATCCCCCGAACAGGTACGCCGTGACGCAAACCGGGCAGAGGGCGTGGATCTCCGCAAGCTCGACGTAGAGGAAGTACATCGACAGGACGACCCCGACCGTGGTGATCAGGAGAAGGGCGCACGGCCAGGCCGTCTCCCGTGGCCGCTTCTCCGCGATCCCGGCGAACACAAGGATCAGGACGAACCCCCCGATCCCCCAGAGGTAGTCCTGGATCCCGAAGGTCGTGGTCAGTCCGCTCCTGTCCACGAGCGAGCACGAGAAGAACGAGTTGATCGAGCAGACCGCCTCGAGCGACGCGTCGAAGAACTCGGCCGCCGCGAACATCGCGACGAGGAGGCCCACGCCGGACGCGAGATAGATCGCCGAGCGGAGGGACCGGATCTGCATCGTTCCGTCAGGAGGTCTGGTTCATGTCGCTCTCGACCGCGCTGATCGTGGCGGCGCTCCACTTCGAGGCGCCCGGCCAGTTCGAGAGCTTGCCGATGCTCAGTCCCGTCGCTTTCGCGAGGTACGTCATGATCCACCAGGTCCCGCCCTGGATCGCCGTCCAGGGCGTCCCGGTCTCGTTGAGCACGGAGCCCTTGACGGTCTGGTCCCCGGTGAGCTGGTAATTCTTGAGGTCGGCCGGGTTGACGAACGACGCCCCGGCATGGACGTACTGGCCGTTGACGACCCCGAACGGGATAGAGCCCCCACCGTAGGCGGCCACGTAGGCGAGCTGGAAGCAGCTCGTAGTCGCCGGGGAGGTTCCCTCGACGCCCGACGTGTCCTCGCTGACCTGGAACGAGATCGTCGTCGAGCTCAGCTGGATCCCCGCCAGGACCACCTCGGGGGTACTGGGGTCGACGTCGGTGGAACTCGAGTAGTCGGTGAACACCGCTCCGGAAACGCTCCCGAACTGGGTCAGCGCCTTGTAGAACGCCCAGCTGCTCGCGGAGCAGAACGGGCACCAGGTTGAGCCGTAGGAGTAGAGAATCGGCTTCCCGTTGTCCTGCCAGGGGGCCATGTGGCCGACCTCCCAGTTGTCGGGTTCCGACGTGAGGGACGAGGCGGGGGGTAGGTACGGGCACCCGAAGAGGAGCGACCCGGCGAGGCCGATGAGGCCCGCGACGACGAGCCCCAGGACGATCCCGCCGATCAGGGTGCTCCGGTAGACGGCCGACCAGCGGCGTCCCGTCGACCGCCAGAGCGCGAAGACGAAGACGAACGCCACGACGGCCAGGACGAGCCCCAGGTACGGAATCGCGGGGACCAACAGGCCGACCGGCGACGGGACGAGGTAGGCGATCAGGAACCAGATCGCGACCAGGGGGACCGCCAGGAATCCGATCCGGATCAGCGTCCAGCGGGACTCCCCGGCCGCCGACCCCGGTCGGGGGGTCGTCGGGGTCTGGGGTTTGCGTCGCCCCCGGGCCTTGCTCCGGTGGTAGAGCGCACGAAGCGCCCGACCAGGGTCCCCGGCGGACTCGTCCGCGTGGAAACCGACCTTAGGGTCCACGGCGATCTTCGACCACTCCGTCCCTTTGGACCTGAGTTCCTCGACCCGGTCCCAATCGACCATCGAGGGTCGAACGAAGCGCAGCTTTTCCCCTTTGTCCCAGCGAAAACGGGTTGGACCCGGCCCCCCCGGTCCGCCCGGCAGCCCGATTCCGGCCGGGGGACCCGCCGGCTTTTACCCCGCCCCGGCCAACGGGTCCCGTGCGCGTAACGTTCCTCGGGACGGCGGGTTCCTGGCCCACGAAGGAGCGGTCGGCCAGCGCCATCGCCCTCGACCTCGAGACAGAGCTCATTCTCCTCGACTGCGGCGAGGGGACCCAGCGGCAGTTCTTCCGCTCGAGCGCCTCGTTCATGCGCGTCCGCCGGGTGTTCATCACGCACTTTCACGGCGACCACTTTCTCGGCCTCCCGGGTCTCATCCAGAGCATGTGCCTGAACCATCGAGAGGAGCCCCTCGACATCTACGGCCCCCCGGATGCGAAGGAGATGGTCGACCGGGCGCTCCGGATGGGCTACTTCACGCTCCGATTCCCAGTGGAGATCCACCCCCTTTCGCCCGGGAGCACCGTCCAGCTGGACGGCTACGAGGTCCGCACGGCGGCGGCGCAGCATCCCGTCCCCGCCCTGGCGTACCGTATCGAGGAGGCCCCGAAACGGGGGAGGTTCGACGGTCCTCGGGCGCGGGAGCTCGGTCTGCACGGCAAGGACTTCGCACGTCTCGAAGCCGGCGAAGAGGTCCGGGTCGGGGATCGCGTGGTTCGGCCGGAGGACGTGATGGGACCCCCGCGCGCGGGTCGGTCCCTCGTCTACTCGGGCGACACCGCCCCCACCGAAGCGGTCCGCCGGCTCGCGGAGCGCGCCACGCTGCTCGTCCACGAGGCGACCGCCGCTCAGGAGATCGAGAAGGAGGCGAACGAGTGGGGCCACTCCTCGGCGCGCCAGGCCGCCGAGTGCGCGCGCGTCGCCGAGGTCGGCGCTCTGTTCCTGACCCACTTCTCTGCCCGCTACAAGGAGCTCGAGCCGCTCGAAGAGGAGGCCCGCATCGTCTTTCCGGGCTCGACCGCGGCCCGCGACCTCCTGGACCACCTGATCCTCCAGCCATGATCCGGGCCGACCTCGTCGTTCGGGACCTCGCGGAGGTCGCGACGCTCGTGGAAGGGGCCGTCCCGCGGGTCGGCGCTCGGATGCGCGAGCTCGCCAGGCTCCCGGACGCCGCCGTGGCGGTGAGCATGGGGCGGATCGCGTGGCTGGGGAAGGAACGCGCTCTCTCCCGAGAAGTGCGCCTGCGGCCGGGCGGAACAACGGTCGACGGCGACGGGGGAACGCTCGTTCCCGGGTTCGTCGACGCCCACACCCACGTCCTCTTCGCCGGGGATCGCGCGGCGGAGCTCCCGCTACGGGTTGGCGGCGCGGGCTACGCGGAGATCGCGCGGCGCGGCGGGGGCCTGTACTCCACGGTCCGAGCGACGAGAGCTTCGAGCGACCGGGAGCTGGTCCGGGTCACCGAAGCTCGGCTTCGACGCATGGCGTCGAACGGAACGACCTCTTTCGAGGTGAAATCCGGCTATTCGCTCGACCACGCGGGCGAGCTGCGCCTCCTCCGGCTGATACCCCGCCTCGCCCGCAGGACCGGTCTCGGACTCGTGCCCACCTTCCTCGGAGCGCACGCCGTGCCTCCCGAGTTCCGGGGGCGGGCGGATGCCTACGTGGACGTCCTGGTCCGACGGACGCTGCCCGCGGTCGCCCGCGAGCGGCTCGCGCGGTTCTGCGACGTCTTCTGCGAGCCGGGATTCTTCACGGTGCGACAGTCGGAGCGGCTCCTCCGTGCGGCGTCCCGGCTCGGGCTCGGGGTGAAGGTCCACGCGGACGAGTTCGTCCTCTCGGGCGGAGCTCGCCTCGCGGCCCGGTTGGGAGCGCGGTCCGCAGACCACCTGCTCGCAACCCCGCCATCGGACCGCGAACGTCTGGCGCGCGCCGGCGTCACCGCCGTGCTGCTGCCGCTCACCGCGTTCGCCTCCTCGCCGGAACGAAGATGCCCGGGCCGCGAGATGGTCGACGCCGGCGTCCCGGTAGCGCTCGGGTCCGACTGCTCGCCCAACACCTGGGTCGAGTCGATGCCGTTCGTCCTCGCGGCGGCCGTCCACGGGGCGCGGCTGACGCCCGCCGAAGCGCTCACCGCGGCGACCGTCAACGCCGCTCACGCGAGCGGCCTCGAGGGCGCGGGCACGATCGCCGTGGGTCGCTCCGCGGACCTCGCGTTGTTCCCGGTCCGCTCCGCCGACCTCCTAGGATACCGGTTCGACGTGCGTCCGGCGCTCGTTTTCCGTCAGGGAAAACCGATTTCTCCGCCGTAACTCCGTCAGTATATTCAAATAGGGGGGCTCTCCATCCCGCCGGTCGAGGTCCCCATCATGGCGGAGCGCGTAGGCAAAGAGTTGAGCAAGCGAGAGAAAGGCTACCTGTACTACCTCGGGAAGGACGGGTATCTCTGGAAGACCCCGACGAAGCTGAACAAGTCCGGCAAGAAGGCTCGCGTCGGAACCGAGAAGATCACCCGCCAAGACGGGTACATGTATTTCCTCGACAAGAAGGGCTACGTTTCCCGGGCCCGAATGAAGAACGCCTAAGGTCGATCGTCTCATCCCGGGGGACCTCTTCGGGGGTCCCCCGGGCCCGTATTTTTTTGCGTCTTCCTGCGCCTCGGGCCACGAAACGATATACCGGGTCAGCGTCCCTCCGCCATCGATGGTGTGCCGCAACGAGCCGGACGACCCGAGGAAGTGCGAGCGCTGCGGAGAGTTCCTCTGGGTCGCCGAGGAGGGACTGTTCTGCGGCGAATGCGGAGTGCTGATGCCTTGCACAATGCGCGTACTCCCTCCGCCGGCGGAGACGCGCCCGTCTCCCCTGGCGCCCCGGTAGCACTCGGCGTTCCGGAGCCCGTTCTCCCGAGCAGGTCCGCGGCGCGCGACCCCGAGGGCAACCCTCGCCGAGAGACGGGGTCGTCCCCGGCACCGTCGTCCTCCTCCTTCCGCGGTCCCGGGCGCTGTGCTATGGCAGGTGCGAGACCGTGGTAACTCAGGAATGCCTTTTTCGCATCGCACGTCGAATTTCGGGGACTTCTTCGCTCGTGTTCGACCTAGCAGACTTATACCGGGTCAGTGTAGGCGCCCCCCGGAGGGTTTTCAAAGTGGTCCGCGCGCTACTGTCCCCGTTTCCCGAGATCCCTGGCTCGATGGAAACACCCCGCCTTCGAGGGTGTTCCACCGACTGCCGGAGTCTCGCTTAGGAACTCGGACCGACTGTCGACGTAGCACCGGCATCCCGCTCGACCCCCGAGGAATACTGGCTCATGGCAGCCTCAAAGAAGCGCGCCGTACCGACCGTGGAGACCGCCGTGCGTTCGGCCCCCCGGATCGGGCACGAACCGATCCCGGTGCCGAGGCTCGTGCCTAGGGGCAAGACCGCGTTCGACACCGTCGCCTGGAAGACCCACGATGCCGTCATCAAGAACGCCGAAGGCAAGGTCATCTTCGAGCAGAAGGGGATCCGCGCCCCGGCGAGCTGGTCCGAGACGAGCGTCAACATCGCCGCATCGAAGTACTTCCGCATCATCCTTGGGCACCGTGAGAACTCGATCGACGGGATGATCCGGCGCGTCTGCCACTGGATCTCCCAGCAGGGGATCGACCTCGGCTACCTCGACACCGCCGACGAGGCGACCACGTTCGAGGAGAGCCTTTCGTACCTGATGGTCCAGCAGATGGCGGCGTTCAACAGCCCCGTCTGGTTCAACGTCGGGGTCCGGGATCCCCCTCAGTGCTCGGCGTGCTTCATCCAGTCGGTGACCGACGACATGGACTCCATCCTCGCGCTCGCGACCAGCGAGGGACGCCTCTTCAAGGGAGGAAGCGGCACGGGCACGAACCTCTCGCCGCTCCGCGGCAGCCGCGAGAAGCTCGCCGGCGGCGGGATTGCCTCGGGCCCCGTGTCGTTCATGCGCGCGTTCGACGCGCTCGCCGGGGTCATCAAGTCCGGCGGGACGACGCGCCGCGCCGCCAAGATGGTCATCCTCAACATGGACCATCCGGACATCGCCGATTTCATCGACTGCAAGGTGAAGGAGGAGGACAAGGCCCTCGCTCTGATCCGCGAGGGATACTCCTCCAATTTCGACGGCACCGACCCGGACTCCGCCTACGCCTCCATCGCCTACCAGAACGCGAACCACTCCGTCCGGATCCCCGACGGGTTCATGGACGCGGTCGTCCGCGACCGCGAGTGGAAGACGTACGACCGGACGGACCGCGCGGTCGCCGGAACGTACCGGGCCCGTGAGCTCTGGCGCAAGCTCGCCTACGCGGCGTGGCGCTGCGGCGACCCCGGCGTCCAGTTCGACGACACCACGAACGACTGGCACACCTGCCCGAACTCGGGTCGCATCAACGCCTCCAACCCGTGCAGCGAGTACTTGTTCCTCGACGACACGGCGTGCAACCTCGCCTCGATCAACCTCCTCAAGTTCCTGGACGGGAAGGGGACGTTCGACTTCCAGCAGTTCCGCCAGGCGGTCCGCACAATGATCCTCGCGATGGAGATCGTCGTGGATGCCTCGAGCTATCCGACCGCGCCCATCGCGCAGAACTCGCACGAATACCGCCCCCTCGGGCTCGGCTACGCGAACCTCGGCTCGCTCCTCATGCGCTACGGGCTCGCGTACAACTCGGAACCGGGGCGGGCGCTCGCGGCCGGCATCTCGGCCCTCCTCTCGGCCGAGGGGTACCACATGTCGAGCGAGATCGCGAAGCGGGTCGGCCCGTTCCCCGGGTTCGAGAAGAACCGGGCGCCGATGCTCCGCGTCATGGGCAAGCATGCGAAGGCGGCCGAGAAGGTAGAAACCGGCGACGTCCGCATCGTGCCTCTCCTCCGGGACGCGGTCGACCGCTGGCGCGACACCGTGAAGGCCGGCGAGCTCTGGGGGTACCGGAACGCCCAGATCTCGGTCATCGCGCCCACCGGCACGATCGGCCTCCTGATGGGATGCGACACGCTCGGCCTCGAGCCGGAGCTCTCCCTCGTCAAGACCAAGAACCTTGTCGGCGGCGGCGTCCTGAGGATGGTCAACCGGACCGTCCCCGACGGGCTCCACGCCCTTGCCTACTCGCCCGACGAGATCCGAGCCATCACCCAGCACCTCGAGAAGACGGGAACGATCGAAGGCGCCCCCGGTCTCGAGGCGACCGACCTCACGGTCTTCGACTGCGCGCTGGCCCCGACCGGAGGGAGCCGCACCATCCCGCCCGTTGGCCACCTGAGAATGCTCGGGGCGGTCCAGCCGTTCCTGTCGGGCGGAGCGTCGAAGACGATCAACCTCCCGCACGACGCCACCGTGGAGGAGATCGAGAAGATCTACCTCGAAGCGTGGAAGCTCGGGATCAAGTCGGTCGCGCTCTACCGGGACGGCTGCAAGGCGTCCCAGCCGTTCGACACGGGCAAGAGCAAGGCGGCGGCACCGCTCGTGGGACCCCGCGGCCCCGCGCGCGAGAAGCTGCCCGACGAGCGGAAGGCGCTCACCCACCACTTCCAGGTCGGCGGTCACGACGGCTACGTGACGGTCGGCCTCTACCCGGACGGCCGGCCCGGCGAGATCTTCTTCCGCGTCACGAAGGAAGGATCCACCGTCAACGGCCTGATGGACTCGCTCGGGATCTCGATGTCGATGGCGCTCCAGCACGGGGTGCCCCTCAAGGACCTCGTCCGGAAGCTCGCGCACCTTCGGTTCGAACCGGCGGGCGCGACCAACAACGCTCGGATCCGGTTCGCGAAGTCGATCCCCGACTACGTCGCCCGCTGGCTCGCCCTCGAGTTCCTTACCGAGGACGTCCGGCGCTCGATCGGCCTCGAGAACCCCACGGAGGGCAACGGGAATGGCCACGGCGCCGCGGCCCAGGCCCCCGAGAGCCAGACGGTCAAGCTCGAGACGCGCCGCCTGGACTCGTTCTCCCCCGAGCGGTCGTACGAGGGCGCGTCGAGCGAGGACGCTCCGTCGTGCGCGATCTGCGGCGGCATCATGGTGCGGTCGGGCACGTGCTACGCGTGCACGGTCTGCGGTTCCACGAGCGGTTGCTCGTAGGGCCGACGGGGCCACGCGGGGCGAACCGCCCTACGGCGTCGGGCCCGCCGAGGGCACCGGGGCCGAGGGGCCCTCGGCCGGTGCGATCGACTCGCTGGGCGCAGACGACTGGTGCCCGAGGCGACGGCCGTCGGCGTGGAAACGGAAGTTCCGGAGACCCAGGGACAGCAGGCTGCACACGACGCCGATCCCGGCGACCAGGCCGAAGACAACCTGGTAGCCCGCCACGTGGTAGTTCTGGAAAGTGAACCCGGGAGGCCCCTGCTTGAACGCATAGCTGGCGAGGATGGAGGTAACGAGCACCGGGCCGATCGCCGAGCCCAGGTTCCGGAACGTCTGGTTCATGCCGGTCTGGACCCCCATCGTCTTTGGGTCCACCGAGAGGACGATGACGTTCGTCATCGAGATCAGGACGGCCACGTTGCCGACCATGACCGGGATAGCGAACACCGCGACCGAGACGACCGTCCGGTTGAACGCGAGGAGCCCGAGGGCGCCCACGATGATCAGCAGGAACCCGAGGATCATGATCGGCTTCGGGCCAAATCGGCTGATCGCCCGGCCGAGGAACGGACCGGTGAACATCATGCTAAGGACCGCCGGGATGAACACGAGCGCTGCGTTGAACTCGGTCAGGCCGAAGCCGGGGGATGGGTACTCCCCGAGGATGATCAGGACGGTGAACAGCAGGAACATCGTCATGCCGACGAACACCCCGTTGATGTTCGAGATCAGGACATTCCGCTCCTTGAGCGACTGGAACGACACGACGGGGCTCGGGGCCCGGGGTTCCCAGTAGAAGAAGAACGCGAACGCGGCCAGCGCGAGCAGGAGGAACTCGGGGACGCCCCACGGTACGCTGCCGAGAGTGACGGCCGAGAAGTTGGTCCAGCCCCAGTAGGCCCCCTCCGTGATGCCGAGCATCAGGAGGGTGAGCCCGACGCCGAGGCTCACGATGCCGGGGAAGTCGATCTTCCGCTGGAGGCGGACCTGGGACTCGCGGATGAGGACGGCCGCGAGGAGGAACACGAAGATCGCGATCGGGATGACCGTGTGGTAGGTCAACTGCCAGCCGTAGTTCTGGGCGATCCACCCGCCTCCGACGAGACCGGCCGCGGCTCCGGTCGCGAACATCCCCGAGAGAATCCCTTGCGCCTGGCCCATCTGGGCCGGTGGGAAGACCTCGGGCAGCATCGCGAAGCCTAGCGGGAACATCGCCATCCCGATCCCTTGGACCGCGCGGACCGCGATCAGCACGTAGATCTGGTTCGGCCGGCTCAGTCCGAACGCGGCACCGATCTGGGGCGTGAACCCCGCGATGCTCACCGCGACCGCGTAGACGCCCATCGCCACGAGGAGGATCCGCTTCTTTCCGTAGAGGTCGCCGAGCTTGCCGAAGATCGGAGTCACGACGACGCCGACGAGCAGATACGCGGACAGGATCCACGCGATCGTGCTCGCGTCGGTAACGTGGAAGAACGACTCGAAGTTGCTGAACGCGGGAAGCACCATCGTCTCGACGTAGGTGACCATCATGGCCATGCCGGCGAGGATGAGCAGGACCGTCCAGGCGTACCGTTGGTCGAACGTTCGCGGCGCGGTCGGGTTCACCGCGGTCATGCCGCGGCTCCCGGTCGAGCGTCGGTGGGCCCGAGGCGCCGGCTCAGCTCCCGAAAGACGCGGACCGCGGTCGCGACGTCCTCCGGCGGCAGGTCGACCGCGGCCTCGGCCATCAGCCGTCCGATACGACTCCAGACGCGGGACTCGACCTTACGGCCCTTCGGCGTCAGAGTGAGTTCGACCGCGCGGTGGTCGCGCTCGGACCGGCGTCGCGCGAGGAGTCCGACGGCCTCGAGCTCGTCGACCTTGGCGCACACCGTCGGCGCCGAGACCGAGAGGTGGCGTGCTACGGAGCTTAGCGACGCCGAACCGAGGGTCGAGACGAGATGGAGCGCCCAGAACTGCCCCATCGAGATCCCCTCCGCCTCGAGGACTGGGTGGGCGCGATGCAGCACCGAACGCATCATCTCGTGGACCGAGACTACGAGCTGGTCGGCGTCGGCGGACGACGATCCTCGGGGTGAGAGGGCGGCGGTCGCGACCATGAGGATACCTAAGTATTCGATGCGCTAATCATTAGAGAATATAACTATTCGGGCCCCGCATCGGGTCTCACACAAGGGCGTATCGGGCGAGCTCGACCACGTCACGCAGCGTGGGCCGGGTATCGTCGGGAGGAGCCTTCGACCCCCAGATGGCCACGAGCGACCCCGAAGGGAACGCCGCGTCGCGGCCCGCGTTCCCGGCGCCGAGGGCACTCGGCAGTCCACGAACGTCCGCCTCGAGGAGCAGGACGAGCGCCCCGACCGGGCCCGAGTCGACGGCGATGCCGCCGGATCGGCCCGTGCCCCACGTCTCCACACGCGCTTCCTCTTCGTGGAGGGTGGCGATGCGCGCGCGCCGCCCGCGAGCGGGAGCGGGGGGGCCCGGCGCCTCCCGCCATTGGATCGAGCCGCCGGCCGCCCGTATCCGGGCGAGGAGGCCCGCGTCGATCGGAAGCGGAGCGCCCGTCACGAGGCCCGCCCCCGCCGACGCCAAAGAAGGCAGTCGGGTCTCACCGAGCAGGGCCCGCAGACTGAGATGTCTCGCTCCTTGGGACAGTCCCCCGAGATCCCGGTGTGGCAGAGAACGAAGTCGTAGCGTATCGGGTCGATGGGATCGATCCGGCGGAGCGCCTCGCTGACCTCCTCGACCGCCCTCCAGGACCGGGTGCGCCGCGCGGTCAGGCCGAGGTGGTAGGCGATCCAGTGAACGTGCTGGTCGAGGGGGATCTTCAGCTCTCCGCTCGGCACGCGTCGCCAGACGCCCAGGTCCGGATAACGCTCCCGGACCATCCAGCGAACGAACAGGGTCAGCCTCTTCGAAGGGCTCCTCGAGCGGTCGAGGGGACTCGGGAACAACGCCGCGTATCCCGCAGGGGGGCGCTTCCTCCTGGCGCGCGAGGCGCTCGCCCGGACGGACCGGGCGAGCACGTCGATTCCCCGTGCGAAACCCCCCTCCTCGAGCCCGGCGAGGAAGATCGTTTCGAGGGACGGGGCCGATTCGTAGACCTCGGTGAGGCGCTGGGCCAGGAAGTCGAGCTGGTCGCCGCGGATCCACCGGTGTCGGAAGGAGGCGAGCCGAGCCCTCCGCCGGGCGGCCCAGAGCGGATCGACGAGCCGCGCGACGTCCCCGTCGACCGCGGCCGCGAGACGGGCGATGGCCCCACGGATCGCGGTCGTGTTCCCGATCGCTAGGGTCGATGCGAAGATCCCGGCGATCTCCGCCCGGCGAGCGTCCCACGCGAGCGGGCGGATCGCCGAGATCGGGTCGTCCGCCACCGACCGGTCGAACGGAAACCCCGCGTAGAGCGACTCGAGATGTCGCGGGAATTCGGGCGTCGGGCGGTGGGCGCGCACGGCGATGCACGACCTGGGACGCGGATTTACCGTTGCCCGCCGGGTGCATCCGCGAGGCCGCACCGAGGAGGTAACTAGCCCGCGCGCCTTTGCGAAGGGAGTGAGCGGAGTTCCCGTCGAGCTGCGGTCGACCATCGACTACCGCTGGCTCGAGGAGGCCGCGAAGGCGGACCCGATGGTCCACGCCTACACCCTCTGGAACCTCGTCCACTATCCGGACCGAATCCGGTTCGTCTCCGCCGTCCGGGGCGGCACGACCGTCGGATACCTGCTGGTCTGGCTGGGTCGGCCCACCCGCCCCGTGGTGCATTGGTTCGGTCACCTGCCCGAGACCGCGGCGCTCGTCGCCGCCCTCCCTCCTCCTCCGTTCGCGACGGTCGTTCCCCCCGAGATCGAACCGCTCGTTACGGGGACCCGGGGTGCGGCGAGCACGCACGCTGTCCTGACGATGCTGCGGGATCGCGGAGCGGTCGACCGCGACCCCACCGGGACCGCCGTCCGGAGGGTCACGCGTGCGGACCGACCGGCGCTGGAGGCTTGGGCGCAACGCACCCCGGATCCGGTCGTGGTGGAGTACGCTGCGAGCGACCCCGAGGCCGAGCACCTCTGGGCGGTGTTCGAGGGCGCCTACATCGTGGGCATCGCAGGAGCTGCCGTTCGGCTTGCGACGATCTGGGTGGTCGCCGGGGTCTTCGTGGATCCCCTCGCCCGCCGCCGCGGCGTGGGCCGGGCGCTCATGACCGCGATCCTCGGGGCCGCGGAATCCGCCGGAGCCTCGGTCGGCCTCTACGTTCGTGAGGATGCGCTCGCGGCTAGAGCGCTCTATGACGGTCTCGGGTTTCGTCCGGTCGGGAGGAACCTTTGGCTCGGGTACGCGGGCGTTTCGCCGCCGGGATGAAGGGAACGACTATGCTCTCCGTGGTGCCGTAGGGGGAACGAATGCCCTCGAACGCCGAGGTAGCCGAAACCCTCCGCGAGATCGCCGACCTGCTCGATCTGCTCGGCGAACGGTTCAAGCCGGAGGCGTACCGGCGGGCCAGCCGTTCGATCGAGTCGCTCGCGGAGGGGCTGGATGCGGTGTCGCAGCGCGGCGAGCTGCGCTCGATCCCGGGAGTGGGCGAGGCGATCGAGGAGAAGATACGCGAGTACCTCGCTTCCGGGAAGATCGCGTACTACGAGCGTCTCAAGAAGGAGGTTCCCGCCGGGCTCATCGACCTGATGCGCCGGCCCGGGCTTGGGCCGAAAACCGCTCGGCGTTTCTGGGTCGAGCTCGGGATCGAAGGGCCGGCCGAGCTCCGAGCGGCGATCGAGGCCGGACGCCTCCAGGGCGTGAAGGGGTTCGGCGACCGGAAGATCGAACAGATCCGGATGGCGCTCGGGGGCGATACGCCGGTCGCCGGGGGTTCCCGACTGCCGATCGAGAGCGTGTACCCCACGGCGCGAAGGATCGCCGAAACCCTGCGGTCCCAATCTCCCGCCCGGGAGGTCGCGATCGCCGGCAGCTTCCGCCGGGGACGCGAGACCGTGGGCGACCTCGATATCCTGGTCACGTCCGACGAGCCGACCCGCGTCTTCGACGTCCTCACCGCGCTCCCCGAGGTCGGTGAGGTCCGGATGCGGGGGGGGACGAAAGAGACGGTGGTGCTGAAGAACGGCCTCCAGGTCGACGTCCGGGTCGTCGAGCCGTCGGAGTTCGGTGCCGCGCTCCTGTACTTCACGGGCTCGAAGGACCACAACGTCCGCCTCCGGTCCCTCGCGCGGGACCAGGGGCTCAAGATCAACGAGTACGGGGTCTTCCGGGGCGACGAGCGGATCGGGGGCCGGACCGAGGAGGAGGTCTACGCGACGCTCGGCCTGCCGTGGATACCGCCCGAGCTGCGGGAGGATCGCGGGGAGATCGACGCCGCGCGGTCGGGGAGCCTACCCCACCTGGTCGACTCGTCCGACCTCTGCGGCGAGCTCCACGCCCACCTACCGGACGAGGCCTCCCTCGGCGACGTCGAGCGGCTCCGTGCGAACGCCGGTGCCCGAAAGCTCGCGTACGCGGCGGTCGTGGTGGGAGGGGTCCGTTCGGACGGATCGACCTGGCGCGCGCCGGAACGAATCATGGCGGCGGTGACCGGCCTTCACGACACCACGTTCCGAGCGATCCCTGCGATCGAAGTCGGTCCGGGCCCTGTCCCCGACGAGCTCCAGCGACTGGGCTGCGAACACCTCATACTCCGACCGACCGGCCCGCTCCCGACGCGCTTCGAGGCGCCGGCCGGAACGCCGGCGAGCCGCCTCGTGGCGCACGTCGGTGGCGCTCCCGAAACGATGCGACCGTGGCTCGACCTGGCCCAGGTCGTCGGAGCCGCCCTCGAGGTCGGTCCGGGCCCCGACAGGGCTGATTCGACCGCCGCGCGATCGGCGCGGGAATCCGGGATCCCCCTCGCGATCCCCACTGGGCTCACCGAACCGGAGGCCTCCGCGACCCGGGAGGTGGCGGTAGGTTTCGCGCGTCGGGCAGGAGCCCGGAAGGAGGACGTCACGAACGCCAGCGACCCCGGGGCGCCTAAACCCGCTTCGAAACGGACCCGCCGCTGAGCGACACCGCGCGGCGCACCGGCCCACCCGGGGCCTCCGCCGGAGCCCGGGACTCGCGCGCGGAACAGACCGCGCACCGGTGGTCCGCCGGAGAGAGACCGTGGCGCCAGTAGCAATCGGCGCAGAGGGCGCGGCCGCATCCCCAGCACCGGGGCGTCACGTACTTCCCCGAAGCCGCGTCCCCGCAGTTCACGCAGACGCCGGCTCGGGCCGGGAGGTGGCCGGGAAACGGCGGTGGTTCGGGGAGGCCACGGGCCGCGGGGCGGGGCGCGACCTTCGGTCTCGCGGGTCCCCGCGGGGGTTCGCGAGGGCGGGCTCTGAGGTCGACCACGGCCCCCGGACGGCGCGGGGCCTTTTAGCCGACGCTCCGAGGGTCTCGGCATTCCCTTCGACGCGCGGGTTCATTTAGGGGCGACGGCGAGCCCGGGACGTGTCGACGTACCGCGAGTATCCTCCCCCGTACGTCCGCCCGGCACGCCAGCGTCCGAGCCGGTTGGCCGAGCCCGAGACCCGCCGCTCCAACGCCGCCATCCCGGTCGCCGTGGTCCTGGTGATCGCGGGGCTGTTCCTCGCCCAGTACTCGATCCTCGTTCCGGCCCTGCTCGGCTTCGTCCTGCTCGCGTCGGGACTCTCGTTCCTCTCTACCCGGCTCAACCCGCTGAGCGCGCACTTCTACCTGACGCGCAAGCCGTCCTGGGCCGCGACCGGCGTCGTCTTCCTGGGCGCGCTGGGCCTCTTCGCAGAAACGTACGCGCTCTGGGTAGCGAAGGCGGGGCCGTTCCTGCCGAAGCTCTGACGTCGCGGGGTCACGCCGCGACCATCCGCTCGAGGGCGCGACGCGCCTTCGCGGCGATGTCGGGCGGAACCTCGATGCGGTACTGGAGCAGGGAGAGGGAATCGCGGATGTCGCCGAGGTCGATCTCCTTCATGTACGGGCAGATCGCCCCCGCGTCGAGGGGCGTGAACGTGGTCGTCGGGTTGAGCCGCCGCATCCGGTGCAGGATCCCGACCTCGGTCGCGACGATGACCTCGGGCACCCGAGTCTCCTCGGCGAACCGCACCATCCCGTCGGTCGATAGGACCTGGTCGACCTGAGGGAGCACCTGGCTCGCGCACCCGCACTCCGGGTGAGCGATGATCGGCGCCCCCGGGTGGTCGATCCGGGCCCGCGCGAGCTCCTCGGGTCGGAGCTTGGCGTGGACCGGGCAGTCGCCGACCCAGAGGTGCATCTTGCGGCCGGTCCGGCGCCGGACGTAGTCCCCCAGGAACATGTCGGGGAGGAACAGGATCTCGCGGTCGGGAGCGACCTCCTCCACGATTTTGATTGCGTTCGAGCTCGTGCAGCACGAGTCGGCCTCGGCCTTCACCTCGGCCGAGGTGTTGATGTAGGCGATTACGGCCGCCCCGGGGTGCTCCGCCTTCCACGTCCGGACCTGCTCGGCGGTGATCGAGTCTGAGAGCCCGCATCCGGCCTTCGGGTCCGGCAGGAGCACCGTGCGCCCCGGGTTGAGGATCTTGGCCGTCTCCGCCATGAACCGCACGCCCGCGAAGACGATCACGGAGCGGTCGGACTCCATCGCCTTCCGCGAGAGGTAGAGGGAGTCACCGACGAAGTCCGCGAGGTCCTGGACCTCGGGGCGTTGGTAGTTGTGGGCCAGCAGGACCGCGTCCCGCTGCTCCTTCAACGCCCGGATCTCCGTCTCGATCGACATCGGGGACCTCCCCGGGCGTTGCTAGCCGGCGTGGCGTCTTAAGAGGCCCGGCCGGAGCGTCAGGTGGAACGGCAACGCCGGGGCCGAATGCGTGAGGGCTCCGAGGCTCACGGCGTCCGCGCCCACCGACGCCCAGCGGCCGACCGCCTCCGGGGCGATGCCCCCGGAGAGCTCGACCCAGCGGCCGCGGCGCAAGCCCGCCCGCTCGAGCGCCCGCACGATCGACCGTGCCTTCGCCGGGGTCGCGTTGTCGATCAGGAGGGCGTCCGCACCGGCGCGGGCCGCCCGCAGCGCCTGCAGGGCCGTTCGGACTTCCACCTCGACCCGCATCCCGGGAGCCGCCCGGCGTCGCGCCCGGACCACCGCTTCCTCCAGGGGGACGAGCGCGAGATGATTGTTCTTCACGAGGAGGTCGCTGGCGAGGTCACGGCGGTGGGGATGGCCTCCGCCGTGCGCCACGGCCGCCTTCTCGAGGACGCGAAGGCCCGGGAGCGTCTTTCGGGTCGCCCAGACTTCGGGCGGCCGGCGGGACCGGCGGGTCGCCCGGACCGTCCGGTCGGCGAGGGTCGCGACACCGCTCGCGTGCATCAGGAAGTTGAGGAGCGTCCGCTCGGCCGAGAGGATCCTACGCGCGTCCCCGGTCACGACCAGGACCACCGTCCCCGGCCGCAGCCGGGACCCGTCCCGCGCGGCGGACCGTACGGAGAGCCCGCACTCGGAGGCCACCGCCCGCGCCGCGGCGATCCCGGAGAGGACGCCCTTCGCCTGGGCCGACACCACCCCGGTCGCCGCGACCGGGCGCGGCAGGAGCGCCCGCGTCGTCCGGTCGTCGCGAACACGGTCCTCCGCGAGCGACCGGCGGACGAGGCCGGCCAGCTCCGACCGCGTCCGGTCAGTGCGTGGCGGCATCGACTCCGCCGGGTTCGGAGGGTCCGACCGCCCGCTTCAGCTTCTCGAAGTCGGACACCAGGTCCGGTCGGAGCGCGGGTAGGCTCTGCCGCTCGAGCTCCTGCACGCGGCGACGGGCGCTCGCGCGGTCCCCGCGGGCGAACGAGAGCTGGGCGAGTCGGAGGACGACATCGACCTCGTCCGCCGGTGCCTTGAGCTCGCGGACGAGGCGATAGGCATCGAGCAGGTCCGCCTCCGCGCGGTCGTACTCCTTGCCGTCGAGCGCGATTTTCCCGGAGATGACCATCGTCTGCACCAGGCCGAACCGGTCCCCGACCCGGTCCAGGAACTCGCGCGAGCGACGGTTGTAGTCGCTCGCCTCCTCGAGACGCCCGGCCTGGCGGAGGATGTCGGCGGTGTTGAACAGGGACCATCCGACCCGGCGCGGGTCGTGCGCCTTCTCGGCCAGTCGGGTCGACTCGGCGAACTCCGCGATCGCCTCCTCGAACCGGCTCGCGTGGGTCCGCGACTCGGCGGTCACCACGCCCAGGAACAGGTGCGCGTGCGAGGCCTCGCGCAGGTCCCCGAGCTTCTCCAACGACCGGGCCGCCTCGCCCCCTTCCGCGAGTGCCTCGTCGACCTGGCCCACCATCGCGAGCACGCGGGCCCGGCGGGCCTGGCCGAGCGCGGCCTCCCGCTCGTTCCCGGTCTCGCGCGCGAGGCGGAGCCCTTCGGTGTGCTCCGCCAGCGCGTCGGCGTAGCGTCCCAGGTAGTACAGCGACTCGCCGCGAAGCCGGCGGACCGCGAGGAGGACCAAGGGATGCTCGAGCAGCTCGGGTCGGCCGAGGATGCGTGTGGCCGCTTCCTCTGCCGCCCTCCAGTCCCCCCGGTCCGCCTGGATGCGGGCGAGGTAGAGCTCGGCCAAGGCGAGGAGGGGCCGTGGGATCTTGGCACCCAGTCCCGTGCGCGTGAGATGCTCGCGAAGGAGCGTCTCGGCCCCCTCCAGCTCCCCGACGGCGTCGATCTGCTGGGCAAGCTCGAGAACGAGCTCCGTCTCGCCGGCGAGGTCCTCCGGGTGGAGGCGATGGAAGCTCTCGAGCGCACGCTCGAGGTGCTCCCGGGCGATCCCGGGGGCGTAGAGCCGGGCGGCGATCTCCGCCGCCACCCGGTTCGTGCGGTACGCCTTCTCGTCGACCTTGCCGAGGTAGAAGTGGCGGGCGAGCGCGTAGATCGTGGCGAGGTCCGCGCCTCCCATCGCCTCCAGGGCCTCCCCGACCCGGCGATGGAGGACCCGACGGCGGCTCTCCGTCAGGGTGCCGTAGAGCTCCGCCCGGACCCGGTCGTCCCGGAAGGTGAGGACCTCCCCCGCCCGTTCGAGCAGCAGTCCCCGCGCGACCAACCGGTCCACGGCCTCCGCCAGGCGCTCCTCGTCCTCCCCGCTCGCGCGAAGGAGCAGGGCGAACGGGACCTCGGGCCCGACCACCGCCGCGACCGCGAGGCCGCGCTCCTCCTCCTCGGTGAGCGGGGGGGCGGGGACGTTCGCCACGGAAGGGGCCGCCGCGTCGGGGTCCGCCGGGCCGATCCCCGTGGGAGGGCCCAGACGTCGATCGAGCTGCTCGAGGAGGAGAGGGTTGCCACCCGTTTCCGAGTACCGGCGGGCGATCTCCTCGTCCGTGAACTCTCGCTCCGGCTCGCGGTCGTGCAGGAACTCCGCGACCTCGCCCGACGTGAGGGGACGGAGCGGGATACGTTTCGCCTGGGTCTGCCGCTCGAACGCCTCGAGCCGGGCCCGACGCGACGACGTGAGCGCGGAGAACGGCCGGATGGTCGCAAGGATCCAGAGCGGGCGGTTCGTGAGCTGGCGCGCGACGAGCTCGATCGCCTCCAGGGACGGGTCGTCCGCCCGGTGTATGTCCTCGAGCACGAGCACCGCCGGACCGTACCGGGTGAGCTCGAAGAACTGCTCCGCGATGCCGATCCCCAGTTGACCGCGGAGCCCTTCCTCCCGGTCGTTGGCCTCGCCGAGGGTCGCTAGCAGACGTTCCTCGATCCGGACGGACGTGCGGAACGCCTGGTCGTCAAGGCCCGGGGCGAACCCGATGATCACCCCGTCGGGCAGCGGCGCCGGGATGGGGGGGCCCCCTTCGGTCCGTTCGACGTCCCGGGCGCTCTCGAGCGCGGAGCGGAGGAGGCCGAACGGGGGAGGTTCGTCCGCCGGGACCGATTTTCCTTCGAGGACCCGGGCCCCGCGGGCCCGCATGTCGCGAACGAGTCCAGCGACCAGCGCGGACTTGCCGACGCCCGTCTCTCCGACGAGCAACGTGACGCCCCCGGCGCCCGCCCGGGCGTCCTCGAAGCGGCGGTGGAGAGCCTCGACGGCTTCGACCCGGCCGACGAAGGGACGGTTCCCTACCTCGGCGGCCATCGATGTATGGAATGAATGGGGTGGACCCACTATTTACGGTCGCCCCGGCGCTGTGCGGACGAACGGGAGCTTGACGACCTCACCGGCGACCTGGCGGCCTCGGATGTCGAGTGTGAGCGGGGTTCCCGGAGCGGTGAGCGCGGGCGGCAGGTACGCGAGGGCGATCCCCCGGCCGAGGCCGGGCGAGAGGCCACCGCTGGTCGTCTCCGCGACGCGTTGGCCGTTCGAGAGCACGGGCGTGCCGTGTCGGGGGATCGCGCCTTCCGCGCGGACCTCGATGCCCGCGAGGCGCACCGGCAGACCGTCCTTCCGCTCCTTCTCGAGCGCGTCCCGGCCGACGAACGGGTGGTCGAACTCGACGAACCGGTCCTGCCCGGCCTCGAGGGGGGTCCGGTCCCGGTGGAACTCCTGACCGGAGAGCAGGTACCCCTTCTCGAGCCTCAGCGTGTCCCGCGCGGCGAGCCCCGTCGGCCGGGCGCCGAGCGAGACGAGGGACTCCGCGATCCCGTCCACCGCGGGCGACGGGATGAAGAGCTCGTAGCCGAGCTCGCCCGTGTAGCCCGTGCGGCTCACGAAGATCGTGTTCTTGAGGTCCGCGGGGAAGATCGCACCCAGGCGACCCGCCGGGTCCGGTCCCCCGGGGGCCGACGGGAAAAAGGCGGCGTGGTAGAACGCGAGCGACCCGAGCTGCCAGGCGAACCTCTTTTCGAGCAGGGCGCGGGACCCCGGGCCCTGCACCGCGAGCAGCGAGACCTCGCCGTTCCATCGACGGATGGTCGTGTCCGGCCTCCTGTGCTGACGGAAGATCTCCTCGACCTCGGCCGCCCGGGCGGCGTTGGGGACGACCACGAACCGGCGCGTGAGCTCGGATCCCGTGTCGATGCGGCTGATGAGCAGGTCGTCCACGATGCCGCCGGTCCCCTCGAGAAGGAACGTGTACCGGACCTGGCCGGGCTCGAGCCGCTCCACGTTCGCGGTCGTCCGCCGCGAGAGGAGCTCGGCCGCATGGCCGCCGTCGATCGTGAGGATCCCCATGTGGGATACGTCGAACAGCCCAACCGCGCTGCGGACGCCGCGGTGCTCGTCCATGATGCTCGCGTAGTAGAGCGGCATCTCCCAGCCGGCGAACGGAACGAGGTGGGCGCCGTGGCGCTGATGGAAGTCGAAGAGAGCGGTCCGGGTGAGCGGAGCCGGGGCCGGGGCTGGGAAGGGGGATGGAGCTGGAGCTCGAGCTTTCGGGCTCATGTGACGATCTCCTCCAGGCGGCCCTCGGCGGCCGCCCGGCGGATCTCGAGGGCGATCCTGCGGCCGGTGCTCATCGGCGTACGCCAGAGGGCGTTGCCGTACGGGTGGCCGAGCGCGAGGTGGACGTTCGTCCCGCCTCCGATGCGCGCCGCGACATCGAACACCGTCGCGTGCCCGTTCCGGTCGAGGCACGTCTGCAGGCAGAATGGTCCAAGGATCCCCGGTGGGTACCGTTCCCGCGCTGCGTCCACGAACTTCTCCCCCAAGCGGTAGACCTCGTCGAGTATTGACTCTCGCACCGTGAGCGTGCCGTGTCCTACCACGGTATACTCGGGGATCCGGGCCGACTCCGAGAGTTCGAGCTGCTGGGCGGCCGGGAGCCGGACGAGTCCGTCGAGGTCGCTCTCTCGCCGTTCGTCGACGCCCAGGAGCTCGAGCCCCTCCGACCGAGGCACGAGCGGCGAGAAGAAGTAGTTGAAGTTGAAGACCGGGCCGAGGATGTACTCCTCGATCCGCGCGGTCCTCAGGTCCTCGGGAAGGATCGTCCCGCGGGCCAGGAGCCGCTCGGTCTTCTCGCGGTACTCCTTCGGTGACGCCGCGGTGAAGAACCCCCGCTCGAGCCGGCGGGTCGCGTGCGGGAGCTTCACGATCGCGAGACGGTCGATCGCGTCGGGTCCCGCGAGCCGGGTCGGCGTCGGGATCCCGGCCTTCTGGAGGAGCGTGTAGTAGTTCTCCCGCTCCGTCCGCTCCTCGATCCGGAGCAGCGAGCGGCTCCCAACGATCGGGACCCGGAACTCGTCCTCGATCGCCGATAGCGGCAGGTAGGAGCTGAACGCGCGGTTCGGCACGAGCACGGCACCCTTCCGCCGGAGCCGCTCTTGCACCGCCGGTGCCGCGAGCTCCGCGAACTTCGGGTACGTCCAGACCTCGTCCACGCAGCCCCGACGGGGAAAGCCGGGAGGGCCGTGCGTCGACCGGAAGTACTTCGTGTACGTCGCGTCCCGGCCCGCCTGTGCGAGGACGAGAGTCGCAAGGCCCTCGCTCGCGGCACCGTCCGCGATGTCGAGGGCGGAATGCGAGCCGACCGTCGCGACCACGGGGGTCGCCGGGTACTCCGAGAGGAGCCCGCGCATCTCGGCCACCGGGAGCGGCATCGCCGCCGGGACGGTCAGACCAGCTTAAGGGCTCGCGCGACGCGCTCGGCCGAGAGCGGGAGCTCCGTAAGGTGGACCCCGCACGCGTCCCGGACCGCCGCGGCGATCGTCGCGGGAACGGGTATGATCGGGGGCTCTCCGATCCCCTTCGCCCCGAACGGGCCGGCGCCGAGGAACCCCTCCACGAACGTCACCTCGATCGGCGGGACCTCCCCCAGGGTGGGGATCCGGTAGTCGAGCAGGCTCGGGTTCGCGAGCCGGCCGTCCTCGGACCAGACAGCCTCCTCCGTGAGCGCGATGCCGAGCCCCATCGCAACGCCGCCCTCGACCTGCGCCCGGGCCGTGGCCGCGTCGACGACCGTCCCAACATCGTGGAACGCCGCGTACCGAACGACCTTCACCGTGCCCGTCTCGCGATCGACCGAGACCTCCGCCGCGTGGGCGGCCCCCGTGAAATCGTGGTACGCGTAGAAGCTTCCCGCTTCCACGAGCGACTCGTCGATCGTTCCCGCCTGGCCGTAGAGGCGGCCGTCGACCGAGATCCCTCCGTCCTTCGCCTCGGCGGCGGTCAACAGCTCGGCGACAGGGCTCCGACCCGCGCCGCGGACCACCGCGATCCCGCTCCCGGACGCCTCCAGCCGCACGGGGCCGGCACCCCCGACCCGGCGCTCGAGCTCCGAGAACAAGGCGTCCACGGCGTTGTCGACCGCGCCGCCCAGCGCTCCGAGCGTGCGGCTTCCGAAAACCCCCGAGTCGAACGGGGCGCGAGACGTGTCCCGGTACTCGACGCGGATGCTCTCCCGGGGAAGGCCGGTACGTCGTTCGACCACCGCCGAGAGCCCCACGATGACGCTGCCGCTCCCGATCTCCCTCTCGCCCTGAACGATCACGAGCTCCTTCGGTCCCAGGACGAGCCGGGCTTCGCCGCCGGCGCCCGTCCCTGTCGACCAGAACCCGACCCCGACCCCGATCCCGTGATCCGGGGGAGCGGTGGCCCTCCAGGCGCGCGCCCGGGCCCGGGCCGCCTCCAGGGCCGAGGGAAGGCCGAACGGACCGACCTTCTGGCCGTACGGGGTCGACCCTCCGGTCGCCCAGAGATGCGCGGACCGGAACTCGACGGGGTCGGCGCCCGCGGCACGGGCGACCTCGTCGAGATGGGACTCGACCACGAACGCGCACTGGGGGGCGAACGGGGCGCGGTGGGGGCCGAACGGGGGCTTGTTCGTCCGGACCGCGTACCCCTCCACCTCGAACGCGGGGGTTCGGTACGGACCGAGCAGGAACCCGATCGAGTACCCCGTCGCGAAATCGCGACCGGGGAGCGAGCGCCCGACGTCGAGGAGGAGGCGGACCCGGCGGCCGACGATCCGGCCGTCCTTCACGCCGGTCTCCATCCTCACGACCGAGGGGAGGGTCGACCGGCCGAGGAGGAACTCCTCGCGGTAGGAGAGGGCTAGCCGGACGGGAGCGTGCGCCGCGCGGGAGAGCAGGAGGGCGTACGGTTCGAGCAGCGAGGCACCCTTCCCACCGAACCCTCCGCCGACCCACGCCCCCTCGACCACGAGGGATGCCTCGGGGAGACCGAGGATGGACGCGACATCCTCCCGGACGCCGAACGGGCTCTGGGTCGACGTGCGGACGTGCCAGCGGTCTCCCACGACCTCGGCCACGCAGGCATGGGGTTCGAGCGGCACCTGGTGGATCCCCGCCGTCCGGTACGTCTCCCGGACGACCACATCGGCGTCCCGGAACGCGCTCTCCACGTCCCCGCGTCGCGCGCGGACATGGCCCGCGACGTGCGGGTGCGGGCCCACGGACGACCCGGGCCACTCCGGGAAGACCGACTCGAGGTCGGTGACCGATGGCAGCGGGTCGACCTCCACGTGGACCGCGCGGGCCGCGCGTCGGGCCGCCTCCCGGCTGGGCGCCGCGACGGCCGCCACGGGCTGGCACGAATAGTCGATCGTATCCCGGGGGAACGGCGGCCGGTCGGCGTCCCCGAGCCCCGTCCCCGTAAGGCCGGCCACGTCGTCCGCGCCGATAGCGACCACACCGGGGAGGGCCCGGGCCGGCGCGAGGTCTACCGAACGGATCTTGCCGTGCGGAACGGGGGCTAGGACGAGCGCACCCCAGAGCATGCCTTCGGCGTCGAGGTCCGCCCCGAAGAGAACGTCCCCGCGGACCTTCGCCTCTGCGTCGGGCCGGATCGCCCTCATCAGTGCTTCCTCCGGTGAACCGTCTCGACCGCCCGAACGATCGCGACGTAGCCGGTGCACCGGCAGAGGTTCTCGCCCAGTTCCGAGAGCAGGTGCTCCGCCGTCGTGGACCGGCCCTCCTCCTTGAGGAGCCCCGTGAGCGTCACGATGAACCCGGGCGTGCAGTAGCCGCACTGGAGAGCGCCGGCGTCCCGGAACGCCTCCTGAACCGACCGGCCCACCGGATCGTCCGCGACCCCTTCGATCGTCGTGATCTCCGCACCCTCGACCTCGTGCGAGAGCGTGAGGCAGCTGAGGGCACAGGAACCGTCGACGAGGACCGCGCACGCACCGCACCCGCCGGTGCGGCACCCTTCCTTCGTTCCCTTGAGGCCCAGCCGCCAACGCAACGTGTCGAGCAGGCGCTCCTCGCCCGGGACGTCCTCGATCGAGCGCGGACGACGGTTCACGGAGAGGGAGAGGCGGGACGGAGTCACGGGGAGGCCTCCCCGCGTGCAGCGGCGGACCGGACGGCTCTCGCGAGCAGCACGCCGGCGATCCGGCGCCGGTAATCGTCGCTGGCCCGCCGGTCGGTAACGAGGGAGGCGTGTGCGGCCGCGCGGTCAGCGGCGTTCTTCACGGCCTCGATCGAGGGCCGGGTCCCTACCAGGACCCCTTCCGCCTCGGGGACGCGGACCGGTCGGGGAGGAATCCCGCCCAACGCGACACGCCACGACCGGTCCTGCGGAGCGTAGGCGACCGCCACGGACAGCTGCGAGATGTCGTTCGCCGGCCGGACTCGCTGCCAGAGGTACGCGGAAGGGCGGGCCTCGGGGATCCGGACGGACCGGATCAGCTCCGCCCGGCCCAGCTCGGTCTTCCGTGAACCGTGGACGAACTGGTCGACGCTCATCGTCCGAGCGCCCCCGGGCCCCACGAGCTCGACCTCCGCATCGAGAACGAGCAGGACGGGGATCAGGTCGGACGCCGGGGCCGCCCTGCCGAGATTGCCCCCGAGCGTCGCGCGGTTTCTCAGCGCCACGCCCCCGACGGCGCGCACGGCCTCGTGGAGCGCGGGCAGCCGACGTTTCAGGTCCGGGTCGGTCTCGAGGGCACGCAGCGGCAGGGTGCTTCCGATCGTGAGCGCGGGGCCGTTCCAGCCGAGGGTCCGCCACGGAAGCCGACGGAGAGAGACGACGGCACGGGGCGCGGACCGTTCTCCGTCGAGGTCGAGCAACAGGTCGGTCCCGCCGGCGAGGACGGCGACCTCGTCGGCCGGGTACGACCGAATCGTTGCCAGCGCCTCCTCGACGGTCCGCGGAGAGAGAAGGTCGAACGGTGCCATTCTGCCAACCGACCAGCGAGGGCGCGCTTATCGCTTCGGCCCGGTCCGCCGTACGCCCGTCTTTTTATGCGGAGAGCCATCCGGGACACCGGCGTGGCATGCCTTTCGAACTCGCGTTGCGTTACAGCACACCGCTTACGCCCGTCTCGGACCTCGACGAGGTCCTGCGCGAGTTCCTGCGGATGGTCGGGTACCTGCCCGACGGGGAGGAAGGGCGGGGCTCCGAGGGGCCGATCTCCCAGAGCCTCGCGTTTCGTCTGGTCCGCGAATGCCTCCTCCGCGACCCGAGCCGGCCGTGGTACGCGGACGAGCTGACCGCGGTGCTCCACACCTCGAAGCCGACCGTCTACCGGCACATCAACAAGTTGAAGGCCCTAGACCTGCTCGAGGAGGTCGTCGGCATGGGCGAAGGTAAAGGGCGGAAGGGGTACCGCATTCGTTACGGGAACATGGCGCGAGCGTGGGACTTCACCGAGGCGAACGCCCAGAACGCCCTCCGCCGGTATCGCGAGACCGTGAACCATCTGCAGACGCTCATCGAGGCCGCGGGCGCCGAGCCCGCGCCCAAGGTCGCTCCGAAGGTGGCTCCGACCGTGCGCGCCGCCGTGCGCGAGCGAGGTTCCCGATGACCCCGGAGAGCCCGCCGGCCAAGCGGCCGGCGATCACGCTCGCACCAGGCTCGCGGGTCCGCATCCAGTCGGCGGGCCCGGAGGACAAGGCGATCGTCTCGACCGGGCTGTTCCGCGGGCTCGTGTCGATCGGAGGCGACAACGTCCTCGCCATCGAGCTCGACGGCACGGACGCGGCGTTCGGACCGGCCTCCGCCGGCGAGAAGGGCCGCATCCGCCTGGTTCCGATCTCGGCGCTGCTGGCCATCGACATCGTAGAGGCGGCGAAGCCCGAGGAAGAGAAGCGGAGCGAACCCGCCCAGTCTCCGGGCTACTTCCGGTAGTCGCCCGGGAACGGGCTTGCTGGGAGTTCCGCCGCGGGCATTCCCACGATTTCGAACCCAGGTCGTCGGCTTCGAAGGCCGACAGGATAGTCCAGACTACCCCACAAGCCCGACGGCCGCTCGAGAGGGAGCGGTCTATTTGGCCGTTCCGCGCCGGCGAGGGTTCACGGCGCCACGCCGTCCGGAGGCGAGGGGCGCGCGTCGGAGCGCTCGAACGTGTCGAGCGTGGTCTGGGCTGTCGCGCCCGGGAACAGGCTCGCCAGGGAGTCGGCGAGGACGCGGATGCGCTGCCGGATGTACGGCGTGATCCCCTCCATCTCCCCGAGCCGCTGCGACAGGGGCAGGTACTTCCGGACGGATGCCTCGTAGACGGTGGACATCAGCTCGCCGTCGCACGCGCTCGCTCCACTGGCGACCCGCGTTACGCAGCGCCCCGAGAGCGTGGGCCTCCGGTAGATAGCGCCGCAGACGCGACAGCGGAACTTCTGGGTCGCGTAGCCCTTCAAGTTGCCCATCACGTCGGGGAGGAAGTGGGCGTTCAGCACGAGGCCCACCGCCAACCCGACGTCGACCGCGCGGATCTGTGTGGTGAGGAGGACGGAGCGCTCGACCAGGTCGGACATCGACCGGCCGTCGCGGTACGCCGATCGGACAGGGCCGCCCGCGATCCTCGACGTGTCGTGCGTGAACCCGTAGCCCGAGAGCGACCGCTCGGTCCCGAGCCGCTTCCCGACGAGGTCCACCAGCGGCTCGATCTCCTTCGGGTGCTTGCCCGCGAGCGCCGCGCGGTAGAGAGCGAGCGGGTAGCGGCTCCCGACGTCGACGTTGTGGGCTTCCTTGTCGACCTCGGTCGCCTCGAGACGGGTGGTCAGGACGAGGGGCTTGTCCATCAGCGCCCCTCGGCTGTCGGGAAGGTACGCGCGCGAGAAGTTCAGCAGGGCGTCCATCAACAACGTCACCGAATCCTCGTCCCCGTCGCAGTTGCGACGCTTGGCGGCGTGGAACACGGGGTGCGCGAAGCACGCCTCCGCGGTGGTGAATCCGATGATCCGGCCCGCGACGCCGCCCGAGGTGTGCGGTGCCAGCGCGACCACGATCGCCCCCGCGAGGTCCTCGGGCCGCTCCGCGCGGTAGAACGGCTCCCCGCCGTACAGTCGGACCAGCTCGTCGTCCACGAACTGCGCGAGCCGGGTCAGGTAGTCGCCGCACGACCGGGCGACCACGAGGTCCTGGGGCAGGAGCTCGACTACCTGCTCGGGGTCCGTGAGCTCGGCGCCCGCCGTGTCGCGGGTGTAGCCGAGGCGGCGGAGGGTCGCAAGGTCCGTTCCAATCTCGACCGGGCGGAAGTGGGTCAGCGGGAGGTTGGTCAGGTCGAACCGGGCGGTGCCGTCCTGGTAGACCGAGATCTGGTGGGAGGCACGGAGGATTCCCTTCTCGATCGGCTCCGGAACCTTGCCCGGCGACATCAGCCCCTTCACGCCCTTGACCGCCGGAGCTTTCGACATGTTCAGACGGGAGAGCGCCTCGCTCCACAGCGGCGCGATCGGCAACGAGTGCGTTCGGACCTCTCCGGTCGGTTCGGTGTGGGCGCCGCATTCGCAACGGCACCAGACCGAGTGACGGCCGCAGGAGGGGCAGCGGCGGACCCCGAGCTCGACCCGGCTGCCGGCGCCGATCGTCCTCCGGGCCGCGTCGGTGAGCAGGCGCTTCGACCCGCCGGCCTCGCCGACGGGGAAGAGCGCGTGGACGTTCGGTTGCATCGCCCGGTGGTACGCCTTCTCGGGTCGGCCGACGCGTCCTCCGATCCGTGAGGGTGCTCGGGCGCGAAGGATGACCCCCGCGAGCCGGCTCGCGTACGCGAGCGGGTCGGTCCCGACGGGCTCGAGGTTCGCGGCGCGGGCGAGGGCATCCGCCCCGACCTCTAGGCCGAGGCCCCCGACCAGGGCGGCGCTCGAGTCGATCTCCACACGAAGGCGGTCCGGGGCGCGCGGACGCGAAAGGACCCCTAGGCGAAGGAGGAGCTCGCTCCACGCCGCGTCGATCGGGAGCTCGAGCGCGCCGTCGCGCCAGAGCCCGTGCTGCTCGACGAACTCGGATAGGGCGCGGATCTCGGGCGGTGCGAGGTCGTGCCAAAAGAGGAGCCAGCGCGGGTGGAGGGGCACGCCGTGGGCCTTCGAGACCCGTACAGCTTCCTCGTACGTGGTGACCGCGGCACCCAGCTCTGGGTCGACGCCAACGGCGCGCAGCTCCTCCACGTGCCAGTCGAGGGAGTAGGCCCCGGGGGCGAGCGGGCGGTTGTTCTCGAGGAACTCCCCGAACCCGACCAGGATCTCGCCGAGATCGACGATCCGCCGGACGAACGGGAGGAGCACTTCCGCGCGCTCGACCTCGTGGACCGCGGTGACCGTCCCGTCCTCGAGCTCGACGATCGGTCCCTCGACCGTGTCGCAGACCCCCATCGCCGAGGCCTTGCCGGGGAACTCGAGCTTCACCTGAGTACCGATGGCCACGAAATGCTGCAGGACGACCATCGCGGCCGGGTTGACCGCGCAGGCCGCGAGGCCGGATGTGCGGGCCCTCCCATACACCAGCCGGAAGCCGCCCGGGCGGTTCGGGTGAGCGAGGATCGGCCGGCCCCCGACCGCCTCTTGGAGGTACTTCGGGGTGGTCGGGTCGTCCTCCTCGGTGGGCCGGTGCCCGAGGTCCGCCAGGAACTCCCAACCCTCCAGACCGAGCTTGTCGACGATCTTCCGGAGCTTCGCCGCCTTCTGGCAAAGTCCCTCGGCGATCACGAGGCAGGCACCGCCCCGGATTCCGTTCGTGGGGACCCGGGGGAGGTTGCGGAACGCGCTGACCTCCGCATCCCCCTCGGTCGACTCGCCCGAGATCGCGACGGGGACGTGGGAGACGACCTGCTCGATCTCCTCGGGCGTCGGTACGTACTGGAGGTGCTGATGGTACTTGTACAACGGGATCTCTTCCTTGTACCGCTCGACCTCCTCCCGGTCCGCGCGGAACGCCGCGAGCCCCAGGTCCCGGCGTACGATGTCGGCGAGAAGGACGCTCAACGCCTGGGCGGTCCCCCCGGCCGCGCGGATCGGGCCCGCGTAGTACAGCTCGATGTAGGGCGCACCGTCCCGGCCTTCGTGCAGATGGACCTCCGCGAGACCCTCGAGGGGTGCGACGAGGATCCCTTCCGTCAGGATCGCGAGCCCGACGCGGAGAGCGGCATCTACCCGGGAGGCGGTGGAGCCCCCGCGCGAGGCGTCCTGGGCGATCCGACGCGTGATGGACACGGCGACCTCCTCCCGGGGCATCGTGGCCGTGAGCGCCCGGATCTCGGTGGAGATCCCATCGATGCCGAGGTGGGCGAGGAGCTTCTCGACGCGGGAGGCCATATCCTGCGCTCGGGGGATCTCGATCCCGACCACGGGGTCGAGACCCTCCTTGCGCGCGCGGTCCGCCACCTCGTAGGCGCGATCGACGCTGCCCTCGATGGTGCGGAAGTACTCTTCCACGGGCCGTGGAGGGGGTTCTCGGACTTAACGAGCCGGCCGTCGCCCGCGACGGACCGCGGTCCCCGACGGCGCCCGGCCCGTCCAGAGGTCCTCGGGGGAAGCGATAGGTTGTTAAGGGACCCGCCCGTCGGGACGCCATGCCCAGTCCGGTCGCAGCCATTGATGCGATGCTGAAGGAGCGCCACCTGCTCAAGCACCCGTTCTACGTTGCCTGGTCGAACGGGGACGTCCCCCTCCCGACTTTGCAATCCTACGCCGCTCAGTACTACCAGTTCGAAGTGAACTTCCCGCGGTACATCGCGGCCGCCTACTCGCATCTCCGCCGGCCGGCCGACCGCCGCATGCTCCTCGAAAACCTGATGGACGAGGAGGGTCGGTCTCCCACCCACCCCGAGCTCTGGCTCGACTTCGCCGAGGGAATCGGCGTCTCGCGGCGCGCCGTCCGTTCCGCGACCCCGCTCCCGGCGACCCAACAGCTCCTGGACCGCTACGAGGAATTCGGGGCTCGCGGTGCCGGACCCGCTCTTGCCTCGCTCTATGCCTACGAGTCGATTTTCCCCGAGGTCGCGGCCGAGAAGTCCCGAGGGCTCCGTGCCCACTACGGCGTCAGCGACCCCAAGGCCCACGAGTTCTTCCGGGTCCACGAGGGCGCGGACGTAGAGCATTCCCGCGCCGAACGGGCCATCCTCTCCCGCGAGCTCCAGAGTTCCCGTTCCTCGCCACGCCAGGCGTTCTGGGCCGCCCGTCAAACGATGGGCGCCTGGTGGTCGTTCCTGGATGCGTTCGACATGCCGTCGAAGGGCGGCTCCTCCGGCACCGGCCGCCGCGGCGTCCGTTCGTAGGCGGCCCGGCACCCGGCCGCATCGCCCGGTAGAAGCCGGGGCCTGGCTCAATCCCGATTTCCCGCAACGCGGCCCCGACCGTGTCGTCGATTTCCCGGGGGGGACACTCCGTCTCGAGGAGGAACTGCGGACGAAGGGCCATCGGTTACGGAACAACGCGCGGCCGGAATCTACCGGAGTTCTCGTAACGGGGATGCCTTTCCAAAGGGACGATTAAGTATCTCCCGTCGCGCTACATTTGCTCGAGGTTCGGAGGTGAATCAGGCAGGTGAAGTCCATCATCCAAGAAACGGTCGCGAAACACCAGGAAGGCCAGGCCCTGCTCGGGAAGCGCACGCCGGAGACGAATCTCGGCCGTAGCGTCGACGACGAAGAGATCGCAAAGATCGCTGAGGCGCTCAAGGTCAACATCCGCGTCGTCGGGTGCGGCGGCGGGGGATCGAACACGATCAACCGCTGCATGGAAGAGGGAATCCAGGGCGCCGAAATGTGCGCCCTTAACACGGACGTAAAGCACCTGCTCTCGATCCACGCCTCCCGCAAGGTGCTCATCGGGCGTCGGACCACGAAGGGCCTGGGCGCCGGGGCTCGCCCCGAGATTGGCGAGGAAGCGGCCCGGGAGAACGAGCAGGAGATCCGTCAATTCCTCCAAGGCGCGCAGCTCGTCTTCGTCACGGCAGGGATGGGCGGTGGGACCGGCACTGGCACGGCCCACCTGGTTGCCCAGCTGGCGAAGGAGCAGGGCGCGCTTACCATGGGTGTGGTCACCCTCCCCTTCGCGGGAGAGGGAGCGGCCCGGATGGAGGCGGCACGGGACGGCCTCGAGCGCCTGCGCCGGGTCTGCGACACTACGATCGTCATCCAGAACGACAAGCTGCTCGAGCTCGTTC
>Ga0209415_10000122_pt1 | contig 119777 bp, 86 predicted proteins | sample PeaSoiSIISIP2007_FD_187696 | JGI IMG/M metagenome (GOLD analysis project Ga0209415, IMG submission 187696) | Peat soil microbial communities from Weissenstadt, Germany - SII-SIP-2007 (SPAdes) (version 2) | ecosystem: Environmental > Terrestrial > Soil > Wetlands > Peat | place: Germany...
TCCGTCTGCCTGAGCTAGCCCAGCCGCTATCGATAACACAAAACAAATAGCCGCATAGAACAATTTGCAAAATCGGATCTTCATATGGGGAAACTCCTCAGTCTTTTCTGTCTCCTAACGAACTGGGTGCAACTCTTCCTTCAGGGCGGGTGGGACGGGCTTTCGTCATGTTTCTCGTTTTTCATAATCCCGCACCAGCAGATGATACCCCAGGAGTGATTCCCCTCGGAGGAACAGGGTCACGCCTAGCGAGGGTGGCCATCTATTGCGCACGCGCAAACGGTGGGGAAGTTGAATCGCGTTCGAATCCGATCCCGCAATGAAACTCGCGCCGTGGCGGGGAAGATCTGACGTTATTTTGGTCCGAATTCGCCCCCCCTAAGACGACTTGGGCCTTCTGGGGCTCAATCTCTGCTCGATTTGGCCAGATTTTGGGTCGCCGCGGCAACACCATAGAAACACATAAACACGGAAGTAATGATTCTTGCGTTGTATTCGGCCGGCAACGGTAAGTGGTGAGCCGCGTCAACCTCCAGCGGAACATTTGCTTTCGCGAGCGACAAGATGATTGTAACAATTGTGAACAAAAAGTATCCGACTAGGGCGAGTGCCGGAAATTTTATTTCGTCCGGCGCAAACTGCATTTGCCTCGGAGAAAAACCAAGCTTCCGCCAAGCCGGAATCGTCCCGATCCACACGATCGCTAAGCCAATCCCAAGAACCGAAATAGTGAAGGGGTTCAACGAATTGTAATGAACAAACGTAGCGAGATTCAGCAAGAAACTGGCGATTAGGCCCATGACGGAGATCATCAGAATTACGGGGCAGTACACGAGCCCCCTCCAGTTGCGTTTAAAATTCCGATATGGGCGTCTAGCTCGCGCATCGGAAGCTCCTCCTGCCAACGACGTAAGGCCGGGTGGCGCTACCTTTCCTCATTTCATTCTACCAATTGATCCGAGCGCGAAAATGATACCACCGACAGTCTTCACCGGGGAGTAACGCGCTGGCTGGGCCCAGGGTGCAACTTGGGCGCTCGTTGTTTCCTATCCCGGGACAGGTGCCACAGCCGAGGGCCCCATCCTTTGCGTGCGCACAGAGGATGGGGGAGTCAAATCGCATTCGAATCAAATCCCGAACCGAAATTCCCCTCCTCCAAGATATTTTCTATTTTCTGCATTTTCTTCTTGACGACCTCTATAACTCGTTGGTAATATCCATACCAGACTTCGACGGGCGTTTCCCGCCAGGCCGAGCACGGCAGTCCTCAGGATGACCGAAACCATTCGAATTGCTAGGAAATACTGCAATTCCGGATCAATATCAAAAGGAAAGACTCTAAGTCCATCAGATGCCGCAGATACGAGGTGTTCCGCAACCCCCTTAGAATCAGCGCGCACGATAACCAACTAGATAACACACAACTCCTTTAGAATCCGCACTTACGAGAGGCCGCGAATCTGTATGAAAACATTCGACTTTAAGTCCTGCATTAGCCATACATACGACGATCGCGCCTCTAACCCCTGTATTAGCAATACATACGAAAAACATAGGGGAGGGGGGGGATCAGTTTCGGGTGCGTCGCAGACCCACCCCTACATAAATCGCGGGCCAATTCGTAGCGGCGGGTCTGTGACCCGCCCATTGAGCCCAGGCGGAGATTTCGAGATCGGCTATGGCGCAGATCAAGGTACGTCGACCCGATCTTCGATTGAGTGCAGCTCAGGCAGCATGCTTTGATGTAGGATACGGGAAACCAGGATGCCGCCAGGAACTTTGCGATAAAACACGACATGTTTGCCGCACTCAAGTCGGCGCAAACCAGAGCGAACCTCGTCGCTCCGCCGCCCAAGCGCGGGATTATCAGCCAACATGCGGCAACAAGTCTCGATTTCGTTGAGGTACAGAGCGGCCTGGGCTTTGCCCCACGTGCGAAGGGTGTAATCGCCGATGCCCAGCAAGTCGGCCTCTGCACGGCGGGAAAAACGGACTGTAGCCACGTTCAGCGCCGTGACACTAGAAGCTTCAGGGTTTTACGAACCCGGCGAAAAACGTCGCCCTCTGCGGCGCCGCTGGCGTCGCCTTCATCAATGGCCGCACGCAGCGCGGCCAGTTTCGCTTCATACTGTTGTTCCTCGCGCTCCAATTGGCGCAAACCAGCGCGGACAACTTCACTGGCGTTTTCGTAACGCCCCGTCTTGACCTTTTTTGCGACGAATCGATCCAGTTCCGTAGTTAAGTTGACGTTTCGGGTTGGCATGGCGGCTCTCCTTTAATTCATCGCTTGAGGCCGGTTACTGAAAATTGTATCAAGCTTGGCAAACTTTGCCAATCGTAAAGTTAGCCGGCGCGGTACCAGATCTAGTTCAGAATCAGCGATCACCAGCTTGGACGCGCGGAAGCCGGGCCGCATCGTTGCTGATCACCGAATTGCGGCGTATCAGGCGTATCATGTCGGCCTTGGGGCGCCGCAGCGGAACTCCCTATGCCGCGCGCGAAGACGGCCAATAAAAAATGCTCAAACTCAATCAATCTCGATTCGCAAAACGAATTTGTGCCGTGATCGTAGCGGCGATGCTGGCCTCGGCTCTCCGCTCAGCGCCGCAAGAGCGATCTCCACAGCATGCGAACTGGGTCACGTTCACGCAACAATTCGATGCCGCTGTGGACCGCGACAAGATTGTTGGTTCCAGCGTGCTGGTGATAAAGGACGGGCACGTAATCGAACATCACGAGCATGGTTTCGCCGACCGGGCCCCCAACAAGCCGGTAACGGAACGGACGCTCTATCATTACGGCTCGATCACCAAGACACTTACCGCAATCTCCATCATGCAGCTGCGCGATCGCGGCCGGCTCACGCTCGACGATCATGTGACGCAGTACATTCCAGAACTGCGGATGGTCCACAATCCATTTGGCTCGATGGACAACATCACCATTCGCATGCTGCTTTCCCATTCCGCCGGTTTCCAGAATCCCACGTGGCCCTATAAGGAAGGCAAGCCTTGGGAACCGTTTGAGCCGACGACCTGGGCTCAACTGGTGGCCATGATGCCGTACCAGGAAATCTTGTTTCAGCCCGGCTCGCGCTACAGTTACTCCAACCCGGCGTTTATTTATCTCGCGCGAATCATCGAACAACTCACCGGCGATCCCTGGGAGACGTACGTGCAGAAGAACATTTTTGCGCCCTTGGGTCTGACGCACAGCTATTTTGGGGTCACCCCTTATTACTTGGCCGCGGACCGATCGCACAACTACACCGTGCACGCATCCAAAGGGGACCACGATTCCGCCGGAAAAAACGATTCAGCCGGCCAGAACGTTCCGCAAGACAACGGTGCGGATTTTGATCCCGGAATCACAATTCCGAACGGCGGGTGGAACGCTCCGCTGAGCGATCTCGCAATCTATCTTGCATTCCTAACCAACGCCACCCATGGCGATCCCGCTACCCAGCAGATCTACGACACCGTGCTCAAACGATCCAGCTTTGAAGAGATGTGGAAGCCGCTGCTTCCCACCAGCCCCGGCGCGCAGACCACCGGGGACGAATCGGAATCGATCGGCCTATCGTTCTTTATTTTGCGCCGTGGCCAGACCACATTCATCGGTCATACCGGCAGCCAGGCTGGTTTCCTGGCGTTCATGTATTTCAATCCGGCGAACGGGAACGCGGTAGTGGCCGCGTTCAACACCGCGTCGGATGATGAATCGCGAAAGGAGAAATCAGCTTTCGAGATAGTGCGTGAAGCCGCGCTGAAACTCATTGAGTCGCCGAAACTCATTGAGTAATGGACAGCCCATCCTGCCGGACAATTGAAGAGCGCATGAACCTCCGATGACGAATGGAAATCCATGGTTCTATGACCACGGGACGGAGCCTTGGAGCAGTACAACCTTGAGCGCCGCGCGGGGTTCTTAATTTGTGGGATAATCGATGAGGGGTAGTCCAGGCCGAGGACGGGAATGATAGTCACAAAGGGAATAAGTTCTTTTGTTGAGCGTAAATACGCTGGTTCGGCAATTCTAGGTCTGATGGCTTGCGTTGGGCTGATATTTTCGTTGGCGACATATTCCAGCGCGCAGCAGGTTGGGCCGCTGAAGCCTCCGCCCCCAGCCAGCGCAGCGACACCGCCACCCAAGCCCACACCGACATTGACAAACGCCACCAGTCCGGCGAAAGCCGGACCGGCCGCGTCGCATGCACTAGGTCCGCTTCCCATTCCTCTGGAAGAAGCCATTCAGAAATTTGCGACGCGCGAGGCGGCGTTTAAGGAAGCGCGCGGAAATTACACTTATACCCAAATGGTTGATGTAAGGGACTACGGGCCTGCAGGCGAAGAGGGCGGAGAGTTTCGAGAAACGAGGGACATCACATTCACGCCGGAAGGCAAGCGATTCGAGAATGTCACCAATGCTCCGGGAAATACGCTTCAATTCCTCATGTTATCGCCGGAAGATATGCAGGACATCAAGAACATCCAGCCGTTTGTGCTCACACCGGACCAATTGCCGAAGTACGACATCAAATACGTCACCCATGAGCCTGTGGACGAGCTGACCGCGTATGTGTTCGAGGTGTCGCCGAAACAAGTGGAAAAAGGGAAAGCATATTTTAAAGGGCGCATCTGGGTGGAAGACCAGGGATACAACATTGTGAAAACGTATGGGGAAGCCATCCACGGAATCAAGATGAAGAAGAACGGCGATGGGCAGCTGTTCCCGCACTTCACCACCTATCGCGAGAACATCGCGGCGGATTTCTGGTTTCCAACTTACACTCATGCGGACGACGTGCTGCATTTCAAGCAGGGAGACGTGCGGCTGGTGATGACAGTGAAATACTCGAACTACAAGTACTTTGGCGTGAAGATCAAGGTTGGGCCGGCGCAGACGGATAAGCCGGACCACCCGGAAGAACAAAAAGAGCGCTAAAGAAAGCAATAGATTTACCACAGAGGCAGCACGCAGAATTTTGAGCTATTGGGCGGAGGCAGGTGCGGCAGCGGACGCCGCCAGTTTTCGCAAGGATTCGGTGTAGGGCGCGCGGGCGACGCCGCGCTCGGTAATAATGCCTGCAATGTAGCGCGCGGGGGTCACATCGAAGGCCGGATGCGCGGCGGTGACCGGCGGGGCGATGCGGACGCCGGCGATGGAAGTGACTTCTTCCGAAGAACGTTCTTCAATGGGGATTTGCTCGCCTGAAGGAATCGTCAAATCAAAAGTTGAAATAGGCGCGGCCACGTAAAACGGTACGTTATGTTCGCGTGCCAGAACCGCGATTTGGTAGGTGCCGATTTTGTTGGCCGTGTCGCCATTGGCGGCGATGCGGTCGGCCCCCACGACAATTGCTCCCACGCCGCCCTTCTTCAGGAAATGGCCGACCATATTGTCAGTAATGAGCGTCAGCGGGATTCCAGCCTCGTGCAATTCCCACGCGGTCAGGCGCGCGCCCTGTAGATAAGGACGCGTTTCGGGGACGAGCACGTGGAGTTTGTGGCCCTGCTCAATGGCCACGCGGATTACCCCCAGGGCTGTACCGATTCCCGCGGTAGCAAGTGCCCCAGCATTGCACTGGGTCATTACCAGGCCGTCGGGGGGCATGAGCACGGCCCCGAAGCGGCCCATGGCTTCGTCAATGGCGGTCTTTTCGAGATGGATACTTTGGGCTTCCGCGACGAGAGATTTTTTGACCGATTCGAGAGTCCCTTTCGCGGAGATTTCGGCGAATTTGCGCTTCATGCGCTCGATGGCCCAGAACAGATCCACGGCGGTAGGACGCGTGCGGGCCAGCGTGTCACAAATTATCGGGAATTCCGCGCGCACTTCGCTGGCGGATTTGGCTTTTGAGTGCAGCACGCCGACGGCGACTCCCATCGCGGCGGCGACCCCGATGGCGGGCGCGCCGCGGATGATCATGGATTGGATTGCGTTGGCAACTTCTCGGTAATCTGTATAGGTGTAATAAATAACTTCGGTGGGCAAGCGGCGCTGGTCGAGTATGACTACGCCCGCGTCGGTCCACTGGATGGGTTGGGATACGTTGCGCATGGTTCGCCGATTTCTAAACTGCTCTCAATTCCCCGCCGGAAATTTTCTCAAGCCGTTGGTGGCCAACAATACACCCACGAACAGAGTGGAATTATAAGCAACGTGGATGATGTAACTGGCAAGAATCGTGTGGCTGCGCGCGCGAACCCAGGTCAGGACAATACCGACAACCGCGAGGAGCGCGATTTGTTCCCAGGCTCCCCACAGCTGCATGGCATGGAATGCGCCGAACAGGATTCCAGTGGTCAGGATTCCCGCCGCGACGCCGAAGCGGCGCGCCACCACGGGATAAAGAAAGCCGCGGAACATCATTTCTTCAACTACCGGCGCCAACAAAATGCCGAAGGCCATGAGCATCAGGATTGTCTGGCGGGATTGAAATAAATCCTCGAACGGGACCTTGCGGCGCTGGCCTACAAATTCAGAAACGAACGAAACGGCGTAGGCCAAGCCGATGCCGGCGGCAACATACTTGAAAACCGTGGCGGCCCGGGAAGGTTTTTCTCCAAGTCTGCGCCAGCCCAGGACTTGCCAGGGTCCTTCGCCCGGTTGGGGCGCGCTTCCCGGGGTTCGGGCATACACCAACATCCGCAAATAGAATATCGAGGAAAGCGAAGCCAAAGCCTGGGCGACTATGGACAAGCTGATGAACAACACACCGTGACCGTCGATCATCGTCTTTATCCCGATGTGCATCGCACCCGCCGTAGCGAAGACGATCACCAGCGAAAAGATAGTTGTGCAAGCGAAATAGAATAGGAGGAAAACCAATAAGTCGCTCCAGCTCCAGGGGACATTCAGGTCGAAGGGGATTGCGGGTGCGGGCCATGGGGATGCGAATGATGCGGGCTGCACTGGCGAGGGCACGCTGAAAGATGGCGGGAAGACTTCGCCACGGACATCAGGCGGAGAAGCATCGGGCGCGGGAGTGGGGTCCGCGAATGGAGTTGCGCCTTGTTGCTCATTTCCGGCCGAATGTTGTGGGTCCTGGTCGTCGTCAATCATGACATGCAAAGTTTCGTGAACTGGCAGTTTGACGATGTTGCGCGGGTTCTGTCAATTCTTCGATGAGACATAACAATCCATTTCTCTGCCGCCATACCAGCCGTACAAATTCACAGTGGAATTGGCACACAGATCCTTCGGGCATCCTGATCGGATGCCCTCAGGATGACAATCGTACTTTTCTGCCTGAATGAAATGAGCGATGGTCATTTCTTTCCGTTTGTCGGCAGGAGGCGCGCCAGGACCTGGCCGGTGTAGGATTTTTTGTTGCGCGCGACCTGCTCTGGTGTGCCCTGGGCCACAATGCGGCCGCCGCCGTCGCCGCCTTCCGGTCCGAGATCGATGATCCAGTCGGCCTGCTTGATGACGTCAAGGTGGTGCTCGATCACCAGGACCGTGTTGCCGAGTTCGGCCAGGCGGCGCAAGACGTCGAGGAGTTTGCGCACGTCATCGAAATGAAGGCCGGTGGTCGGCTCGTCGAGAATGTAAAGGGTGCGGCCCGTCTGGCGTTTGGATAATTCGCGCGCAAGTTTGATGCGCTGGGCTTCGCCTCCACTCAGTGTGGTGGAGGACTGACCCAGTTGGACATAGCCGAGGCCGACTTCGACCAGTGTGGAAAGTTTCTGCTGGATCTGCGGAATGTTTTCGAGGAGAGGAAGCGCCTCCCCGATGGGCATGTCGAGGACGTCGGAAATGGAATGGCCCTTGTAACGAACGGCTAGAGTTTCGGCGTTGTAGCGGCGGCCGCGGCACACTTCGCAGGTTACGTAAACGTCCGGGAGAAAATTCATTTCAATGCGGCGGAGGCCGTCGCCCTGGCAGGCCTCGCAGCGGCCACCCTTCACATTGAAACTGAAGCGGCCCGGGCGATATCCGCGCTCGCGCGATTCCGGGAGCATGGAATAGAGATCGCGGATGGGCGCGAAAACTCCGGTATAGGTGGCGGGATTTGAGCGCGGGGTGCGGCCGATAGGGGCCTGGTCGATTTCGATGACCTTGTCGATGTGCTCGACGCCGGGCATGGCTCGGAATTGTCCGGGGCGTTCGGCGGAGCGGTAAAGTTTTTGCGCCAGCGCGCGGTAAAGAATGTCATTCACCAGAGTGGATTTACCGGAGCCGGAAACTCCGGTGACCACGACGAAGAGCCCCAAGGGAATATCCACATCAATATTCTTCAGATTGTTGGCCTGCGCTCCGACGATATGGATTGCTTTTCCATTGGGAGAACGGCGCGTTTCGGGGACTCGGATGCTCATTGCGCCGGAAAGGTATCGGCCGGTGAGCGAGTCCGCAGTGGCTTCAATTTTTTCCGGGGGGCCTGTGGCGACTAATTTGCCGCCCTCCTTCCCCGCGCCCGGGCCGAGGTCCACGACGTAATTGGCGCGACGAATGGTTTCTTCATCGTGCTCGACGACCAGGACAGTATTGCCGAGGTCGCGTAGCTGCTCTAGCGCGCGGATGAGGCGGTCATTGTCGCGCGCGTGAAGACCGATCGAGGGCTCATCGAGCACATAGAGAACCCCGCGAAGCCGCGATCCGATTTGCGTAGCCAGACGGATGCGCTGGGCTTCGCCGCCGCTGAGCGTTGCCGCCGAGCGATTCAGGCTCAGATAGCCCAGGCCGACGGCATCCAGAAAATCAAGGCGTTCGGCGATCTCTTCGAGGAGGCGCCCGGCGATTTCCTTCTGTCGCAAGGTCAGTGTGTTCAGGATGGCGTCTACGGCGGGGCGCGCGGTGCTGATGGAAAGGGCCACGAATTCGGCGATGGAGTGATTCGCGATTTTCACCGCGAGACTTTCTGGCCGCAGGCGCTCTTCGCCGCAGACGCTGCAAGGGACGGCGGACATGTATTGCGTCATCCATTCGCGATAAGTGTCGGAGCTGGATTGCTCGAAATTCTGCTCGAGCATCGTGAAGATGCCCTGAAATTCCAGGCCGGTTTTTTTCCTGCCACGGCGGGAAGGGTTCCTTGGCCTGGCATCCGCTTCGCCCTTATCCTTAGGCGGATAACCATGCAGGATCATGTTCTGCACGCGGCTGGGGAGAGAATCGAACGGCGCGGTGAGATCGAATCCGTGCGCGAAGGCGGCCAGCTCCAAGGTGCGCTTGATAAACGTGGAACCAGAGCCCGGGCCGAGACCGCCTTCAAAGAGGGGGTGCGACCAATCCACGATTACTTTGGCGGGATCGAGTTCATATTTTGAGCCGAGTCCATTGCACGCCGGACAGGCGCCGTAGGGCGAATTGAAACTGAAGGAGCGGGGTTCCAGTTGCGGCACGGAAATTCCGCAATCCTGGCAGGCGAGTTTTTCGGAGAAGGTGCGCTCGGGACCGCTGACCACGGAGATTGTTACCAGACCATTCGCGAGCTTCAGCGCGGTGGTGATGGATTGCTCGAGGCGCTGCGCGATTCCCGGCTTTACCAGAACGCGGTCCACCATGATTTCGATGGTGTGATTTTTGCGGCGATCCATCTGGATGGGCTCATCGAGCGAACGCAGTACGCCATCAATCCGGGCGCGAAGGAAACCTTCGCGGGCGTACTTCTCGAGCTCCTTGCGATATTCACCTTTGCGGCCGCGCACTACGGGAGCAAGGACCATCACGCGGTCGTCTGTGGTGCAGAAGTTTTTGTCCAGAGTGGATTGGACGATCTGCTCGACCGATTGCCGGTGGATGGGTTTGCCGCATGTGGGGCAATGCGGCGTGCCGATCGAGCTGTAAAGCACACGCAAGTAGTCGTAAATCTCGGTGATGGTGCCGACCGTGGAGCGCGGCGAGCGAGTGGTGGTCTTCTGCTCGATGGCAATGGAAGGAGAAAGACCTTCGATGGAGTCCACGTCGGGGCGCTCCATTTGATCCAGGAACTGGCGCGCGTAAGCGGAAAGCGATTCGACGTAGCGGCGCTGGCCTTCGGCGTAAATGGTGTCAAAGGCGAGCGACGATTTCCCCGAACCTGAAAGGCCCGTGATGACCGTCAGGGTGTTGCGCGGGATTTCGACGTTGATGTTCTTCAGGTTGTGCTGGCGGGCGCCGCGGACGATGATGCTTTTCAGTGCCATGTGATGATGGAGAGCCCTCTCCCAGCGACGGCCGACGCCCAGTGGGCAAAATACGGCCAGAGTAATCCTTTAGATTAGACAAGGAATGGGGGCGGGTCAAGAATCAGTACTAAGATCCCAGAAATCAGCGTCTACGAAAACGGAGTCTGGTGACGAGCGGGATTTCAAGTAGAATCCCGTCCATATGAAAGGCCGCGACATCTGGATCATCTTCCCCGTGTTTTGCGTGCTGCTGGGGTACTTGTTCTGGCTCCACAAAGATGAGTCGTGGACGCCCATGCGCATCGCGGGCGCGTGTCTCATAATCATTGGATTTTCCTTTTGGACGCTGGCGCGTGTCCAACTGGGCGACTCATTTTCGGTGGCCGCGAAGGCTTCCGTGCTGGTAACGCGCGGATTGTATTCGCGCATCCGGAATCCCATTTACGTTTTCGGAAGCGTAATGATCGCCGGGGGATGCCTTTTCTTCAAGCTACCGGTGGCCCTGCTGGTCTTCCTGCTGATCGTCCCATTGCAAGTGGTGCGCGCGCGCAAGGAATCGCAAGTACTGGAGGAGAAATTCGGGGACGCCTACCGGGAATATAAGAAGCGTACCTGGTTTTAGAGATTCTCCTTCGGGGCGGGTGAAGCAAAATTTTCCGTGGTAGGTCTTTTTTACCCGCCCGGAGGTCTAGTACGCCCATTATTTACAATAACTTAGGAGTGGCGCGCCGCGTGCCTTTAAGGAGGTCCGATGGGGAAAGACGAGCCGAGGATCCCTTTAGGGGATTGAGGGCTGGGCCGGTCCGTCTTTCCCCTTCACCTTCCGCCGCCTACCTTGCACCACGCCCAAACGACCGAATCAAATTACGGCGGAAGTACGTCTGCGTGCTTCTCCGTCAAGCTGTTAATCGCTACGAAGGTGAAGAATAGCAATAACGCTCCTGGTCTAATTTGGTGATGGTACGATTTCAAGATGAGAGCGAGCGTCCTCATTCAGAAAACGGTGTATGCCATTCTTGGAGGTCTTGCGGTCGTAGCCGGATTTGTATGCATGGTCGAATAGTCGAATACTTGCATGAAGGCTACCGAGTGAGCGAGCGGCACGCATGCAGGGTGGCCCGGTTGAATCGAGGAACCTTCCGATATCGGAGCCATAAGGATCTGCGGACGGAACTACGCATGCGCATCCGAGAGATTGCGCAGACGAGAGTACGGAATGGATATCGGAAGATCCGCGTGCTACTGAACCGCGAGGGCTGGGAAGTTGGCAAACACTTTGTAGAACGCTTCTATCGGGAAGAGGGATTAACGCTGTACCAGAGGCGGAAACGGGGTCGCCGGGTGGCGGAGCATCCCCGAGAGCGATTTCATCCAACGGGACCGAATCAGGTGTGGTCGATGGATTTTGTGGCCGATCAGCTGGCGGACGGAAGAAGGTTCCGTTCGCTGACGGTGGTGGACATCTACACTCGGGATGTTTGGCGATTGAATCGGAGCAGAGGTTAAAAGGTGAAGATGTGGTGCGAGTCCTGAACCGAACGAAGTTGCAGCGAGGTGTTCCGAAGATGCTGTTCTGTGACAACGGAAGCGAATTTTCCAGTCAAGCGATGGATCTGTGGGCGTATCAGAACGGAATGCGAATTGCTTTTTCCCGGCCGGGGAAGCCGACCGACAATGCATTCGTGGAATCGTTCAACGGAACGTTTCGGGCAGAGTGCCTGGATGCCCATTGGTTCACGTCGTTGACGGAGACCCAGCAAATCGTGGAGACTTGGCGCAGGGAGTACAACGAGAACCGACCTCACAGGGCTCTCGGGGAGAAGACGCCCAACGAATTCGCCAAGGAGATCGCGGCTAGCCGCGATCTCCTTGGGTCACAAACAGCCGGAAACTCGCCCTAGACTCGGTACAAGAAAGCCGGTCCGATCAGACAAGCTGGCAAGGGGATATGGTTCTGGTACAAAATCACCGGTCAGGCCAGGCGGGAAGTAACTTCTAGGAACTGTACTAACGATAATTAATAGAGGACCAAGAAATTGATTGTTAACATCAGAACGGTATGGCCCTCCCCACCGAAGCGGTCCTTCCCGCTCCACCTCCGCGTAAAGCAAGTGATCCTAAGTGGGGGCCGCGCCTGTTCGAAACTCTCAGTCCCCCCACTTCCTGGAACAGCACCACTTACATCGCTCTTCTGGTGCTGATCGTCCTATGGGCAGTGCGCACATACACGACATGGGCTGCCTGGGGAAATCTTACCATCGACTCAGGACATGAAATGTACATACCCACCATGCTCGCTGAGGGGAAATTGCTCTACCGCGACGTATGGTACATGTTTGGTCCTGCCGCTCCATATTTCACCAGTTGTTTGTTTCGTTTGTTCGGCGTGCAATTGAATGTGCTCTATTGGGCCGGCTCCTTGTCAGCGCTAGGCTCCGCGATATTCCTCTACTTGTTAGGAATGAGGTTGTCCTCCTGGCTTTTAGGTTGGACCGCTGGAACCGTTGTACTGTTGGAAGCTTTTCAGCCTTCGCTTTTCTGTTTTCCCCTGCCATACGCCTTCGCCACTGTGTATGCATGTCTTATCGGTTGCCTGTTTCTCTGGCTTGTCATTAACGCGTCGATCTCCACGGGATGGCCCTGGATGTTCGGCGCCGGAATGGCAGCGGGTGTTGCGTTACTACTCAAACCAGAATTTGGAGTTGCCTGTTTCATTACTCTGGGCCTGTTGGTCGCAATACGCATTTTTTTGAGGCCAGCCTGGAGACTCATTGCGAGTGACGTTCTAGCGATTCTGCCCGGGATCGCGATATGCGGGCTTGTCATTCGCTGGATGGTGTCCATCGCGGGAGTCGAGTTCATCACCCAAGAAAATATAGTGAGCTGGCCCACGTCCTACGGCATGAAGACAGTTGGAAAGACTTGGCTTGCACAGAACGGGTTCACGATCACCGGCTCCGCATTCCACGAGGCCATGTTTCGTGCGATCCCCTTAGTGACAGTTTTGTTCGTTTCGTATTGTGTCCTGTGGTGGAAACGCTCCGATCCGCGCTCGGTGTTGCTGAAGGTGATTCTCACCCTAGCTTTAGTCTCGTATTTCGTCAAAGATATCTTTCTAAATTTTCTTCCGCCGCAGAGACTGGAACCGACGCTATCCACAATTTTCTTCCCCCAGGACATGGTTCTATACGTTGTTGTAGCTGCAATCGTCGCTTGGTGGTATTTGTGGCGTCAGAGTGGCACTGCCGCTGTTCGCAGTCCAGCAATCCCTCTTTTACTGACTTACTCAGGCCTGCATGCATTTCGGATCTTGATGAAGATGGCACCGGAGGGCTTTCCCATCTTCTATAACGGGCCGGTGGTTCTTTCGTTCCTGCTGCTCATGTGTCTAATCATCCCTCGATCCGGCCGATCGCGCCGATTCGTTTTCTTGGGGGAGTTGGTGATCTGTCTCGGGTGTTTAGCACCGGTCGTGCTTCACATCAAGGCAACTGGAGCCGAAGCAAAGGACTTTGTCCCCCTGACGACCGAGAGAGGGACAGTCCGAGTCTCGAAACATTTGGCAGAGAATTACACGGCTGCGATTCAATTCATGAAGGAGAAAGCTTCTCTCGGACAGTCTGTTCTCTCCGTCCCCGAAGATACCAGCTTGTATTTCCTTTCGGGCACGTACTGCCCGACCCGCGTGATGATATTCATTCCAGGTGTTTTGGCGCCAGGGAAAATGACGAACGAAACTATTCAGCAAATTGAACGACTGCCTGTCCGTTATCTCCTTTGGTCCAATCGCACATTTTCTGAATACGGCATGCCTGTTTTCGGTAAGGACTTCAACCAAGAACTTGGCGACTACCTGAAGTCCCACTATCGCCGCGTCGGTCCCCTGATTCCATTTACTGGCAACTATAATGAGTGGACTGCTGTTGTGTGGGAACGTATACCAGAAGCTAAACCACTATGATCGCCCCCGGTGCAATTCAACCTCCAGCAGACATCTGCGTCGTTGGGGGCGCTGGACACGTAGGTTTGCCGCTGTCAATCGTATTCGCCTCCAAGAACCAGCGAGTCTTGATCTATGACCTGAACCAGGCCTCAATGGACATCATACGTAGCGGCCGGATGCCATTCATGGAGCATGGCATTGAACCGCTGCTACAGGACGTGCTATCCAAGGGCCTTCTCAGGTTTACCAATCGAGTAGAGGATGTAGCTGCTGCGAAAACCGTAGTGATTACAATCGGGACCCCGATCGATGAGTTTCTAAATCCTTCAATGCGCGCATTCACGAGGTGCTTTGATGATCTGTTCCCTTTCCTTTCCGAAGAACAACTGATTGTGATTCGCTCGACAGTGTCTCCGACCGTGACCGATACCGTGGCGAAGTATGTGCAGTCGAAGGGTAAGAGCCTTAAGTTCGCGTTTTGTCCCGAACGCATTGTAGAAGGGCGTGCCGTTGAAGAGTTGCAAAACCTCCCTCAAATTGTGAGTGGCACCACGGCCGAAGCGGAAGAGGAGGCGGCCAAACTTTTCCTCCTCATCGCCCCCGAGATTGTGCGACTGGCTCCTATTGAAGCTGAGTTGGTCAAGATGTTCAGCAACGCTTATCGGTACATTCAGTTTGCTGTGACAAATCAGTTTTACATGATTGCCACCTCCGCCAACGTAGATTATTACAAGATCTTGGACGGTATGAAGCGCAATTATCCGCGATCCAAAGACTTTCCTCTTGCGGGTCTGACGGCCGGCCCTTGTCTCTTCAAAGACACAATGCAACTGGCCAGCTTCTATCGTAACCAATTCGGTTTGGGTTTTCAGGCAATGCTGGTCAATGAGGGACTGCCTCAATTCATCGTCGACAGGTTGGACGCAAGACATCCTTTGGAAAAGATGGCCGTCGGCTTGCTCGGTATGGCATTTAAGGCGGAAAGCGACGATCCGCGCCTCTCTCTCAGTTACAAGCTGAAGAAGATCCTGACGGTTCGGGCAAAAGTTGTTCTGACTACCGATCCCTATGTGCAGAACGATCCGGACTTGCTTCCGCTCGATGAAGTGATCCGAAGAAGCGATGTCCTCATCCTCTGCGCACCGCACCGCGTATATCGGGATTTGAAACTGGACCACGAGATCATCGTCGATATTTGGAATTTCTGGGGAAAGGGAAGCCTGTTCACGCGGGAACGTGCCGCGGGTGATTCCGTGGGGGGAGGACGCGCTTGAATCGAAGACTCGATTTTTGGACTCCACAGTTCGGCATCGAAGAGAAGACGCTGGTGGCAAGCGTGATCGACAGCGGTTTCTTGAACGATGGGGATGTGACCGCTCAATTTGAGAAGCGGTTGGCCGAATTGCTCGGCTGTAAACACGTTGTGGCCGCTACGAGCGGCACCACCTCGATTTTTCTGGCTCTCGCGGGAATTGGCGTAGGAGCGGGTGACGAAGTCATTGTGCCCGACGTGACTTTTATCGCCACCGCAAACGCCGTCACTCTGACGGGCGCGAAACCGATTCTGGTGGATATCGACCCACAGAGACTTACTCTCGACCCAGCGTGCACGGAGCGTGCCATCACCGCCCGCACAAAGGCCATAGTTCCAGTGCATGTGAGCGGGCGCGCAGCCGATCTGGACGCGATTATGGATATCGCCAAACGTCATGGTCTTTTTGTGGTTGAAGATGCCGCCGAAGCATTATTTTCAAAGCGCAAAGGCAGGTGCCTGGGAACATTTGGTATCGCTGGGTGCTTTTCCCTCTCGCCAAACAAAACTGTGACGACAGGCCAGGGCGGCTTCGTGGCGACCAATGATGACCGATTGCATGTGCGGCTCCGTGAACTGAAAGACCAAGGACGTCCCGTGCGTGGTACGGGAGGAGACGATGTCCATAACAGCGTCGGCTTTAATTTCAAGTTTACGAACTTGCAAGCTGCGGTGGGCCTGGGACAGCTCAAGGACCTGCAGCGCAGGCTCGGCAGAATGAGGTGCATTTATGGAAGCTACGCGGAAGGCCTTCTTGGAGTTAAAGGCATCTCGGTCTTGCCTTTCTGCATTGAAGGAGGGGAAGTTCCTCAGTGGACCGATGCGCTCGTCGACCGCTGTGATGAATTGTACGATCATCTTGCCGCGAAAGGAATCCGCAGCAGACGGTTCTGGCACCCTCTCCATACACAGGCGCCCTACCGAATGCCAGAAGATCGATTCCCCAACAGCGCGAAACAAATTCCGCACGCGATGTGGCTGCCTTCTGCCTTTACACTATCGGATGCTGAAGTAATGACCGTGTGCGATGAGATCCGTGAATTTCTGGCGTAACCGCTATCGGGACGAGATATGTAGAAGGGGCGTCTGAAGCAATGAAGGCTATCATCTCACCTAACTCCCGGATTCGGCACCCAGAACACTTCGTGATCGGGGAAGACTCCATTGTTGACGACTACTGCTACTTTTCAACCAAGGTGCGCATTGGCCGGTGCACTCACATCGCGTCGGGGTGCAGTATTGCAGGTGGGGCTGACATGGAGTTCCAGATTAATGATTTCTGCAGCCTGTCGTCGGGCGTGAAGGTCTGGTGCACGAGCGACGACTTTGTCAATGACCTTGTCACAATCATGCCGGCCGATATAGCACAGGTGAAAAAGCATTTAATCTGTGGCGATGTCATCCTCGATGACTTCACAGCGGTAGGATCCAACTCTGTGATTATGCCTAACAACCACGTGCCCGAAGGGACTGTGGTGGGTGCGCTCAGCTTCGTGCCCGTCGCCTTTGAATTTCGCCCGTGGAGCGTCTACGCTGGCACACCTATTCGCTTTCTACGATCCAGAAATCAAGAGAGCGTGATGGAGCAGGTCCGCAGACTCGATACACTGCTCGAAGCGCGGACGAAACAGACATGAAATGCAAAAGGAAATGTGGCCGAGCGGTTCAATGCCGGCACTGCAGGTAGATCCGACCTCATCTCCCCGGCCCTTGTTAGGTATCATGTGATTCTCTATGATCAGGCCAGAAACCGAGCCAAAAACATCAGCCGAGCCGCAGGACGAGGCCATGCCGACAAGACCGGAAGCAATCTTGCTTTCGATTTTGCTTCCTGTCCGTAATGAAGGGATCAACCTTCGGATCATGGTGAAGCTGCTAAAAACCATGGTCGAGGTCCCGCATGAACTGTTGATTGTCTACGACTCCCCCGAAGACGATAGTATTGCAGTCATCCGCGACATGCAGAAGCACTGGGTGAATCTGCGACTCGTACACAATCAGAGGGGCCGCGGAGTAGTCAATGCTATGCAGACGGGGGTAGAAACTGCGGTGGGTGATTACGTCCTGTTATTTGCTGCCGACGAGGTCGGGCCGCTACTGGCGATCGAAGACATGCTGGCGCTCATGCACGAAGGGTGCGACATCGTGAGTTGCACGCGTTACGCGCACGGAGGCCGACGGCTGGGCGGTTCGCTGATCGGCGGCGTGCTTTCACGGTTCGCCAATCTGTTTTTTCACCGGTTGGCTGGGTGTGTCTTGAGCGACGCTACGACAGGTATCAAGCTCTTTCGACGATCATTATTCTCTACCCTACACCTAGAAGCCAAACCGGTGGGCTGGGCCGTCACTTTTGAAATGGCGATGAAAGCGCAGTTCGCTGGGTGGAAACTTGGCGAAGTACCGGTGATATCGATCGACCGGCTATATGGAGGAAAGTCGACGTTTCAACTGGGCCCTTGGACCTGGGAGTATTTGCGGTGGTTTATCTGGGGCTGCCGGCATCTGCGTCGGGTGCCCACGTCCGAAAGGCCCACCGTTCGAGTACGCGCTGCCTCGGCATTCCCCAGCACAAGCAATGACGAATAGTCTTGATGACGAGAACCCATTTTATGACAGCTCTAGATATTTACATGGGGTCGTTGAGCATGTTGCCCACTAGAAAATGGTTCGGGACGTTTCCAGCCGGTTTTGGCATGAAACCGCCATGCCGTTGAAGACATATGTGGTGACGGGGGGGACGGGATTCATCGGCAGCGCGTTGGTACGGCGATTGGTGCGGGAAGGGCACCGCGTACGCGTGTTTGATGATAATTCCCGAGGCGCGGTGCGCAAGTTGGGCGACGCTGCCGCCGCCATCGAGCATTTCCCCGGCGACATCCGTGACCCTCGCGCAGTCAAGGGGGTGATATGTGGGGCCGATTGCGTCTGCCATCTGGCGTACGTCAACGGCACTGAGTTTTTCTACTCTAAACCGGAACTGGTGCTGGACGTGGCGGTCAAGGGGATGATCAACGTTATTGACGCATGTGTAGAACATGGCGTGCGCGAGTTGGTGCTGGCATCCAGTTCCGAGGTGTACCAAACTCCACCCGTTGTTCCCACGCCGGAGAACGTGCCGCTGAGCGTGCCTGATGTGCTCAATCCGCGCTATTCATATGGTGGCGGCAAAATTATCAGCGAATTAATGCTGATCAACTACGGCCGCAAGTTTTTGAGCCGCGCCGTGATATTCCGCCCGCACAACGCTTACGGCCCAGACATGGGCCGAGAGCATGTGATCCCGCAGTTCATAGAGCGAATGGCGGCTCTCGTTGCAGAGTCGCGCCGAATATCGGATGTTATCGATTTTCCGATCCAAGGCAGTGGCCGTGAGACCCGAGCATTCGTCTACATCAGCGACCTGATCGATGGGGTGCTGCGGGTATTGGAACAGGGCGAACACTTGGGCATCTATCACATCGGAACCAACGTTGAAACGACCATCGCTGATCTCGCGCACGCGGTCGCCCATTGCTTCGGCCGCGAAATCCGTGTGGTCCCCGGAGAACTGCGGCCCGGTGGCCCACTGCAACGATGCCCGGACATCACTCGAATGTGCGAGCTGGGCTACCAGCCTCGCGTTTCGCTAGCGGAGGGTTTAGCTGCAACCGTAGATTGGTATCGCCGTAATTCACTAGATGACGGTGCAGGCGTTCTGGAAAACTCTGCGCCACGTTGACGCATGCTTCTGGCTTGGGACGACGCAATACAACAAGGCTGCGCGAAAGGAAATTGGCCGCATGCAAAAAGAGAAACAGACGCAAGTCAAAAACAAAATGGCCGCCGGTTCCGGCGGCAGTATCGTGGTGGACCGCTGTCAGGTCTGCGATTCCTCACGACTGGATCCGGTGATCTTCATTGGCTACCTCCCCCCGGTGAACACGATGCCGGCCATTGGTACGCGCCCTGCGGAGCAACCGGCGTATCCAGCGCAAGTCCTGCACTGCCGCGACTGTCAACTCGTGCAACTGGGCCTAATCGTCGATCCCGCCATCCTTTTTCCGCCTGAGTACCCGTACACGAGTGGCACAACAAAAATCCTGCGCGACAACTTCGCCGAGCTTTCGCGCGAAGTCGCTTCCCTCTATCCATTGGGCCCATCCGACCTAGTTGTGGACATGGGCTCCAATGACGGGACGCTCTTGAGCAATTTCACCTCGCGTGGGCCGGTTTTCGGGATCGAGCCGACGCAGGCCGGCGAGCTTGCCAACCGGCGCGGTATCCCGACGTTGATTTCCTTTATGAATCGTCAGGCAGTTCGCACAGCGATTCGACAGAACGGTAGAGCCAAGCTTCTTGCCGCCACCAATGTCTTCGCCCACATTGAGGATATCCACGAGATTGTGGAATGTATTCTGGAGCTGCTGACGGACGACGGAATCTTCGTCTCCGAGTCGCACTACCTCTTGTCTCTCATCGAGACTCTGCAATACGACACGATTTACCACGAACACTTGCGCCACTACTCGTTGACGAGCCTAAAGCGCCTGCTGGAAATGCACGGGCTGGAGGTGATCCACGCGCGGCGCATCCCCACGCACGGTGGATCGATCCGCGTCTACGCCGCCCGCGCAGGAAAATACCCTGTTGGCGCCACCGTTGGGGAAATTCTCATGACAGAGACAACGGAGTTAACTCCAGAGAAACTTCATACTTTTTGTTCCAGGGTAGTGCAAAGCAAGCTGGACCTCTATGCTCTGTTGCGGGAGATCAAAGCCCGTGGCCAGCGCATCTACGGCATTGGCGCTCCGTCTCGAGCGAGCACTCTGATCAACTACGTGGGACTGGACGATGGCATTCTAGATTGCGTACTGGAAATCCAGGGGTCGTATAAGATTGGCAAATACATCCCTGGGACATTGATTCCGGTGTTGGAGGAATCTCGCCTTTTCAACGATCAGCCCGATTACGCACTACTGCTCTCTTGGCACATCGGCGCCGAACTAATGCCCAAACTGTTGGCCCGCGGTTTTCGCGGAAAATTCATCATGCCGTTACCCAATCCTTATGTCGTGGGGTAAGCTGGGTCACCACCCCTAGCGACTATCGAGGCCTCGCTCGGTCTCGAAGAACCTAGTTGGATGACTTCAGAAATGCGTAAAGCGATCAGCTTACAGATGTCGGCCGCGTTGTAGGCGATGCTTGAAGCATAGTTCGCGCTGGTCGAATTGTTCTGTACTCCAGACATCCGTCCAATGGCGTCATGGCTTGTCTTTATAAAGCGGCCGGAAGGATACGTGGTTGTCGCAACTTTATTTGCGAGGTTGTATGTCTGGCTAGTTGTATAGGTCAGGTTATAAACCGTTTTCTGCGTCTGAGTTTGCCATCCCAATTTGTCATAGGTGTATGACTCCGATCCCGGACCATCCGACATGGTAACCAATCGGCCTTTGTTGTATGAAGAGGTGCTCGTGCCGTAGGTATATCCGACCGATGGCGTCGAGGGCACACCCGTTGCTCCGGAGACGTTGTAAGAAACCCCGGTTAGCCTATTCAGGCTCGAATCATACGTGTACGTTGTCACTACGCCACGCGCGTCCGTCCGTTGCGTGATTTTCCCATAGCTATTGTATGAATTGCTGGCTGTCCCTGCTTCGGGAGTCGTTTTACTTGTCTTGCGGCTCAGTCCGTCGAAAACATAAGTCCGCGTATGCGAGCCTTGCGATATGCCCATGCTGAGCAAAACTCCAATCCATGGATTGCCCAACAACTGACCGAGCGCGATTACGGCCCCCTGCGCGGGAGGATACATGGAGGCGTAGGTGGGGTGCTGCAAGACATGGAACGTATCGAAGAAAACCCACATCGGATGGGGCGGGTTTGCCAATCGCCCGTGCGAAAAGGTATCCGCGGCCAGCAGATAACTGAATTCATCGTGAACGCCAGGCGGCCGGATGGGAAAAATCGGTAACAGGCTCAATCGAATCAAGATGGGGACGAAAAAGGCAGTCACCACCGCGAGCTTCTTGTGCCCCGCAAAACGTTCGCAAGCTCTTTCGAGAGGAGCCAACAATGAATTGCCCAGCAGGGGCCAGCACAAAGCCAGGATCAAGGCCGCGGCCAAGATCACCCAATCAGAATCCAATGACCAAGTGTCATGCAAAAAGGAGAACATTTTTCAGGAGCGAACCTCAGCGCTTCCAGAAAAGTCGCGCGCAAGATCCATTTCACGTGCGGGCCGGATATATGTCCACCGGAAAGTTTGACGCATGTTTCAAGTCATAACAGGATTGAAGTTTTGATTGTCCACATGCAACCATCCTTCGCACTGAAAACGAATCCTGGGAACTGCATCCCTCAGAGGTTGCATCGTCACAGATTCGGAGCTATTCTCCCATTTCTGTTCCATCCCTGAATCCATTTTCCGCCCGATGGACTCTGCACAAAATCCGCCAGTCCTGGAACCGGGGCACACCTACGCCTCGGTCACCGACAAAATCAGCTCCATCGTTTTGAGGCCGCGCACCCCCCGAGGGTGGTATTTCGGCTTTGCGATCGCCTTCGCACTGCTGATGCTGCTGAATTACGCGGTGGGTTACCTCCTGATCGCCGGCACAAGAATCTGGGGCATCAACATTCCAATTGGCTGGGGATTCGCCATCGTCAATTTCGTGTGGTGGATCGGGATCGGCCATGCGGGCACGCTGATTTCGGCGATTCTGTTACTGCTGCGGCAGAAGTGGCGCACGTCTATCAACCGGTTCGCGGAAGCGATGACTCTTTTCGCGGTTTCGTGCGCTGGGTTGTTTCCCCTGCTGCATATGGGGCGGCCGTGGCTGTTCTATTGGATGGCGCCCTATCCCAACACCATGTATTTGTGGCCACAATTTCGCAGCCCGCTGGTTTGGGATGTGTTCGCCGTGTCCACCTACGCGACCGTGTCGCTGATGTTCTGGTTTGTGGGATTGATCCCGGACCTGGCTACGCTGCGTGACAAGGCCCGCAAGCGCTGGGCGAAAGTATTTTACGGAATTTTCGCCATGGGCTGGCGCGGGTCGGCGGTCCACTGGCGTCGCTACGAGACTGCGTCTCTATTGCTCGCGGGACTGGCGACTCCGCTGGTGGTGTCCGTGCACACGGTGGTGAGCTTCGATTTTGCCGTTGCCATTGTGCCCGGGTGGCATACCACGATTTTTCCACCTTACTTTGTGGCTGGTGCGATTTATTCCGGATTTGCAATGGTCATGACGCTGGCGATTCCCATCCGGAAATTTTACGGACTGGAAGATTTCATCACCATGAGGCATCTGGAAAACATGGCCAAGGTGATGCTGGCCACAGGATTGATTGTGGCTTACGGCTACATGATGGAAACCTTTGGCGCGTTTTACAGTGGAGATAAATACGACCACTTCATGATGTTGAACCGCTTTGGCGGGCCCTACGCGCCTTTTTATTGGCTGCTGATCGCCTGCAATATTGCGATTCCTCAGTTGCTGTGGATTAAGCGCGTGCGCACCAGCGTCTGGAGATTGTTCGTGATTTCGCTGATTGTGAATGTGGGCATGTGGCTGGAGCGGTTTATTATCGTGGTCACCAGCCTGCATCGCGATTATCTGCCGTCGGCGTGGGGAATGTATATTCCGACCCGGTGGGATTGGGCGACATTTGCCGGGACCGTGGGGCTATTTCTGACGCTGCTGTTCCTGTTCATCCGGTTCCTTCCGATTATTTCCATCTCGGAGATGCGTGTTCTTGTGGATGAGACTACGGAGGAGAAGAAAACGAATTAGCGCGCCGGAAAGTGCGGCGTAAATTGATTTTATGGCCCAGGTTTTCCATCGGAGCACCAACACCATTGCCCGGCTGAGCATTTATGGCGCGGCGTTTATTATCGCGCTGCTGGGATGGGCGGTTTACGAGCTTTCGGCGTCGCCGTACGTGACGGAGGTGAACGTCGCGAAAGACCAGCCGATTCCGTTCAGCCACAAGCATCACGTTGGAGAGCTGGGGCTGGACTGCCGGTATTGCCACACGGCGGTGGAGAATTCTTCGGCGGCGGGGATGCCTCCCACACAGACCTGCATGACCTGCCATTCGCAGATCTGGGTGAACAGTCCGATGCTGGAGCCGGTGCGTGCGAGTTACCGCGACGACAAATCCATTGAGTGGATTCGGGTGAACGCCGTCCCGGACTTTGTGTATTTCAATCACAGCATCCACGTGAACAAGGGAATTGGGTGCGTGACCTGCCACGGGCCGGTGGGCGACATGCCGCTCACCTGGCGCGCGAACACGCTGCAGATGGGCTGGTGCCTGGATTGCCACCGTGCCCCCGAAAAATATGTGCGGCCGCGGGATCAGGTCTTCAACATCCGCTATCAGGCGCCGGAAAACCAGGAGGAGCTGGGGAAGAAGCTGGTGAACGAATACAAGATTCAGTCGCTTACAAATTGCTCGACGTGCCATAGATAAAATGACGATGAAGCACAACTCGAATACGCCGATGGATCTGGATGCCATCCGGGCGCGACAGAAAACCGAAGGCAGACTGCGGTTGTGGCGCGGGCTGGAAGAATTGGCGGAGACGCCGGAACATCGCGCGTTTCTGGAGCATGAATTCCCGCACGACCCCGCGCAGGAATCGGACGGAGTGCCGCGGCGCGATGTTCTGAAATGGATGGCGGCCTCGGCGGCGCTCGCCGGGCTTTCGGGCTGCACGAAAATGCCCGACCAGAAAATCGTTCCCTACGTGCGGGCGCCTGAGGAAATTATTCCTGGCAAGCCACTGTTTTACGCGACTTCGTTTGTGCAGAGCGGAGTGGCTACTGGGATTCTGGTCGAAAGCCACATGGGGCGGCCGACGAAGATTGAAGGGAATCCGCTGCATCCGGGGAGCCTGGGAGCGACGGACATTTTCGCCCAGGCTTCGATTCTTGATTTGTACGATCCCGACCGGTCGCAGTCGGTGATTCATGAGGGGCGCATCAGCAGTTGGACGGCGTTTCTTGCACAGGTGAACGATCTGCGTGTGAATTTTGCCGCCACCAAAGGCGCGGGACTACGGATCCTTACGGAGACGGTTACGTCGCCGTCGCTTGCGGCCCAGATTCAGGCGCTGTTGAAGGAATTTCCTGAAGCGAAGTGGCATCAGTGGGAGCCGTGTTCGAGGGACAACGCGCGCGAAGGCGCTAAGGTGGCATTTGGCCGGTACGTTAATACCGTCTATCGGTTCGATAGGGCCGACGTAATTCTCTCGCTGGATTCGGATTTTCTATATTCGGGTCCTGGCGCGGTTCGCTATGCGCGCGATTTCGCTTCACGCCGGAATGCGGAAGGCCCGGGCGCAAAAATGAATCGACTGTATGTCGTTGAGCAGGGCGCCACAACGACGGGAGCGATGGCCGACCATCGCCTTCCGATCAGGGCTTCGGATATCCCAGGATTCGCATTGGCTCTGGCTGGTGCCTTAGATATCGATTTACCCGGGGTCGGGTCCATGGAGGCCAAATCGCCCGCTGGAATCTCCTACAACTGGATTGCATCTCTCGCCAAAGACCTGCGAAATCATCGAGGATCTTGCGTAATCATCCCAGGCGAACAGCAACCGCAGCAAGTTCACACCATCGCGCATGCGTTAAATCTCGCGCTTGGCGCCACTGGAAACACGGTCAGCTATACAGATCCGATAGAGGCAAGTCCTACGAATCAGATCAGATCCATTATGGATTTGAATGCTGACATGGCCCGCGGCGAAGTGCTGGCACTTTTCATCCTTGGCTCGAATCCAGTTTACAGTTTTGGCGCAAATCCGTTAAATCGAGTTTCAGGCAGTTTGGACTTCGGTCGAAACCTCCTGAAAGTTAATTTCCGCGTGCATCTGGGACTCTATGAAGACGAATCCGGAGAACTGTGTCACTGGCACATTCCAGAAGCACACTACCTCGAGTCTTGGGGCGATGCGCGAGCTTACGATGGTACCGTCAGCCTCCTCCAACCTCTGATTGCTCCCCTATATGAAGGAAGAACGGCGCATGAACTCATAGCCGCACTTCAGGGCCATGCCGACAAGAGTTCTTATGATTTGGTGCATGAATATTGGAAATCACAAAAGAATGACAAGGACTTTGAGAGCGTCTGGGAGACTTCACTACACGACGGTGTTATCGCTGGAAGCGTGTTGCCGTCGGTTCCCTTCAAATTGGAATCAGACCTCTTCAGTGAGCACAACTTGGACGTCTTTCCCGGATTCCCACCTCCACCTAAAAAAGATAGCCTTGAAGTCGTTTTTCGTCCTGACCCTACAATCCATGATGGGCGATTTGCGAATAATGGTTGGTTGCAAGAAGCACCGAAACCCATAACCAAACTTACTTGGGACAACACGGCGCAGTTGAGTCCGGCAACTGCAGCGAAGAACGGTTTTTCAAATGGAGATGTCATTAAGATTGGCATTCGAGACCGCAGCCTAGAGGCGCCAGTATGGATCACGCCGGGACTCGCAGATAATTCGATAACGCTTTACCTAGGCTATGGCCGACGTCGAGCAGGACGACTTGGCACAGGAGTCGGATTCAACGCCTCTACTTTGCAATACGCGGCATGGCCATGGATTGCCGTTGAAGATTGGATTCCCACGGCTCTGAAACTCACCAAGACTGGCAAGACTTATCCCCTCGCCGCGACGCAGCACCACAACATCATTGAAGTCGGCGCCGGCCCCAGCGGGAACGGAGTGCCGAGGGTGCAGGTCGAACTCGAAAGCCAGAACGCGTTCGCGCGGGATCTGGTGCGCATCGGCACGCTCGAAGATTTCAAGAGGAATCCGAAATTCGCGCAGGAATCGGCGGAGCCTCCTCCGCCGAAGGAGCTGTCGCTTTATCCCGGATTTGAATACAACGGCTATGCGTGGGGAATGGCAATTGATTTGAACAAGTGCGTGGGCTGCGGCGCGTGCGTGGTGGCTTGCCAGGCGGAAAACAATATTCCTGTGGTGGGCAAGGAGGAAGTGATTCGCGGGCGCGAGATGCACTGGCTGCGAGTGGACACTTATTTCCGCGGAGACATTGACCGGCCCGAAACTTATTTTGAGCCGGTGCCTTGTATGCAGTGCGAAAACGCGCCGTGCGAAGGCGTCTGTCCCGTCGGAGCTACGGTTCACAGTCCCGAAGGATTGAATGAAATGGTGTACAACCGCTGCGTGGGCACGCGGTACTGCTCCAACAATTGCCCCTACAAAGTCCGGCGTTTCAATTTCGGACTTTTCTCCGACTACACCACGGATTCGTTCAAGGCGCTGCGGAATCCGAACGTGACCGTGCGCAGCCGCGGCGTGATGGAAAAGTGCACTTACTGCGTGCAGCGCATTCAAGCGGTGAAAATCGAAACGGAAAAGCAGGATCGCAGTGTGCGGGACGGTGAAATCGTGACGGCGTGCGAAGCGGTGTGCCCGGCGCAAGCCATTGTGTTCGGCAACATCCATGACAAAAACAGCCGCGTGGCAAAGCTGAAGGCCGGTCCGCGCGATTACACCCTGTTGGCCGAATTGAATACGCGTCCGCGCACGAGCTTCCAGGCGAGATTGCGGAATCCGAATCCCGAAATGCCGAGCTTTGGAGAAAAATGAGACGCCACCCACTTTACGGATTGCTGGCGGAATTTGAGACGCCAGAAGCGCTTTTAGACGCCGCGCGCAAAACCAGCGCCGCCGGATACAAGCGGATAGATGCGTTCACACCCATGCCGGTGGAAGGATTGGCGGAAGCGGTGGGATTCCATCACACCAACTTGCCGCTGGTGGTGTTGATTGGTGGAATTCTTGGCGGACTGGCGGGATTTTTCATGCAGTATTACGCGAATGTTTTCAGTTATCCCCTGAATGTTGCGGGAAAACCGTACAATTCATGGCCCGCGTTCATCCCCATTACGTTTGAGCTGACGATCCTGGGCGCCTCCATATTTTGCGTTTTTGGAATGTTGGCTATGAACGGGCTGCCGGCTCCTTATCATCCCGTGTTCAACGCGGAGCGGTTTGCCCTGGCCACGCGTGACAGATTTTTCCTACTGATCAAGGCGCGCGACCGGCAATTCGATGCGGCCAAGACGAAGCGGTTCTTGACCAGCCTGCGGGCGAGGGAGGTTTCCGAAGTTGAAGCCTAATCCGCATCGCCGGTGGATTGCCGATCCGAAGGTGTTGCTGGCCGCGGCTACGTTTGTTCTGCTCGCGGTGGGCTGTCGCCAGGACATGCATGTGCAGCCGCGCTACAACCCGTACGACGCGGCCACGGCTTTCGATGATGGCCGCTCGGCGAGGCTACCAGTTCCGGGGACGATTGCGCGCGGGCAGCTGCATCTGGATACGTTGCTCTACACCGGCAAGGTGGACGGCAAAGACGCGGAAGTGTTTCCGTTCCCGATCACGCGCGCTGATCTGGATCGCGGGCGCGAGCGTTTTAATATCTATTGTTCGCCCTGCCATGACGTTACCGGAAGCGGCCGCGGCATGATCGTGCTGCGCGGATTTCCGCAGCCGCCGTCGTTTCACATTGACCGCTTGCGGCAGGCGCCTCCGGGACATTTTTTTGACGTGATGACCAACGGACTGGGAGTCATGTACAGCTATGCCTCGCGCGTGAGTCCGGAAGATCGCTGGCGGATCGCGGCGTATATCCGCGCGTTGCAACTGAGTCAGCAAGCCACGGTCACGGATTTGCCGCCCGTGGAGCAGAAGAAACTTCAGTCGGAGACGCCCCGGTGAGCGCGACAACGGTGAACACGGGCGCGAGCCGCTTGCCGCAATTTGAAAAGTTGCGCCGGGGGACGCTGCTGGCCGGAATAATGGGAATGGTGGTTTCCATTCCGGGGTTTTTTAGCAACCCGCAACAATTCTTTCAATCGTACCTGGTGGCATTTGTTTTTTGGATGGGAATTCCGCTGGGTTGTCTGGCGCTATTGATGATGCATCACCTGACCGGAGGCGGCTGGGGGTATTTGATCCGGCGCGTGCTGGAATCCGGCACGCGAACTCTGTGGCTGATGGCCATCCTCTATTTGCCCCTGATTTTTGGGATGACTTATCTGTATGGGTGGGCCAGGCCGGATGCAGCGGCGAATCCTGCTTATGTGCAGAAACACTTTTATTTGAACACGCCGTTTTTTCTGACCCGCAGCATGATTTATTTCATCGTATGGGTTGGGTTGGCGCTGCTGCTCAATCGATGGTCGTCAGAACAAGATGGCGCCGGTGCGCAAGCCGGAGTGCAAGCGGCCGAAAGCGCCAAACGTCTGGAAGGGTTGAGCGGGCCGGGGCTAATCCTGTGGGGGATGATGGTCACATTCTCTTCAATAGATTGGGTCATGTCGCTTGAGCCGACCTGGTTTTCAAGCATTTACGGAATGCTGATCATGGTGGTGCAAGCGCTTTCGGCGATGGCGTTTGTGGTTCTGGTGACGCGACGGCTGGCGGACCGCGAGCCGCTGGCGCGAATCGCCACCAAGCAGCGCTTCAACGATCTGGGCAACCTGCTGCTGGCCTTCGTGATGCTCTGGGCCTACCTGTCGTTTTCGCAATTCCTGATCATCTGGTCGGGAAACATGCCGGAAGAAACCAGTTGGTACATGAGCCGCGCGCGGGGGAGCTGGGCCGCGCTTGCGGTCATTCTAATTATTTTGCATTTCGCGGTTCCGTTCTTTTTGCTGCTGTCGCGCGATATTAAGCGAGTCCCCGGCGCGCTTTCCTGGGTTGCGGGATTGCTGGTGGTGTTGACGCTGGTGGACGTGTTCTGGCTGGTTGCGCCGGCATTTGATGCTGCGGCACCGCGGGTGCACTGGACGAATCTTACCCTGGTTGCCGGACTTGGCGGGCTATGGATATGGGCTTTTTTCAGTCAGCTTCAGGCCCGGCCGTTGTTGCCGATGGCGGATCCGGGTTTGGCGGAGTTTTTGGTGGAACATGCAGAAGGACACTGATCCAAAACCATTGATTGCGACACCGGGATACGAAACGCGTGACGTCAACGCGCGCGCGATAATTTTTTTTGGGATCGTTCTTTTTCTGGTGCTGGTTTTGTCGTTTGTCAGCATGCGCTGGCTATTCGGGTACTTTTCAACGACACAACCACTTGGGCCGGCCGCCTCTCCATTCAGCAATTCGCGGACGCTGCCGCCCGAGCCACGGCTGCAGGTGCAGCCGGCGGTGGATCTCAACGAGGCCCGCCAGAGCCAGGAAGAGTTGCTGCATTCCTATGGATGGGTGGATCGAGCCAATGGAAAGTTTCGCATTCCGATTGAGCGCGCGATGGATTTGATTGTCGAGCGCAAGCTGCCAACGCGGTCGGCGGCGCCTCCCGCAGCAGGCGCGGGGGACACGACGAAGGAGGCCGCGAAATGAAACGGCGTGTGCAAATAAAAATGAGGTGTACGGTTTTATGTGCCCTGGCCGCTGGCATCGCATTCAGCGCGGGAGTGCTTCGAGCGCAGGATCTTTTCGTGCAGAATCCCGGGGGCAAACCGGAAGTTCTGAAAAACGTCGGGCTGGACCAGAAATTGAATGCCCAGGTTCCGCTGGACATTAATTTTCGCGACGAACATGGCGGCAGCGTCACCATCCGCCAGCTTTTGCAGAACAAACCCGCCATCCTGACGCTTGTTTATTACAAGTGCCCGATGCTTTGCACCGAAGTGCTGAACGCGACGCTGAATTCCCTGAAAGAAGTGCCGCTCGAAATTGGCAAGGACTTCAACGTAATCACGGTGAGCATTGATCCGAGTGAGAAGCCGATGCTGGCCGAAGCCAAACAGATTATGTACACCGGCCTCTATGGCCGGTCGGGCGCTGTGCACGGCTGGCATTTTTTGACCGGCGACGAGCCGCAAATTCGCGAGCTGGCCGCCTCGGTGGGATTCCGCTTCGTGTATGACAAGGACTCTTCCCAATTTGCGCACGCCAGCGGAATTATGGTGCTCACGCCGGAGGGGCGCGTCTCGCGATACTTCTACGGAATTTCTTACCCGCCGCGCGATGTGCGGCTGGGATTGGTGGAAGCCAGCGAAGGCCGAATTGGCTCGACCGTGGATGCGATTTTGCTGTTCTGTTTCCACTACGACCCTCAAACGGGGAAATACAGTCTGTTCATCACGAATTTCGTCCGCGCGGCCGGTGTGCTCACGGTCTTGCTTATCGCGCTGACGATTGTGGTCTTCTTGCGGCGCGAGAAATATTCCGTGGCGCCGGGCAGCGCGCATCGCCGGGCGCTCTGATTCAAGGTGGAACGGAAGTCGCGCGTCAGTTGAAAGGAAAGATGTTCAACATTCTTCCAATTTCGGTGTTGGCGATGCAGACCTGGCTGGGAATCCCCATCCGCCCCGAGCCCGGCTCCACCATCGCCGAAGGCGTGGACAAGCTCCATTTTTTTCTTACCGGCATCACGCTCTTTTTTACGTTTATCATTTTTTCGGCGATTCTTTATTTCGCAATCAAGTACCGCCGGCGTTCCGAAAACGAGCAGCCCGCTGAAACGAAAACGCACCTCTCGCTCGAATTGACCTGGACCCTGGTTCCCACGGGGCTCTGTGCAATCATCTTTGTGTGGAGTTCGAGTTTGTATTTTGCGAATTCACGCCCGCCTAACGCCTCCATGGAGATTTTCGTGGTCGGGAAACAGTGGATGTGGCATCTGCAGCATCCCGAGGGTCCGCGGGAGATCAATGAGCTGCATGTTCCCATCGGCGTTCCAGTGAAGCTCACCATGACCTCCGAAGACGTCATCCACGATTTTTATGTCCCGGCCTTCCGAGTCAAAAAGGATGTTTTGCCAGGGCGGTATACGAGTATCTGGTTTCAGGCCACGGAAACGGGAAAATTCCACTTTTTCTGCGCGCAGTATTGCGGCGCGCAACATTCCGGAATGATTGGCTGGGTTTACGTTATGACTCCGGCGGACTACGCCATCTGGCTTGCGGGCGGCTCCAAGGGCGAGTCCATGACCCAGGCGGGCGAGCGGCTCTTCGCGCAATATGGATGCAATACCTGCCACAAGCCTGACAACACCGGGAAAGGGCCGTCGCTGGCCGGCAAATTCGGCACCCAGCAACCGCTGAAGGACGGCCGCACACTTTTGGTGGACGAATCTTTCATCCGGCAGGCCATCACCAATCCAAATTCCATGCCCCTTGCGGAGTTCGCTCCGGTGATGCCCACCTTTCAGGGGCAATTAAATGAGGAGCAAATTTTGCAGTTGATGGCCTACGTGAAGTCCTTGGGCGCCCCGGAAAGGAAAGTGCAATGAGCACCGCGGTAGCGGAAGTCCCGGGGGCCAGGCCCGTAAATTATTTGAATGCGAAATACGGGATCCGGTCGTGGCTGCTCACCACGGATCACAAACGCATCGCGTTGCTCTATCTGGTTTCCATCACCTTCATGTTTTTCATCGGTGGCGCGGCAGCCACACTGATGCGCATGCATCTGATCACTCCCGGCGGCGCGCTGGTCCAGCCTGAAACTTACAACAAGCTTTTCAGCATTCACGGGATCGTGATGGTTTTCTTCTTCATGATCCCTTCGATTCCCGCGGTGCTGGGGAATTTCCTGGTGCCCATGATGGTGGGCGCGAAGGACCTGGCCTTCCCCCGCATAAATCTCTTGAGCTGGTACATCTACGTCGTCGGAGCGCTCTTCACCCTTTACGCCATCCTTGCCGGGGGCGTGGATACTGGCTGGACTTTTTACACGCCGTACAGCAGCACGTACGCGAACTCACATGTGATTGCGGCCGCGTTGGGCGTGTTCATTTCCGGATTCAGTTCCATTCTGACCGGCTTGAATTTCATCGTGACGATTCACAAGATGCGCGCGCCGGGGCTCACCTGGTTCCGTATGCCGCTTTTTTTGTGGGCCATCTACGCCACCAGCATCATCATGGTCCTGGGCACGCCTGTGGTGGCCATCACGATTGTGTTGGTGGCGCTTGAGCGGTTGCTCCACGTAGGCATCTTCGATCCGAAACTGGGCGGCGATCCGCTGCTCTTCCAGCACCTGTTCTGGTTTTATTCGCACCCCGCCGTGTACATCATGGTTCTCCCCGGAATGGGAGTGGTCAGCGAGTTGATCGCCTGTTTTTCGCGCAAGCGTATTTTCGGATACAGCTTCGTCGCCTTCTCAAGCCTGGCCATCGCCGTGATCAGTTTCCTGGTGTGGGGCCATCATATGTTCGTTACCGGCCAGTCGATTTATGCCGGGCTGATTTTCTCGTTGCTGAGTTTTCTGGTGGCGATTCCTTCGGCCATAAAAGTTTTTAATTGGACAGCGACGCTTTACAAGGGCTCCATCTCATATCAAGCGCCGATGCTCTACGGGCTGGGATTCATCGGGCTTTTCACCATGGGCGGGCTGACCGGACTTTTCCTGGCGTCGTTGGCTACGGATGTTCATCTAAACGGGACTTATTTTATCGTCGCACATTTTCACTACATCATGGTTGGCGGCACAGTGATGGCCTACATGGGCGGGCTCCATTTTTGGTGGCCGAAAATCACGGGAAGGATGTATAGCGACGCCTGGGCGCGATTCGCGGCGCTCCTGATTTTCGTGGGGTTTAACCTCACCTTCTTCCCGCAATTCATGCTGGGTTATTTGGGAATGCCCCGACGGTATGCAACCTATCCGGCAGAGTTTCAAGTGCTCAACGTGATGTCTTCGGCGGGAGCTTCGATCCTGGGCATCGGCTACCTGATTCCGCTGGTTTATTTCATTTATTCGATGCGCTACGGACCAATTGCGGGGCCCAATCCCTGGCGCGCGACGGGGCTGGAGTGGCAAACGCCTTCACCGCCACCAACGGAAAACTTTGAGGAGACGCCGGTAGTCACCGAGGAAGCTTACGCCTATGCCCAAATGGCTCCGCCTGCCGCTGTTGCCGGAAGGAATGCCGGTGGCTGAAGCAACCGCAGTCACGCACGGGCCCGGGTCGTCGCAGCATGCTGCGCAACACATTGCGCATCAATTTGTGGATGCCGACCAGCAGCATGAAGCTGGGACGCTGGGCATGTGGGTTTTTCTAGTCACCGAGATCATGTTTTTCGGCGGGCTATTCGCCGCCTACGCGATTTATCGCGGGCTCTACCTTCCCGCGTTTGAGTACGGCAGCCGCCTGTTGGACATCAGGCTGGGCACCACGAACACGGCAGTTTTGATCGCCAGCAGTCTCACCATGGCGCTCGCCGTCCATTCCGCGCAGACGGGCAAGCGAAAAGCGTTGATCGCCTTTCTCCTGCTCACCATGGTGTTCGGCGCGACGTTCCTCGGAATCAAAGCCTATGAATACGTTCACAAGTGGGACGACTTTCTCGTGCCCGGCCTGCGCTTCGCTCCCACGGAGACCCTCCCGGCTGGAGTGACGCTTCCCAACCTCCAGCTATTTTTCTGTTTTTATTTCTTCATGACCGCGCTGCACGGTCTGCACATGATTATTGGCCTGGGAATCATGACCGTGCTCGTGATCCTGTCCAGGCGCGGCCGGTTTTCCGCCGATTACTACGCGCCCATCGAAATCAGCGGGCTATACTGGCACTTCGTGGATATCGTTTGGATTTTCCTGTTCCCGTTGCTTTACTTGATCGGAGGGCGGTACTGATGTCGCAGCATGTCGTGCCGGTGAAAACCTACGTGGCCATATTTTTGGCGCTGCTGTGTCTCACGGCGCTCACAACGGGCGTGGCCTTCATCAACCTGGGCGCGATGAACACAGTGGTAGCCCTGGTCATCGCTGTGACCAAGATGCTGCTGGTGATTCTGATATTCATGCACGTGAAGTACAGCTCGCGGCTGACCAAGATTGTGATTGTCGCGGCGTTTTTCTGGCTGGGGTTGCTACTTACTTTCACACTCACCGACGTTTTCACGCGCCACTGGACTCCCAGCCCCTCCGGTTGGGGCCCGTCCATCTCCGCGCCCGCGCCACGCGAAAAATAGCGGGAGTGGCGGAACACCACTTTTCACACGCCGCGTCCTATATATATTAAAGTGGAGTCTCGTGGATTGGGGCGTGGTCCAATCGGCAGGACGCTGCACTGTTAATGCAGACGGTAGAGGTTCGAATCCTCTCGCCCCAGCCAGCTTTCCAGCAGGGCTTGTAGGGCGACTCTAATCCTTCACCGTGGGCAATCCGGCTTCCAGCCACCCACGCCAGCCGCCGTCCATCGAAGCAACATTCGTATATCCCATCTTCTGCAGATTATCCGCGGAGAGCGCCGACCGGAAACCTCCGCCGCAATAGAGGATCAGCTCCGTACTCTTGTCGGGGAAGCGCAGCTCCACGTCGCGTTCCAGGATGCCTCTTCCCAAGTACACGGCATCGGGAAGATGGCCGCGCGCCCACTCGCTCTCCTCGCGTACATCAACCAGTGTGAATTTTTCGCCCGCATCCCTGCGCCGCCGGACTTCCGCCACATTGGTTTCGCGGATGCGCGAGCGCGCTTCGTTCACCAGCCTCAGGAAACCCTCGGAGTGTTTCATCTCGCCGCCTTATGAATGCCTATCACAGCGCCAGAGACTAGCACAGTTTTTCGGCGTGCCGCTATATGCGCCGGGTACTACGTCATGCGGCTATGGACCGGTGACGCGCAGTCAATCCCTTCTTTTCGTTTAGCCGGGAAACTCAACGCTTGCGATAAACTGACCTCGATGTCCCGTTCCAGATCCCGGCTCATAATCCTTTTGATTGTCCTTCTGATATTTATTGTTTACCGCATCGTGCGCCAGCCTTCGCTGCACCCGGGGCAGTTTTCTTCCACAAATTCGCGCGTTGGTCCTCCCGAGATTTATCCCGATCCTGTACGGACCCCCGGCGCGGCAAATCCGGAAATCACCCAGGAAAACATTCAAGACACGATCTGCAATCCCCACTGGAGCACGAAATCCGTTCGCCCGCCGGAAAGCTATACGCACGAATTAAAAGTGCGCCAGATCCGCGAATACGGCTATACCGACACGGACTTGCGGGATTATGAGGAGGATCATCTGATCCCGCTGGAAGTCGGCGGGAATCCCACCGATCCGCGCAACCTCTGGCCCGAGCCCTACCAAACGTCAATTGCCGACGGTGGCGCTCATTACAAAGACAAAGTGGAAAATTATCTGCACGACCAGGTTTGTGCGGGCCGCATTACGTTGCAGGATGCGCAGCAAAAAATTGCCACGGACTGGTACAGCGTTTACGTGAATTCGGTCCCCCATTAGCATCGGGGAAAGCCCAGTTAGATTCTGCGAGGGAGTCCTTCCGGGGAATTGGTTTTTTCTTGCTCGGATTTTCTCAGCGAACTCCGTGCCTGTTCGGCGGAAAGAGTTCGCTTTTCAGTTCTTCATTTCTTTCATGTCCCGCCAATTCGGCCCGGCCTTCAAATCCACCTTAATGGGCACACTAAGCTTGTGCACTTCCTCCATGCACTCCTTCACCAGCACATTGAGACGGGACATTTCTCCCGGCGGCGCTTCAAACAGAAGTTCGTCGTGTACCTGCAAAATCATTTTCGCCCGGAATTTTTCTTTCGGAAGCCGCTTCGCAATTTCAATCATGGCCAACTTGATCAAGTCCGCCGCTGTGCCCTGAATGGGCGTGTTCAGGGCGGTCCGCTCGGCGAAATTGCGCAGATTGATTTGCGGCGAATTGATTTCCGGGATGGGCCGCGTCCGGCCAAACAGCGTTGTCGTATATCCCTTCTTGCGCACTTCTTCGACCGTGCCCTCCAGAAACGCTTTCACTCCTTTATACTTTGCGAAATACGCGGCGATGAATTTCGCCGCTTCGCTCGTATCTGTCCCAAGTTGCTGCGCCAGTCCAAACGCCGAAAGCCCGTAAATAATTCCAAAGTTGATGACCTTTGCCACGCGTCGGTGCTCGGCGGTCTGCGCCAGCGGCCCCACCCCGAAAACTTCCTGCGCGGTGCGCGCGTGGATGTCTTCTCCATGGCGGAAGGCGTCCGTGAGAACGCTATCCCCCGAGAGATGAGCCAGGATGCGCAATTCGATCTGCGAATAATCGGCGGAGAGCAAGGTCATCCCCGGAGCGGCCGCAAATGCCGCGCGGATTTGCCGGCCCAGCTCCGTGCGCACCGGAATATTTTGCAGATTCGGTTCGTACGAACTGAGCCGACCCGTTGCCGTCCCCGTCTGGCTGAAGCGCGTGTGCAGGCGGCCGGTATCCGCGTGAATCAGCCGCGGCAGCGCGTCCACGTATGTGGATTTCAATTTCGTGAGTTCCCGGTATTCCAGCACTTTCTTGGGCAATTCGTGCGTCAGAGCCAGCACTTCAAGCACTTCAGCCGCTGTCGAGCGCGCCTTCCCGCGCCGCGCCGGCGGTTGCAAATTCATCTTGTCGAACAGGATTTCCGCGAGTTGTTGCGGCGAATTAATGTTGAACTCCACGCCCGCCAGTTCCCAGATGCGAGATTCGAGTGTACGAATTTCACCTTCCATCGACGCAGACATGGCCGCCAGCGCTTCCGGGTCCACGCGGACTCCGTATGCTTCCATTTCGGCCAGCACCGGCGCGAGCGGGAGATCAATCGTTTCGTAAAGGTGCTCCAGTTTTTGCGCTTCCACTTGCAGTCGGAGCACCGGCGCCAGCCGCTGAAGCGAATCCGCGCGCTCGCCCGCCGAAGCGCCCACAGAAATATTCAAGTAGCGGAGCACAACGTCCCCGAATTCGTGGTTTGCCGTGGTGGGCCGCAATAAATAGGAATAAAGCATGGTGGCATGACGAATTCCCGATACCGGTCCGAGCAACAGCGTGAAAAGCTTGGGATCGTGGACAATTTTGGGCCGCCTCTCATCCGCCAGCCAGGATTGCAAAGCCGCGACCCAATCGCCGCGCTTCTTATCATCGGCTGGCAGGATGAAGGTCCGCGCAACATTCGCTCCTGGAGATAGCTCGATCGCGGCGATACTGCTGCCGTATCCTTCTTCCTCCTGTTCGTCATCGGCCCCGCGCGCAGCAATCTCCAGCCAGGCCGCAATTTCCTGCTCGCGGGCCACGGCCGCCAGAAATTTGCGCACCGCTTCGGGCGAATCCAGTTCTGCGTAATCTCGCTCACCCAAAGTTTCAGCCGATGGTGCCGCCGGCCCAAGTTCTTTCAACAGCGATGTAAATCCAAGTTCGGCGTATAGCTCGCGCAGCGCTTGGGTGTCTGGTTCCCGCGCGGTAAGTTTTTCCAACTCCAGTTGAATGGGCGCATCCCTGGAAATCGTCGCCAGCTTCTTGGACATCATCACTTGCTCGCGCTGCGTCTGCAGAGCCTCGCGATACCGCTTGCCCTCCACCTTATCCGCGTTGTCCAGTGCCTTTTCCACCGACCCGAATCGCTGGATCAGCTCCCGCGCCCCCTTTTCTCCGATTCCCTTGGCGCCGGGTATGTTGTCAATCGAGTCGCCCATCAGCGCCATCACGTCCGCCACTCTATCCGGGGGCACGCCCAGAAGCTCGACGACCTTCGCTTCGTCCACCAGCAAATCTTGCTTGGTGGGAATCAAGACGCGTACCGACCCGCCAACCAGCTGCAAAAAATCCTTGTCGCTGGTCACCACGTAAATGTCCAGCTTGCGTTTGGTCCCCTGTGCCGCCAGGGTTCCGATAATGTCGTCCGCCTCATAACCCGGCTCGGCCAGGATCGGCAGCCGCAACGCTTCGCACAGCCGCTTCACATACGGCAATTGCACCGCGAGATCGTCGGGCATGGGCGGCCGCTGCGCTTTGTATTCCGCGAAAAGCTTGTCCCGGAAGGTCGGTTCGGGCAGGTCAAACGCCACCGCCAGATAATCCGGCTGGTAGTCACGCATCAGGCGCCGCAACATCTGCACAAATAAATAGGGGACCTTGGTGGGCATGCCCGAGGGGCTGCGCAGCCTCTCCATCGGCGCAAAAAATGCCCGAAAAATGAAGCCCATCGCGTCCACCAGAAAAAGTTTCTTGGCAGGTTTAGAGGCAGCCATCCGCGCGAGTATAGCAGAGCGCATCTTTGAACCACCCGCGAGCTCGCGAAAGCACCTAGCCATTCGGGCGATGTCCGCACAATTTGAACGCGCTAAGCTCGTTTTGTCTGGCTGTCAAATCCAGCCCGACGGCATTCTTGAATTGACCCTGGGAGGGCCCATGAACAACGAATCATCCGCAGTTTCAAGCATTTGGCGAACATTATCAGGCGAATTTGCCCGCTCTGTTGAGAAGGCCGGGCGCTCGGTCGTCGCGGTCCACGCGCGGCGGCGCATCCCCTCCAGTGGCATACATTGGAAATCCGGAATCATTGTCACCGCTGAACACACCATCGAACGCGACGAGGAAATCACCATCACTTTACCCGATGGCCGCACAGCCGCGGCAACCCTGGCTGGCCGCGACCCAAGCACCGACCTGGCCATCCTCAAATTTGAGGGTGGAAATCTGCCGGTGGCCGAAACAGGCGATGCCTCAACCTTGAAGACAGGTATTTGGCTCTTGGCGGCGGGACGCACCACCGAAGGCGCGTCCAGAGCAGCGCTAACAATTGTGGGCGTAACCGGGCCCGCTTTGCGAACCTGGCGCGGCGGCTTACTTGACCAGACCGTCCGCCTGGACCGCAGGCTCCACCCCAATCTTTCTGGCGGTCCGGCAGTGGATGATCAGGGCCGCATCCTGGGCGTAAACACTTCAGGACTTTCCCGCCTCGCCGCGGTTGTGATTCCCACATCAACAGTCGAGCGGGTGGTTGCGGAGTTGGTGAAGAAAGGCCACATTGGCCGCGCCTATCTCGGCGTAGGGATGCAAACCGTGCGATTGCCGGGTAATCTTCGGGATTCGCTGAAACTCTCCAGCGAAACCGGCATTATGGTCATGGGAGTCGAGCCGGGAAGCCCCGCCGAGAAAGTTGGAATCATGCTCGGTGATGTGCTTATTTCCCTGGAAACAGCCACTCTTCATGACATCGGCGACGTCCAGACTTTCCTCTCGGGCGATCGCATCGGCAAGCCGTCCCGGGCGTCCATCCTCCGCAACGGAAAGTTGGTCGAAGCCACCATCACCATCGGCGAACGCCCCGCTTGATTTAACATGCTGAGATACTGTGTGCTGAGCAGGTGATCCGGCATGCGCTCGGTGCCGGGCGGATCGCGCCGCGGGGGAAACAAGTTGATCAACGTATTTGTTCGCGCCAACTCCCCCTCCGATCTCGCCCGGCTCACCGCGCTTGTAAAGTCAGCACCCACGCTGCGATGGGTGGGAGCCTCACTCAACAGTGCCGGCTCAGCAGAACAAATCTCGGAAATCGCTCCGGATGTTTTGCTCGAATCTGGCGCATTCAATGACCACGCGGGAACCACGCAGATGGAATTTGAAACTGAATCCGCCCCGAGAGTTCTGATCATTCGGGAAACAGAATTCTCAGACGCCGTGGACGCCATGCAAGCCGCGGAATCCGCAATTCGCGGAATCCTCCCTGACTACGCCACCGACGGTGAAATTCAATCCGCAATTGAATCCGCGGCCGCGGGCCTGCAAGTGTTCCATCCGGATGTGCTCGACTACATTCTGGAAAATAACCGCGGGAAAGTGTCGGGATCGTCCAATTCCGGTTCACCAGCTTCAGGCCAGCTACCCTTTCAGTCCTTGTCGCCGCGCGAAGGCGAGATTTTGAATCTCCTGGCCCAAGGCCTGGCCAACAAAGAAATCGCCTGGCGCCTGAAGATTTCCGAGCACACCGTAAAATTTCACATCACCTCAATCTTCAACAAACTGAATGCTTCCACGCGCGCCGAGGCCGTGGCCATCGGGATCCGCCAGGGACTGATTATTCTTTAGGACACAGGTTGCCGTTCCCGCCGTTTATCAATTCAAACCCCGCGACTTTCTCTTGTGAAAAGGGTTTGCTAAAAGGAGTATTCTTGCAGACGAATTTCGCCCAGGCTCGAGCACCTGACATTTCGGAGAGGTGATGAAAATGAGAAGCATTCGTTACATTCTGTTGCTGGTCCTTGCGGTGGCCGTGATCGCAATTCCGCCGGCCTCGTCCGCGCAAACTGCTGTGGGCGTCGGTGTATCTGTTCGCATCGGCCCGCCCGCTTTGCCGATTTACGCTCAGCCCATTTGCCCGGGCGAGGGATACATGTGGACGCCCGGCTACTGGGCTTACGGCGATGACGGCTACTATTGGGTTCCTGGCACCTGGGTTCGTCCGCCGATGGTTGGAGTCCTCTGGACGCCAGGCTATTGGGGCTGGGGTGGAGGACTCTATTTGTGGCACGCGGGCTATTGGGGTCCACACATTGGATTCTATGGTGGGATTAACTACGGCTTCGGGTACGTTGGAACTGGATACTTCGGTGGGGAATGGCGCGGCGGTGTCTTTGCCTACAATCGCTCGGTCAACAACGTAAACGTCACCGTGATCCACAACACCTACAACAAGACCGTCATCAACAATAACACCACCGTGAACCGCACCAGCTTCAATGGCGGCACGGGTGGGACGAATGCTCAACCAACCTCCGAAGAGCGTAACGCCGAGCATGAGAACCATGTAGCGGCCACCAATGAACAAACGCAGCATCAGCAAATGGCCAGCAGCAACAAGTCGCAGTATTATTCGGCCAATCATGGCCAGCCGACAGTTGCCGCAAGCCCGCGGCCCGGAGTCATGTCCGGAAATGGCGTGGTGAACGCAAGGAACGCCCCGGCGAATAACGCTGCGATCGCCAATAAAGGTGGCGCAAACGGCGCCGGAGCAAACAAAGGCGGCTCCACTTCCACCAACGGGGTGGCAAACGCTAACAAAGGTGCGGGAGCAGGAAATGGCGGAACTCGGCCGCCCAACGCGCGCAATTCCAATGTCCCAGCGAATGGGAAATCATTAGGTGGCGGAAATAATGGGAACACCAGCAAGACTCCGCCCACGCACAACACAGGGAACAGCGCTCCGCCGCCAAAGCCACGTAATCAGGCTGCGGTTCCACACAAGAACACGCCGCCACCTCCTCCACCGAACAAAGGCAAGGGCAATCCACCGCCCAAAGGCAAAGGTGAAGGTCGAGGCTGAGCGGATCGCTGCTTAGCTGGCGGAATCGTCAACCGGTATCAACGAAAAACGGAAGCGCGTTCTCTGTATTCCGATGGAAGTTGTCGGAGCGCCGAGAACGCGCTTCCGCATTTATGCGGTTGGTTCTTGACTTTGGGTGACCCAGTCGCCGGTCTCGCGCCTGGAGGTGTTTGCCATGCGCTGGGCTCGTTGTGAAGCCCGAATCTCATTCAGTAGATCGGCGACTACTCCCGATTGAAGACCGCCCTGTGGCATCATCTCACTGTAGAATCAAAAGGGGTTGCACCCGTGGAGAATGAGTTACTTGCTTTCGTAAGAGCGTTCGTACCTGAAACTGAAGATGAAGAAGCCAAAGCCCTCTTGGGAAAAGCGAACTCGTTCCTGGACACATTCAATTGGGCGAAGGTTCCAAGAAAATTTTGGATCGGAGAATGTATACAAGGCGTGCTAGGCCTTTTTCTCGTGCAGCTAATTGGCGCTGATCGAGAAGTCGATTCATACATCTGGGTAGTCGTGGGAGATTTGCCCCCTTCGTATTTGAGTTCGAGATACGCCCGCTCGCCCCGGGCAGCCATGGGAGCCTACATATCGGAAATGGAAGCATGGGTTGATGCGGTAGAGAACGGCAGTCCGACAGTGGATCTTATTCCCGTAGACGGCCAGCCTACGCATGAGAATGCGATGGCGCTGAAGTCTCGGCTTGAGTTCTTGGACCAAAAAATTCTGCCTTTTGTGCCTGGAAACGATTGCTGAATATATTCGGCGACCGTACCCCGTTCTTCGCTAAAGGAAAAGCGAGAGGCATTCGGCTTTCTGCGTAACCTGACCGTCGCAACCATTCGACCAAAAACTCGTTACGAAATTCCCCTCGCTCTTGCTGTTGATTTCGTAGGGACCACCTTCAGGTGGTCCGCTGCATTTGGAAGTAGCCAAACGAACTAATTCGGTTGCTGGTGAAATGTCTTCGGGTCGCCATCACCCACCCGATCCCCTGAAAGGGGCACGCCGAATCCCTGCATCTTGATTCCAGCGGCGCGTCCGTTTTGCATCACAAAGGTGATGTGATTGCCGGGCGTCGAGCGCATCGCGAAGCTTCCATCCTCCTGTTTAAGGAGCCGCTCAGGATCTCCTCCCAGCGCTTCGATCATCAACTGCCCGTTTTCATCGAACACTCGGTAGGTGCGGCGATATTGCGCGAAGGAATCGTGCAGGTTGGGCGACAAGCGGTCCAGTTTCAAGAGAAAAGTCCCCGCAAGATGGGCGCGCTCTTCCGCGGAGGTAGACAAATCGGAAAGACTTTTTTCTGGATTTGATGGAGGCGCGGGAAGCTCCTGCAATCCCAGCACAGCGCGCGCCAACGCACGTGTGATGGCATATGCATTTTGTCCTTCCGTGTTGGTAAGCACCGCGATAGTCAGTTGGTCATCGGGGAAGTCGTAAAGGCTGCCGCTATAGCCGTAGAGCGAGCCGTGCTGCCCGATGCGCCGGTGCTCCTCCTCATGATTGATCGTGACTGCGAAGCCGTACTGCGCCTTGGGATCCTGGGGGCTCATTTGCATGGCCGCGCCCTCTGCGGTGGTCACCTGCTTGAAAGTTTCCAGGCGAATGAGCTTTTTTTCCAGGATGGCGCGCCACAAAAGATTCAGGTCGCCCACACTGCTGCAAAAACGCAGGTCGTAGTTGTAGGCCATGTCATTTTCATTCGCCACGACAAAACTGTCCCCGAATCTTCGATAGGCGTGGGACAATCCCTTCACCAGCGAAAAATCATCGCAGTAGCTGGTGGATTTCACTCCCGCGGGCGCGAAAATATTCTCTTGCATGTATTCACGAAAGCTTTCCCCGGAAATCCGCTCCACAACGATCGCCAGCAGGTTGAATCCCGAGATAGACCAATCCCATTTCTTGCCCGGTTCATTCACCCAGTCCTTCCCTGCATAGAGCGCCATCACTTCGTCGAGCGCCTTGGGCTGCCGGCTGGTGGCCTCGATGGGGTCGCCCAAATAGTGATAATCCACAATTCCCGAAGTGTGATTCAGCAATTGCCGGATGCTCACATGATGCCCTTGCATTGGGAATTCCGGGACGTATTTGGAAATATCGTCGTCCAGTGAAAGTTTTCCGCGCTCCACTAGCTGCATCACTGCAATCCCGGTGAATGGCAGCATGGGCCCAACGATGTGATAAACCGTCTCGTCTTTTGTGGGAGCCTCCAGGCCCAGGTCTGCATAGCCATAACCTTTGTGCAGAAGGATCCGGTCGCCGCGCACCACCAGCACCGAGGCCCCCACAACATGTTCCTGTGCGATCATTTTTTTCGCGATGGCATCCAAGTCCGGAGCGGGGGCCTGCGCCGCGCATGCGCCACCCAAAATGCTGTTCAACATGGCAATCACAATCAAAACTGGTTTTCGCATAGGGCGTGAGTGTAATGCCCGCTCGGAGTTATGGGAAGGGGCCCTGCTTTGCCCGCATCTCTGGATTTGGATCGGAGCGGTCAGTAAAAAATCATATTGACGCCGATTGTACTTTTATGTTAACTTTATAAGTGGAGAATAGGTGTCAGTAGTCCCCGCCCCGCCTTGGGATTCAATCGCAGGCCAAAATCAACTCGCCAAACCCTTTGTAAATCACTCCGAGTCTGGGTAAACCCCCACGATCGTCGTTTGAAAGAAACTATTTCGTGGGCTTGGCCCGCTCGTATTGTTTCGGCCAGGCGATTTCCTGATGCAGCGCCGCAGCCGCGTGCAGCGGCCAGTAGGGGTCCCGTAGAAATTCCCTGGCCATAATTACAAAGTCGGCCTGCCCGTTCCGAATAATCTGGTCCGCCTGCATCGCATCGGTGATCATCCCCACAACTCCAGAGGCGATGTTCGCTCCCCGCCGTACCGCTTCCGCAAACGGCACCTGGTACCCGGCCCCCACGGGAATTTTCGCGTAGGGCACCAGCCCGCCGCTGGAGCAATCCATCAAGTCCACGCCAAGCGGACGCACCATTTTCGCCAGCGCTACGGAATCCTCGATGGTCCAGCCCCCCTCCGCCCAGTCGCTTGCCGAAATTCGCAGGAAAAGTGGCAACCGCACGGGCCAAACACGGCGAACCGCCTCCACCACTTCGCGTGTGAACCGCGTGCGATTTTCAAAGCTGCCGCCATATTCATCGGTGCGCCGGTTCGAGAGTGGCGAAAGAAATTCATTTCCCAAATATCCGTGAGCGCTGTGAATTTCGATCACCTCAAAGCCAGCAGTCAGCGCGCGTTTCGCGGCCTGCACGAACGCGTCAACGATTCCGCTAATCTCAGAGATGGAAAGCTCAGCGGGCGTTTGGTAACCCTCATTGAACGCAATCGCGCTCGGCGCATAAATCCGACTCCACCCGCCCTGCTCCGCGCCCAGCGGTTTGCCGCCCAGCCACGGTGCAGCGGTGCTGGCCTTCCTTCCCGCATGCGCAATCTGAATCCCGGCAACCGCTCCTTGCGATTTCATAAACCGCGCCACGCGCGCCAGCGGCGCAATGTGTTCGTCCTTCCAAATCCCCAGATCCGCCGGGCTGATCCGTCCATCGGCGGTCACTGCCGTCGCTTCGGCAAAAACCAGTGCGGCGCCTCCCACCGCGCGAGAGCCCAGATGCACCAGATGCCAATCCGTGGCCAGCCCGTCTTCGCAGGAATATTGGCACATGGGCGAAACCACGATGCGGTTGCGAAAAGTTATTTCGCGTATCGTCAAAGGCGAAAACAAATGAACTGGAGCGGGTGACATGTTCGGTCAGGAGTTTCCCGGAGTTTACTGGTGCCGCGCCGTTGCGTGTACTTCTCCATGTCCAACAACGATTGGATCCCGCCCTCGGAACCGGTGCCAGCGATACAGAAACGCGTTGCGCAGTGAAGTGTATCCCTTGGGCCCGTACGAAAAGGTCGCTCCATTCGGCCCGAACCAGACTCGGTACTCGATTCTTCCGGTCAGGTCCCAGTAATCGAGGTTCACACTCCAATGATCAATGGACTCAGTGGCAACAATCCCCGTATCCAATTCGTATTCTTCGCCGACGGGAATGCGCACCATCCCGCCCATGGGCGAATGGAAATCCTTGTGCGCTCCGGATTGGAAAGACACAGAGAGCAAACATTCCTTTATGACCAGCGGCGCATTCGACGTGGTAATGCAAACTCTAAGCGACTTCTCCTTCCCCATCGAAGGTTGCATCGCCGAATCCGAAGGAGCCGGTCGAAGCGTCACTCTGGGTATCGGCTCGGTGCGAAATCGGATGTCCGCTTCCATCAGCCGCATGGTTTTCCAATTCGCCCGCGCGTACACACACGTAACCGCGATCAGCACAACGGTCATGAAGGCGATAACCAGGCTGCTCAACGCTTGCAACACTGCCGGGTGCGCTTCAATCCAATGCATGGGAACGGTAGTTTACTCCGAAAAGGAGGTCATGCCACAATTTGAAATCGACGGAACCAAATACGTGCTCACATGGCCCGGCAAAATGCCGGAGCCCAAGGATTCGCAGGGTGAAAGTATTCATCCAAAATGAAGCGGGCTCGTTTGTAAAGCACTTTCACAACGAGAAGACCTTAGAATTAAAGGGAGCCGCTTGTGTTTCGCGGCCCTATCCGTTTCCGTACGGATTTATTCTAAATACTACGGCTGAGGACGGGCTGAATGTAGATTGCTTTGTGCGGACACGCGAGCCGCTGCGGACGGGCCAAATTATTGAGTGTGATGCGATCGGTTTGATGGAACAGAGGGAGGACGGCAAACAAGATCACAATGTCCTTGCGGGCATTGCGGGAGGGAGCGAGAAACTGGACAAGGAATCAATGAAAACTCTCGTCGATTTTGTAGGCCACGTATTTGATCACTTTCCGGGAAAATCAATTCAGGTTGGCGAATTTTGTGGAGCGGACGAAGCCTTAAGCTACATTGCGCGGCATTACGATCCCGGAACTGAAAATATCGGCTAGTCCATTGTTTTCATGGAAACGATTGACTCACAGCTCGATCCTCCTGGGCTTAACTCTTCAGTCACTTATAAGCTATAATCGACATTCGTGCAATTAGATGTAACGTAACTTCAGCGTGCGCATCCTATAATTAGGGCCCCTACTTCCCAGTGGGAGGGCAGCCATGATTAAGTCTTCTAGCCGATTCTTTAACTCGCTTCTTATACCCGGGTCTTGCATCTTTCTGTTCACTGCGTTCACTGCTCACCCGGTATCCGCCCAGGACGATGAGTCAGGATCGCAGCCCCAAATTGTCCGCTTGAGCTACGTGCAGGGCGATGTCCGCATAGCGCCAGGTCGTGGCAAGCACCCCGACCTCAGCGGCCAATGGGAGCAGGCGGTGACAAATACTCCCATCCTGCAGGATTACAGTCTGGCCACCGGCGATGGACGCGCGGAAATCGAATTTGAAAATGGCTCAACAGCTTATCTCGCCGAAAATTCTGTCCTCCTTTTTGAAAAGCTGTCCACCAAGAACTATGTGCCCACCACTCAGGTAAGACTGATCACCGGCACGGCGACTTTTTCCGTGGATCCCGAGCCAAAAGAAAAGTTCACCGTGGAAACCACGACCGACGAACTGACCTTCCCGAAAAAATCCTTTCTCAGGGTGGATAGTTACATGGACGCGACCTCGGTCACTCCACAAAACGACAAAGGTGACGATGTCCTCCGGGGCACGCTGAAGACGATTCACCTCGACAAAGGCAAGACCCTGGCCACCGATCAGGGGCGGATCATTCAAGTGGGAGGCCCGCAGCCCTCCACAGGGCCCACCGACTGGGATACTTGGGTGGGTCAGCGCGTCCAAAACAGAGAGGCGGATACGGTTGCGGCTCTCAAAGCCTCCGGGCTCACCTCATTTGTCCCCGGCATTACGGATCTTTATCGAACTGGGACGTTCTTCGATTGCGCGCCTTACGGGAAGTGCTGGGAGCCCAACGGCCTGTCCCGCTCCGTCCAATCCAATCCTGTATCGCAAAAATCCAATCCCGCGGGTTTGCAGCAGACTCAAACGAGTGCCCAACAGGTTCAAATAGCTCCACCTCGAAAGCGCACCAATCTGAATCCTCGAGTGAGTTACGAACCTCTTGGCGATTGCCTCGGGTCATCTTTGCGAACCGAAACCGTAATTGACCCCCTCACCGGAAAAGAGACGGTAGTCCAGGAAACTGTTGAATCCTCTCCCTGGGACTGGGGTTTGTGTAATTCAGGGTATTGGATTTACCCATATCCCCAAAATGCGCGCTGCACCTTTGTGGTTGGAAGAAAGCATCATCACCCTCCCGTCATACCTGTGAAATGTGGCGGCGGCAACTGCTGGGTTCCCAGGCACCCTCTCGATACCAAGGGTAAGACGCCAATCAATTTGAAGTACGGAATCTTGATGCACAAGCCGGGCCTGCCGGTGCAGCGGGTGCCCTTCAATCCCGCGGAAAAATATACAGTCCTCAATAAACAACCCGCGGGATTCTACGGCGATAAATCGCCGCATCTTCCTCCCGTGGGCCGGCCGGTGATTACTGCTCAGTTGCGGTCAGAATTAATGCCCAGCGTGAAGCCGGTCATCTCAGTTGGCGGCGTCACGCTGACCGCCAGGAATATTCCTGCGCCCGTGATCAAGTACGACTACAACTCCCATAATTTTGTCAGGACGATAAACCCCGGGTCCGGGACAAGACCCGGTTCCACCACTTTGGTCGGAAGCATAAATCATGGTAATCACGGCGGCCCGGTTGTTGGATCTCCCAGGACCGAAGTCGTGGGCAGCGTCAGCTCCCACGGCGCCGTAAGAAGCGGTTATAGCGGTGTCTCCGGTTCCGGCGGAGGAAATTCCGGCGGCGGCTCACGCGGTAGTGGCTCCAGCAGCGGAGGAGGTTACAGTGGCGGCCACAGCGGCGGCAGTTCCGGCGGAGGAGGAGGAAGTTCCGGTGGCGGCGGTCATAGCGGCGGTGGCGGCGGAAGTTCCGGTGGTGGCGGTGGTGGAGGCGGCCGAGGCCACTAAAACTCTGCGCCAAGTTTTTTCAAATTGCGAATTTCAAATGGCCCCGCGTGTTGCGGGGCCATTTGATTATTTAGGCTGCACGGCTTTGTAAACACGATTTGCTTCGGCGAATGACTCTTCCAGTTCACGCGATGTGAGATGAGTCCGGATCTGGTCAATGGCTTGTGAGAGACGATCCAACGCGCGGGAAAGATTGTCGGAGTTGGTGACGGCAATATCGCGCCACAGGGCATAGGGACTGCCGGCCAAACGCAGAGCGTCCCGCGCGCCGCTGCCAGCAAGTGAAACGGGCAAGCCGGATTCATCCGTTTCCGCGGCAATGACTTCCGCAAGCGCGACTGCGGCCATTTGAGGAAGGTGCGAAATAATCGCCGCGGCCCAGTCGTGCGTTTCCGCGTCCATCCAGATTGGTCGCGCTTCCATCTTTCCTAACAGAGCGACGAACGCCGCCACGCGCGGCTCCTTTTGCGTCTCTTCGTCACCAATAAGCGCGTAATTTGATCCACCAAAAAGTTCGCCGTCCGCAGCGGCAATACCCCCAGTCTCTTTGCCGGCCATGGGATGCCCGCCAAGAAATTTCACGCCACCTTGAAAATGCTGTCCTGCGGCGCGGCACACCGCGCGCTTGGTGCTGCATGCATCAGTGACCAGCGCGTGCGCTCCGGTGTGCCGCGCGATTTCGGGAAGCATCTCGATGGCGGACGAAATGGGTAGTGCGATGTAAATCAAATCCGCGCCATGCACGGCGCTCTTCAAATCCTTCGCGGATTCATCAATCGCTCCGCGAGCCTGCGCCTGTTCCAGTGCCGGCCCGCGGTCGAACCCCACGATACGCGCATCCGGAATGCAGTGGCGCACCGCCAGACCGAAGGATCCTCCAATCAGTCCCGTGCCCAGAATGGCGATGCGGCGGAACGAAACGGGCGGGGAATCGGTCATGGGCTATGCAACCCGGCGGCCGACTGCGGGCGCAATGATTCGCAGCTCGGCCATGAGCTGCGTGAACTGCTCGGGGTACAAAGATTGCGCGCCATCGGAAAGCGCGTGCTCCGGATCGTTGTGAACTTCGATCAACAGTCCATCGGCGCCCGCCGCCACGGCAGCGCGCGCCATCGGAGCGACTTTGTCGCGGCGGCCCGTGCCGTGCGATGGGTCCGCGACGATGGGCAAATGCGATAATTTCTGAATCGTCGGAATGGCGGCTATATCCAAGGTGTTCCGCATGTATGTCTCAAACGTGCGGATTCCCCGCTCGCACAGGATCACATTCTGATTCCCGCCGGCCATTAGATATTCCGCGCTGAGCAGCAGCTCTTCAATCGTGGCGGACATGCCGCGCTTCAGCAGCACAGGCTTCTTTAGCTCGCCCAGCGCCCGCAACAGATAATAATTCTGCATGTTGCGCGCGCCCACTTGCAGAACGTCCACCAGCGGCAACATCGCCGGAATCTGCGACGCATCCATCACCTCGCTGATCACCAGCAGTCCGTGGCGGTCCGCGGCCTCCCGCAGCAGCTTCAACGCCGATTCGCCCATGCCCTGAAAACTGTACGGCGATGTGCGCGGCTTGAACGCCCCTCCGCGAAGAATTTTGGCTCCGCTGCGCGCCACGCTCCTGGCCACCGCTTCCAGTTGTTCCGGCGATTCCACCGAGCACGGCCCCGCCGCGACCACCACATCCGGCCCGCCGATGCTCACGCCGTTCCCCAGCTTGACCACGGTTCCTTCAGGACGGAACGCGCGGCTGGCAAGTTTGTAGGGTTGGGTGATGCGTACCACTTCGCGCACCCCCTCCAGCAATTCCACTTCGCGTGGATCATAATCGGGTCGCACGCCCACCGCGCCCAGCACCGTCTGCGCCGCGCCCGTAGATCGATGAACATCGAATCCCAGCGACACGAGTCGGTCTATTACGTGTTGGATCTGCTCGTCAGTCGCGCCCTGCTGCATCACCACAACCATTGTGTTCCCCCAGGATTATCATTTTTTCGGCGGCAATCCCGCCCGCGCGACAGTTCATTCTTGCTTCGGCGATTCACCCGACTTCATCGCATACCGCTCCGCCGACCGCGCTTCGTCAAGAATTCGCTCGAATAGCCGCCGAATCGCCTTGTCGGGCAGCGGGCCCCGGTTGTTGCTTTCGGCTTTCGCTAAAACTTCCTTCTCCCGCTCCGGCTGGTAAAGCGGCAACTTCGCTTCCTGCTTGATGTGCCCAATTTCCATGGCACACAGCGAGCGCTCGTTCAGCAGCTCCACAAGTTGCCGGTCAATTTCATCGATACGGCGACGCCAGACTTCGATGTCCTTCAATTCCATAACACCACCCGGCGCTCAGCCTCGCGCTTCCCGCGTGCTCATGCCATGCCCCGCGGCGGATTTGAGCGTACGGATTCGCGCTGCCACCGCCGACGCCGCTGCGGCGGGGTTCGGCGCGCGCTCAATTTCTTCCATCAGGGCCGAGCCGACCACTGCGGCGTCAGCCATTCCGCCCAGAAGCGAAACGTGCCCCGGAAGCGAAATGCCGAATCCCACAGCCAGCGGCAATCTGGATGCCATGCGCGCGCGACGTACCAACGCCGGCAAATCTTCAGGCATGCTGTGGCGAGCCCCGGTCACCCCCGTGCGCGAAATCAGATAAAGAAATCCAGTGGACGCGCGTGCAATCCGCGCAAATCGCTCTTCGCTGGTCGTCGGCGCGGCCAGAAAAATGGTATCCAGCCCTCGCGCCTGCATCGCCGCGCGATAGTCTCCCGCTTCTTCTGGAGAAAGATCCGTAATCAGCGCCCCATCCGCGCCCGCAGCCGCCGCGCGATCCGCAAATGCGGTGAGGCCCATCTGCAGCACGGGATTGAAATAGCTGAACAGCATCAGCGGCACTTGACTCTCCCGACGGATCGCGGTGACCAAATCGAGCACACCCGCAAGCGTTGTTCCCGCGCGCAATGCACGTTCGCTGGCGCGCTGAATCGTGGGCCCATCGGCTAGGGGATCACTGAACGGCACGCCCAACTCGATCACATCCGCCCCGGCCTGCGCCGCCGCGACCACGATTTGCCGCGTCGCCTCCAGCGATGGATCGCCCGCGGTAATGTAGGCCACCAGGCCCATCTCTCCCGCGCGCGCAAGCTCCGCAAATCGGCGCGATATTCGTGTCGGGGATGGGAGGGTTTCCGTCATCGCGGCTACTGGGAATGTTTCGCGTAGGTTTCCATGTCTTTGTCGCCGCGCCCGGAAATATTTACGATCACCAGCGAGTCGCGCTTCATCATTGGCGCGCGCGCGATCAACTCTGCAATCGCGTGCGCGCTTTCCAGCGCCGGGATGACGCCCTCCAGCTGCGCCAGCGTGCGGGCCGCATCCAGAGCAGCTTCATCACTGACCGCTGTATATTCCACGCGGCCCTGCTCCGCGAGCCATGCATGTTCCGGACCCACTGCCGGATAATCGAGCCCGGCTGAAATCGAATGGGTTTGAGAAATCTGTCCGTCGTCGTTCTGCAAAACATAGGTATAAGTTCCGTGCAGCACGCCGGGCTTCGCTCCTGCAAATCCCTCCGCTGCCGACAATCGCGCTGCATGTTCGCCCAGCCCGTGCCCGCGGCCGCCGGCTTCCACTCCAATCATTTTCACAGAGGCCTCGGGAAGGAAGGCGCTGAACAGTCCAATCGAATTTGACCCGCCGCCCACGCAGGCATAGAGCGTGTCCGGGAGGCGTTTTTCTGCGGCCAGAATCTGTTCCCGCGCTTCCCGGCCTATCACCGAATGGAAATCCCGCACCATCTGCGGATAGGGATGCGGCCCGAGCACCGACCCCAGCAAATAATGTGTCGTGCGAACATTCGTGACCCAGTCGCGCATCGCCTCATTGATCGCGTCCTTCAGCGTCCGGCTCCCTGATTCCACGCCGACAACTTGCGCGTCAAGCATTCTCATCCGCGAAACGTTCAGCCTCTGGCGCTCCATGTCCTCGGTGCCCATGTAAACCACGCACTCCAGCCCCATCCGCGCCGCAACCGTGGCCGTCGCCACGCCGTGCTGTCCCGCCCCGGTTTCCGCCACGATGCGTTTCTTCCCCATCCGCGCCGTCAGCAACCCTTGCCCGATGCAATTATTTATTTTGTGCGCCCCGGTGTGCAGCAGATCTTCGCGCTTCAGATAAATGCGCGGGCCGCCCAAATGTTCGGTAAGCCGCGATGCAAACTGCAATGGAGTCGGGCGACCCGCAAAATTTCGCAGCAGATCCTCTAGCTCCGCGACAAATTTGGGGTCGCGCTGCGCGGTTTCATACGCCTTGGTTAATTCTTCCACCGGCGCCATCAGCGTCTCGGGGACGTAGCTCCCCCCATAGGGCCCATAGCGGCCCTTCGCGTCCGGCCAGGTTTGCGTAGCCGCGCTCATCCCACCGATTCCACCGCGCTCATGAACGCGCGCACTAGCCCTTGGTCCTTCTTCGCCAGCTTCACTTCCAATCCGGTGGCCACGTCCACCGCATAGGGCCGCGCGGTTTCAATCGCCTCGACAACATTCTCGGGAGTCAATCCTCCAGCCAGTACAATCCGCGCATATTTCGTGGCCTGGCGCGCCACACTCCAATCCAATTTCGCGCTCGCTCCGCCGTGAAATCCGCGGCGAAACCCTTCCAGCAGAATGGCGCTCGCGCCGCGATATCGTTTCAGCGCTTCCAGCTTAAATCCGCGCTTCACCGCCATCGCCTTCACCACCGGCCCTTGCGCGGCCAGCGCCGCGACCGCGCTCGGCGGCTCGTTGCCGTGAAGTTGCACTCCGCTCAAATGCAGGGAGCGCGCCAGCGCCGAAACTGCTGCGGGATCCCAATCCACAAAGACTCCAATCGCTGCCACATACGGAGGCAATTTCCGAATCATCTCCCACGCTTCCGACGGGGTCACCGACCTCGGGCTGGGAGGAAAAAAATTGAATCCCAGTGCGTAAGCGCCCGCATCCACGCACATCTTCGCGTCCGCCCAGCTCGTGATGCCGCAAATTTTCACCCGCACCATCTGATTTTCATTCCCCTGAGGCCAGCAGTGTCGCCAACTCATTCGCCGGGTCCGCTTGCGACATCAGATGCTCGCCTATTAGAAACGCATCAAATCCTGCAATGCGCAGCCGCTCGATTTGCCCTGCATCGTGGATGCCGGATTCGCACACCGTAATGGATTCCTCCGGCATCAATTCCACCAGATCGAATGAATTCTCCATCCGAATTTCCAGCGTGCGCAGGTCGCGGTTGTTCACTCCAATGATCCTGGCCCCCATCGCGCGCGCCCGATCCAATTCCGTGCGTGAGTGCACTTCCACCAGCGGCTCCATCCCCAACTCTTTCCCAAGCTCCAGCAACTCCGCCAGCGCCTCATCCGTTAGCGCCGCCACAATCAGCAAAAACGTGTCCGCATCCAGCGCCCTCGTTTCCCACACCTGCCAGACATCTACAATGAAATCTTTTCTCAATACCGGAATTCCAGCCGCCTTGCGCACCTCGCGCAAATCTTTTGCCGAGCCCTGAAAAAAATCCTCCTCCGTCAAAACACTCAACGCCGCGGCTCCAGCTTCCTCAAACGACGCCGCAAGCTCCACGGGACGGAAGTCCTCCCGCAGTACGCCCCGCGACGGCGATGCTTTTTTCAATTCCGCAATAATGTTTATGCCCGGCCGCGAAATCGCCGCGCCAAAATCACGCACCGGCAGCGCTTTTTTCACCGCCATGCGCAGCACCGCCTCGGGCAGCACCCGCTTCCGGTGCGCTATCGACGCCCGCCGCGCCTCCACAATCCGGTCCAGCACCGACCCGGATTTCGCTTCTTTTTCGGATTGCACTCCCGCCCCCATCGAAGCCCGCACAGAACATTTCCGTCTGCGTACCTGAATCGTCCATGCTATTCGCCGCTCCAATCGAAGTCAATTTGCCGCACGCCCATTTTCCGCATCTGCTTCGGCCATTTTGGGTGTGTCCGATTTTGCGACGGGCATTCCCACAAGCGGCCAGCGCACCCCACAAATCGGCTGCGCAGCGCCTCTAACCGTAGTATAATCAGCAAATTAGATTCCCCTCGGAAGGCCCGACAGTTGCGCTCTATGGGGACAGAAATCACATTTGTTAAAGGATATTCCCAATGGACATAGCCAGGCCCGATCAATCTAGAAAGCGGCGCATTCGCCGCATTCTCTATGGAGTCTTAGTCATCATAGTTCTCGGCGGCGTAACGCTGGGCTTGTCCCGTTTGCGCCCCGCAGCCCCCACCATGGATGGTTCCATCGCCTATGCTGGCGTGGTCACTCGCGGCAACATGGATATCGAAGTCCGCGGACTGGGTACTCTGGTTCCCGAAGACATTCGCTGGATTCCCGCGCAATCCAGCGCCAAAGTGGAAAAAATTCTTCTCCGCTCCGGCGCCAAAGTGAATCCCGAAAGCATTATCATCGAACTCAGCGACACACAACTCCAGAACGATGCCCTGACCGCTGAATTTGCCTACAAACAAGCGCAGGCAAACTATGACAGCTTGAATGTGCAGGTTAAGAGCAATCTCATGACTCAGAAAAGCGCTGCCGCGGCTGTGGATAGTCAGTATCAGCAGGCCGTGATGAACTATAAGCTCGACACAGCGAAGTTCGAGGCTGGAGTGGGCCCAAAGTCCAATGCCGATCTCGATAAAGTTCTGATGGATCACTATGAAGTCCAAGTCAAGCTCGCGCAGGATGGTCTTGCCATTGCCGGAGATTCCGCCAAGGCCCAGCTCGATGCCTCCAAGGCTCAGGTGGATTCAGCCAAAGGCCTTTACGCATTGAAGCAGAAGCAACTCGAAGCCCTGCACGTCAGGGCCGGAATTGCCGGCGTTGTCCAATGCGTCTGCACAGCCGTGGGCACGGACGTTGCCGAGGGCCAGCAAGTCACTCTCGGCACCAATCTCGCGCGCGTAGCAAGCCCGCTCAAGCTGAAAGCCACCGTACAAGTTCCGGAAACACAGGCCAAGGATGTCCAAATGTTGCAGAAGGCCATCGTGGACACACGTAACGGGCTCGTCAAAGGCCACGTTACCCGGGAAGACGCCGCTGCCATCAACGGGACCGTCGCGGTGGACATCAGTTTTGATGAGCCGCTTCCCGCCGGCGCGCGCCCCGACCAGAGCGTGGACGGCACCATCGAAATCCAGAATATGACCAACGTGCTGTATGTCTCCCGGCCCGTTCACGGCGAACCAAATAGCACCGTAGGATTATTCAAGGTTTTCAATGATGGCACCGAGGGCGTACGGGTCCAGGTGAAACTGGGCCGTGGGTCTGTGAACACCATCGAAGTGCTTGATGGTTTGAAGGAAGGCGATGCCGTAATCCTTTCCGATATGGCCAACTACGACGCCAACGAAAGGATCCAGTTCTCGCCTCGCATCCAGATACAAAGCAAATAAGTGTTGTTGACCGAAGGTTGGCCGCGCCGTCAAAAACTTCAAGGCTTTGCCTCCCGTCCCGCCTTGGGCGTCGGCAAGCCAAGTCCATAAGGGGGTTTGATGGGCTCACTTGGGCAAGACATCCGCTACGCCATGCGAACCCTGGCCAAAAAGCCGGGCTTCACCGCGGTTGCCGTTCTTTCGCTCACGCTGGGGATCGGAGCCAACACCACCATCTTCACTCTGGTCAAGGCCATCTTCCTGCAGTCCGTCCCCGTGGAAGACCCCAGCCGCGTCGTCTCCATCTACTCAACGCAGCAGAGCCGCGGCAGTGCTTTGCAGCAGTACCTTCCCTTGACCTATCTCAATGCCCGCGATTATCGCGACATGAACGATGTTTTTTCCGGAACGGCAGTGGTCATTTTCACGGGAACTACTCTGACCGTCTCCGGTAAGGACTCTCCCGCCTTCGTCGAATTGGTGAACTACAATTTGTTTGATGTGCTCGGAGTGAAAATCACTCAAGGGCGCACCTTTGCCGCCGATGAGGACCAAACCCCCGGCGCGCACCCCGTCGTCATTATCAGTTACGCCAAATGGAACACGGATCTCGGCAAGGATCCAAAAATTATTGGACAGAACATCCTGCTCAATCACCAGCAATTCTCGGTCATCGGCATCGCTCCCCCCGAGTTCCACGATGTCGGCGTTCTGGGAAGCCCTGATTTTTGGGTTCCCATCATGATGCATGACCAGATCCTCACCGGCGTTGTGAAGGATTGGTTCAACCAACGCGGCGCAAGAATTGCAGCCGCTGTGGCCAGGCTGAAGCCCAATGTGTCTTTGACCACGGCGCAAACTTCCATGCATTCGCTCGGCGACCAACTCGCGAAAATATATCCCAAGGACAACACCGGACGGAACAACGACCTTGTCCCCATCAGTGAAACCAACATTCCCCCCAACCAGCGCGGCATTTTCGCCCTGGCCGGCCTGTTGATGATGGTCGTCGTGGGATTGGTTTTATTGATTGCTTGCGCCAACGTGGCCAATTTGATGCTCACCCGCGCTACGCAGCGGCGCCGCGAAATGGCCGTTCGATTGTCACTGGGGGCCTCTCGCTTCCGCCTCATCCGCCAGTTGCTTACCGAAAGCGTCCTTCTGGGTCTCGTCTCGGGTGCATTGGGGGTTCTTACCGCGGAGTGGGCGAAAAATCTGGTGATCGGCCTGGTCCCGGCCGGGGCCCTTGGCAATCTCGATACCTCGATCGACCTTCGTGTACTCTTCTTTGCCTTCGGTGTCGCCATCTTCGCTTCCGTCTTGTTTGGCCTGGCTCCTGCCCTGCAAGCTTCAAATCCCAGCCAGATGAACGCTCTCCGCGACCGCACCGATGTTCCCGGCGGAGCGACGCACTGGTACAGCCTCCGCGGGATCCTGGTTATGGCGCAAGTTTCACTCTCTCTGATCGCCTTGGTCGGCGCGGGATTGTTCATCCACAGTTTGAAGAACGCGCAGCAGATGGATCCTGGTTTCAACACCAGGAACGTGATCATCATGGGCCTCAATCCAGGCTCGCAGCAGTATCCTCAGGGCCGGGCGGAGCAGTATTACCGCGACGCCATTGACCGCGTAACCGCGCTCCCCATGGTCGCCGGGGCGGCCGTTTCTGACAATGCGCCGTTCGCCGGCGGCTTCCAGCGCACCACTTTTCCTGAGGGGGTTGACCAGAATGATCTTACCAACGGCAAATTGACTCCCACAATTTCAGTCTCCCCCGGTTTTTTCGGTGCCTCAGGAATTTCTCAGCTCAGTGGGCGTGATTTCGATTACCACGACGATGCCCAGTCCCACATGGTCGCCATCGTCAATCAGGCTTTCGTGGACCGGACCTGGGCCGGCCAGAATCCCCTTGGCAAACATCTGCATTTTGCCCTGCAAACCTGGGACGTCGAAGTCGTCGGCGTGGTCAAGACCGTTAAGTACCAGACACTCGGAGAACCTCCGCAAGCCATCGTTTATTTTCCGCTGAAACAGCACTACAGCCCCAATGCGGTGTTTTATGTCCGCACCAACGGCGATCCCCACGCCGCGCTGACCAGCATCCGCTCCACGGTAGATTCTCTCGATCCCTCGCTCAAGATCCGCAATGTCAGAACCGTCGCCGAATTGCTCGATTTATCTCTGGTGGCGCCGCGCGTCGGTGCTGAACTTCTGGGTACTTTTGGATTGCTTGCCCTGCTCCTCGCGGCCATCGGCACTTACGGCGTCATGTCTTACTCCGTGAACCAGCGCACGCAGGAGATCGGCATCCGCCTGGCCATGGGCGCGCAGCGGGGCGACGTCTTGCGCCTCATCCTGGGCAACGGCATGACTATGGTTCTTGTGGGGATCGCCGCCGGTCTCGCACTTTCAACTGTGCTCACCATCAGCATGAACAGTTTGCTCTTCGGAATCGGCGCCATTGATTTTCCGAGTTTCCTGGCAACCTCCGCGTTATTGGTGATCGTCGCCCTGGCCGCTTGCTGGTTGCCCGCGCGCCGCGCCATGCGCGTGGATCCGATTATCGCTTTGCGTTACGAATAGCTTCCTGCTTTTTGCAATGGGCCCCTGAATCGGATGGAAAGGAAGGTCAGGGCAACTCCATGGAAAAACTTTGGCAGGATTTGAAATACAGCTTTCGCATGCTGCTGAAAAATCCCGGGTTCACGGCCGTTGCTGTGCTTTCCTTAACCCTGGGCATCGGCGCGAACACCACCATCTTTACTCTGGTGAAAGCCGTTTTTCTGCAGCCCTTCCCCGTGAAAGATCCCGGGCGGCTGGTCATCGTTTACTCCACCAATCAACCGAAAAGCGGAACGCTTGCCAATTACCTCCCCTCGTCTTATCCCAATGCTTTGGACTATCGCGAGAAGAATGATGTCTTCTCCGGCCTTTCCATGTTCCAGTTCACCGGCGACCCGTTGGATATCAATGGCCGGACCATGGGCGTCGCCACGCAACTCGTGAACTGGGATTTCTTTGACATCCTCGGCGTCCGGCCCGTGATGGGCCGCTGGTTCCTTCCTGATGAGGACCTGACCCCCGGCGCAAAACCCGTTGTCGTGCTGAGCCACTCTCTCTGGACCGAAACATTTGGCGGTGACCCCAACATCGTGGGGAAATCCATTCGCCTGAACAATCAGGATTTCGCGGTAGTGGGGATCGCACCGGCAAATTTCATCCAGCTTGGAGCCATTGGGACCATGGACCTTTGGGTTCCCATGACCATGCATGACCAGATTGTCAACGGCCCCACCAAGAGCTGGTATCCGCGCCGCGCATATCGGATGGTGTTTATGGTTGCGCGCCTGAAGCCCGGCGTCTCGCTCGAACAGGCCCAGAGTTCCGTGCAAGCCCTGGGAGATCATCTCGGTCAGGCTTACCCCGACGCCAATTCCGGGCGGAATGTTTCTTTGATGCCCTTCGACCAAACGAACGTGCCTCCCTCACAACATGGATTGTTTGTTCTTGCTGGCACGCTGATGATGTTCGTTGTCGGGTTGGTGTTGCTTATCGCCTGCGGCAATGTCGCCAACCTGCTTCTTGCCCGCGCGGCACTGCGCCGCCGCGAAGTGGCTATCCGGCTCTCCGTGGGTGCCTCCCGCGCCCGGCTCCTGCGCCAGTTGCTCACGGAGAGCATGCTCCTGGCCTTGGTTTCCGCTGCACTCGGGACTCTATTCGCCGTCTGGACCAAAGACCTGATCTGGACACTGTTGCCCGGAGGCCGTCCGCAGGGCCTGGATACTTCCATGGATCTCCGTGTGCTCCTTTACACCTTGGGGATCTCCGTTTTTGCTACCCTGATTTTTGGTTTGATTCCGGCGTGGCAGACTTCCCGCGTGGAACAGATCTCCGCTCTCAAGGACCGCACGGACTCTCCCTCAACCAGCGGCCGCTGGTATGCCCTGCGCGGGATACTGGTGGCCTCGCAAATCGCATTTTCTCTGATTGCCCTGATGGGTGCCGGCCTGTTTGTTCACAGTTTGTGGATTGCCCAGAAAATGGACACCGGATTTGAGAATAAGAACGAGCTTCTGGTTTTCCTGAATCCCGGGGATCAGCACTATACCCAGCCGCAGTCGGAGCAGTTTTATCATGACGCCGCGGAGCGGGTGCGATCCTTGCCCATGGTCGTGGCCGCCGGCGTTTCAGACACTAGACCGTTCAATCAAAGCATTCGCGCGAACATGTTTCCGGAAGGCGTCGACAAGAACAACCCCGCGCTCGGCAAGCTAACTCCTGAAGTTGCTGTCCTTCCGGGGTATTTTTCGGGTGCCGGGATTGCCATGGTGGCCGGCCGTGATTTCACCGACCACGACGATGCTCAATCCGCAAGAGTCGTGGTCGTGAATCAGGCCCTGGCGGATCAAATGTGGCCGGGCAAGAGCCCCATCGGCAAAATGCTTTTCTTCCACGCCGCGGATGGCTCGGATTGGAATGTGCAGGTCGTGGGCGAAGTGCGCACCGTTAAATTCCTAACCCTTGGCGAAGATCCCCAACCGGTTTGCTACTTATCACTCAAGCAGCAGTTTTCTCCCGGTGCAGTGCTCTTTGTTCACACCAAAGGGGATCCGGATTCCGCAGCTTCCACAATCGTCAGTGCCATTCAAGCCGTAGACCCTCGGTTGACCATTCGCGGAGGGCAAGTCCGGACCCTCCCATCCCTGATGAGCAATGTCCTCACCAGCGCTCGATTCGGTGCGGAATTGCTTGCCGCTTTCGCCCTGCTGGCGCTGCTCCTTGCCGCCATTGGAACTTACGGCGTCATGTCCTATGCCGTTGGCCAGCGAACCCAGGAGATCGGCATCCGCATCGCATTGGGCGCTCAGCGCGGAAACATTCTTCGCATGGTCATGGGCAACGGTATGGCTATGGTTTTCACCGGTACAGCAGCCGGTCTGGTGGCTTCCATATTTCTCACTCGCACGGTCAGCAGCCTACTCTATGGGATCGATAGCTTCGATGCCCTCGGTTTCATTGCCACCGCTGCCATCCTTCTAGCGGTCGCGGCCATTGCCTGTTGGCTCCCCGCGCGGCGCGCCATGCGCGTGGACCCTATGATCGCGTTGCGGTACGAATAAGCATCAAATTCGCGGCTTTCTAGTAATGTTTTGTTGAGGCAATAGATGGGAACAATGTACCAGGATGTTCGCTACGCTCTGCGCACCATGGCCAAGCGGCCCGCCTTCTCCGTCCTTGCCGTGATGACCCTCGCTCTCGGCATTGGGGCCAACACCGCCATCTTCAGCGTCGTAAATTCCGTGTTGCTGCGCCCTCTGCCTTTTCCTGCTCAAGAGCAATTGATTTATGCCAACGGTAAGTTTGCATTGAGCGACCAGGCCGCCGTTTCCCCGCCGGATTTTGAAGACTACCGTGCCCGCGCCAGGAACTTCCAACAATTTGCCGCCATTGGTTATTTGGATTCGGTTTCCAACCTGACTGGCCGGGAAATGCCGGAGCAGGTCCGCAGTCAAATCGTTTCCTGGAATTTTTTTGATGCTTTGGCCATTCCTCCGGCGCTGGGCAGAAGTTTCGTTGCTGCCGACGAAAAAGAATCTGAACCGCGGGTCGCCATTCTGGGCTACGGCATTTGGCAGCGCGATTTCGGCGGCGATCCCGCAGTGATCGGCCAGAGAATGGATCTGGATGGCAAGCGCGTGACCATTGTCGGTGTCTTGCCGGTAGATCTCCCTTCACTTTCCCTGGCCGAGGTTTGGCAGCCGCTGCCGATGGATAATCCCGGAATGAATGTCCGCCAGGCCCATTTCCTTGCGGCCATCGCCAGAATGAAGCCCGGTGTCGGCCTTGAAACCGCGCGCTCGGAATTGGACAACATCGCCTCGCAGATTGGGGCTCAGAATCCAAACACCAATGAAGGATGGTCGCTGCGTGTAATTCCTCTTAGCGAGTTTGTTGTCGGTAGCACTCGTACGGCACTCTGGCTCTTGCTCGGAGCCGTGACCTTCCTGCTTCTCATCGCCTGCTCAAATGTTGCCAATCTTACTTTGGCGCGCGCAACGGCTCGTCGCAAGGAATTCGCCATACGCACCGCGCTCGGTGCGGGCCGCTGGAGAATTGCCAGGCAAATGTTGACGGAGAGTCTGGTCCTCTCTTTAACCGGAGGCATTTTCGGTTTCTTGATTGCGGTTTGGGGCGTCGCTGCTTTGCGGGCTTTGGCGCCCGCCAGCCTGCCCCGTGTCAATGAAATCCAGGTAAATCTCGGTGTTCTCGCCTTCACCGCGGGGGTGTCGCTGTTTTCAGGAATCCTCTTCGGGCTCGGGCCGGCAATCCGTTTCTCCCGCGCCTCCCGCGGCATGGAAGAAACTCTTAGAGAAAGTGGGCGCGGCTTGGGCCGCGCCGGTCGCAATTATCTGGGAAGCGCTCTTGTAATTGGTGAAGTCGCGCTTTCCCTGGCCTTGCTTTTGAGCGGCGGCCTCTTGATCAAAAGTTTCTGGCGGCTCATCCACGTGAACCCCGGATTCCGGTCCGATCACGTTTTGACCGCGACCCTCCACATTGCCAACTCCTCGCGAACGCGGGAACAAAAGCTCGCTTTCTATCGCGACCTCGAACAGCGGGTGAGCGCCACGCCGGGAGTCGAAGCCGCCGGTTCAATTTCAGAGCTTCCCCTGAGCGGACAGTTTGGCGACAATCCTTTCCACGTTTTGGGTCGCACCTATCCCCCCAATCAATTTGATGACGCCGATTTTCGCCAGGTCACTCCAGGGCTACAGAAAGCTTTGGGCCTGGCTTTGCTCTCCGGTAGGTGGCTAAATCAAAACGACGGGGAGAACGCCCCTGGAGTTGTGGTCGTCAATGAACAGCTCGTCCGCAATATTTTTGACGGAAAAAACCCGCTGGGGCAGCTTCTTCAGATCGATGGCGACCCCTTCAAGACGCGTGAGATCGTCGGAATCGTCGCTACCATAAAGCACGGCGCCCTGGATGAAGATCCTCGCGCTGCGATGTACGTTCCTCTGGCCCAATACCCTCCGCCAGATATGAACATTGTCGTCCGCGCGACCGGCAATCCTTTGCTCCTTGCCGCGTCAATTCGTGAAGCCGTAAGCGCGGCGGATAAGGGCGAGGCTATTTCCGCCGTTCGCTCAATGGACGACGTAATCGGGGCCTCGGTGGCCCAGCCGCGTTTCTCGGCCCAATTGCTTGGGCTATTCGCCGCATTGGCTCTTGTACTGGCTGCTGTAGGGTTATACGGTTTGGTTGCCTACACCGTCACCCAGCGTACTCACGAAATCGGCATCCGCATGGCCCTGGGAGCTGCACCTGCCGACATTCGGCGAATGGTTCTGGGGCGCGGCATGCGCTTGGCCCTGGCCGGAGCGGTCATTGGCGTGTTGACAGCATTGGGTTTAGGGCGCTTATTGACCGGCCTGCTCTTCGGGGTCTCGGCAACCGATCCTGCGTCCTATATTGTTGTCACCTTTATGCTAACCATTGTCGCCTTCGCGGCGTCCTACTTGCCAGCACGCCGCGCTATGCGCGTTGACCCCCTCGTTGCCTTGAGATATGAGTAGGGCAACAGCCAATTGAAGGCTAGCATCTGCTAAGTTTGAACCGGGGGAAGGGACGAAATTATACGAAAAGTGGGAACAGGGCGCTCCCGACCTGCGTATATAGGGTATATCTTGATAAGCTACGCTCCTCGGGACGGGTGGATAACCAAAGAGTTTCGATGGATTACAACAAGGAGAGCAACGCCAAATGGCTGATAACAACAACGAAGTCTTGATTCTCATGGAGGGCGTGAAGAAAGTCTTCATGACTGACGAGGTTGAAACTCACGCTCTCTCCAACATTCACCTTCAACTCAAGCGCGGGGAATTCGTGGCCATCAATGGCCCTTCGGGCTGCGGCAAATCAACGCTGCTCTCGATCTTGGGGTTGCTCGATTCACCCAGCGACGGAAACTACACCATCAACAATAAACCGGTTTCCAATCTTTCGCTTTCCGAGCGCACCCGCATCCGCAACCGCGAAATCGGATTCATCTTTCAGGCGTTCAATCTGATTGGCGATTTAAACGTGTACGAAAACGTTGAGCTGCCGCTCACTTATCGCGGCATGGGCTCGGCGGAGCGCAAGCAGCGCGTGCAGCAGGCCCTCGAAAAGGTCGGGATGGCGCACCGCATCAAGCACTATCCATCGCAGCTCTCGGGCGGTCAGCAACAGCGCGTGGCTGTGGCTCGCGCTCTGGTTGGCGATCCTTCCATTCTTCTGGCGGACGAGCCGACTGGTAACTTGGACTCCAAGAACGGCGAAGCGGTGATGGAATTGATGACCGAGTTGCACCGCGGCGGGGCCACCATCTGCATGGTGACGCACGATCCCCGATATTCCGCTTTTGCCGACCGCAGCATTCACCTGTTCGACGGCCGCATCGTGGAAGAGAACTTCGAAGAAAGCAGCAGCGCCGCCGCTCATTAATTCTTTGTTGTTTCGGTTGGCGTCAAGCCGGCACGCACTTGGCGGTCGTGCCGGCGGCTTCGGGGGCAAAGGATCTCTTCGCCCGTCCTCTGCGCCACTCCGTCATCCAAGCTCTTGCGTCCCTCTTGGAGCTTTGAGATCCATTCACCTGCCTGCCGATTACCGCCTCGACATCAAGCACTCTGTCGAATGAACATTTGCCCCCAACTGTGCGTAACTACAGGCAGTGACGCCGGCGGATTCTTATCGCGGTCATCCCGGAGGAAATAATGGGAATTCTTTTGCAGGACATCCGCTACGGCTTTCGCACTCTCCTGAAATCACCGTGGTTTACAGCTCTTGCCATCGTCGCGCTGGCGCTGGGCATCGGTGCCAACACGGCAATTTTCAGTCTTGCGGATGCTTTCCTCCTGAAGCCGCTTAACATTCCCGACCCCGAGCATCTGGTGATTGTTGGGGAATTGTCGCCGGGCCAGATCACGGACATCAACAGTATTTCCGCGGCTAACTTCGCCGATTTTAGAGATCAGGCCAAATCTTTCGAGCCTTTCGGCGCATTTGACGATGAAGAAGTGAATCTGACCGGCATTGGCCTGCCCGAAAAAGTTCAGGCCGATCGCCCGACTGCAAATTTTTTCACGCTTTGCAGCGCTCAGCCTCTGTACGGCCGCACTTTTCTTCCTGGAGAAGATCAACCCGGGCACGACGGCGTCGTGATCTTGAGCTATCGCCTTTGGCAGCGGCGTTTCGGCGGCGACCCCAGCGTCATTGGCCAGGACCTGCACGTTGACGGCAAGCCCCACACCATCATCGGCGTCATGCCCCGCAGCTTTGATTTTCCGATGACCACGGAAATTTGGATGCCGCTGGCACTTGAGCCCAAGGCCTGGCAAGACCGCAAAGCGCATGATTTGCTCGGCCTGGGAAAACTTAAGCCCGGTGTGACGGTGCAAACAGCGGACATCGAAATGCGCGCCATTGCGCAGCGTCTGGCTGCCGCATATCCGGCCACCAATCGAGGCTGGAGCGCGCGCGCCATGGGCATCCGCAGATTTGAATTGGGCGACGAAACTGTTCAATACACATTGATGTTGTTCGGCGCAGTGGGCCTGGTTCTGCTGATTGTGTGCGCCAACGTTGCCAATCTTCAATTTGTGCGCGGCGCCAGCCGAAATAAGGAAATGGCCATCCGCGTGGCTCTTGGAGGAAGCCGCTGGCGGCTGGTCCGCCAGTTGCTCACCGAAAGCGTGCTGGTGGCCATCGCCGGTGCGATTTTCAGTTTGGCTTTCGCCAAGTGGGCCATCAGCCTGATTGTGGCCAACATGCCGCCCGAAGTTGCCAAATACATTCCGGGTTGGGATCAGATTCGGCTCGACGGCCGCGCATTGGTTTTTACCTTGCTCGCGGGTGTGATTGCCGGAATTATTGCCGGAGTTCTTCCCGCCTTCCAGGGTTCCCGGCTGGATGTAAACGAAACGCTCAAGGAGGGCGGGCGCTCGAGTTCAAGTTCGCGCGGACATCACCTCTTGCGTGATTGCCTGGTCATCGCCCAGATCGCGCTCGCCGCGATTCTGCTGGCCGGGTCCGGATTGTTTGTTCGCGGCTTCCGCACCTTGTTGAACGTAAACGAAGAATTTCAGCCCGATACTCTACTCAGCATGCGCGTGAATCTTCCCGACATCCGGTACGCCAAGCCGGAGCAACAGCGTTTATTTTTTGATCAGGCGCTCGAGCGCCTGGCCGCAATTCCCGGCGTGCAGGGCGCCGCGATGACCACCTGGTTGCCTTACGGCAATGGAGGAGCCACTGGACAATTTTCAATAGAAGGAAGGCCCTGGCGCGATGCCAGTGAAATTCCCACCATCACCGCCATCGTCTCCAGCCCCAACTACATCAAGCTGGCGCACATTCCGCTGATTCGCGGCCGGGAACTCTCCGATCAAGACACCAAGGACTCACAACTGGTCGTGGTCATCAGCCAGAGCATGGATCGGAAGTTTTGGCCCGCGGGCGATTCCATCGGACACCGCATAAAGCTTGGGACTTCCGCCGACACGACCAACAATAATCCCTGGACGACCATCGTGGGAGTTGTGGGGGACGTGAAGATGGATCCGTTTCAGGTAAGACCTCCCTACGGAATTTACAGGACCTATCGCCAGTTCGAGAAAACGTACGGGACATTTGCGCTCCGTTCTTTGGGAGATCCCATGTCACTTGGCAAATCCGCGCAGGCGGCGGTCGCCTCCGTGGACCCCGAGGAGCCCGCGTTCGAGATCATGTCCATGCGCAAGGTCATTAACAACAACGTGATCGGTTTGGCCTATGTGGCCGTGATGATGGGCGTCATCGGCGCGATGGCGCTGGTGCTTGCGGCCGTAGGAGTGTTTGGCGTGATGGCCTTCGTGGTCACCGAACGCACCTACGAAATCGGCGTGCGCATGGCCTTTGGCGCCCAACCGGGCGACGTGCTCCGTTTAATCATCGGCAAAGGATTGCTCTTGACCGCGATCGGGCTCACCATCGGGATCATCTTGGCGCTCGGAGGCGCGTGGTGGTTAAGGAACCTTATCGTCGGCATTGGCGCAACCGACCCGGCCACATTTGGCGGTATTACGCTGACGATTGTCGCCGTTGTACTTGCAGCGTGTTGGTTCCCGGCGCGCCGCGCCACGCGCGTGGATCCTATGATCGCACTGCGGTACGAATAGTTCTTTCAAGCCCCTAAACCCCGGACCTCCCGAAAGCTTACCTATGGGATGGCACATAGAGTAATATGCCGCCCATGGGAACCCTGGCCCGCGACATTCGCTACGGTTTTCGCTCTTTGCTCAAGGCCCCGGCATTCACGGTCATCGCCGTGCTGGCTTTGGGATTGGGGATCGGGGCGAATACGGCCATCTTCAGTGTTGCCGACGCGCTTCTCCTGAAACCGCTCCCCATTCCAGAATCGGAGCGTCTGATCATCCTGGGAGAGCAGGCGCCGGGGCAGTCGGGTGATGATTACATTGGCGTAGCTCCCGCCAATTTCCTCGACTGGCAGCAGCAATCCAAATCCATGGAGGCAATGACACTGTGGATGTGGGATTCCGTGAGTCTCACGGGCGAAGGGACTCCTGAAAAAGCCCAGGGATATCGGGTGATGTCCGACTTTTTTTCGATCTGCGGCGTTCAACCGCTTCTGGGGCGGACTTTTCTTCCCCAAGAAAACAAGCCCGGCGAAGACAAGGTAATTGTTTTAAGCCACGCGCTGTGGGTCAGCCGCTTCGGCGGCGATCCTCAAGTGATCGGCCGCACAATTCACGTGGATGGCGCTCCGGTAACCGTCATCGGCGTAATGCCGGAATCATTTCGGTTTCCCATCACCGCCGATCTCTGGATGCCCCTGGCTCTTGATCCTCCGCTTTGGGCCCGCAGGGACTGGCGCGCTATGTTCGCGATGGGCAAATTGAATTCCGGAGTATCTGTGGGAAGCGCGAACGCGGAAATCAATGGGATCGAGTCCCGCCTGGGCGACGCGTATCCCTCCACCCTGCGCGGCTGGCACGTGTTGGTGACTCCCCTGCGATTGTTTTCCATCGGCACGGACGCGCACAATTACACCCTCCTTCTTCTCCTCGCGGTTGGGTTCGTCCTTCTCCTCATCTGCGCGAATATTGCCAACTTACAATTTGTGCGGGGATCGGGCCGCATGAAGGAAATCGCCATCCGCTCAGCTCTGGGCGCCAGCCGCTGGCGTGTCATCCGTCAATTGCTCACGGAAAGTGGACTCATTGCTCTCGGCGGGGCGGCATTCGGTTTGATCTTCGCTCAATGGACGGTTCGTCTTGTCCTCCTCAATATGCCCTCCGACGTCGGCAAAACTATCGCCGGGTGGGACAAGATCCACGTGGATTTCAGGGCGCTTGCATTTGCGATCTGCGCGGCCGCTATTGCGGGGATACTGGCCGGTTTATTGCCCGCCATCGTTACAACTCGCTTTGGCTTGACCGACACGCTTAAGGAGGGCGGCAGGTCGAATTCCGCCGGCCGCATGCGTCAAAAGTTGCGCAGCCTCCTGGTGGTCCTTCAAGTTGCACTTGCAGTGATTCTTCTTGGTGGCGGTGGATTGTTGGTGCGCGCCTTCGATCACTTAACGAATGCTCACCGAAATCTTCGGCCGGAGTCGCTCCTGACAATGGTAATTAACCTTCCGGGCGAGCGTTACAGCAAACCCGACCAGATTTCGGGATTCTTCGATCATGTACTGACCCGGATGTCGGCGCTTCCCGGTATTCAAGGTGCGGCCGCGACTACTTCCCTCCCTTATGCCGTGGGTCACTCCTCACATGTTTTCAGCATTGAAGGCCGTCCGTGGACCGATCCGGCGGAAGCTCAAAACGCCACGTCGGAAAGTGTGAGCCCGAATTATTTCCAGCTTCTGGGCATTCCCCTGATTCGTGGCCGTGAGTTTACGGATCAAGACATAGCCGGTGCCCCACGGGTCGCCCTGATCAGCGCCAGTCTCGCCCGTGCCTACTGGGCCAATGACAATCTGGTTGGCCATCGCGTGAAATTTGGCGCCGCGGACGATACCCGACCTCCCTGGCTGACAATCGTGGGTGTCGTTTCGGATGTGACCATGAATTGGCAAAACCCTGAAAAGGGATTCTTGATTTACAGCCCATATCGTCAATTTGCGCGCACTTATTCGTCCTTGCTGGTGAGGACTTCCGGCAAGCCGGAGTCCTATGTTTCCGCAATCAGGTCCGCGGTCTTTTCTGTGGATCCTGAACAGCCTCTGATGGACATAAAACCGATGGAGCAAATCATCCGGGAATCCACCATCAACATTGCCTATGTCGCGGCGATGATGGCGGCACTCGGTGTCTTGGCACTGGCGCTTGCCGCGCTGGGAGTTTACGGCGTGATGTCTTATTCCGTCGCGGAATCCACGCACGAAATCGGAATTCGCATGGCGCTGGGCGCTCTTCCCGGCAATGTGCTGAGGCTGACCGTCGGGCGCGGCATGATCCTAACTGCCGCCGGCATAGCCATTGGCATTCCCATGTCCTTCTGGCTCGCGCCATTGCTCGGAAGTTACCTCACTGGCATCGGCCCGCTGGACCCGCTGACTCTTCTCGAAGTCTCGCTGGTCCTTGTCGCAGTCGCTTTTGTCGCCTGCTGGATTCCCGCTCGCCGCGCCATGCGTGTTGACCCGCTGATCGCCCTCCGTCACGAGTAGAAATGGTGGAACATCAACCCCTTGGGGTGCGTTATTACTTGTATAGGTCGACGAAGCAAGCCTGTCGTTGATTCCAGGCAATGAAACGAGGTGGCGTTTGAACTCATTCTTGCAGGACATTCGATATGGTCTTAGGGTCCTGGCAAAGAGGCCGGCCTTTACCCTCATTGCAGTACTCACACTGGCTCTCGGCGTAGGCGCCAATACCGCCATTTTCAGCGTAGTGGACGCCGTGCTTCTTCGCCCGCTTCCTTACAAGCAGCCCGACCGCCTGGTCTTTCTCTCGGAATCTTCCCCGCAGATTCCCGACATGAGTATCTCCATGGCCAACTTCAACGATTGGCGCTCCATGAATACTGTGTTTGAGAGTATGGCGCCTTATAACTTTCAGCCCGTGGTTCTGACCGGCCAAGGAGAGGCCGAGCGCCTGCGGATGCGTCAAATCACAGCGGACCTCCTGCCAACCTTGGGAGTCCAGCCTGTTCTCGGACGCGGGCTCACTCCCGACGACGACAAAATGGGTGCGGCCCCGGTGGTCTTGCTCAGCGACGGATACTGGGCCAGAAAATTTGCCCGGGATCCAAACGTCCTCGGCAAGAAACTGATTTTGGACGGAGAGATTTATACCGTGATCGGCGTTGTTCCGAATACCAAGTTTCACGGCTCCTGGAGGGATTATTCCCTTTTCAGTTCGCTCTGGCGCCACGAGGACACTCTCGGCGGTCCGGGACATCGCGATGAGCATCCCGGTATTTACGCCATTGCTCGATTGAAGCCCGGCGTAACGCTGGCGCAGGCCAACTCGCAAATGAAGACCATTGCCGCCCGGCTCGCCAAGCAATACCCCAACTCAAACTCAGAACACAGCATTACCGTGGACTCCCTGCTGAACGCTATCGTGGGTGATGTCCGCCCGTCCCTCCTGCTTTTGCTTGCCGCTGTAGGAATTGTCCTCCTGATTGCCTGCGCCAACGTAGCCAACTTAACGCTCGCGCGTGCTTCCGAGCGCCATCGCGAAATGGCCATTCGCACCGCGCTCGGCGCGGGCCGCCCCCGGCTGGTTCGTCAATTGTTGACGGAGAGCATTCTGCTGGCGCTGGCCGGCGGCACATTGGGCTTGGGTATCGCCTGGTTTGCGACCGGCGCGCTCGCTTCGGCCGCCCCCTCCAACGTTCCTCGAATTGAGGGAGTCTCGGTGAATGGTTTGGTGTTGGCTTACACTCTGGGCTTGTCGCTATTCACTGGATTTTTCTTCGGCATCTTTCCCGCCTGGCAAGTCTCCCGCACAGACGTGCAGGAGTCCATCAGGGAGGGTGGCCGCGGCGGAAGCGCCAGTGCAGGGCGGAAGCGCGTTCGCGCCGCACTGGTCGTCGCGGAAGTTGCCTTCTCCATGATTCTGCTGGTGTGCGCGGGGCTGACCATCAAGAGCCTCTATCGCGTTCTGGTTGCCGATACAGGTTTCGACGCCAGTGGCGTACTGACTGCGGCAATCACCTTGCCGGATTCGACGTACAAGGACTTGGCGAAGCAGCGCCAATTCGCACAACAATTGGTCGACAAGATTTCCGCCGTCCCCGGAGTCCAGGCCGCAGGTTTGATGAACCCACTACTTGGCGGAAACCAGACTTCTTACGCCGTCGAAGGCAAACGCATCACAGATCCCGGACGGATGCCCTCCGTGGACATTACCGTGGCGACGCCCGACGCATTGCGTGCCATGGGCGCCCACCTGGTGCAGGGAAGATTTTTTACCAAGTACGATGACGAAAAATCCGAGCGTGTCTGCATCGTGGACACCGTGATGGCGCAAGTCGCCTGGCCCGGTGAAAATCCCTTGGGGAAGCATATCGCTGTGGATGGAACCGCGGAAAAACCGCAATGGTCAACGGTCGTTGGAGTGATCGCCCACGTCAAGAATTACGGTGTGGACCAACCCTCGCGCGAAGAAATGATTGTGCCCTACGCCTTGCGCCCCAGGTCCGGCGGGACTCTGGTGATTCGCGCGCCCGGCGACGCGGCCACAATTTTTCCCGCGGTCCGCGAAATCATGAAATCGATTGACCCGGATCTCCCGCTTTCGCAGACGCGGGAATTGTCGTCCTACGTGGACGACAACGTCGCTCCGCGCCGGTTTTCCGTTTTCCTGCTCAGCGCATTTGCCGGACTCGCCCTTATGCTTGCCGCGGTCGGTATTTACGGCGTCATGTCCTACACGGTGACCCAGCGAACTCAGGAAATCGGAATCCGGATTGCCCTGGGCGCTCAACCTCGTGACGTCATGCGCCTGGTCCTCCGCACCGGAATGGCCTTGCTGCTCTTGGGAATCGGCATCGGTCTCGCCGGCGCTTATTCATTGAGCCAACTCATTCAATCACTGCTTTTCCAGGTGACGTCCACCGACCTCCTCACGTATCTTAGTGTGCCGGTCCTGCTGACCTTGGTCGCGCTGGTTGCCTGTTACCTCCCCGCGCGGCGCGCCATGCGAGTGGACCCGGTAATCGCCCTGAGAAGTGAGTAAAGTCACAGAAGCGAGTAAAATAGAAGAGGCGAGTAGAAGATACGGCCGAGTGAAAGCGTCCTCAGCGCCGGGATCCCAGGCGAAATTGCGAACGTTCAAGGAGAAAGTTTATGCCGGAGCCGCTCATTCAGTTGCGCAATATTGAAAAGTCTTACGACATTGCCGCGGGAAAATTTTTTGTTCTGCGGCGCATCAATCTGGACATTCATCCGGGCGAGTTTGTCACCATTATGGGCCCTTCCGGCGCGGGCAAGTCCACGCTGCTGAGCATCATTGGCATGCTCGACGGCGCATGGACCGGCGAATACAACTTCGTGGAACAACCCGTCCACAAGCTCAGCATCAAGCAACGCAATGAGCTGCACAAGCGGTACATTGGCTTCGTATTTCAGAGCTATCATTTGATTGACAACCTCACCGTCTTCGAGAACCTCGAAATCCCCCTTTCCTACAAAAACGTTCCGCGCGGCGAGCGCACCAGCCTGGTCTGCGACATCCTCGACCGTTTCAATATCGTGGGAAAGAAAGATCTCTACCCCAATCAACTTTCCGGCGGCCAGCAACAGCTTGTCGCGGTGGCGCGCGCCGTGGTCATGAGCCCCAAACTCATCCTAGCGGATGAACCAACCGGCAATCTCCATTCCGGACAGGGCGACGAAATCATGCAGCTCTTCAAGCGCCTGAACGATGCCGGCACCACGATTATTCAGGTTACCCACTCGGAGAGAAACGCCACGTACGGCCAGCGAATCATTAACCTGAAAGACGGTTGGGTGGTGGACGAAACTCGACCGGTGGCCACCTCGGCCTGAGATTTCACCAAGCAACTTTGCAGCCCGTTGCGATTCGCCGGCTCAGTGTGCCAATTCTGCGAATCCATTTTCGCGACAGGCCGTCCCAAAATCGGGCATTGCCACCGCTTGCTAATCTCTCAACTCCGGTTAAATCCTTTTAATACAAGCAGATACAGGTAGATTGACAGGTCGTAGACTTGCTCATCCTATTCGTAGGTTTTCAGGGGGGGTGCCCGTCCATTTGAACTCGAATCGCCTTTTTTTCGTACCTGACGGTGGGGGTGAAATTCAATGTTCCGAGGCTTGATTCAAGACCTGAGATTCGGCGTTCGGATGCTGTTCAAGAATCCCGGATTCACCGCCATCGCCATCCTGACGCTGGCTCTCGGTATCGGCGCCAACACCGCCATCTTTAGCGTCGCAAACGCTTTTCTCATTCGGCCTTTGCCATTCTCCAATCTCGACAGGCTTGCGGCGGTGGCCATCGGAGAAAAGGCGCCGGCCGCCGCAGCCGATTTCTTCGATTGGAAAGCACAAAACCATTCCTTCGATGATCTGGCTGCGTATCAACAAAGCGACGTAAATTTAACCGGGACCGCGGAACCGGAGCGCGTGTTCGGTGCGCAAGTCAGCGCGAACTTTTTTGATTTATTGGAAGTAAAATCCTCGCTGGGCCGCACATTCGTTGAAGGCGAAGATCAGCCGGGCCACGATCAAGTGGCACTGATCAACTACGGTTTGTGGCAACGCCGCTTTGGAGCCGCCTCGAACATTCTCGGCCAGTCTGTAAATCTTGATGGCCGGCCCTTCACCATCATCGGAGTCATGGCCGGCGATTTGAATTTCCCCGCGCCCACTGACATTTGGACTCCGCTGGCGCTGACTCCACAACAGAAATCCGACCGGGCAGTGAGGGATTTGAAAGTGTTCGGACGGATGAAACCAGGAGTCACTCTGGCGCAAGCGGAAGCGGAAATGTCCACCATCGGCCGCCAACTGGAGCAGGCCTACCCCACGACCAACAAAGACCGCCGCACACACGTGATGCCGCTCGCGGAATTTGTTGAAGGCACAATCCTGATCCGCGCGATGGTCATCCTTCTTGCCATGGTCGGTGTGGTCCTCCTGATTGTCTGCGCCAACGTCGCCAATTTGCAGCTGGCCCGGGGCAGCGTGCGCAAGCGCGAAATTGCTGTCCGCGCTGCATTGGGAGCAAGCCGCTGGCGAGTGGTGCGGATGTTGCTCGCTGAAAACGTTGTGCTCGCGTTGACCGGCGGGATGGCCAGCATTCTGTTCGCCGGGTTCTGCCTGAACTTGCTGTTGCGGTCCATGCCCGCAGATATCACGCGGCTTATTCCCGGCTGGGACAGGATCGGATTGGATAGCCAGGCCCTGGCATTCACACTGGCGATCGCGCTGGTGAGCGGAGTGTTGGCCGGATTGATGCCCGCGCTCGGAACCTCGCGCCCGGAGTTGAATGAAGCCCTGAAGGAAAGCGGCCGCGGCGCAACATCCGGCTCATCGCGCCAGCGATTGCGCAGTATTTTCGTGATCGCGCAAATCTCTGTCGCCATGGTCTTGTTGGTCCTGGCCAGCTTGTTCGTTGGCGGCTTCCGTGAACTGCTCCACTCGGGGGATCCATTCGACCCGGACCATGTCTTGATTCTGGCCGTAAACCTTCCACAATCGCGCTACGCGGATGATCCTGCCCGCGCTCGATTTTACCGCGATACGCTGGACCGTTTCGCCGCGATTCCCGGCGCGCAATCCGTCACTGCGCTCACCACATTTCCACTCAGCAACAACGGCACGGTTTTCGATTATTTTCAAATGGAAGGCAAGCCCTCGCCGGACTTGGAGCATTCTCCCTGGGCCGTGACGCAGGCCATCTCTCCGGATTTCACAAACACGATGCACATCCCCGTGGCAGCGGGCCGCGCGTTCTCTGCCAACGACCACCAGGGATCCCAACCCGTGGCGCTCGTCAGTCAGAGACTTGTGGAACATTATTGGCCGCACGAAAACGTGCTCGGCAAAAGAATAAAAGTTGGCCGCCCGGATTCTTCCGCTCCATGGCTGGAAATTATCGGCGTCACCGGCGATGTTCTTTACGATTGGACCAACACGCTTCCGGAAGCGGTGATTTACCGGCCCGTCGCGCAAGCCCCCGCAGCGGAAAGTTTCTTCGCCATTCGCACCTCGGGCGATCCCAATTCACTTTCCCGGCCCGCTGCCGAGCAGCTCGTGAAAATTGATCCGCTGCTTCCTGCATTTTCCGTGATGTCTCTGCACGACGCCATCAGCGAACAGCTCGCGGGCAACGCCCAGATGGCCGGAATGGTCGCCATCCTTGGCATGATTGCGCTGGTGATTGCAGTCGTCGGTGTCTATGGCATCGTGGCCTTCGCCGTGGCCGAGCGCATACATGAATTTGGCATCCGCATGGCCTTCGGCGCCGAGCGCCGCCACATTTTCGGACTGGTCATCCGCAGAGGCGCTTTGCTGGCCGCTGCGGGCCTGGCCATTGGAATCCCATCTGCCGTCGCCATGGCCCGCCTGACCAATAGCGGTCTATACGGCTCGGGTCCGATGAACCCGTTGATTTTTGTGGGAGCGGTCTTCATTCTTGCCGCCGCAGCGCTTGTGGCCAGTTTCGTTCCGGCGCGCCGCGCCACCAAAGCAGATCCATTGGAAGCATTGCGATACGAATAGTTCGAGCTTAACTTTGTAGATGGAACAATGATGACTTTTGTTCAAGACATTCGCTACGGCATCCGCACTCTGCGGAAGAATCCGGGTTTCGCCACAGTAGCGGTGCTCACGCTGGCGTTGGGCATCGGCGCCAATACGGCCATTTTCAGTGTAGTCAACTCAGTTTTGCTTCGCCCCATTCCCGTCAAAGACCCCAATCAAATCGTGGTCGTCAGCCAGCGCATGCCAAACCACCAATCAAATATCTTCACCACCCCGGCATTCGTGGAATGGAAACAGCAGGACGGTCTTTCCAGCCGCATGGCCGCGTATATTCCGGTTGGGAATCTGAACCTCACGGGCACTCAGCAGCCGGAACGCTTGCACGGCGCGCGAATTTCCGCGAATTTCTTTTCGGTCCTGGGTGTCAGTCCGATCTTGGGCCGCAATTTCTCCGAAGAGGAAGATCGTCCCAGCGGCGGCAATGTGGTCATACTGAGCTACGACCTCTGGCAGCAGCGCTTTAACCGTGAAGAAAAAATCCCCGGCAAGATTCTCACTCTCGACGGCGCTGATTACACCGTCATCGGCGTGATGGGCCCCAACTTCGACCTCTTCGGCAACAAAGAACAGTTGTGGATTCCCATGCAGCTGGCGGCCTCGGATTCTTCGCGCGCCGCTCGAAATGTTCATTGGCTTGTGGCCCTTGCCCGGCTCGATCCCGGCGTAACCAAATCTCAAGCGCAAGTTCAACTGGATGCCATCGCTTCGCGCCTTCACCAGCAGAATCCCGATGACGATGCTGGATTTGGCGCCGACCTTTATACCTTGCGAGAATGGAATACCGGCAGCATCCAGCCCGCCTTGCTCGTTCTTCTTGGTTGCGTTGGATTTGTCTTGCTGATTGCTTGCGCCAACATCGCCAATCTACTACTCGCTCGAGGTGCGGCGCGCCGCAGAGAGATCGCCGTCCGCATTGCCATTGGTGCAGGCCGTGCCCGCGTCGTCCGCCAACTGCTCACCGAAAGTCTGCTGCTCGCAATCCTGGGTGGATCCTTGGCGCTGCTGGTGGCTTACGGCGGTCTTCAAATTTTGATTCACATGAACCCCGCGAGCATTCCCAATGTTGCGGAAATCGCCATGGACCGAGGCGTCCTCCTCTTGACCCTCGTGATTTCATTGCTGGGCGGAGCGCTTTTCGGCCTGGCTCCCGCCATCCAGGCTTCGCGCGTGGATTCCAACTCGTGGCTGAAGGAAGGCGCTCGCGGTTCCAGCGGAAAATTTGGAGCGCATCGCGCCGTTCTGGTCGTGGCGCAAATCGGCATGGCTCTGATGCTCCTGATCGGAGCGGGGCTGCTGCTCAAGAACTTGTGGTTGTTGCGCGGAGTGGATCCCGGCTTCGAGATCGCGGACGTCCTTACGTTCCGGGTTTCTGTTCCGCAAGCCAACTTCTCCGCGCCGCAAATCCCGCTTTTCTATAAACAAATCCTGGAAAAAGTTCGCGCTTTGCCAGGTGTTTCATCCGCCGCCATCGTTCGCGACCTCCCCATGGGCGGCGTGGACCCTTCGATGCCCGTGCAGGTGGAAGGTCACCCTCCTGAAAATCTGGGCGGTGAGGCCATCGTGACGCGGTTTCGCACCATCAGTCCCAATTATTTTCACACTCTGGGCATCGCACTCCTCAGTGGGCGTGAATTTCAGGAACACGACGCCGCGGATGCGGAACCAGTCGCAATTATCAGCCAGAGCTTGGCTCTTCAATACTGGCCAAAAGAAAATCCCCTCGGCAAACGCATCCTGCCAAACTTGCCGGGCGCGAAGTGGTGTACCGTCGTCGGAGTTGTCGCGGACGTTCGCCATTGGAGCACTGACATCCCGCTCGAGCCCACCGCCTACTACCCATACACGCAGGTGCCCGCTGGATTTATTACCCTGCTCGAAAGCAGCATGGCCATTGCCGTGCGGACCACTGTCCCGCCCACAAGCTTGACCAACTCGATCCGCGAGGCAGTCCGTTCGGTCAGTCCGGACGCACCAATTTTTGGTGTCCAGACGCTCGAGCAGTTGTTTGAAGACTCCGGATCGCTCCGGCGCTTCAATCTTTCGTTGCTGGGGATCTTTGCTGGATTGGCACTGGCGCTGGCTTCCATCGGTATCTACGGCGTTGTGGCCTACACCGTGTCGCAGCGCACCCGCGAAATTGGCATTCGCCTGGCCTATGGCGCGCAGCCTCGGGACGTATTGCGCATGATCCTTCTGCAAAGCAGCCGCCTGATTATTGTCGGCGTGATTGCCGGTATCATCGCCGCCACGGCCCTGGCCCGAATAATGGAGAGTTTGTTGGCAGGGGTGAACTCGCGGGATCCATTCACGTTCGCGGCGGTGGCGATGGTCGTGACGATCGCGGCTCTCGCGGCGTCCTACATTCCAGCGCGCCGCGCCATGAAGGTGGACCCAATCATTGCCCTGCGTTGCGAATGAAATCAAGATGATTTCATAGGAAGTGCCAGGAGATATTCATGACCACATTCTTGCATGACATTCGTTATTCGATTCGCATGCTCCTCAAGAATCCTAGCGTGACCTGCATCATGATCTTTTCCCTGGCCCTGGCCGTCGGCGCGAACACCGCCATTTTCAGCGTGGTTTACGGCGTCCTGCTCCGCCCGCTTCCGTACCCCAATCCGGATCAGATCGTGACCGTCAACGAAGTCAGCGCCAAGGGCTCGCACATGAATTTCGCTGAGCCTAATTTCCATGATGCCCGCTCGATGAACCACACTCTGCAAGGGATGGCGGAATATGAGGGTGGGGTGACATCCGTTTCCGGGACGGCCGAACCCACGCGTACTTTCGTTGCGCCGGTGTCCAAAGATTTTTTTACCGTGATGGGCGTGCACCCTTTCCTCGGCCGCGATTTTGCTGCGGGGGACCAAATCCTCGGAGCGCCTCCCGTCGCTTTGGTAAGCGAAAATTTCTGGAGACAAAATCTTGGATCCCCCACCGATCTCTCCCAATCCAAATTGAAGGTTGAAAAGCGTGTTTATAGCGTCGTGGGCGTGCTTCCGGCCGGGTTTCATTTCCCTGCAACCGCCGACATTTGGTTTCCCACTGAACTTGAAGAACCGGAACTAGGCCGAACGGCGCACAACTGGCGAGTGATTGCACGCTTGCGCGATGGCGTTTCGTTGGATCAAGCCCGCGGGGATTTGAGCTCGATTGGTAAAGGGCTCGGCGCCCAGTACGCCAGTGAGGGTCCTTATGTTTTGCATGACATTGCCATTACCCCGCTCCAGGAAACCATGACCACCAATGTCCGCCCCGCCTTGATCCTGCTTCTGGGAGCTGTTGGGTTTTTGCTCCTGGTGGCCTGCGCGAATGTTGCCAACCTTTTGGTTTCGCAAGCCTCTGCCCGCGACCGTGAGCTAGCCATCCGTTCGGCGCTGGGCGCCGCGCGGGGCAGGCTGGTGAGGCAATTCCTCACCGAGGCGCTGGTGCTCTCCATTGCCGGCGGGTTCTTTGGCGTCCTCGCAGCGGTGTGGGGAGTGGATGCATTGATCGCTATCGCGCCCAAGGATCTTCCCCGATTGGAATCAGTGACCATCAATTTGCCGGTGCTTTTCTTCGCGTTTGCAATTTGCGTAGCCGTGGCGGTTGGCCTGGGAGTATTTACCGCCATGCGCGCGACCTCCGGTGATCTTCGCGGCGCGCTGGTCGAGGGAGGCCGTGGCCAGGCCGGATCGCAGAGCAGCCACAGGCTTGGCCGTGCCATCGTCGCTGCACAAATTGCGATCACTCTGGCGCTTCTTGTGGGAGCAGGTTTACTCGGGCGCAGCCTCTTCCAGGTTCTTTCCGTGGATCCAGGGTTTCGCACCGAACACGTTCTGACCATGGGCCTGGATATGCCTTGGGGTGTGTCCTGGGATCAGGATCCTGCGGCGAAAGCAAGGCAGGCCGCACAATTCAACGAAATCTTTAACCGACTGCGCCAGGTCCCCGGCGTCGCGGAAGTGGGAGCGGCCACAGACGTACCTCTGGATGAGGGGCTCCCTGATGGATTGTTCGTAGAGGCCAGCCAAAACGATTTACCCAAGAAGATGGAGGATTTCGGCAAGCTTTGGAAGGATGCATCGCGCACCGGTGAAGCCGACTTCTGTGCGGCAACAAACGGCTATTTCCGCGCGCTCGGAATACGCCTGATTCGCGGGAGGGTGTTTGATGACCGCGATGGCTACAACGCGCCCCACGTGGCGGTGATCAGCGAGTCGCTCGCCCGCATCAAGTGGCCCAAGCAGGATCCCATCGGCCATACCATTGAATTCGGCAACATGGATGGCAACCTGCAATTGCTTACCATTGTCGGAATTGTCGGCGACATCCGCGAGTACGCATTGGAGACTCCCGCGCGTCCCACCGTCTACGTGAATTTACTCCAGCGGCCGCGAAGCTCGATCACGGTGGTCATGCGCGCGGATTCGGATCCTCAATCCGTGTTTTCCGCCGCCCGTGACATCGTGCGCAATATCGCTCCCGAGGTTCCTCCGAACTTCCGCACTTTTTCTCAGGTTTATTCCGCTTCGATCGGATCGCGCCGATTCAACATGATCTTGGTTGGCGCCTTTGCCGCTACCGCTCTGTTGTTGGCGATCGCCGGAATCTACGGCGTGATGTCTTACACCGTCATTCGGCGCACGCGCGAAATCGGCGTTCGTATGGCGCTGGGCGCCGCGCAGACTCATGTCCTGGGCATGATCCTTAAGCAGGGAATGCTCACGGCCATGATTGGGCTTGCCATCGGCGTTGCCGGATCTTTGGCGCTGACCCGCTTGATGCAATCGCTCTTGTTTGGCGTCACGGCAACCGACCCGATCACCTTTGGGGTGGTGGTCCTCTTGCTGACATTCGTTGCGTTGCTGGCGTCTTACTTACCAGCGCGGCGCGCGACTCAAGTGGACCCTGTTATCGCGCTGCGAAACGAGTGATCGTCCCATCGTTTAGTCTCGAGGGCGGTTCACCGCGCAGACCCAGTCAGTTCGCGAAAAGGAGATTGGAAAATGAAAATCACTAAATATTCCCCAAGTTTCATAAAAGGGACGCTGCTGGCGCTGGCCATGACCATGACCGTTGCGCTGGCAGCGAGCGTGACACGCGCCGCCGATGATAATTACGCCGAAGGATCGTTCGATCGCACCCTGAAAGTCTCGGGCGCCGTGGACCTGACCATTTCCACGGGCTCAGGTTCCATCAGCGTGCGCACGGGCGATGCCTCCAGCGTGCAAGTGAGTGCCAGGATTCGCGTGAACGAAGGCTGGCACATTTCCGACAGTGAAGCCAAGGACAAGGTAAGCAAACTGGAAGCCAACCCGCCCATCGAGCAGGAAGGCAACACCATTCGCATCGGCGAGATTCGCGACGAAGAGCTTCGCCGCAACGTTTCCATCAGCTACGAAGTGGTCACGCCCGCTGAATCTCGTCTTCATTCCACCACGGGCTCAGGCAGCCAAACGGTCGAGGGGGTTCGCGGCCCGGTGGAAGCTACCACGGGTTCCGGCTCTCTGCACATCACACACATCGGCGCCGAGTTGCGGGCCAGCACCGGTTCCGGGACCATCTCCCTGGATGACATAAAGGGCAGCGTCCGCGCGACCACCGGCAGCGGTGGAATTCGGGCCATGGGTATTGCCGGCGGACTCTCCGCCGTGACGGGCAGCGGCACCATTGAGCTCGAACAAACCGCAACTGGTGATGTGGACGTTCAAACTGGTTCAGGAGGCATCGAACTGCGCGGTGTCCACGGCAGAATCAGCGCGCGCGCCGGCAGCGGGCACATTTCCGCCGATGGCGTCCCCACCGGCGACTGGCGTCTTCACACTGGCTCAGGTGGAGTAACAATTCACTTGCCCGCCGACGCCGGATTTGAGTTGGAAGCCAACACCGGTTCCGGCACCATCAGCAGCACCCACGAGCTAACCATGAGCGGCGTCTTTGGAAACAGGCATGAGCTTCGCGGAAAGTCCCACGGTGGCGGCCCCCTGATTTCTGCAAGCACGTCTTCGGGAAGCATTCGCGTAGAATAGGAACGGGGCGGAGCCCGGCGGACCGCAGCACGGCTCGCCGGACCAACTCCTCCAGGAGGGCGATCCGAAGGACGCAATCTCGACGACCGAATGAAAAATCCCAATCCCGCACCCACGCGCGTGCTCGTTGCCGACGACCAGCCCGACGTGCGCGAGGCTCTGCGGCTGCTTCTCAAGAACGAAGGCTACGAAATACAGTCGGCCGCATCGCCAGCCGAAATCATTACTGCGCTGGAGGCGCGCGAATTTGACATTGTGTTGATGGACCTGAACTACGCGCGGGACACCACCTCCGGCGCGGAAGGTCTTGACTTGCTCATGCGCATCCAGGCCATGGATAGCGCGCTTCCCGTCATTGTGATGACCGCCTGGGGCAGCGTTCAGGTTGCCGTGGAAGCCATGCGGCGCGGCGCGCGCGATTTCATACAGAAGCCCTGGGAAAACGCGCGTCTGCTGGCCATTGTTCGCAACCAGGTTGAGTTGCGCCAATCCCTGCGCAGGCAGATCCGTCTCGAGGCGGAAAACCGCCTTCTCCGCGCGGACTCTCTTCCCACGCTCATTGCCGAAGCCGAAGCCATGCGTCCGGTGCTCGATCTGATCGCGCGTGTCGGGCCATCCGACGCAAACGTGCTCATAACCGGCGAACATGGCACGGGCAAGGAAGTCGTGGCCAAGGCTCTTTACGCGCTTTCGCCGCGCTCCTCCAAGCCGCTGGTCACCGTAAACGCCGGAGGGCTCTCCGAAGGGATTTTTGAAAGCGAACTTTTCGGCCATGTGAAGGGTGCGTTCACCGATGCAAAGATGGACCGCGTCGGACGTTTCGAGTTAGCCGAAGGCGGCACGCTTTTTCTCGACGAAATCGCCAACGTGCCCATGAACCTTCAGGCCAAACTCCTGCGCGTTTTGGAAACGGGTGAAATGGAACGCGTCGGCTCCTCCAAGACTCGCCGTGTGGATGTTCGGATACTCGCCGCCACCAACGCCGACGTGAACGCCGAAGTTTCCGCCGGGCGCTTTCGCCAGGATTTGCTTTTCCGCTTGAACACCATCGAAATTCAGATCCCGCCGTTGCGTGACCGCCGGGAGGATATTCCGCTGCTCGCGAATCATTTCCTCCGCACTTACGCCCAGCGCTATCGCAAGACGCTCACCGGCTTTGACGCCGCCGCCACGCAGGCGCTCCTTGAACATCCTTGGCCCGGAAATGTGCGCGAGTTGGATCACGCTGTCGAGCGCGCTGTTCTTTTGGCCCAGGGGAGTCAGGTCCGCGCCTCCGATCTCGGTCTGCGGGCGGCTTCGTCTGGGGGCGCCGCGCGCCTGGAGGAGATGAGCCTGGAAGATGTCGAGCGCTATCTCGTCCAGAGAACCCTCGCGCGTTTTGATGGCAACGTCAGCCAGGCGGCCATGGCGCTCGGCCTTAGCCGTAGCGGACTCTATCGGCGCATGCAAAAGTACGGTCTATGAAAGAGCTTTTCCATGAGCGCCGCATCTTTATTTTGGCGCTGGTGGCTGGCCTGCCCGGTTCTGTTGCCGCGCTGATACTTCTCTGGTATGGCCCCAATGGCCCGTTCAGCACCAGAGTCTGTGTCACACTCACCGTTTTAATTGTTGGCGTTTGGCTGGGATTCGCGGCCTCGGTCCGCCAAAAAGTCGCTTTCCCCTTGCAAACACTTTCCAATTTGCTTGCTGCCATGCGCGAAGGAGATTTCTCCATCCGCGGTCGCGGAGCAAATTCTCCAGATGCGCTGGGCGAAGTCATTCGTGAGGTGAACGCGCTCGGCCAAACGCTCCGCGAGCAGCGCCTGGGCGCCGTCGAAGCCACCACACTGTTGCGCAAGGTCGTTGAAGAAATTGACGTGGCCATGTTCACTTTTGACGGCACTCAACGCCTGCTGGTCGTGAATCGCGCCGGCGAACGCTTGCTCGGCCTTTCCGCGGATCGCATGTTGGGCCGCACCGCCGTCGAACTGGGTTTGGCGAAATGTCTCGAAGGCGAGCCCGCGCGCACCATGGAAGTCAGTTTCCCCGGCGGTACGGGACGCTGGGGCATGCGGCGAAGCACATTTCGCGAGGGGGGCTTGCAGCACAATCTGCTGGTGTTGGCTGATTTGAGCCGCGCCCTTCGTGAAGAAGAGCGCCAGGCCTGGCAGCGCCTGATCCGCGTGCTCGGACACGAACTCAACAATTCACTTGCGCCGATTCAAAGCGTCGCAGAAAGCATGGAGAGCCTGCTCCGCCGCCTGCCTCCGCCCGCCGAATGGCCGCCCGACGCCTCCGCCGATATGCAAAGCGGCTTCGGCGTGATTCGCGCACGTTCGGAAGCGCTCGGCCGTTTCATGGGAGCCTACGCCCGTCTGGCGCGGCTCCCTCAACCGCAGCACGGCCCGGTGGACGTGGCGCGCTGGATCGCTCGCACCGTCAGCCTTGAAAAACGGTTGAATGTTACCGTTGTGCCCGGCCCGCGAGAGATCATTTCCGCGGATGGCGATCAGCTCGATCAGCTCCTCATCAATCTTTTGCGCAACGCCACCGACGCCGCGCTCGAAACCCATGGTGGCGTCCGCGTTGGCTGGACGCGCGCCCTCGATACCATCGAAGTTTTTGTCGAGGATGATGGCCCCGGCCTCACCAACACCACCAACCTCTTCGTTCCTTTTTTCACCACCAAGCCCGGCGGCTCCGGCATTGGTCTGGTCCTCAGCAGGCAAATCGCCGAGGCCCATGGCGGCAGCCTCGCTCTCGAAAATCGTGGCGATTCTCACGGATGCCGCGCCCGTCTCCGAATCCCCATCGAAAAGCAGTAAGACTTCTACCGATGGAAATAAATCTAAAAACCCTGAACCAACAAATCATCCAGTGCCGCAAATGCCCGCGCCTGGTTCGCTATCGTGAGGATGTTGCCCGCGTAAAGCGTCGCGCCTTCCGCGGCGAATCTTATTGGGGCCGCCCAGTTCCCGGTTTCGGCGATCCGCATGCCGAATTAATGATTATTGGCCTGGCCCCCGGCGCCCACGGATCCAATCGCACGGGACGAATGTTCACCGGTGACCGCAGCGGCGACTTCCTCTACAAGCAACTCTATCGTGCCGGATTCGCCAACCAGCCCACGTCCATCTCCCGCGACGACGGTCTTACTCTCTCCAATGCCTACGTCGGCGCGGTCGCGCGTTGTGCCCCTCCGGCGAACAAACCTTCTCCCGCCGAAATCCGTAATTGTTCACCGTATCTCGAAGCCGAACTCGATTTGCTTCGCCCGCGCGCCATCCTCGCGTTGGGCTACATTGCCTGGACTCAATACCTTCGCCTGCTCGTCGCTCGCAAATTGATCGCACGCGCCAGTGCGTTTCCTTTCGCCCACGCCGCAAGTTTCGCGCTGCCTGGAAGACTTCCGCGCCTCTTCGGCTCCTATCATCCAAGCCAACAGAACACGCAGACGGGCCGTCTCACGCCCGCCATGTTCGCCAGAGTTTTAAGGGATATTCGCCGCTACCTGAAGTAACCGCAGGGGCGGGACTGCTTGCCCTGAAAGTCGAAGTGCGGCCCGCCGGATTTCATTCCGCCTCGTTACTCGTATCTCAGGGCCACGATCGGATCCACACGCGATGCCCGCCGTGCGGGCAAAAACCCCGCCAGCGCCGTTACCAATCCCAGAATTAAAATTGCCAGCACGAAGGACAGTGCATCCCATGGCCCCAATCCAAACAACTGGTTGGCAATCAATCGCGTGGCCCCCACCGCCGCCGGAATCCCGATGGCCAAACCGACGATCAGCAGCAACATTGTGTCGCGGAACACCATCCACAGGATTCTTCCGCGCTGCGCACCCAGCGCCATCCGGATTCCAATTTCATTCGTCCGCCGCGCCACTCCCTGCGCCACAACTCCATAAAGCCCCACGCAGGCCAGAAGCAACGCCAGACCGCCAAAGAAACTCACCAGCCGCGCCGCCAGGCGCTCTTGATTAAAATTTCCTGCAACCTGTTCGCGGAGCGACTGCACTCCAGAGATCGGTAGCTTGGAATCCTCCTGGGCGATTGCCGTTCTGACCACGCTCGCCATTCCGCCCGGATCGCGCGCTGTTCGTAGTTCCACTTCCGCCGACAATGCAAATTGCGATTGGTCCTGGAGCAGCGCCTGGAACACGGTCTCCTGGACTTTTTTCTGCACGTTCTCGAATTGCGCGTCCTTCAATACTCCCACAATTTCAATGTCGGCCTTGTCCTTGCCGCCCTCAAAACTGAACCGATGGCCGATCGGATTTTCCTTTGGAAAATAGCTGCGTACAAAAGCCTCATTTACCATGGCCACTTTGGGAGCGCCCGGCGTATCCTGCAATCCGATTTCCCGGCCAAGCAGCAGTGGCATACCCAGGGCCTTCGGATAATTCGGTCCCACGTAAATCCTTTGCGCGTCGGGACTTTCATGTGGTTTCTCCACGTAGCCTTGTATGTTCAGGCTGCTGGTGCTGTTGCTTCCGCTCAACGGGCTGTAGCTGGCAAGAGTTGCCGCCTCGACTCCAGGTAATGCGCTCAGCCGGTCGTAAAGTTTCCGATACAACGCGCCCACCTCTGCTGGCTTGTACCCCGCAATCCGCGGGTTCAGCCGCGCCAGCAAGACATTTTCTTGATTGAATCCCAGCGGCAGTTTTTCCATGTTCAACAAACTTCGCGCAAATAGACTTGCTCCCACCAGCAGCACCAGTGATATCGCGATCTGCCCCACCACCAGCGCCTGCGTGAGCCCAAATTTCTTCCGATTTCCCGCCACGCGTCCGCCACCCAATTTAAGCGCCGTAACCAGATCCGTTCTTCCTGCTTGCAGCGCCGGCGCCAACCCAAACAGAATCCCGGACGCCAACGTAATACCCAGAGTGAACCCCAGCACCAGTCCATTCAAATGCGGATGGATGGGTGCGTTGGGCGCCACGAGCGACACTAATGCGGTGATCGCCCAGACTGCCAGCAACATTCCTCCACCGGCGCCCAGTGCCGCGAGCAACACACTTTCTGTCAGCAGTTGGCGGATCAATCGCCCTCGGCTCGCTCCCATCGCCAGGCGTACGGTAATCTCCGTCCTCCGCGCTACCGCCCGTGACAACAGCAAATTCCCCACGTTCGCGCAGGCAATCAGCAGCACCATCACCACCACAACCAGCAGCACCCGCAGCGGCTGCGAATAATTCAACCGCAAACCGGAGATTCCCGCGCCGCCGTCGTAGAGACGAATGTAAGTCTTCGCAATGGTGGCCTTGTTTTCATCGGTGAGCTTTGATCCGGCATTGAATGTTAAAAACTGTTGCAGCGCGACCGTGCTGGCCGCCTGCGCTTGATCTCGCGTCGCGCCCGGACGCAGCCGTCCCATTAAGTACAGCCAGTACGTGTCTTTTCTCTCCAAATAAGATTCGCGCAATTCGATTTGCGGTTGAAACATCAGCGGGACCCAATAATCAGGAGGGCGCCGCACTCGCTCCCCAAAAAATTCCGGCGGCGTCACTCCGACTATGGTGAACGCCGTCCCGTTCAGGATTGCCACCTTGCCCACAGCGGCCGGATCGGAATTCAGCCGCTGTTGCCAATATCCATTGCTGAGCACCGCCACCGGCGGCGCATTCGGCTTGTCGTCATCCGTTGTCAGCGTGCGGCCTATCGCTGCGTCCACGCCCATCACGGTGAAATAATTTCCAGAGACCAAGTGGGCAACGGCGCGCGCCACCTGCCCATCCGCTCCGCTTCCTTCAAAACGCACGGAAACCGGACCTTCCCCGGCCCGGAACGCGCACAACGACTCAAATGGCAACGATTGTTTTCTCAGAAAATCGTAGGATTCGTAGGAGAAGTATTGCCATTGGCCGGTAGGCACACTTCCCGATGATGTGCCCTCGCCGGGGCTGTTCGTAAACAACGCCAACCGCCCCGGCTCCCTCACCGGCAATGATTCCAGCAGAACTGCATCAAACAGCGTGAAAATCGCGGTATTTGCGCCAATCCCGAGCGCCAGGGTGAGCACAGCGATGGCCGTGAATCCTGGCTTTTGTATCAGCATCCGAAGGCCAAATCGGATGTCTTTCCACAGTGATTCCATGCACGCCCCCGCTGCCGCTTATCAGGTTCTTGTAATCAGTTAGACGCCGGTCATCCGCAATTAGTTTGGGAATCGTCCGGATTTCCGTTTCCGCAGCTCTTACTCGCTGCGCAGCGCCATGATCGGATCCACCTTAGTCGCACGCCGCGCTGGAATGTAGCTCGCCGCCAGCGCAACAATCAGTAGCAGCAGCGACACACCCGCGTATGTCACTACATCCGTGGCCTTAACCGCGAACAACAGACTGGACATCAGCCGTGTGAGCAAAAGCGCCGCCACCACGCCCCCGGCAATTCCTATCAGCGTCAATACTAGCCCGGGGCGCAGCGCCAGAAGCACAATGTCTTCCCGTTGAGCACCTAACGCCACCCGGATCCCAATTTCGCGTGTCCGCTGGCTCGCTGCATACGACATCACTCCGTACGTGCCCAGCGCTGCCAGCAACAACGCCGCCGCCGCGAAGATTTCCATTAACTGGAGCACAAATCTTCGCCGGCCCTCCGATGCTCCCATCAGATCTTCCATCGTCCTCACACCAAAAATCAGAAGCGTGGGATCCACGGCATGAATCGCCCGAACCACGGATTCATTCAATCCTCTCGGCGCATCGGCCGTGCGGAAATAGACCGTCAACGCATTGCTGGGTCTCTGGAGGATCGACAGGTAAATCCGCGGGGCCACGGGCGCGTCCAGTCCGTCGTCATGAACGTCCCCCACGACTCCTACGATTCGGAATTGAGCCGATCCTCTTCCAATCAGGAGGATTCTTCCCAGCGGTTCTCGATTTTGGCTGTAGCGCCTGACGAACATCTCATTCACCAGCGCTACACCCTCCTTCTTGGCCGCATCTCCATCCTCCAGGAAACGGCCGCTGATCAATGGCGCCTTCAGCACCCGGAAATAGTTGGGACTGACCGAATTAAACTCCGCCTGCGGACGGCCACCGCCCGTAGTCACTTCATCCGAGAACACAAACGGAAATGCGCTGAGCGGCGCAAGGAACGGCAAACTGTTCCCGCTCTCCATCGCCGCCTGCTGTACTCCCGGCAGCGAGCCGATACGTCGCAGCGTCTCGGCGACAAGTGCTCCCAGTGTGCCGGGTTTCGCATACGGATTCAGCGCCGGATTATTCGGCACCGGGATCCATATCTGCGCAATCCCCACATTCTTCGGGTCAAGACCAGGATTCACCTGCAACATCCCCCAAAAACTCCGCACCAGCAATCCCGCTCCAATCAGCAACACCAGAGAAAGCGCGATCTCCGTGGACACTAGTGCGCTCCGAAACCGGTTCTGACCCCGGCTTGTACCTCCACTCCTGCTTCCTTCTTTCAAATCCCGGTTGGGATTTACCGCCGAAACCCGCAGTGCCGGGACCAATCCGAACACGATTCCGGTTGACAGCGAGAGTAGAAACGCGAATCCCGCCACTCGCCCATCGAAATGGATTTCATTCAATCGCGGCAAATCCGCGGGTACCATGGCCAACAGCCCTTTCTTCCCCCAACCCAGCGCCAGAACCGCTGCAACACCACCCGCTAGCGATAACAGCAGGCTTTCCGTCAGTAGTTGCCGCATCAGGCGTCCACGGGTGGCCCCTAGCGCGCCCCGTATCGCCATCTCGCGCACCCGACTGGCCGATCGCGCCAGCAACAGGCTGGCGACATTCACGCACGCAATCAGCAGCACAAATCCCACCGCCGCCAGCAACACACCGAGCGTTGGCCGCACATTGCCCGTCAGGTTTTCCTGCGCCGATTCCACGCTCAGCCCCCATCCCGCCTGCGCGGGATAATCCTTCGGGTACGTCGCCCGCAATCGGGACGCAAGCGAGTCCAGCCGCGATTGAGCCTGCTCCAGCGTGATCCCGGCCTTCAACCGTCCGAGTGTTCCCGGTATAAAATTTTGATTGCGCACCGGCGGGCTGGTAAAAGGGGCGCCGTTGAACTCAGTGGCCGCCCACATGTCCACGTCGCTTGAAACTGTCTGCCCGGGGTGGCGAAAATCCGGCGCCATCACTCCGACAATCGTGTAAGGGTCCGTATCCATCCGCACTTTTCGTCCCGGAACGTTTGGATCCGCCCCGAAATCTCTTCGCCACAAACTGTCGCTGATCACCACCGCATCCGAAAATCCAGGCACGCCATCGGCATGCCCGTACACGCGGCCAAGATTCGCTTGGGCCCCAAGCAACTCAAAATATTCCGGGCTTGTGGCCATTGCTTCAATTCTCTCCGGCTGGTCTCCCCCGGTGAGAGCCGCGCTGATCGGCCAGATCGCCGTGACCTGCTCAAACAGACCGGAGTTGTTGCGCAAGTCCTCCAGCTCCGGTTCGGACATCCCCACGTTTTTCACGTTGGATGCATTTAAATTCGCCATCACTCGGACCAGCCGGTCCGCGTGCGGGAATGGCAGAGGCCGCAGAATCACGGCATTCACCACCGTAAAAATGGCGATGTTCGCGCCGATTCCCAGCGCCAGCGTCAACACCGCCACCGCGGCGAATCCGGGCGTCTTCGCCAGCATCCGAATGCTGTACCGAATGTCCTGAATTAATGTTCCCATGGGATTCTCGTTCTCTGCGCCCCAGATTTATTCGTAGCGCAGTGCAATGATCGGATCCACTCGGGTCGCCCGCCGCGCCGGCAGATAACAGGCCAGCAGGGCCACGCCGCCCAGCAAAATTGTTACGCCCGCAAACGTCGCGCTATCCAGCGCGCTCAGCCCGTAGAGAAATTGAGCAAGCACTCGCGACGCAAACGCCGCAGCCGCCAGCCCCAGCACCGCGCCCACCACCACCAATCGCGCCGCCTGCCATAACAACATCCGCACCACGGCTGCCGGACTCGCGCCCAACGCCATGCGAATCCCAATTTCTCTGGTGCGTTGACTCACCGCGAATGCGGCCATGCTCGTGATCCCAATCGCTGCCAGCAGCATGGCCAAAAATCCGAATGTGGCTGAAATGGTCGCGCCAATCTGCGAGGGCCAAATCCAGAAGGAAAAATTGTCCGCCATGGAGCTTGAAGTAACTGCGATTCCCGGATCGATCTGCCGGGCAATCGCAGGCAGCGCCGCAATCACAGCTGCGGGATTTCCCGTTGTGCGCACCAGAACTTGCCCCGCCCTGCCCACATCTTCTCCGGAAGGCGGTATATAAATGTATGGCAGGTCATCCGACCACAAATAAACGCTTCGCGTGTCACCGGCCACTCCGATCACCGTTGTTGTATAGGGCCCTTCGGATCCGCCCCGAAATTTCTTTCCCACGGCGTCTTCGCCCGGCCAGTATTTTTTCGCCAGCGACTCGCTCACCACCGCAACCGGCGCGCCGGAAGCGACGTCCTGGCGCGAGAATGCCCGGCCCCGGACCATGCGAATTCCCAACGTGTCAAAAAACTCCGGCGAGACGACATCATAGCTAACGATTGCTTCCTGCTGCCCCGGCTGGGCTTGGCTTCCTTCGGCATCAAATCCTCTGGACATGAAATCTGTTCCCAACGGAATCGCGGCCGCAAGCGCCGCGCTTCGCACACCGGGTAAAGTCGATACGCGCTCAATGACTCGCCGGGTGAATTCTGCCGACTGCGCCGGGCTAAATCCGCGGCTGCGGGTGTTGACCGAGAGCACCGCCACATGATTGATATCGAATCCTGGATCCGTATTTCGCGCTTTCCCCAGCGCACGCACCAGCAGCCCGGCCCCCACCAGCAGGAAAAATGAAATTGCCACCTGGCTCACTATCAACATGCTTCGGAGCCTCGAACCGCTCTTATAGGTCGAAGCGCCTGCTTCCTCGCGGATGGCCCGCAGCGGGTCTTGCCTCGACACGCGCATGGCGGGAAGAAGCCCGGTAAGAATTCCCGTCAGAAGTGAAATGCAAATGAGATAAGTCGCCACCCGCCAGTCAGGCGAGACCTGCAGGACGATGGCCCTCGTGCCCGGCGGATGAAAAATTCCTAGGAGCAGCTCCGAAGCCCACCAGGAAAGAAGCAACCCCAGTGCTCCGGCTATCCCTGAAAGCAGAAAGCTTTCAATCATCAATTGCCGCACCAAACGCCATCGTGTCGCTCCCAGGGAAATCCGGACACCCAGCTCCTTCTGTCGGGTGACTCCGCGTGCCAGTTGAAGATTCGCAACATTCGCGCAGGCGATTAAAAGGACCAATCCCACCGCGGCCATCCCGAGTGTCGCAAATGGAAGAACATCCGATTTGTCGCTGGGCCGCAGAATACTCCCCGGCAACACGGTCACAGTCGCCCGCCGCCCAGTCCCGGCATCCTCAGAGTGATATTGGCTCGCGGCCACCGCCACTTCCGCTTGCGCTTCGGAAATCGAAACATTTTTCTTGAGCCTCGCTGCCATTTGCAGCCAGTTCGCACCTTTCTCTTCAATCATGCCTTTGTCGCCGTGAATGTTTGCGCTCATCATCAGCGGAACCCACACATCCGGGACGTCCGGAATGATCCCCGTGAAATCGCGCGCCGCAATTCCCACCACTTTGTAGGGGACTGAATTCAGTGTGATCGTCTTACCCACCAGGCTGGCATCGCCTCCAAACCGCCCCTGCCAGAAACCATAATTAAGAACCACCACGGGACGCGCGTTGGGAGTCTGGTCTTCCTCCGGAAGAAAAGTTCGGCCCAGCGCAAGGCTTGCTCCCATCACATCGAAAAAATTTCCCGACACAAGCTGCGCCGCGATGGTCTCGGACTGCGCAGTCTGTGACCCCGCGCCCTCCGATCCGCTTAGGAATGCTTTTCCTCCGGCAAAAGCCACCACGCCTGAGAAAACCGAATTGTGATCGCGGTAATAAACATATTCGGGATAGGAAACGACGCCTGCCCCGCGCTCACCGGGGACTTCTGCATAGAGATTCACAACACTTGAGGCGTCGCGTACCGGCAGCGGCCGCAACATGACCCCGTCAAAAACCGTGAAGATCGTGGCATTCAGGCCAATCCCCAATGCCAGCGCAAGAATCGCCAGCGCCGTCAGCCCCGGCTTTTTCTCCAGCATCCGAAACCCGTAGCGTAGGTCTTGCGCGATTGTTCCCATCATCCCTCCTGAAGTCGGTCCCCGCCAGCTGGATGCCTACGCGAATATCTTGAACAGTCTCTGCCTTTGTTCCGCCCACTCGTCGCTGCCGAATATGCGTGGCCCCACTTCAATCATTCGCGGCAGCAAATCGAATACGGCCACAGGGTTCCATTTGCCTCCGGATCGAGTCCGGTAGCCGCGGTCATTCAACTCGCTGGCGATTTTTGAGAAGGGTAGGTCCTGCACAATCAGCTCCAGCATCAGCACCAGCGCTTCTTTCTCGATGGGATTTTCTTCCAGGTGCTGGCAATCCGCGGCCACTTGCAGCCCGTACGGCAATTCAGTTTCCATCTCTCCGAACGGTTGCGGTTTGCCGATTGCCGCGCGTTCCCATTCCACGGCGACCATACGCCAGCCCTCTGCCGTTCTTTCATCCAGTTGTTCCGGTGTGATGGGCCCTTGCAGCACCTCGCGCTTTTTCTCCATCTTTGCCATCTCTCCTCCTAGTGATGATGGTTTGAAATGCGTTCACAAAATCTAATCTGGGCGCGGAGAACGCCGCTTCATTCGTATCGCAGCGCCACCAGTGGATCCACTTTTGTGGCCTTCAATGCGGGTATCCAGCACGCCAGAACCGCGATCCCCACAAGCACCGCGACCGCCATCGCAAAGGTCACCGGGTCGGTTGCGCCAACTCGATAGAGAAACGCCCCAAGCAATCGCGTCACCAACATGGATGCCGCAAGTCCAATCGCCAGTCCCAAACCCGCCAGCCGCAGTCCTCGCCCCAGCACATTTCTCAACACATTGCCCTGGCTCGCGCCCAGCGCCATACGTATCCCAAACTCGCGCGTCCGCTGCCCCACCAGATACGAGACCACTCCATAGATTCCAATCGCCGCCAGCAGCAGCGCCAATCCCGCGAATGTACCCAACAGAATCGCGTATAGTCGCGGGAAGGAAATCGCGTTGGTGAATTGCTGCTCCAGCGTCCGCTGGCTCACAGGTTGGTCTGGATCAATCGCCTTCACGGCGCTGCGAATCGGCCCCACCAGACTGGCTGTATCTCCTCGGCTTTTCACCACCACGTACATGAATGACACGCGGCTCTGTAGACAGGGAGTAAATATTTCAGGCGACGGGTCCTGCCCAACTCCAAACTGCTTGGAACTTCCCATCACGCCGACAATCTCGTACGGCTGCGTGCTGCTGCGGTCGTTCAGCAGGATTCTCTGCCCAATGGGTGGCACATCCGAAAACTGCGTCTTCGCAAGAACATCATTAATCACCGCCACGTGCGGGGCGCTTTCATTGTCCTTCACCGTCAAGTCGCGTCCTTGAATCAACGGTATACCCATGGTCTTGAAATAATCTTCCGTCACCACATTGCGCACCGCTCCACGCTCGCCTCCGGACGAGGTTACCGGCCTGCCCAGGATTTGATATCCGAGGAAGGAGCTATTCCCCGCAAGAGGCAGCGAGGTAATCCCTCCGGCGTATTCCACTCCCGGGATTCGCCGAACTCGCTCCAGCAGTTCCTTGAAAAACCGCTTGCACTGCTCGTTGGTCGAATATTTGTCCGTCGGAAGCACCAGCTGCGTGTTGATTAGGACGCCGTTCGCGGAAAACCCTGGATTGGTATTTTTCAGCGCCAGAAAACTGCGGATCATCAGCCCCGCCCCGCTCAGCAGCACCAGCGAAAGCGCAAACTGCATCACCACCAGCGCGCTCTGCAGGTGCAGCTTGGATCTTCCGGAGGTCGTCCCCGCGCTCACATCCTTCATCACCGAACTCACTTGCACCCGATTCATGTTCCACGCCGGAACCACGCCGAAGAACATTCCCGTCGCAAGACTTAGTCCCAGCGTGAAAAGAAGTACAGAAACTGAGATTTCCACGGGTGCGCCGCCGGTGAACCCTTGCGGCAGGATCAGGAGCAACAAACTCAGCGCTGGAGAAGAAAGCAGGATTCCTCCCAATCCTCCCAGCAAGCTCAGCAAAATTCCTTCTGTAAGAAATTGCCTCAGCAGTCTTGCGCGGGATGCCCCCAGCGCCAGTCTCAATCCCACCTCTTTCATCCTCACGGTCATTCGCGCGGTCAGCAAGCTTCCAATATTCAGGCAGGCAATCAACAACACAAACAAAACCGCCGCCAGCAAAACATAAAGGGGATTGTTAATTCCGCCCGTGAACAGCGTTTGCAAGTCCGTGATTCTGGTTGTCCAACCTGCGTTCGTTTCCGGATGTTGCTTTTCGATGTCGCTTCCGATCTTTTGCATTTCCGCGCCTGCTCGCGCCATGCTGACTCCACCCATCCGTCTGGCCACGACACTTGCCTGGCGGTCCGTCCAATCCAAGAGCGTGTCGTTCGTCAGCGGCAGCGGTTTCCACATCAGCGTCCCCGCTCCGGGGAAATTAAACGCCGCCCGCGTAACTCCCACCACCGTAAATGGTTTGCTGTCCACTCTGAGTGTCTTGCCGATAATTCCCGGATCACTGCCCAGCTGCGTTCGCCAGAACGATTCGTTCACAATCAGAAGATTGTCGGCGCCGGTCCGGTCATCCCCATCGATAAAAAAACGCCCCAACAGCGGAGTCTCGCCCAACACCGTGAAGAGATTTGGCGAAACCTCGAATCCATTCACTCGCTGCGCCCCGGTATCCTGCGTGTATGTGAACGCGAAGAATCTGTATGCAGCCATCCCTTCAAAGGATTTCGCCTGCTTCTTCCATTCCAGAAACTCCGGAACGGAAACGCCCCCGAAAGTGATTCCCCGCTGCCTGCTGTCTGTATTCAAATCCACAAGCTGAGCCGAATTCTTGTAGTCCAGAGGTTGCAGCACCACGGAGTTGATTACGCTGAATATGGCCGTGTTTGCGCCAATGCCCAACGCCAACGTCAACACCGCAACCAGCGTGAACGCCGGTTTCTTCAATAGCATTCGCGCGCCATACCGGATGTCTTGCCAGAGCGTATCCATGAACCCACCCCTCCCCGCGCGGGCACACAGCCCGTTTCTCACACCGACGCTTGGTCCCGCGTCGGTAACCCATTAATGGACACAATTTCACTCCCTTAACCGCAACTTACATTCCCTATGATGCTTTCGTAAGTGTATTTATTTCAGTGGGTTAGATGCCATTCCGCTTGATTGTCTGTGCTGTCTTGGCCGCTTGTGGGATTGCTCGTCGCGGAACCGGACAAACACCTGATATCAATGCTACCTGGTGAGATTCACTGTAACGCGTGCCGGCGCAGTTGCTGGTTTCCTCAGGCTCATCACAAACGCCACCAACCCGGGCAAATCCGGACTATCCGGCGGTATCACCGGCATCCCCCGGGCCCGCGCATCCGCGCTGGGGTTCTTCAACGTCTTCGCCACCTCTTCCGCTGTCAACTTTGACTCAATCAGGCTTGGCCCTTCCGACGACCCCTCTCCCTTGGCCCCGTGACAGTCGTAGCAGCCATACCCGTCGTAGCTCGCCTTCCCCTTCGCCACCAGGTCAGGGTCGCTTTGTGCACTCGTCGTCACTTGCGCGCGTCGCGATCCACTCGCGCTCGCCCACTGCGCCTGGGACCCAATCATCAGCGCAACAATCATCACCGTCACCGCAGCCACAATCCCGTTTCTCACAAATCTTTTCCTCGCGGCGCGCTCAATCCGGGTAATCCGCATATCAATCACGTTTGATTCAACCACGGCGCCGCCCTTGATTCAATACCGTCGGGTTAGAGGATCTCTATCGCGCGATGTTATTGCGATGGTTTTCACCTATAGCTCAGGGCGCAGCGGCTCGAATTTTGCGCCGATGGCCCTGCGGTCTCTCTCCGGCCAATCACAATCCATGCTGTAGTCAGTCCTGCTCTCTTTGGCTATAATCCCGCGCAAAGATTCGATCGGCATTGAGTCACGGAGGCCCACTATGCCAAAAACCGGCGCGGCAAAAACAAAATCACTCTACGGAGTTCACCCGGGCGTAGCCATGGTTCAGAAGTGGGTAGCGGAGTTGAAATCGAAGTCAGGTCGTTCGCTGGAAGAATGGCTTGCGTTGGTGGAAAAAGAAGGTCCCAAGGACGAAAAGTCACGCCGGGAATGGCTTAAAACAAAACACAAGTTGGGCACCAACAGCGCCTGGTGGATCGCCGAGCGAGCCGAGGGCAAAGGCACCGAAGATAGCGACCCCGAGGCATATCTACAAGCTGCCGTGCAATATGTGGAAGAGCAATACGCCGGCCCGAAAGAAAAGCTGCGCCCGATTTACGATGACCTGCTCGCGCTGGGCCTCTCGCAAGGCCCGGACGCCAAAGCCTGTCCCTGCAAAACCATGGTGCCGCTTTACCGCAATCACGTTTTCGCCCAGATCAGGCCCACAACCAATTCGCGGATTGATCTGGGTCTTTCCCTCACTCATTTCAAAGGAAAGTTGCCCAAGCGAATCATTGACACTGGCGGCGCCGCAAAGAAAGATCGCATCACTCACCGCATCGAATTGAAATCCTCATCCGAAATCGACGGCGAAGTAAAAAAATGGCTGAAGACCGCATACGACCTGGACGCATGACTCGCGCTTCCATTTCAATCCTGCTTTGCGTGCACGACTTTGTATTTCGCCAGGATGCAGCCGCCGCTAATTTCGCCGTACGAATATGCTAAGGTATTCTCTTCGATAGGTCACTGATCCAGGCGCCGCCGCGGGGCTCGCATGTCCAAACGAAATTCAAAATCTTCCCCACCCACATCGGCCGCACCGCCTGAACGTACGTACGTGCATGAACATTACGCTGACTCACACTCGATGACCACCGGCCACGATGGATTCGTCGGCGACGAACTGACCGACGAAGAATTTGCCGGGCAGCAAGACGCGCGCGCCGGGGCGAAATTGGACGGGGCCGCCGCTCCCGAAGACAATCGGCCCTCGATTTCCGACATTTTCGGTTCCGGAGGCATGCTTGAAAAATGCATGCCGCAGGGATACGAGCACCGCCGCTCTCAGCTCGAAATGGCGGGCATTCTCGAGCAGGCCTTTCAGAAGAAACGCCACGCTATTGTTGAGGCAGGCACGGGCACAGGCAAAACTCTGGCCTATCTGATCCCCGCGATTCGCAGCGGCAAGCGCGTCGTGATTTCCACCGCCACCAAGTCCTTGCAGGAACAGCTTTTTTCCAAAGACATTCCCTTTCTTCAAAAGCATTTTGCGCAAAAACTAAAAGTCGCGGTGATGAAGGGCCGCGGGAATTTTCTTTGCCGCCAAAAAGTGCATTGGATGGCGGACCAGCCCTCGCTCAAAGGGCTCGACGAAGTGGACTGGTTCACACAGATTTCTGACTGGGAAAAACTCACGGAAACCGGCGACCGCGCCGAGCTGAATTTCCTCCCCGACGACGCCGATCTTTGGCACCGTCTCGATGCGCGCCGCGAAGCTTGCACCGGACAGAAATGTCCCGAATTCAATCGCTGCTTCATCACCGCCATGCACCAGCGCGCCGCGGATGCGGACCTGGTCATCGTCAATCACCATTTGTTCTTTGCCGATCTCGCGCTCCGCCAGGATGATTTTGGCAGCATCCTTCCCGAATATGACTCCGTGATTTTTGACGAAGCCCATGAAATCGAGGACATCGCCGGAGACTATTTCGGCCGCCAGACTTCCAACTACCGTTTTGAGGAATTGGCGCGCGATGCCGAGCAGGCCTTGCGCATGACCAAAGTAGGCCAGGCCTCGTTGCTGCGCCGCGCGACTCGTATCCGCGAGCGGGCACGCACTTTCTTTGAAGCCTTCCCTCCGCGCGAGGGCCGCTTTTCCTTTGAGCGCGCCGAGCGCGAGCGTTTCCTGGAAAGGAATCGCGAAGCTTATGACGGCGTGCTGCAGGCGCTCAAGGGAATGGAAACGGAAATCGCCGCGCTCCCGTCCAAACCCGAAGAGCTTGTCAATATCGCGCGCCGCAGTTTTGAGCTGCGCGGCGAAACCGAATTCCTGATGGAATCGAGCGAACACAACTACGTTTATTGGATGGAACGGCGGAACAAAGGAGTGTTTCTTACCGCCACTCCGATCGATGTCAGCGCGATTCTGCGCCAGCAGCTCTTCGAGCGGTTTAACACCGTCGTACTCACCTCGGCGACGCTCGCCGTCGGCGGACGATTCGATTTTCTCAAACAACGCCTGGGAATTCCTGCCGCCCTCGAAAAAGTTCTGCCCACTGAATTTGATTATCGCAGCCAGGCGCTGCTTTACATTCCCGATCGCATGCCCGATGTGCGCGACAGCGCATTTTCAGAAAGAGCTGCGCAGGAAATCGCGCGCCTGCTGGAAATCACCGAGGGACGCGCCTTCTGTTTGTTCACCAGTTACAATCAGATGAACGAAGTCCATGGCCGGGTGAAGCAGGCCGTCGATTTTCCTCTACTGTTGCAGGGCACCGCGCCGCGGCCCGCTCTGCTTGAAAAATTCCGCAACACTCCCAACGCGGTTTTGTTCGCCACTTCCAGTTTCTGGCAAGGCGTTGACGTTCCCGGCGATCAGCTCTCCTGCGTGATCGTGGACCGGCTGCCCTTTGCTGTGCCCAGCGACCCCGTGGTTGCCGCGCGAGTGCGCTCGATGCAGGAAGAAGGCCGCAACGCCTTCGCCGAGTATCAAGTCCCGGAAGCTGTGCTCGCGCTCAAGCAGGGGTTTGGACGCCTCATCCGATCGCGCAGTGATCGCGGCGTGCTCGCCATTCTCGATAGCCGCATCGAGCGGATGCAATATGGTAAGATTTTTATCGCGTCGCTGCCGGAATATTCCACCACGCGCGACATCGCGGATGTTGAGCGATTTATGCGGAAGAAATCCCGGTAACACATTTTCGCGAAAGGCATTCCATGTTTGAAGTCAGTGTCGACGAAACATTTTCCGCGGGCCACGCGTTGCGCGGGTACAAAGGCAAATGCGAAAATCCGCACGGCCACAATTACAAAGTGCGCGTGATTTTGGAAGGAAAGCGCCTGGATAACATCGGACTGCTTTTTGATTTTGTGCACTTGAAACAGATTCTGCACAAAATCATTAACGAAGTGGATCACAAATTCCTGAATGATCAGGCGCCGTTTGATTCCATCAATCCGTCGGCGGAAAATATTGCCAAGTATTTGTACGACGAGACGGCGCGGGGAATGAAAAGCCTCCCCAATGGAGGGGAGACTCTTCCGAGGATAACGAGCGTCACTGTGTGGGAAACTGATTTAACATCAGCAACTTACAGGCCGTAGGCTTGTTGGGACGGACGTCCCACTCAATAAGCCAAAATCGGATTCTTACGAAAAACAGGGATTTTCGATGAACCGTGCGTTCTTGATTATTGCAATTCCGGCAGCGATTATCGTTACTGCGTATATATTACTAGCAATCTATGCCGGTGTCCAGCTGACTTATTTGCGGGCGGCGGGTGGACTCCTCGGATTCGGGCTGGCGATTTATCTGGTGAATACGTACTTGCGAAAGCACAAGACGGGCGCGCGGCCGCGCTAGCGACTTCGAGTTACCCTCATGCAGATCACGGAAATATTCCGATCCATTCAAGGTGAAGGCACGCGCGCCGGGTTGCCGTGCGTATTCGTGCGTCTTACCGGGTGCAATCTGCGGTGCACGTGGTGCGATTCTGCGTACGCGTTTTATGGCGGGACGAAAATGAGCGTGGAGGAAGTGTTGCAACGCGTGCGGGAGCTTTCGCGTCCGGGTCCCGTGGGCGGGGGTGATGTGACAGTGAATGGTCTCGTGCAGGATGAAGCGCCGGACAATTCGGCGCGGGGCGAAGCGATCACAAATAGGAATGAGATCCGGCTGATAGAGATAACTGGCGGGGAGCCGCTCCTGCAACCTGAAACGATTCCGCTGGCAGAGAAACTCCTGTCGGTGGGCTATACGGTAATGATCGAAACCAGCGGGGAAAGATTTATCGGCAAGCTCCCGCGGGAGGTCATCAAAATTGTGGATGTGAAGTGTCCTGACTCAGGCGCAGCAGAAACCTTTGATTTATCGAATCTGGGAGCGCTGGGGCCGGCAGATGAAATCAAGTTTGTGATTGCCAGCCGCCGCGACTATGAATTTGCACGGGAATTCACGTCGCGGCACAGCTTGGCGATCAAGGTCCATCAAGTGATTTTCTCTCCAGCGTTTCCCGATCCAGCGGGGACATGGCAAGGTCTGGAAGCATGCGAGCTGGCGGAGTGGATTCTGGCGGATGGAGCTCCCGTGCGGCTCGGCCTGCAGTTGCATAAGTTTATTTGGGACCCGGCAATGCACGGGGTTTGATCAAATGGATTCATCTCCGGAATTCAATGCTCGCGTTGTGCTGACATTTTCATCGAAATGACCTTAAACTCAGGGTCCAATTCCACTTTGTCAGGGGCCGAAGCAAGCTTAATGCTGATCGGCGTTTTCGGACCTACAGCCAGGATTGTGCCTCGCGCAACCTTATCCTTTCCAAAAGTAAAAACCAACGGCAAAGGCATGATCCATTTTTCGTTTTCAGGCAAATCCTCCTGATAGAGTGTGCCATTCAGTAAGACGCCTCCGCCCGCCTGATTCTCAATGTGATATTCCAGGCGATACGAGGGCAAGTAGGGTTCGTAAACCCACTGTTGGAAAAACCAATCCAAGTTCGCCAGATTATTCTTACGAGCGATCGGAGTGGCGGCGAATCGCTGTCCGGCGAAGGCCATGAAGTCTTCCGTGCTCACTGCTTTGCCCAAGTTTTGCTGGACAAACTCGCGCATCATGTCGAAAAACGGCTTGTCGTCCTGGGTAGCGGGGTCTGTAAAAAGAAAATGGAGCATTCGCAAAATCAATGCTCCCTTGTAATAAACCGATGATTGGTAGCTTCCGCCCTGGCGAAACCCCAAAATGATCGGCCCGAGTTGGGGCAGCGCATCACTTGGCAATCCATTCCTCAGGATGCCTAATGTGGCTACTCGGCGGACTGCATCACGTTCAAGGTCGATAATGTCCTGACGTGCCTTGGCATTGTATCGGTGGCCGGTATAGAGGATTGCGCAGTACTCCGCAAACCCTTCGCTGAGCCACTGATCCCGGTATGAGCGCCATGCCACCATGTTGCCCCACCACTGGTGTGCTACCTCATGCGCGATGAAGGCAAATGTAAACTTATTGGCTTGGTCCGCCGCTGGGAGCAGAAGCATGGTCGCCAGGCCTTGGGCATACTGCTGATAATGATAGACGGCGTGCAGATTGTCGTAAGCGAATGGGCTGAACAGGGCGCTATAATACCGCAGCGAGTTCCCCATTTCCGCGGCAACGAAATCCGATTTGACAGGTGCCAATCCCGCTATCAGCTCGTAAAACGAGATAGGAACTGTTCGATCGCTGATTTGAACGGATGTGTCGTATCGCTTGTATATTCCCACGGCAAATTGAACGAATGGCGTGGGCGCGTCCATCTTCCATTCCGTAACAACCCCCGACCCGTTGCTCTCGGGTTCCTCGCGAGCGACCACCCCCAGTGCCACGGGCGTATCTCTCTTCCGGTGGTGGAAGACCATTCGGAATGTCGATCGCTGAAGATATCCGTGATGCAGATACCAGGTACTTGTTAATGGGAAAAAGCATCCGAGGCTGGCGCCGGCCCCGATCATGTGTTCCCCTTCGAGGCGGACCTTAAAAACAAGTTTTTGGCCGCGCGAAACGGGCAAAGGAAAAAGCAAAGTCACGGTGCTATCGCGGTCTTCCTGAATGGCCTCTACCGGCTTTCCATCTTCCGATTGAAATGATTTTACTCGCAACGCGTCCTTCAACCAGTGTTCATCAACGGGACCGAGGTCTTCATTCAGGGAAAGTTGAATCGCGCGCAAGCCATCCTGGAGTACTTCCAACTCGATGCGATCATCGTACTTCAGCCAATTCGCAGGATCGTGCATATCGATATCCATATCATGGCGTCGAATTGTGATTTGATCGTTGAAATCTGAAAATTCCACCGTGCCCTTGGCGTAGTTTTCCTCGGAATAAAATGCCGTCCAGACTTGCGGGACCTCACCCCCAAAGACGAACCCATAAATTAGCCCCTTCTCGCCACCATTGATTCTAAAAACCTGCGACGGAATCCGCTCCTGCGGGTCCATGAGGAAGACGACTCGGCCCCTGTGTCCTTTATCGATTTCCGCCATGAAGAACCCCGGCTGCTCGTTGTTCAAAAGTGATACCGCGAGCCTCGCCGGGATGTTTGCTCCAGTTTCCTTCAAGACTCGAGATTCAAATTCACCAGCCAGTTTTTGTGCTGCTGGCAGGGGTGCGCCCGTCCTGCTTCCGGTTCCAAGGATGCTAAAAGTGTCATCCGAAAAGCGTAAGACCGCGGTCTTGAAATCTGTCTCGACATGGTCAGCGTGCAATAACTTCCAAATGCTTTCCTGTTCAAATTTCACCGGCGGGGCCGCGGCAGTGAACTTGCCCTCGCCGATAAAAACGGCTCCTTCAACCCGACCCGCGACCGGAAGTGCGAAATAGATCGTTCCACTTATAAAAGTGAATTCGGCGCGGTCACGCTTGAAGACAAGATTTTCGACAGTCCGCACTCCACCTCCGAGCTGAAAGGTCTTCAGGGAGTCGTAGACTTGCTTCGCGTCGTTTGGCGCCGCGGTTTGACCGCTGGCCTGCGCAGCAAGCAGCAAGAACAACAGGCCAACGAAACCACATTTAGGCGACCGTCGGTTTTTCATGTCCACTCCCTTCAACATTCATGTCTGCGAAAGCAGAGTAGCCATCCAGGTTTCTAGGTTTCCAACAATTAGGGAGAACGTGACGCGATGATACCACTGCGGTAGGTCACTTGGGAGTGATGAGATTGCCTACCAAGCGCGGGAAGATTCGTCTCGCCGACTTCGACGTGCTGATGGATTCTAAGTAGGGTGATAGTTGGTGAAGGCCCCACCCCTGTGAAGCGTGGCGGGATACAAGAGCACATCAAAAGCAGAAGTAAAAGACAAGGAAAAGCCTCAGGGTCCCCCCGACCCAATTCGTCGGGGGGACCCTGAGCTATAGCCAAGAGCCAAAGGTTCGGATTGGGTGAACCGGAGATACAGTGATAAAACTAACGCGGGTTATCTTTGGATTTGCCCGAAGACAGCGATGCCGTCTTGCGTGGCAATGAAAACTTTGCCATTGGCAATCGTGGGAGTGGCTGGTTTGCTCTGCGGGCCGAAACTATCCCTGCCGTTGACGGCTGCGCTGGAGTTGTAGAGTTCGTGCGCCAAATCTGTCGCGTCGTAGGCATGCAAGACAGCCGGATCACCGGCTTCCACGGCCCACAATATAGCGTTTGCGGAGTTGTCGGAGGAAATCACCGGAAAGGCGCCCTCCGCGCCGAATATCGTTGTTGTCTGACTGACGGGCGCGGTGGAGAGAAGAGCATTGGAAATTGAGAAGGCCTTGATGGAATCGCCCGAAGCACCGAAATAAACAGTTTTGTTGAAATAGGCTGGAAGGAATGCGAGACCAGCAGGCGACAAGGCGCCACTCAGTTCCTGAAAGACTACGCTGCGAGTGAATCCGCCTGCGAGAGAGTCACGATTCAGAACATAGATGTTGCCTTCAGACCCTGATGCCACCGCCAGGTGGATGGTATTGCCCGACGCCTCGGTTAGATCGGGAAGAACCAGAACTCCAGAAGTGGCGAAGCCGGCGGCCTGATCGGATGCTGTGACCGTCCCAACAAAGGCTGGTGAGCTCGGGCTCTGATTCCCGGTTGACGTGGAAAGCTTGAGGAAAGCGCCAAGTGGACTTCCCAAAGAAAGAGGCGCGCTTGCGCCAAGCGCTTTGCTCAGAAATCCCGCGGCGCTTTGAAGGAGGTAGATATTTCCGGAAGCGTCGGCGGAAAGCTGCAGACCCCCAACCGAAGCATCTGCCTGATTTCCTGCAGCGGGGAGAGATAAAGCACTGGTCAATGATTGCGTGGCGGCGTCGAAGGCCATGATCCAAGAACTATTGGACGCAGAATTACATGACGGCGCCCAGGCGGCGAAAATCCGCCCGCCTAGCAAGAGCAAAGCAGACCGCGCTTGCGATTGAGAAGGATCGAAGACCGTCATTGTGTTAACACCTGGAGACTTATCGATCACTGAAGTCACCTGAGTCGCCGCGGGCTGAATGGTTGTCGGGCCGCCCTGCAGTTCCACGCCTGTGGCAACGTCCAGCGCGTGAAGCCGCTGAAAATAATTTCCAACTGCGTCCATGGACGCGGTAACAACGTAAATCCCACCATTCGGGCCGCGCGTGCGGTCGATCACCGGCGTACCGCTGATTCCGATTTCCGCTGCGGCTTGATTGCATCCATGATTCAAGGCAGGCATTTCGCCCGAGGCAACTAAGGATTTCTGCCAGAGGATGGCTCCGGAATCCGCGTCGAAGGCATAAACGCTGCCATGCTCGGTGGCGACATACAGAACGTTATGAGCGCCACCGCCGGCGATGGAAACGTTGGAAAGGTAGAGCGGCTGAGCGTCCACTTGGCCATCCACCGGCAAAAATCCGATCTTGCCGAAGGTCGCGGCGTTCACGTTTGTGGGGGTGAGAATGGTTTCATTCGGATTCTGACCGGTGCGTGCAGCGTCGTTGTGGAACGTGGGCACATCCTCGGGCCGCACCAAGCCCTCGGAGGGGCTGGTGTGGGGATTAACCGTCAGCGTGAATTGCTGCAGCGCATTCGGAGCCGTGCCATTCTGCGCGGTTATTGTGAAGGGAAATGAGCCAGACGCAGTCGGCGTTCCGGCGAGGGTGGCAGTTCCGTCCTTGTTGTCCGTAAACGTGAGAGGCGAAGGGATTGCGCCTGACTCTGTAATACTTGGCACAGGAGCGCCAGTGGTACTCACCTTATAGGTCCCTTGTACTCCGACGGTGAAGATGGTGGTCGGAGCGCTTGTGATTACCGGGGACTGGGTGGTCACGGTGAGCACAAAATTCTGGGTTGCATTGGGGGTCAACCCATTCTGCGCGGTGATGGTAATGGGAAAGGAGCCTGTGGCTGTGGCGGTTCCGGCGAAGGTCGCGTTGTTGTTTTTATCGTCGGTGAAGGTGACGCCCGCCGGCAATGCGCCCGATTCCGAATAAGTTGCCGTGGGGACGGCCGATACGGACACGACAAAGGTACCCGACACCCCTTCCAAAAACGTTGCGGTCTTGGCGGTAGTGAAAGTCGGGGCGAAATTCACAGTCACGGTAACTGGGGTGCTTTCCGCGCTCCCATTTGAATTGGTAATAAAAACGAAATAGATATTCCCAGAATCCGAGGGAACCAAAGTTGGCGTCGTATAAGTTGCGGAAGTGGCACCCTTAATAGCGGCTTGATTGAGGAACCACTGGTAAGCCAGAGGGGACGCACCTGTTGCCGTCACGGAAAATGTCGCGGTTTGGCCAGCGTTTACGGTCTGCGCGGCGGGCTGAGTTGTAATTGTGGGCGGCTGAGGGCCCGATGGCTGGTTATTGCATCCGAACAAACTCAGCGCCAAAAGAGTGATTGACGCCCAACCAGCCAGAACCCGGAATCTCATCAAAACCACCTCTCCAAGAAGTTTTTAGGATTGCGGATTACGATGCCACGCTTCCAGCTTGGGTTGCAAGCCGCGCAGAGACGCGGACCGCCACTGAGGAAGCGCCATCAATACCGGATTGCACCTCTTGCCTAAGGCTCAGCATGTGGGCAGGCGGCAGCAAATCGCATCCCTTTTCATGGTGTATTTGCACAGCGGGAGTATAGCATCCAAAAAATAATCGCGGAGGAGAACGAGCGGACACGCCCCAGAGTGCGGCGGTGTGTTGCGGACCCACGGGGCAGCAGTTGAGGCCGGCACACCAATAGTTGGGAAGCTCCCGCCCGTTAGACATCCCTACGTAACACTTCTTCGTATCGAGCGTCTATATGGAGGTAGCCCCGAGACCAAGCCGGTTGACTGTGGCCGGCAAGCGGATGCCTGGCGACCAACAGGCGTGGTCAGGAATGGAGATGCTGCAAAGAATGCGGACCTTGGTCCGCAACTTATTTCGCCGCGATGGCGTGGAGCGGGAACTCGAGGCCGAAGTGCGAAGCTTCGCGGCCCTGCTGGAGGAGGAACAAATGTTCAATGGGATCAGCTCGAACGAAGCTCGCCGTTCCGCCCGAATGGGCATGGGCGGCCCAGAGCAACTAAAGGAAGAAATCCGCAGCGCCCGAAGGGGCGCGTGGATCGAAACGTTTTGGCAGGACTTGCGGTTTGGCGCACGCATGCTGCGGAAGAACCCTGGATTCACAGCGGTGGCGGTGCTGACTCTGGCGCTGGGAATCGGGGCCAATACCGCAATTTTCAGCGTGGTTCATGCGGTCCTGCTCAGTTCGCTGCCGTACCGCCAACCCGATCGCCTGGTGAACATTTGGGGACAGATGACCGGGGATGGAATTCCGAGGAATTCGTTTTCCGATCCGGAGTGGTTCGAGCTGGTGGACACAAACCGCGCCTTTGACCAGGTCGCTGCGTACTACGCAAATGCCGGCGCCAATGTAGGAAGCGACGAGACAGCACCACAGCGGATCACGCTGGCTTATTCCACAGCGAGCCTGTTCCCGCTGCTGGGCGTTGAGCCGATTTTGGGGCGAACCTATACAGCGGACGAAGATCAGCCGGGCCGCAACCAGGTCGCGGTCATAAGTTACGATCTGTGGCGATCCTTTTATTCCGGCGACGCAAATGTGGTGGGCAAAACGATTCGACTGAGCAATCGCCCCTACACGGTAATCGGCGTTTTGCCGGAGGGATTCAGGTTTGAAGGCAACAATCAAGTGTGGGTTCCCCTGGCGCTTGACAGGGGGAATCCCGCTAATCGCGGCAACCACAACTGGCGGGTGATCGGCCGGATGAAAGCCGGCATGACCCTGGCACAGGTGTCGACGGAGATGAACCTGTTCGCGCAGCAACTGGCCCGGGAGAACCCGAACTTCTACACCAAGGAGATGGGGTGGGGGATTTACGTGGTGCCGCTCCGTGAGGAGTTGGTGGGACAGATTCGTCCGGCACTCCTGATTCTGATGGCCGCAGTGGGAATTGTCCTGTTGATCGCCTGCGCGAACATCGCCAACCTTTTGCTGGCACGCAGCTCAGGGCGCGAGAAGGAGATGGCTATACGCGCATCGCTCGGAGCGGGGAGATGGAGGAGCATCCGGCAGCTGTTAACTGAAAGTCTGTTGCTTTCGCTGCTGGGTAGCGCGGCAGGTTTGGCTCTGGGCGCCTGGGGAATTCCAGCGATCCGCCGAATGCACGCGGATATTCTTCCACAAGTAGGAACGATTGGGCTGGAACCTTCGGTGCTGCTCTTCATGCTGGCCATTGCAGTGTTCACCGGTATTCTCTTCGGGCTGGCCCCCGCCATTCACGTTTCCCGTCCACACCTCCACGACTCATTGAAAGAGGGTGGTCGAGGGGGCGGAGGAGGGCGCGGAGGAAAAAGGCTGCGTGACACGCTGGTGATCATCGAGGTGGCCTTTTCCCTGATGCTGGTAACCGCCGCTGGATTGACGATCCGCAGTTTCTACCAACTCCTCCGCGTGGACCCTGGTTTCCGGACCGACCACGTTCTGACCATGCGCGTGACCCTTCCGGGAATCACCTATTCGGCCGCGCCCGCGGTAACGCAATTTTATCAGCGCGTGCTCGAGAAGGTCCGGGCGATACCCGGTGTTGAGAATGCCGGAGCGATCTCACAATTGCCGATGGGAGCATCGTACTCATCCGGGTCCGTGGCCGTGGAGAACTCCACTTCGCAAATGCTGCTGCACGTGCCCAATTTCGCTTACGGATATCTTGAGACGGACCAGCGGTTCATTACCCCCGGCTATTTTGAGGCCATGAAGACACCTCTGGTTTCCGGGCGGGTGTTTTCCGAAGCAGACACCGCGGCCTCCCCCGAAGTGGCTATTGTGGATTCAGAATTCGCCGCGGACATCTGGCCTGGTAGGAACCCGCTCGGGGAACGAATCTCGATCAATAACGTTCCCAATACCAATCCGCCGCAGCCGGTGTGGTGCAAAGTTGTCGGCGTCGCGGCGCACGTGCACAACTACAGCCTCGACGTGGGGGGCAGGGTGCAGGCATATTTTCCACAGACCCAGGATCCGTTTTTCAATACACGTGCAATGTATCTGGTCCTGCGCACCGCCCTTGATCCCGCGTCGGTCACAAGTTCGGCGCGCGAACAAGTGCTTGCCGTTGACCGGCGAGAGCCCGTGTATGACGTCCAGACGATGGAAGAAGTTGTTGCCTCGTCGGTGGAACAGCCGAAGCTGAGTCTTGATCTGCTGGGCCTTTTTGCTGCACTCGCTGCGGCGCTGGCGGCGATCGGCATCTACGGCGTGATGTCCTTTGCCGTGAGCCAGCGATACCACGAAATCGGAATCCGCATGGCGCTGGGCGCACACCCGCGGGATATTCTGCGGATGGTAATCGGCCAGGGTGCGCGGCTCGCGCTTGCGGGGGTTGCGCTGGGGCTTGCGGGAGCACTGTATCTTGCGCGATACATGGCTCCGCTTCTGTATGGCATCGGGACGCGTGACCCAATTACTTTTGCAATCGCGCCGCTGTTGCTGGTGTCCGTGGGCTTAGCCGCCAGCTGGATACCGGCGGTTCGCGCGACGCGGGTGGATCCTATCGTGACATTGCGACATGAGTGAAGCGCGAGTCCAGGGCCGAATCGCAGGCGAGAAGAATCGCAGGGAGAACTTTTCGGAATCCGGTGGCTCAAGTTGCCGTTCGCTGATGGTGTTGCGGGCCGGATTGCTTGCAATTGCCATTCAGGTTCTGGCTGGCTGCGCTCATCCTGCACCGATGCCTTCCGCCAAGGACGATGCCACCGAAGAGTCGGTGCGTTTTAGTAGTGGAGACGCAATTCTTGCGGGGACTCTGGTGCTTCCCGCGGGAACGCAGCGGCATACCGCGGTTGTGCTTTTTCATGGCTCGGGCCCTCAGAGCAGGGATCTTTTCACGGCTCGATGGTTTGCAGCCCACGGCATCGCGGCTTTGGCTTACGACAAGCGCGGTGTGGGCGAATCCAGCGGCGACTTTAAGAAAGTGCCGTTCATGGATCTTTGCGATGACGGGCTTGAGGGTGTTGCGTACCTGAAGTCTCGCAGGGAAATTGATTCGCAACACATCGGGGTGTGGGGACTCAGCCAGGGAGGGTGGCTTGGCCCGCTCGCGGCCTCGCGTTCTTCGAACATTTCCTTCGTGATTGCGGTATCCGGCCCGGGAGTTTCTCCGGGCCAGCAGATGCTTTTCTATTATGCAGAAGAGCTGCGGGCGCGTGGCGTGCCCGAGGGTGACGTTTTGGAAGCCACGGCATTGCGGCGCGAGGTCTGGGATTACATGAGCAGCGGCAAGGGATACGAGAAGGCCAAGGACGGGTTGGAAAATGCGCGCGGCAAGAGGTGGTACAACGATGTCAAAAAACAGCAGGACGGATTGTTCGATCCGCTGCCTGCGCCTTCCGAGCTAAGCAAACCAGTGGGTCGGAGCTTGCTCTGGTTTGGGCAGGAGATGAACTACGATCCAGTGCCTGCGCTGAAAGCGTTGCGAGTGCCGGCGTTATTCCTGTTTGGCGATCAGGATCGCCTGGTGCAAGTGAAAGAGAGCGTTGACATCATCCGTCAAACACTGACGCAGAGCGGCAACAAAGATTTCACGATTCAAGTGTTTCCGCAGGTGGACCATGGAATGCAATTGGTGTCCGGCGAAGGAGAAGGCAGCATCGCCCCGGAATATCTGGAGACGATGGCAAATTGGCTGGCCGCACACATTGGGGCATCGAACTGAATTATTATCAAGCGCAAGAACGTTTTGCGGAACCATAAATCCACGGTCACTAGTTTCAGTCACGCAACTCAATCCCACTCAATTTCGATTCCCTTGGCCGAAACGCGGACGTTGGGCGGCTTGTGCCTGGTGAGAATACGGATTGCGCTAAAGCCTCCGCCGATTGCAAGGACGGCCCCGCTGGCGATCAGCAGACCCAGCTTGCTGGTTGGTTCCGGATCCAAAATGGCAAGAACGATTACCACCGCGCCGTAAATGCCCATGCCTGCGGAGAGCAGAGCCGCGGTCCATTCGTTGCGCGCGAGTCCAGTCTTCAGCCCCATTTCCAGAAGGGACTGATTGCTAGGATCGATTCCGACGTGCGCGTCATCCACAATAACGATCTGATCGCGGTCGCGATAGGCCTTCACGAGTTGGGCCAGCCAGCCTTGGTCGGAAGTTCGGATTGTGAGGTCGTTCATGTACGTTCACCCAGAATATGCCGATGGAGGGCCCAAACCGATGTTACCACTGTAGCGAATTGCGATGGCGAAACTGGAGACGGAGAGAGCAACACGGCCGGGTCGGAGTGATCTGCCAACCACAGTCAGTAAGACACTATTGCTTGCTCTCGAGAGTGGCCCGGATTGTGGTCAGAGCATCCTGGAGAGAGGAAACAGAGCGGTCCACCGCGACTTTGCGGACGATAGTGCCTCTGATGCCCGTGAGGCCGGACTGCTCGGAGGCCAGGGCCATGATCAGATAAAAACCGGGCTGCGATGAATCGTTGCCGTCGCGGATGCAGAAGGAAAGATCCAGAGCCGTCTCAAAATAGTGGCTGGAGTACAGCTGCTTTTCGGCTACGACGCAGGCCGGCTCGCCGGCGGCCGACCCGCGCATGGTAATGGCGTGGACGACGCGCAAGGTCGGCTTCAATCCGAATTTCACTTTCGCCCAGTAGAAAGTGTCCTCGACATTTTGTGGCCTGCCGGCGGGATAAGAAAGAAGGTAGTTGTTGAAAGCGGGCAGGTACTCCGGCAAGGCCTTGTTATAGCTGAGCATGAATGCGAAATGATCGGCGACATCGGTCGGATCGCGCTTATCGTTATAGACGCCCAAAGCCCGATTGCCTTCACGCTGGTAAGCGAGCAGAAGCTCGAGCACGCCGCTCCGAGCGAGTTGGTTGACTTGATTGTCCACATCCGCGGCGGACCAATTAATGGATTGATGGATTGTTTCGATGGAACTGGTGGGGATTTGAATCAGGCAATCGCCGGGCCTGCAATTTTTCAGGGCCTTGATGTCGTCATCGTCCAACGAAAAGCCATCCAGATCGGAAAGCCTGGGGGGATTACTGAACACGCCGAGCGCCAGATAGTTGGGAAGCTTGCGAAGGCGATTGAGATCCCGGGCAAATTCCAGATAGTCCTCTGGAGTTGCGTGGATATAGATGGCGCCGAAGAGGAAGACCTCATCGGGGCTGCACGGGGGCATTGTTTTCGTGACCGGTTTTCCAGCGCCTATGGCGGAGATCTGACCCTGAGTCAGCCCGATGCTGTCCCGGAAAAAAGATTGCACGTCAGGGGCGGATGCTGAAGATGCACGAAGAAGAGCCGCGGCAATCAGCACCAGCGAAACTGCGATGGGAACAAGCTTTCGCGTCACCTGAAGTTCCTTGGCCGTCCGACGGGAGTCCATTTCGCCTGACATCTTCATACATAACATTATTATCTGAAATCGAGAACGACGGGCACGAGATTGTGCGCGATTCCACACTCCGTTCGCGCGGTCCGATTGGGGCTAAAAATCTTTTGTTGACGAGATGCCCCCAGGGGCGTATATGTCGGACTTCTAGGCATTAGAGATGGGAAGGGGATGATGGACAAAGACAAGAAAGAATTCCTGAAGGGAACGCTGGACATGCTGATCCTGAAGATTGTCGCGTTCGGGCCGATCCACGGGTACGCGATTTCGCAGAGGATGAAGGAAATTTCCAAGGATTTCTTTCAGGTGCACCAGGGCTCGCTCTATCCGGCGCTGCACCGGCTGGAAGACCGCGGATGGCTGGAGCCAGAGTGGAAGGAATCGGAGACGGGGCGCGAGGCGAAGTTTTACAAGCTGACACGGAAGGGCCGGAAGCAACTGGGGAATGAAATGGAGAGCTGGGCGCGGATGTCGGACGCGGTCAAAACGATCCTTGGAGCGGTGGAATAAGGGGAGGGCCGATGATGCGGCGACTGCGGCGATTGTTTCACAAGCAAACGGCGGAGAAGCAGCTCGATGCGGAGTTGCGATACCACGTCGAGGGGCAGACCGCGGACTACGTTGCGAGGGGAATGAGCGCAGAAGAAGCGCGGCGGCGCGCCCGGATGGAAATCGGAGAGATCGAGGACGTGAAACAAGAATGCAGAGAAGCGCGAAGCATGCACTTTCTCGAAGACCTGATGCAGGACGTGCGCTATGGCGCGCGAATGCTGCGCCGAAGTCCGGGCTTTTTGGCCGTGGCTGTCTTGACTCTGGCGGTTGGAATCGGCGCGAACACCGCCATCTTCAGCGTTGTGAACGCGGTGCTGCTGCGCCCTCTTCCTTATCCGGATGCGGATCGCCTGGCCATCGTTCTGGTGGGAGTGGGAAATGCAACGCGAGCGCCGGCATCTCAATTTCAACTTTTCCAGATCCGGCAGCGGACGAAGGAATTTGAGCAGGTTGGCGGGATATGGGTGACCAACGGGGTAATTCCCGGAGACGGAGAACCCGAGCAGGTAAAAGTCGGCTTCGTCACGACCAATTTTCTTCCGCTGCTTTGCGCGCGGCCGGAGCTGGGCCGCTTCTTCGGCGCGGAAGATGAAGCGCCCAACGCGCCCTGGGGCGTGGTGATTTCGCACGGAGTGTGGGCGCGCAGGTTCGGCTCCGACCCTTCTATCATCGGCAAGTCCATCCGAATCGGCGCGAATTCAGCAGTGATTTTGGGTGTGACGCCCAAGGATTTCAAATTTATTTTTCCCAGTGACGCCAGCGTACCGGCAAATGTGGACTTGTTCTATCCGGTGTCTGTTGACGGTTCAGATCCCAATGGCCCCGGGTATCTTCACCTGATTGGGCGGCTGCGGCCGGGAAGCAACACCGCTCGGGCGCAAGCGGAAGCCGATTCCATTTCCGAGCAAATACGATCTCTGCGCGGAAGTTCGGGCGCGTCCAACTTTCGCCTTTATATTTTTCCATTTCAGAATGACGTGGTGCGCGAGGTGCGCCGCACTTTGCTGCTTCTTTTCGGCGGCGTCGGCTTTGTGCTGTTGATTTCCTGCGCGAACGTCGCGAATCTACTTCTGGCCCGCGCGACCGGGCGCCTGCGCGAGACGACCGTTCGCACGGCGCTTGGAGCATCGCGCGGACGACTTGTGCGCCAACTCCTGACGGAGAACGCCTTGCTCGGATGCATCGGGGGCGTGGCTGCGCTGGGCATCGGGTGGGCCGCGCTACGCGCAATCCTTGCGGCTCGCCCGGCTTCGCTCGCAAATTTCAGCGGGGTCAATCTTGATTTTAAGGTGCTGGCGTTTACATTCGCGGTGGCAATTCTGACCAGCGCTTTGTTTGGGATCGCGCCCATCGTGGCGTCAAGCCGTCTGGATTTGACCCAAAGCCTCAAAGAAGCAGGGAGCACGGCGGGGAGAACGGGGCGCGCGTGGAATAAGTTGCTCGTTGCGGCGGAGGTAGCGTTGGGATTTGTACTCCTGGTGGGGACAGGTCTCCTGATGCGGACCTTCGTGAATGTGCTGCGCGTGGACCCGGGCTTTCGTGCGGAGAATGTCTTCAGCTTTCAAATTCCTTCGCCGAAATACGAGATGCTGCACCAGTTGCTGGAAAACCTGGCGGCCCTCCCGGGGGTTCGATCCGCCGCGGCAGTTTCCCATCTTCCGCTCGACAGCACCGCGAATTGGTACGACCACTATTGGAAGGAAGGCGCGAAGCCGGAGGAGCAGAACTCGGTGATGGCCGATCATCGCTCGATCCTGCCCGGATATTTCCGCACGATTGGGGCGACGCTGCTCGAGGGGCGAGACTTTACAGAGTCGGACGATGCCGCGCACCAGCACGTGATCATTATTGACGACGTGTTAGCACAGGAACTCTGGCCCGGTGAGGATTCGATCGGCAAGAAGCTCAATGTTTCGGATTCGCCGAGCGGACCTTATCAGTTTCAGCGCGATTGGGCGGTTGTGGTGGGGGTAGTGAAGCATATCCAATGCCACTCGCTCACGCTTATGGTGCGGCCGCAAATTTATGTGCCCTTCCAACTCGCGCCGCGGCCCATGTCGGTACTGATTCACACGACAGGAATCGTGCCGAACCTGGCCACGTCCGTGCGAGCGCAGGTCGTGCTCCTAGATAAGACGATCCCGGTGTCGAATGTTGGGCCGCTGTCGGACACGGTCGCGCGAGCGCGTTCGCAAAGCCGGTTTGCGTCGTTGCTCGCGGCATCGCTTACCGCAATCGCGCTGCTGCTCGCGTGCGTCGGAATCTACGGGGTGCTCTCCTATTCCGTGGCGCAGCGCACGGGCGAAATCGGCATTCGCATGGCGATTGGAGCGCGCGGGGCCGACATAATGAAAATGGTTTTTGGAAGCAGCTTCAGGCCCATCTTGCCGGGGCTGATCAGCGGCTTCCTACTGTCTGTGGCGCTGACTCCGCTGCTGTCGGACATGCTGTTCGGCATCAAGCCGAACGATTTCACGAATTACGCGGAAAATGTAGTGGCCATTTTGATCGTGAGCGCGATTGCATCGTATCTTCCCGCGCGAAGGGCGACGCGGGTGGACCCGCTGGTGGCGCTGCGACATTGGTGAATTCTTTGGGGAGTGAGGCGTGAAGTTACAACGACTGCAGCGATTGTTTCACAAACAAGTGGCGGAGAAACAGCTTGATGCGGAGCTGCGATACCACATCGGGCGGCAAGTTTCGGATTACCTATCGGCGGGAATGAGCGAGGAAGAAGCGGGGCGGCGCGCGCGGATGGATCTGGGCGAGATGGAACAATTGAAACAGGATTGCAGAGAGTCGCGGAGGATGCACTTTCTCGAAGACCTGATGCAGGATGGGCGCTATGGCGCGCGAATGCTGCGCAAGAATCCGGGATTCACTGCGGTTGCAATTCTCACGCTCGCGCTGGGGATTGGCGCGAACACTGCCATTTTCAGCGTGGTGGATGGAATTCTGTTGAGTCCGCTTCCCTACGAGCAGCCGCAGCAGCTGGCCGCCATGAATCACAACGATTCGCTCATGAACGTGATTGAATTCCAGCGGCAAAACCATTCGTTCTCGCGTGGTGGAGGCATCAATGTCACGCCGATGGATTACACCAGCGGAGCAGTACCTGAACAGGTGCGCGCGGGGTTTGTGGATGCCGGGTTCTTCCAGACACTGGGCATTTCGCCGATGCTCGGACGCATCATCACACCCGAAGAAGATGTGCCGGGCGGGCCGCGTGTCGCTGTGATCAGCAATCGGTTTTGGCAAGCAAGTCTCGGTTCCGACCCGAACATTCTTGGCAAGTCCATCCGGCTTGGCGGAAACTCCTACACAGTCATTGGAGTAATGTCGGCGAGCTTTTCTCCGCCGAGAGAACACGCGGACATTTTCCTTTCTCTTTGGGTAGCCGACCCGGGAGCAGCGGCTCAGCGCGGTGTGCATTTCTTGCACGTCTACTGGCGCCTAAAATCAGGCGTCACGCTGGCGGAGGCTCAGACGGATGCAATCCGAATCGATCGCCAGCTCGCGGAGCAATATCCCGATGACGAAAGGGACCGTCACACCGTACTCGTTCCTTTGCATGAATGGCTGACGGGCAACGTTCGCGCGGCGCTGCTTGTTTTGTTTGGCGCGGTGGGACTTGTGATGCTCATCGCTTGCGCGAATTTCGCGGGATTGTTAACGGCTCGCGCAGTCTCCCGGCAGCAGGAGATGGTGATCCGCGCAGCTCTCGGAGCGGGAAGAAACCGTTTGATCCGCCAGGCACTTACAGAGAATGTTTTTCTTGCGCTTCTGGGCGGCGGGGCGGGCCTGCTGCTTGCGAATTGGGGTACGAGCTTCTTGCTTTCGTTCAAACCAGCGGCGCTTGCCCGTTTCAGTGGGATTCAAATGAACGCGCGAGTGCTTCTCTTCGTTTTCGGTGTTTCACTGATGACCGGCGTCCTCTTTGGACTACTCCCTGCTTGGTCAGCGACGCGCGGCCACCTTGCGGAGACGATTAAGGAGGGCGGGCGAAGTATGACGGCCAGCTCGTCAGGGCATCACATTCGCAGGATCCTGGTTGCTGCCGAACTCGCGCTCGCAGTGGTGTTGCTGGTCGGAGCGGGATTGTTGCTCAAGGGATTCTCACGCCTGCGTTCGGTGAATCCCGGCTTCAACCCGTCAAACGTCCTTACGATGTATATTCAATTGCCCCCCACGCGCTACGCCTCGATCCCGGCACAAAACCAATTCCGGCGTGAGCTGCTTACCCGCTTGAATTCCCTGCCTGAAGTGCATGCGGCCATGATCACCGACATCCCGTTCGGCGGAAACTATGTAAACCCTAGAGTGGTCTTCGATGGCCGGCCTCCGGTGCCGTCCGGCAGCGAACCGGAAGTCCAAACCCTTTCAGTGATGGGCGACTACTTCCGCGTAATGCAGATCCCCATTCGAGCCGGACGCGATTTCACGCCGGCGGATCGCGAAGGGCAGCCGCTGGTGGCCATAGTGAATGAGGAACTGGTGAAGGAGTTATTTCCCCATGAGAATCCAATCGGCGCGCGATTTGACTGGGCCAGAACCACAGGGCCGCATCGGTGGATGACGATCGTTGGAGTCGTGGCTGACGTGAAATATTTCGGATTGAACCAGCCGGCGGATCCTGCCGTGTACACCCCCTACGTGCAGTCAGATGAACCATGGAGGCGTTTTATGACCCTCGCCCTCCGAACCCCCGGCCCGTACAGCGGACTGGCTGAGCTGGTGAAGAAGCAAGTCTGGAGCCTGGACAGAAACCTCCCGGTCAGTAATGTCCGGACTATGGAGGATTTGACGGAAGAATCGCTCGTAGCGGACAAATTCAACCTATTTCTGCTGGGACTCTTCGCCGCGGTCGCGTTGATCCTCGCTGCGGTGGGAATTTATGGGTTGATGGCCTACTCCGTCAGCCAGCGTACTCATGAGATCGGACTTCGAATCGCTCTGGGTGCGCAGAGAGGCGCCGTGCTTCGGATGGTGATGCGCGAAGGAGCAATGACCGTATTCTTAGGAATCGCCATCGGCATTTCCGGTGCGCTCGCACTGACTCGCGTGATGAGCAGCCTTCTCTTTGAAATAAAGCCGACTGATCCGCCCACATTCGCCGACGCCGCAATTCTGCTCGCAATCGTCGCCCTGGCGGCGTGTTACCTCCCGGCGCGCCGCGCGATGAAAGTGGATCCGTTGATCGCGTTGCGGTACGAGTAAAGGAGCGGACCTAGTCGGGAACTCGGGAAACATCGGGTGGAGGGTATGGGAGCGAGATTATCTCTGCCTGTCGAAACCATCCACTCAAGCAACGATGCGCTCGCATCTGAAACGCCTAGCCGCGGCTTTTGATAAGAAAGATATTCGACAAATTGACGCGGGGATTTGCAGTGCCTCATTGCCGCGATCGAAGCGAAAGGGTTGGAAGCAAAAACAATCCGTAATCTTTGGGCGACGGTTCGTCTGATTTGGGACGCGGCACTCGCTCAAAAATACGTTAACAGCCTGCTACCGAAACCAAAGCTCGCACGCCTTTCCAAGCGAAAGCCTCGGGACTTTCTTCTTGAGGATGTTGCGCAGATCATTGCGCATTCGCAAGGTGAACGGCGGGCGTTCTACTGGTTGGCCGGCGAATCTGGACTCCGGACCGGGGAACTGCGCGCACTTCGATTGTCTGACGTGGACACGGACAGGCTCACAGTAAATCAAGCCGCGTGGCATGGGCCAATCGAGGATAGTCCCAAAACGGATAACGGAATCAGGACTATTGCTCTTTCGCCAGAGCTTGGAGCGTTTCTCTGGGAACAGATCAGACGGCAGCGAGCCAAAGCACATGGCCAGTTATTTTCAACTTCGAGCGGCAGGCCGTGGGATGCGGGATTGTTGGTCGAGCGAAAGCTACAGCCTTTGCTTCTTACGTTAGGGATTCCCTACCAATAGAGCAATGGGAATCGCTCTTTAATGATCTAAGAGAGGAGCATTTGCCCGGCTTAATGCAGAATGGAAAGCGAATCATTATTGCCGTGGACAGTGATGGTCACATGATTACTTCCGTCCAGCGAACGTCTAATTGACAAACGGCAAGCCTTGCTTTCGCCTTTGCACCCGAAGCGAGTCCGCGCTTATTCATTGTCTGAATAGGCCGGGCGAGAGAAGCTATTAACCGTCCCGACCTTCCCGCAATTGCCTTACTTCGCTTGAACGATGCACTCCAGGCTGCGGGAATGAACGAAGTCACAGTCCCTGTCGATGGGCTCGTCGATGACAGGATACACAAAGGGTGACGAGATTCTCCTCAACGTCAGCTCCCAAGTGGCTTCGAAATTGAAGGTGATGAACTTGCAGTGCCTCCCTTGCTCCACAGATCTGACACCGCCAGCCGTCTCGCTCCAGGATTTCGCGGCACAATCGCCGGTATTCTTCCGATCGAAGCTTTAGTCTCGGCCGCTTGGTTCTGTTGTCGATCAAGATTTAAGTCCCAGGTGTTCGATCAGTTGATTGCGACGAGTCTGTGATAGCAGGTTGATCAGCCGATTGAGGGAGATCACCAGGGCCTTCTCGTCCCCGTTTTCCAAGCTCACCCCAGCTATAAAATCAGCGCAGATCATTTCCAGGCAATAGCTTCTGGACCGATCACTCCCCAGCATCAAGGCCGCCTTCTCGAGCGCCTCCTCAATCACCGGCAACTGACTTTTGTAAGCTTTGAAGTACAGGATTTCCCAGGGCTCGGATTCTTTTCCGGTCAGGTGCCTGTCGACCTCCCGCTTGAAATCATCCTTGGACATCTGGGTGGCTTTGTGCAACCAGGTTGCACTGTCGAATTCCTCTCCGTCCCTCCGGGCCACCTTGGTCAATTCCGTGGCTTTGGTCCACCCCACTTCCCGAAGATCGGACTTGTGGATTCGAGGCAGACGTTCATGGATGGCCATGAGATAGTAGGCTTTCCGTCTCGACTCCGGGAACTTCCGCTCCAGAAACTCATCGAAGGAAC
>Ga0209415_10000123_pt1 | contig 118879 bp, 107 predicted proteins | sample PeaSoiSIISIP2007_FD_187696 | JGI IMG/M metagenome (GOLD analysis project Ga0209415, IMG submission 187696) | Peat soil microbial communities from Weissenstadt, Germany - SII-SIP-2007 (SPAdes) (version 2) | ecosystem: Environmental > Terrestrial > Soil > Wetlands > Peat | place: Germany...
TTTCTGAGTCCTCCGTTGGGTGTTTTACCACTTCGGACTCAACTTTCAACTGGCCCACTTCTCGGGGGAAAGGTCGGGTAGAAAAAATAAAAATAATGGAGAAGAGAAATCGAGAGAAGGAGAGAGAAAAATTGAAGAGAACTGGATAGAGGTGGAGGGGGAAAGGTGGGTAGAAAAAAAGAGAAATAGATGCAGGGAATGAAAATAACTCAATAGAAAAAACAGAGGAAAGTAGGGTCAGGAAGAGAAAAAGTATGGAGCAAAATCGGGATAAGTGGGATGGGGAAGGCGGATAATGAGTGCGGCGGGACCGGGGAAACTCAACGGCGTGGAAGGGAAAACTGGCGGTCAGGAACGGGAAAATTGTGGAGCGAAGTCGGGATAACTGGCTTGGAAAAGACGGGAAATTCGGACGGCGGGCAGGGGGAGCTCGGCGCCGCGGATGAGAAAAATAGAGCAAGGCGGCGGCAGAAAAGTAGAATACACGGACATGAAAATATCAGACGAACTCGAAAAACTCCCGGTGATGACGGTCGCGGCGGCCATAGACTTGTTCGCCAAGCGCAAGGAACAGGGCCATGCTCGGGGCAGCGTGCTGATCGAGGCGGCCGAGTTCATCGACCTGTTAGAGGCTCTCTTCGACTTCAAAGTCACGGCCAAGACCCTGAAGACGTACGCCTCGCCGCGGGTCAAGCTGCTCCCGGCCGCGGTCAAAAAGGACGGCAAGTCATGCTACGTCTACCCCGATCAGCTCGACCGGATCGGGTTCATACTGGCTTTGCGCCAGACCTATCATCTCCCGTTGAACACCATCCGGGATCTCGACAAGCACTTCCCGGCCGACGCCCGGCACTTGGTCCTGGAGCGTAAGATGACCATCGAGGAACTGCTCGACCTTGCCAAGATGATGCCCCGAGGCTTCGCGGTCAAGGACCTCGTCATGGCCAAGACCTGCGACCTCATGGTCCAGGATACCCTGTCTCCCAGCCGGGCCCTGTTCGCCGCCGTGGAGCCTGGTGAGGCCCTACGGAAGGCCGAAGAGGGCGCCATCCTGAGCCGCCTGGACGAATTGAAGCAGTGGGTCATGTCCGGCCGCCGGCAGGAGTTCGTGCGCCGGGAGTCGGACGAGGACTTCAAGAATCTCGCCCTCAACCGGCTCCTGGCCGGGAAGATCGCGAAGAAGATCACCGCCAAGCGCGCGCGGCACCGATAGGCCCCCGGCGATCGCGATGGACCGGCTTCTGACGATAGACGATCTGGCGGAGTGGCTTCAGGTGAAGCCCCGGACGATCTATCAATGGGTCCATGAGGGCTATATCCCGGTCATCAAGCTCGGCGCCCTGGTCCGCTTCGACCGCGCCAGCATCATCGAGTGGGTGAAGAAGCGGGAAGCCCCGGGAAGAGCCAAGCAGCGTGTGGAACTGGACGTCCGCTGACCGACTCAGCCGAAAAAACAGTGGTGCTCGTCGGCTTCGACAAGCTCTAGGAACGCCTTGAGCGATCGCGCCGCGGGCGGCTCATACGGATGCCACTTGAGATTTCCCCGCATCCAGTAGACCTTCCAAACGCCGCTGGATCGAACGAAGGTCGCTTTCGCGAAGGAATGCTGCGTCTTTCCCGGCTTGCCGCCCATCCGCGGGCGGATCTCCAGGAGTTCCACGCTCTGCTTGTGGAAATGGAAGCCGTAATCCAGCTTGGCCCTTATCGCTCCTTGCGGCCGGCGCTTTTCGAGGAAAGCCCGCACAATTTTTGAAACCGCGGCGCGGTCGAGCGTGGTCATTGCAGGGCCTTCTGAGCCAGGCGGTGCAGGTCCGGATCGGCAAGCGCAAGCAGCTTCTTCTTTACGACGCGGGAGAAATACTCGCGCTCGGTCTTGGTCAGGGGTTCCCCGCGGAGCTTCTTCTCTAGGAGGTCGCGCTGCTTCGGCGCGAAGAAGAGAGAAAGGTTGAACTCGCGGCGGAAATCCTCGCGTAGCTTTGCCTTGCTCTCGGCCGAGTCCGATTCGTTTGCCCGCACGAAATAATCGAGGAATGTTCTCCGGACCCGTTTGGGGTCGAGTGCCTTTTTTCCCAACGACAGCGGCTGGCCGTTCTCCATGCTGTTGCGCAGTTCCTGCAGGAACTGCGGGTTTTGATTGAGGGGGTTGGAAGCATTGAGCTCTCCGAAACCAAAGACCCTGAATAGGTGGAAAGAGAGAGCCGTCAGCCTACGGAAACGCTCTCGCGCGGAATCGTCCGGCAAAAGGTTTTCGGCCGCTTGCAGGTCCACCGCGTTCCGGTGTTTCTGCAGGGCGTTCGCCATGACGACGGGGAAGCCTTCGAGCACGCGGACATCGTCGCTTTGGGATAGCGCGCTCAGCAACTCGTTGGGGTCCACCATTTCGTCGGGCTGAAGAAGCGAATACCCGTATTGGGACATCGCGGACAAGAGATGGCCGGCGTCTCCGTGCAGCATGATCTTCTCCTATTTCCTCTCTTCCAATTCGGCCAGAAGCCGATCGAGATTCTTCATCATCTCTTCTGGGCGCATGTCGTATTGCGCCGTCTCTTTGTAGCGGTCCTTCAATCCCGCCAAGTCGAAATCCTTCCCGCGCCCATTAATGAGCCTCAGACAGTCATCGACGTCCACGTCCGTGCCTCGGAACATCTTCGAGATGATCAGATCGTGATCGTTGAGCGCGCCCACCAGGAGCTTCTTGAAGGTCCTGATCGGTATGTATCTTCCCTCGTCCAAAGGCGAATCAAGAAGCTCCGTCTTGAAAACGATCTTGCCGGGAAAGAGATCGAAAACGAATCCGCCGTCCCGCGCCCAGCCGCTTCCCGTGACCTGACGATAGTTCAGCTTCTGAATCGTGCTCAGCACCGCCTTGTACTCGTCTTCGTCCGGCACGAGGAAGTCCACGTCTTTGGTTGACTCCTTCAAATCCTGGAGAGTGAGCGCCGTTCCTCCGCAGGCCACGAGCCGGACCTTGCCCGGAAGAAACGGCTCCCAGCCTTCGAGGATGTCCCAAAGCCCCTGTTTCGTCAGTCTGTATTTATCCATGCAATTTATTGTATGTCCTGATACAATTCTATGCACTAGTATAGCCCAAAACGAAGAACTGTCAAGGGTCGGCTGGTGTGCGTCAGAAAGACAAGCGAAGCATGGCGGCCTTGAGGTAGTCGGGCGCCAGGTGGGCGTAGATCTCCGTGGTCTTGATGCTGGAGTGGCCGAGAAGTTTCTGGACCGTGTAGAGGTCGGCGCCGCTCATCACCAAATGGCTGGCGAAGGTGTGGCGCAGCGTGTGGATCGAGGCCCCCTTGATGCCGCGGCGGCGGACCAGCTTGAGGAAGTCGTGGGAGAGGACATCCGGATCGAGGGGCATGCCTTGCCGATTCACGAAGACGAACGAGCCTTCTCCCCGCGGATGGTTCTGCAGGACTTCCATGAGCCTGGGCGTCATTGGGATATGGCGCGTCTCGTAGTCCTTGGGCTGCCAGTCGCCCTTGGCTTGGACGGACAGAATCTTGTTCTTGAAGTCGATGTCGGCCCAAGTCAGATGAATCAGCTCGCCGCGGCGGAGTCCCGTCAGCAGGAAGGTCTCGATGGCGGGCTTCATATGCCCGTCGGCCGCGTGGAGCAGAGTCCGCGCCTCATCCTTGCTCAGGTAGCGGATCTGCCGTCGCGACTCCCGGAACTTCTTGACCGTCTTTGCCGGATTGTCGGAGAGAGCGCCCCAGGCCACGGCTTTGTTGAACATGGCCTTGATGGTGTTTAGTTCCCGGTTGAGCGTGGCCGGCTTGGCGCCGTTCTCGCGGCGATGGGCCTTGTAGGCCTCAAGCTTGGTCGCGGTCACGCCGCTGAGCTTGTCGGACTCGATGAAGCCCGAGAAATGCTTAAGGGTCAGGACGTCGCGTTCGTAGGACTTCTTGGCCTTGTTCGCTTCGGCGTAGCGCAGGTACTCCTCGATGAAGGCCGGGAGCGCGCGATCCTTGATTGCGAAGCCCGCCTCTTTGCGTTCGAGCTTGACCTCGATGTCGGCCAGGGCGAGTTCGGCGATGCGCTTGGATTTGCCGATCCGCTTGCGTACGCGGCGGCCTTCCACCTGGTAGTCCAGATACCAGCGGGCGCCCTTTTTGCCGACGATCTGATAGATGCGGGCCATTATCTCTCGCCGATGCTCTCGGCAGGGCTAGTATGGCACGAATTTGGCATAAATGCCAGGGGGCCAAAAAGAAACGGAGACCGCGCCGAACCGTCTTCGGCACGATCTCCGTCGAGGATTCCTTCTTTCCCGGGACTAAAGCTGGCGGGGCCAACGGGATTCGAACCCGTGATCTCCGCCTTGACAGGGCGGCGTGTTAGGCCAGCTACACCATGACCCCAGCGAACGAAAGTATATCACATCCGTCCGTCCCCTCCAAACGCGCCCGCCGCGCGTCGAACTGATACACTTTTCGGCGGGCCGTTAGCTCAGCGGTAGAGCGTCCGCCTTACACGCGGCAGGTCGGGGGTTCGAATCCCTCACGGCCCAGATTTTTTAATTCATTGTCGCTCAAGCTCTCGAAATGAACCATCGCCGCGCGCGGACGTAATAAGCGGACATGAAACTGCGAATCGCTATCCTTCTGTCCATCCTCGCCGTCGGCGCCGCGCGGCCGAGGACCGCCGTCGCGGGTCCGGCCGAGGCGCACGAACACGAGCGCCGCGTGCGCGAAAAGAAGCGCAAGGAGAAGGAGCTGAAGGAGCGCCGGCGCCGCGAGGAGCTCAAGAAGCGCGCGGAGCAGAAGCGCCGCGAGGAAGAAAAGCGCCGGCACGCGGGGATCAAGCCGCCCGCGCCGCAGCGGCCCACGACGGCGCCGCCGAGGCCGGGAGTCCCGTCGCGGCCCTTTGTGCCGCCGCCGGCGCAGGCCGCGGCGAAGCCGGCGCCGCCCGCCGCGAGGCCGTTCGCTTCCGCGCCGCTGCCGAAGCCGAGCCCGGTCGCGAGCGCGGAGACGCCGGCGGGGCCGGCGCAGCTGCCGGCGGCTCCGAAGACCTTCCAGAACGGGACCGCGATCACCGCGACGGCGTCCGTTCAGCCGCCGGCCGCGCACGCGGCCTTCGTCGCGAGCCCCGCCGCCGCCGGCATCGTCAATTATCAGACGTCCGAGAACGCGCCGAACACCTACTACTGGCACAACGACGGCGGGACCAACTACGTCCACTACTACGGCGGCGGCTATCACTGGTACGGCTTCTACGTCGGCTCGAGCTACTACTGGTCGCGCCACTACTACAACCGCTGGTGGTGGTACGATCCGAGCTATCAGCGCTGGGTCTACTTCCACGGCGGCTATTGGTGGTGGCAGGACCCGGCGGGCGTTCCCTACGTCTACGTGAACGGCGCCTACACGCCCTACTCCGCGGCGGCCGCGGCTTACGCCGCGCCGGTCTCGACGGCGGCCGTCGCCGCGCCGCTGCCCGGCGCCGCTCTGGCCGCGAGCACGGCGCCGGCCGCGAGCGCCGCGCCGGCCGCGCCCCTGTTCCATTCCGACGTGGACGCGCCGGCCTATCAGCTGACGGTGAGCACCGACAGCTACGCGCTCGTCGTCGGCGTCGAGTCGTATCAAGGCCTGCCGAAGGCGGACTTCGCGGCGCGCGACGCGACGACCGTGCGCGACCATCTCCTGCGCCTCGGCTACCCGGAGCGCAACGTGATCCTGCTGACCGACAGCCAGGCCGTGCGCTCGAGCCTGGAGAAGTACCTCGAGACCTGGCTGCCGAAGGTCGTCGACGCGGGCTCGCGCGTGTTCGTCTACTTCGCGGGCCACGGCGCGCCCGACCCGGTGAGCGGCGACACGTACCTGATGCCGTGGGACGGCGACCCGAAGTTCCTGTCGAACACCGGCTACCCGGTCAAGAAGCTCTACGAGAAGCTCGGCGCGCTGGCGACGGGCGACGTCGTCGTCGTGCTCGACGCGTGCTTCTCCGGCGCCGGCGGACGCTCGGTGCTGGCCGCGGGCGCGCGGCCGCTCGTCACTCACGTAGACACCGGAAGCGGCGCGGCCGGAAAGCTCGTCGTGTTCACGGCGTCGGCCGGCGACGAGATCACCGGGACCGCGCCCGATCAGGGGCACGGGTTGTTCACGTACTACTTCCTGAAGGGCCTCGACGGAGCGGCCGCGTCGGGCGGCGGGGCCGTCACGGTCCAGGATCTCTACAACTACCTCCAGCCGAGCGTGCAGGACGCGGCGCGGCGCGACAACCGCGACCAGAGCCCTCAGCTGATCGTGCCGCCGGACGGACGCCGCAAGGAAGCCCTCCGCGGCGCGCTCCCCGCGAAGGGGAACTGAGGCGCGCTACTCGCCCTTCGGCCGCTTCGCGGGGGGGAGCGTCTTGAGAAGCTCCTCGAGCCGGGTCTTGGTCTCGGCGAGGTGCGTCTCGATGGAGACGAGGTACTTCTTCGCGTAATGGCCCTGGATGTCGTCGGGCTTGTAGTACGGGATCTCGAACTTGAGGTTCTCGCGCGTCTGCTCGAGGCCCGCGATCAGGCGCTCGAGATACTCCGCCCTCTTGACCGGATCCGCGGGTTCCACGGCCTCATTCTCGCTAATCCCGGGCGCGGCGTCAATTCGCGGGCGATTCGCCGACGATCCGTGCTATAATGTCTCGAAGCTCGAAAGAGTTTTGGCCGCGATACCGCGGTACGACGTACGTGAAAGAGGATAAACAGACACATGCCGACCGGAAAAGTGAAGTGGTTCAACGACCAGAAGGGGTTCGGCTTCATCACCCCTGACGATGGTTCCAAGGATTTGTTCGCGCATCACACGGCGATTCAGGGCGAGGGCTTCAAGTCCCTCGCCGAGAACCAGGCTGTGGAGTTCGACGTGCAGGAGTCCCCGAAGGGGCCTCGCGCCGCGAACATCCGCAAGCTCTAAGCCTGAAGAGACGCCGTTGAATGGGAGGGCCCGCCGAGAGGCGGGCCCTCTTCTTTTTTAGGGAGAACCCTAGGGGATGTAGGCGAAGTCGCCGAGCGCGAAATGGGCGCCGAGGTTCGCGGTCCTTTCCGCGCGGCGCAGCGCGCGGCGCAGGGTCGAGACCGACACCGTCTTCCCGAGGCGGACCGTCACGACGACGCGGCCGGCGTCGAAGTCGACGGAGGCTTTCTCGACCGCCGGGATCTTCATCCACTCCGCGGCGACCGCGCGCGCGCAGACCGTGCAGAGGAGGCCCTTCAGCGGCGCCGAGTAGCGTCCCGCGGTGAGCGGATCGAGCGCCTTCGGCGCCGAGCCGTCGGCGCGGCCCGTCCCGGGCGCGAGGAGAAGTCCGACGACGGCGGCGACGGCGGATATTTTTCGGAGCATGGGATCGGCGCCGCGGACAGCATAGCAGGCCCCGTGGCGGCCGTCCAGAGGATTTGATAGACTCGGCGCCGTGGACCTCTTCGGGCGCGCCTCGTGGGTCATGTTCGCGGTCGGCGCGCTGCCGACGGGGCTCGCGGGCTGGTGGATCGGCAGCCGCGTCGGCACGTCCTCGCCGTGGGCCCTGGCCTTCGTCGCGCTGTCCTCGGCGCTCGCGTCCTTGGCCGGCTCGCTTCTCGCCTGGCGCTGGTTCGTGGCACCCCTGCGGGAGCTCGAGCGCGGCCTCGAGCGGTGGACCCACGGCGACCTGTCCACGCCGCTCGACGAGACGCGCATGGCCGGCTGGCAGAGGCTCGCGCGCCAGTTCGCGCGCGCGCAGGGAGACCTCCAGCGCAGCCTCGAGGACGCGAAGGCCGAGCTCGCGCGCGAGCAGGCGCGCCTGCACACGCTCATCGAGAAGATCCCCGACGCGCTGATCATGACGAACATGCGCGGCGACGTCCAATACTTCAACGCGGCCGCGATGCCGCTCCTCGGCGCCAGCGCCGCCGACGTGCGCGCCGGCGGGCGCGCGCTCTTCGCGCCGCTCCAGCCCGAGATGTGGCGCATGCAGGTCCAGGACATCTTGAAGAAGCACACGCTCGGCCTGTTCTTCGAGCGCGTCGGCCCCGACGACGCGATCCTGACCTACCGCTCCTTCGTCACGATGTTCAACGACGCCTCGAGCGGCGACTTCGGCGTGCTCGTGACCCTGCGCGACGTGACGGCCGAGCGCCGCCTCGACGCGCTCAAGGAGGAGTTCTTCCAGTCCGCGGCGCACGACCTGCGCGCGCCGCTGTTCGCGATCCAGGGCTATCTCCGCCTCCTGCGCAAGTCGCTCCTGCCCGACGAGCGGCAGACCGCCTGGTTCGAGGCGATCGAGCAGTCGAGCGACAAGCTGACGCTCTTCGTCAAGGACGCGCTCGACGCCGCGCGCATCGAGAACGGCCACCTGCGCCTGACGTCCGCGCCGGTGGATCCGGCGGGCCTGGTCAAGCGCACCCAGCGGCTGTTCCAGCCGCTCGCCGACGAGCGCGGCATCACGCTGGAGGCCCGGCTCGCGCACAACCTGCCGGCCGCCTTCGAGGCCGACGAGCGCCTCATCGAGCGCCTGCTCCACAACCTCGTCGGCAACGCGATCAAGTTCACCCCGCGCGGCGGGCACGTGACCGTCTACGCGGGCACCTGGGGCGACCAGCTCGAGCTCTCCGTCGAGGACGACGGCCCGGGCATCCCCGAGGCCCAGCGCGCCGTCGTCTTCGAGAAGTTCCGCCAGCTCGAGGGCGGCTCTCCGAAGGCCGGCTTCGGACTGGGCCTCTCGATCTGCGCCAAGATCGTCAAGCTGCACCGCGGAGTGATCTGGGTCGAATCCGGAAAAGTCCAGGGATCCCGCTTCATCGCGCGCCTGCCGCTGTCGCACGGCGCCAAGGAGGCCGTCTGAGATGAGAACCGCCCGAGCCGAGTCGCTGCCGGTGTTCGCCGACGCGCTGCTGCCCGCGGGAGCGCTCGCCGACGCCGCCGCCGTCGTCGTCGCGAGCCTTTTCGTCGCGGTCTGCGCGCAGATCGAGGTCCGGCTGCCGTTCACGCCCGTCCCGATCTCCGGCGGCACGCTCGGCGTGCTCTACGCGGGAGCCCTGCTCGGCTCGCGCCGGGGCGCTGCGGCCGTCGCGCTCTACCTCCTCGAGGGCGCCGCGGGCCTGCCGGTCTTCTCCGGCGGCGCGGCCGGCGCCCTGCACCTGCTCGGCCCGACCGGCGGCTACCTGCTCGGCTTCCCCGCCGGGGCGTGGGTCGCGGGGCGGCTCGCCGAGCGCGGCTGGGACCGCACGCCCGGACGCGCCTTCGCGACGATGCTGGCCGGCAGCGTCCCGATCTTCGCGCTCGGACTGCTGGGCCTGGCGCGCTTCGTGCCGGCGCGCGCCCTGCTGGCCGCGGGGCTTTGGCCCTTCGTGCCCGGGGACCTGATCAAGGCCGCGGCGTCCGCGGGGCTGCTGCCGTTCGGCTGGAAGCTCATCGGGCGCCGCGCGTCCCGCTGAGAATCATCGGAGTTTGCAACCTTTCCGGGGTTGACAGACCCGGGGCACTCCGCTACACTTTGCGCGATCTCGGAGACGATTCTCCGGCGCGCTATTAATGAAGAACAAGAAAGGGCTGCTGATCGACGCTGCGGCGGGTCTGCTCCTGACCGCCGTCGTGGCCTTCGGCTATTTTTCTCCTTCCTCCATCCCTTTCCTGCAGGATCTCGAGTTCAAGTCCTACGATTTCCGGTCGAAGCTGCGCACCTCGCTGAACAAGCCGGACAAGATCCTCCTCGTCACGATCGACGACGACTCGATCGCGCAGATCGGCCGCTGGCCGTGGCCGCGCTCGCGCATCGCGGCCGCCGTCGATAAGATCGCGTCGGAGCATCCGCGCGTCATCGGCCTGGACATCCTCTATTCCGAGGCGGAGCGCGATCCGGGGCTGTCCGAGATCAAGCGCTTGCAGGAGCGCTACGACGGTCTCGTCGCCGCCAAGACGATCGTCCAGAAGCCCGGCGCCGACTTCGACGTCGAGTTCGCCTCGTCGACCGCGGCGCTCGACACGGACTCGCGCCTGGTCGCCTCGATCAAGGCCGCCGGCAACGTGATCCTGCCCCTCTTCTTCGTTCCGAACCCGCCCGGCCAGAAGGCGAACGCGCTGCCGCCCGAGGTCTCGAGCTCCGCGATCACGGCGAAGGTCCCCCCGGGCTCGATCTACGTCGAGGACAACGCGATCGCGCCGCTCGTGAGCTACGCGGCCGCGGCGGCGGGCGTGGCGCATTCGGCCATCTACCCCGAGACCGACGGCGTCGTCCGCCGCGACGCGCTCCTGATCGGCCACGACGGCGTCCTCTATCCGTCCTTCGCGCTGAGCCTGGCGCTGGCCGCCCAAGGCTTCAAGCCGAGCGATCTCAGCGTCAAGCCGGGAGTGGAGATCTCCGCCGCGAGCTCCAACGGAAGCCTGCGCGTGCCTCTGGACGCCGACGGCATGATGTGGGTGAGCTTCCTCGGCACGCCCGAGGAGCAGACGATCAACCGCGTCTCGTTCCAGACCGTGCTCGGCGGCGGCTCCCTCGCCGCGGACTACTTCAAGGACAAGATCGTCATCATCGGTCCGACCGCGCGCGGCCTCGGCAACGAGCACTCGATCCCGCTCGGCGGCCGGATGGCCGACGTCGAGATCGGCGCCCACACGCTCGCGAACATCCTGGACCACAAGTTCCTGACGCGCCCGGCGTGGGCGGAGAAGGCGGAGTGGGGGGTGCTCGCCGCGATCGGGCTCTTCCTGATGCTGCTCCTGCCGCGGCTCAAGGCGTTCTGGGGGCTCGTCGCGAGCCTCCTGCTCTCGATCGCGATCGCGGTGGCCGGCACCTATTTCTTCGTCGCGGGGCAGTGGCTCAAGATCGGCTATCCGCTCGCGCTCCTGCTGTCCGGCTATCTCGTCATCGTGTCGCGGCAGTTCCTGCTCACCGAGAAGGGCAAGGAGCTCGTCGAGGCGTCGGCGATCGAGACGAACAAGATGCTCGGCCTCTCCTTCCAAGGCCAGGGCATGCTCGACCTCGCGTTCGAGAAGTTCCGCCTCTGCCCGCTGGACTCGGCGATGAAGGAGCTGCTCTACAACCTGGGGCTCGACTTCGAGCGCAAGCGCATGCACTCGAAGGCCGCGGCCGTGTTCGAGCACATCCAATCCGAGGACGCGACCTACAAGGACGTCTCGCAGAAGATCGAGATGCTCAAGGCCGCCGCCCAAGGCGCGGTGTTCGGCGGCGTCGGCAAGGCCAAGGACAACACGGTCCTGCTCACCGGCGTCGGCGGCGCCAAGCCCACGCTCGGCCGCTACGAGATCGAGAAGGAGCTCGGCCGCGGCGCGATGGGCATCGTCTACCTCGGCCGCGACCCCAAGATCAACCGCCAGGTCGCGATCAAGACGATGATGCTCGAGGAGGTCGAGGGCAGCACGGCGAAGGAGGTCAAGGAGCGCTTCTTCCGCGAGGCGGAGTCTGCCGGCACGCTGAACCACCCGAACATCGTGCGCATCTTCGACGCGGGCGAGGAGAACGACGTCGCCTACATCGCGATGGAGCTCCTCGACGGCCACGACCTGACGCGCTACTGCCAGAAGGACGCCCTCCTGCCGATCGACAAGGTCCTCGAGTACGTCGCGACCGTCGCCGACGCGCTCGACTACGCGCACCGCCAGGGCATCGTGCACCGCGACATCAAGCCCGCCAACGTGATGCTGCTCAAGGACGGCAGCATCCGCGTCGCCGACTTCGGCATCGCGCGCATCACGGCCTCGTCGAAGACGGCGAGCGGAACGGTCATGGGCACCCCGTCGTACATGAGCCCCGAGCAGGTCGCCGGCCGCAAGGTCGACGGCCGCTCCGACCTGTTCTCGCTCAGCGTCGCGCTCTTCGAGCTGCTGACGGGCGACAAGCCGTTCAAGGGCGGCGACGGGATCGGCGCGCTGCTGTTCCAGATCGCCAACGATCCGCATCCCGACCCGCGCTCGATCCGCCCGGAGATCCCGCCCTCGCTGAAGGCGGTCATCGACAAGGGCCTCGTCAAGAACGCCGCCAACCGCTACCAGAAGGGCTCGGAGCTCGCGACGGCCCTGCGCTCCGTGCTCGCGCAGGTCAAGGCCGGCGCGCTCGAGACGATCCTGCCGACGGCGCCTCTCGAGGAGAAGCGCGCGCCGACCTACGTCCCTCCGCCCGAGAAGACGGAGGAGCGGACCGCGCCCGTGCCCGCCGTGCCGATCGCGGGCGAGCCGGCCGATCCCGGCGCGCCGGTCGCCGCGGAGGACTCGCCGGCCGCGGCGCTGGAATCCTCCGAGACGGAGTACGACCAGACCGCCGCTCCGGCCGAGGGCGAGGCGGCTCCCGCCGAGGCCGTTGCGGCGGAGGGGGAGGCCGCCGCGGCGGAAGGGGAGGCCGCGCCCGCGGAAGCCGCGTACGATCCGGACAAGACGATCACGCAGTTCGACTCCGCCGAGGGGGCCGAGGCCGAGCAGGCCGCGCTCCCGCCGGGCGGTCCGGAGATGGGCATTCCCGACTCCGAGGACACCCTCGACAAGACGATCACCTCGCCGGTGCCGGCGATCCCCGGCGGAGACGCGGGCGAGGTCCCGGCCGCGGAGACCGAGCCCGGCATGCGCATCGAGCTGGGGCCCCGCCCCGGCTTCGCCGCCGCCAGCCCGGCGTCCGCCGCCGAGGAGCCCACGCAGAGCGCCGAGGTCTCGCCGGACGCGGCCGGGCGGATGCCGCCGAGGAGGGACGCTTGAAGCCCGGAGCGGTCGAGATCTACGGGGCCACGGACCCCGGCTGCGTGCGCGTCAACAACGAGGATAATTTCGCGTTCGACGACGATCTCGGCCTGTTGATCGTCGCCGACGGCATGGGCGGCCATAATTCGGGAGAGGTCGCCGCCGAGATCGCCTCCAAGACGATCCTCGAGTACGCGCGCAACATGCTGGGCGGCGAGAAGTCGATCGTGCCCGACGGCGGCTCCGACGGCCTCACGATGCGCGGCAAGCAGCTCGAGTTCATGGTCAAGACCGCGAACACGTTGATCTACGAGAAGGGCCGGGTCTTCCCGAAGGACGCCGGGATGGGAACGACGGTCGTCGCGGCGCTCATCGATCCGAAGGCGCTGACCGTCGCGCACGTCGGCGACAGCCGCCTCTACTTATGGCGCCGAGGGGACCTCGCCCAGCTGACGCAGGACCACTCGCTCGTCGGCGAGCAGGTCCGCCGCGGCCAGATCACGGCCGAGGAGGCCGTCCGTTCGAACCTCCAGAACATCCTGACCCGCGCGCTCGGCGCCGAGGCCGAGGTCCAGGTGGACGTCGCGGAGCACGTCCTGATGCCGGGAGACGTCGTCCTGCTCGCGACGGACGGGCTGTCGAAGATGGTGACGGACGCGGACGTGTCGAAGCTGATCGCCGCCGACTCAGAGCCGAAGAAGATCGTCGATACCCTGATCGCCAAGGCGCGCGCCGGAGGGGGGATCGACAACGTGACCGTCGTCGCCGCTCGGATTTCCGAGGAAGGGGACGCTGGATTTAGAGGGATCATCTCGCGCCTGTTCGGGCGGTGACATCGAGAAGGAGAAAGCGATGCCGAAACTGCTGCTGAAATTCAACGCCGCGGTCATCAAGGAGATTCCGTTCGAGAAAGACACGATCAGCGTCGGGCGAAAGCCCGACAACGACATCGTCGTCGATAATCCCGCGATCTCGGGCCACCATTGCAAGATCGTGAAGCTGTCGGACGGCTTCGTCGTCGAGGACCTCGAATCGACCAACGGGACCTTCGTCAACGAGAAGCGGATCACGAAGCACTCGCTGAAGAACAACGACGTGATCGGCATCGCCAAGCACGCGCTGGTCTTCGTCTCCGAGGCTCCGGCGGGCGGCGAGAACACGGCCCCGGTCAAGGCGGGCGAGAGCGACGCGACGATGATGATCAGCCCGTCGAAGCAGGCCGAGCTCGTCGCCGCGTCGGCGGCGTCCTCCAAGCCCGGGGAGAAGCAGAAGGTCGGCTGGCTGCGCGTCCTCAAGGGCATCGCCGGCGAGAACGAGTACGAGCTCAAGGGCATGTCGACCTACATCGGCAAGTCGGACCGCGTCCACGTTCCGATCAAGGGCACGGGCCTGTTCGGCTCCGCTCCCGAGGTCGCGGCCTCCATTCACCGCAAGCCCGAGGGCTACGTCCTGGTCGCCGTCGCCGACGGCTATCCCGTCGTCAACGGCTCGAAGATCTCGGGCTCCATCCTATTGAAGGAAGGCGACCTCATCGACTGCGGCGCGACGACGATGCAGTTCGACCTGCGCGACTCGAACTCCTGACGCCGTCGAAGACCCGCCCGGGGGGCCCTGTGGCCCCGCTTCGGTGGGCCGTTTGCCGGCCCCGATTTTCCCCGTCCGTCCCTCTCCGCCTCGCCTCCTTTCCGGCTAGTCTATCCGCATGCCGCGTTTCGCGCCGCGCCTCGCTCTGCTGGCCGCCGCGCTCTTGACGAGCGCCGCCGCCGCCGACGAGGGCGCCTACCTGAGCCTGCTCGGAATGTCGCGTTCGGCCGCCGTCGATCGCGGCCCCGACGCCGGGCCGGCGGCTCCCGCGAGCCCCGAGCCGCGCGCGGACTCGGCGGCGCCCGTTCTCGCGCCGATCCCGCTCGCCGCGGGAGCGCAGACGCCCGTTTCCGCGGCCGCGCCGGACCTCGAGGTCTTCGCGGGTCTGGGCATGCTCGTCCCCACCGGGCCCGAGGACTTCACGCCGCCTCCCGCGGCCCCGCGTCCGAAGCGCCACAAGCGCCTCGACTGGGTCCTCGCGCCGGCGCGCCGGCCGGTCCGCGCGCTCGCCGTCGCCGTCTCGACGGCCGCCGCGGTCCTCCCCGCGGACGCGCCGCGCGTCGTCGCGGCCGGCCTCGGGGTCCTCCCGCTGGCTCCGGCGGACGAGCGCTCCTCCCCGTAAGCTTCGTCACAAAGGCCATCGCGGAGATTCGTTGATCTGGATCAATTGAATCTTCCCGGCGTCCGGGGGTAGAATAAGAAAAGCCGATTTGCCGCACCCTCCCGGAGACCTCATGAGCGATACCTCGACGCAGTCGCCGCAATCGAAATCCGGAATCCAGATCGAGGAGATCGAGTCGGCCGTGATCCGATTCGCCGGCGACTCCGGCGACGGCATCCAGCTGACCGGGATGCAGTTCACGACGACGACCGCGTTCGCGGGCAACGACCTCTCGACGCTCCCCGACTATCCGGCGGAAATCCGCGCCCCCGTCGGCACGATCGCGGGCGTGTCCGGCTTCCAGATCCAGTTCTCGTCGCGGCAGGTCCTGACGCCCGGCGACGCGCCCGACGTCCTCGTCGCGATGAACCCCGCGGCGCTCAAGGCCAACATCAAGGACGTCAAGAAGGGCGGCATCCTGCTGATCAACAAGGACACCTTCGGTCAAGCGAACCTCGTGAAGGCGGGCTATGAGAAGAGCCCCCTCGAGGACGGCGCGCTGTCGGACTGGCGCGTCATCTCCGTGGAGCTCGGGCGCCTGACGCGCAACGCGCTCGACGGCATGGGGCTGACCGCGACGGAGACCGAGCGCTGCAAGAACTTCTTCGCGCTCGGCATGATGTACTGGCTCTACGACCGCCCGATGGACGCGACGCTGCGCTGGATCGAGGCGAAGTTCAAGAAGAACCCGAAGTTCGTCGAGGCCAACCACAAGGCGCTCCACGCCGGCAACGCCTACGCGGAGACCGCCGAGATCTTCGGCCATCACTACCGCGTGCGCAAGGCGCCGATCAAGCCCGGCGTCTACCGCAACATCACGGGCAACGAGGCGACGGCGCTGGGCCTCGTCGCCGCGTCCCAGCGCGGCGGACTGCCGCTGTGGTACGGGTCCTACCCGATCACGCCGGCCTCCGACGTCCTGCACGAGCTCTCGAAGCACAAGAACTTCGGCGTGAAGACGTTCCAGGCCGAGGACGAGATCGCGGCGATCGGCTCGGCCGTCGGCGCGGCGTTCGCGGGCCTGCTCGCGGCGACCGGCACCTCGGGCCCCGGCGTGGCGCTCAAGGCCGAGGCGATCGGCCTCGCGGTCATGACCGAGCTCCCGCTCGTGATCCTCAACGTCCAGCGCGGCGGCCCCTCGACCGGACTACCGACGAAGACCGAGCAGGCCGACCTGCTCCAGGCGCTCTACGGCCGCAACGGCGAGTGCCCGGTGGCCGTCGTCGCCGCCGCGACGCCCGGCGACTGCTTCTACATGGCCTACGAGGCCTGCCGTCTCGCGATCAAGTACATGACGCCGGTCTTCCTTCTGACCGACGGCTATCTCGCCAACGGCTCCGAGCCGTGGCTGATCCCGGACGCGGCGAAGCTGACGCCCTTCGAGCGCGCGGCCCTGCCGCCGCTCGCCGAGTTCAAGCCCTACAAGCGCGATCCCGAGACGATGGCGCGCCCGTGGGCGACGCCCGGCACCAAGGGCTACGAGCACCGCATCGGCGGCATCGAGAAGCAGGACGTCACGGGCAACGTCTCCTACGACCCCGACAACCACGAGCGCATGGTGCGCCTGCGCGCCGCGAAGGTCAACAAGATCGCGCAGGACATCCCGGCGACCGAGATCCTCGGCGAGAAGAAGGGCAAGGTCCTGGTCGTCGGTTGGGGCGGCACGTACGGCGCGATCACCGCGGCCGTGCAGAACCTCCAGAAGACCGGCCGGAGCGTCTCCTCCATCCACCTGCGCCACCTGAACCCGCTGCCGCCGGACCTCGGCGACATCCTTGGCAGCTTCGAGCACGTGCTCGTGCCCGAGCTCAACATGGGCCAGCTGCTCAAGGTCCTGCGCGCGAAGTACCTGGTCCCGGCGACGGGCCTCAACAAGATCAAGGGCCAGCCGTTCAAGATCTCCGAGATCGAAGCCGCGGTCGAGTCGCTGCTCAAGGGGGACAAGTAACATGGCCGACATGAAGGACGAGCTCGAGACCCTCCCGGCCTCCGGACCCGTGCTGCAGGCGAAGGACTTCAAGTCGGACCAGATGGTCCGCTGGTGCCCGGGCTGCGGCGACTTCGCGATCCTCTCCGCCGTGCAGAAGCTGATGCCCACGGTCGGCATCCCGCGCGAGAACATCGTGTTCGTGTCGGGCATCGGCTGCTCGTCGCGCTTCCCGTACTACATGAACACCTACGGCTTCCACTCGATCCACGGCCGCGCGCCGACGTTCGCGACGGCGATCAAGTGCGCGCGCCCCGAGCTCCAGGTCTGGGTCGTGACCGGCGACGGCGACGGCCTCTCCATCGGCGGCAACCACCTCATCCACGCGCTGCGCCGCAACGCCGACCTCAAGATCCTCCTCTTCAACAACCGCATCTACGGCCTCACGAAGGGCCAGTACTCGCCGACGTCCGAGATCGGCAAGAAGACGAAGTCGTCGCCGATGGGCACGATCGACACGCCGCTGAACCCGATCGCCGTGGCGCTCGCGAGCGAGGCGTCGTTCGTCGCGCGCGCCGTCGACACCGACCTGACGTTCCTCGGCGAGGTCCTCTCCCGCGCGGCCAAGCACAAGGGCTCGGCCTTCATCGAGATCTTCCAGAACTGCATCGTCTTCAACGACGGCGCGTGGGAAGGAGTCACCGCGAAGGACGTCCGCGACGACAAGGCGATCAAGCTCGCCCACGGCAAGCCGATGATCTTCGGCAAGAACCGGGACAAGGGCCTGCGGCAGAAGGGCTTCGACCTCGAGGTCGTGTCCTTCGATCCCGCGGCGCCGCCGAGCGACCTGCTCATCCACGACGAGAAGGCTCCGGCCCAGCTCGCCTACGCGCTCGCGCATCTCGGCGAGCCGGTCGCGGAGGGCGTGCTGCGCAGCGTCGAGCGCCCGACGCTCGACGAGCTGATGGCGGGCCAGATCGACCAGGCCAAGCGCGAGAAGCCCGCCGACCTCCAGAAGCTCCTGAAGGGCTCCGAGACCTGGACCGTCGCCGCCTGACGGGGCCGAGCCGGACCCGCCATTTTTCGCTTTCGACCCCCGCGGGTAAAAAGCTAAAAACGAGCGGACGCACTTTGCCCAAGGAGACGACATGAAGCTTCTCGAGTACGAGGCCAAGGACATCCTCAAGGCCCGCGGCGTGCCGGTCCCGCCGAACGGGGGCGTGATCAAGAAGCCGTCTCAGGTCGGCGCGGCGCTCAAGCGCGCGGGCAAGGGCCCCTGGGTCCTCAAGGCCCAGGTGCTCGCGGGCGGACGCGGCAAGGCCGGCGGCATCAAGCTCGCGAAGACTCCGAAAGAGGCCCTCGCGCTCGCGAAGTCGATGATCGGGATGAGCCTGGTCACGCACCAGACCCACGGCCGCGCGCTGAAGGTCGACGAGCTGCTCGTCGAGGGCGGCGTCAAGATCGAGCGCGAGCTCTACTTCTCGATCGTCATGGACCGCAAGGCCGCGGCGCCGACGATCATCGCCTCCGCGCACGGCGGCATGGAGATCGAGACGCTCGCCGTCGAGCATCCGGAGGCGCTCATGCGCATGACGGTGGACCCGAACGTCGGCCTGCGCGACTTCCAGGCGCGCCGGCTCGCGTTCTCCATCGAGATCCCGAGCGACCGCGTCGGAGAGTTCGCGCGCGTCGCGAAGACGCTCGTGCGCGCCTTCCTCGACCTCGACGCCTCTCTGCTCGAGGTCAACCCCTTGATCCTGACGCCGAAGGGCGTCATGGCCCTGGACGCGAAGGTGATCACCGACGACAACGCCGCGTTCCGCCAGATCGAGCTGTCGAAGCACCCGGACCACGAGGACTCGGCGCTCGAGCTCGAGGCCAAGAAGAACGACATCTCGTACGTGGGCCTCGACGGCACGATCGGCTGCATGGTCAACGGCGCCGGCCTCGCGATGGGCACGATGGACACGATCGCTCTCGCCGGCGGCAGCCCGGCGAATTTCCTCGACGTCGGCGGGACCGCCGACGAGGCGAGGGTCACGCGCGCGCTGAACATCATCCTCAAGGACAAGAAGGTCCGCGCGGTGCTGGTCAACATCTTCGGCGGCATCGTCAAGTGCGACATGATCGCCGGCGGCATCGTCGCCGCGCTCAAGAAGATCAAGCTCAAGGTGCCGCTCGTCGTTCGCCTGCAGGGGACCAACGTCGAGAAGGGCAAGGAGATCCTCGCTCAGTCCGGCGTCGCCCTGATCCAGGCCGACGATCTGTGGGACGCCGCGCGCAAGGCCGTCGAAGCGGCGAAATAGGGAGAAGCCATGGCCATCGTCCTCGACAAGGACTCGAAGATCGTCGTCCAGGGCTTCACCGGCTCGGCCGGGAGCTTCCACGCCAAGCAGTGCATCGAGTACGGCTCGCAGATCGTCGCCGGCGTGACGCCCGGCCGCGGCGGCCAGACGCACCTCGACCGCCCGGTCTTCAACACCGTGTCCGACGCCGTGCGCGCCACCGACGCGTTCGTCTCGCTGATCTTCGTGCCCGCGCCGTTCGCGGCGGACTCGATCATGGAGGCCGTCGACGCGGGCTGCTCCGTCGTCATCTGCATCACCGAGGGCATCCCGGTCCTCGACATGGCGCGCGTCAAGCGCTACGTGTCCCAGCAGGAGCGCTCCGGCCGCGACCTCACGCTGATCGGCCCGAACTGCCCCGGCGTCATCACGCCGGGACAGTGCAAGGCCGGCATCATGCCCGGCTTCATCCACAAGCCCGGCCCGATCGGCGTCGTCAGCCGCTCCGGCACGCTCACCTACGAGGCCGTCGATCAGCTCACGAAGCGCGGCCTCGGCCAGTCCACCGTCGTCGGCATCGGCGGCGACCCGATCGCGGGCTCGAGCTTCGTCGACATCCTCGAGAAGTTCGAGGAGGACCCCGACACCGAGGCCGTCGTCATGATCGGCGAGATCGGCGGCTCGGCGGAGGAGGAGGCGGCGCGCTTCTTCAAGGAGAAGATGACCAAGCCCGTCTACGGCTTCATCGCGGGCAAGGCCGCGCCGGAAGGCCGGCGCATGGGCCACGCGGGCGCCATCATCGAGGGCGGCTCGGGGACGCACGCGTCGAAGGTCGCCGCGATGCGCGCGGCCGGCGTCACGGTCGTCGAGAACCTCTCCGAGATCGGCGAGACCGTCGCCGCGTCGCGCAAGCGCATCGCCGCCTAGGCCTCGGACCCTTCGGGCTCGGCGCAGACGCGGCAGCGGAGAGCCTCGGGGCGTCTAGCCCGCGCGGCTAGTGCTGCTGTTGCTGCTGCAGGTACTTCTGCACGTCCGGGTTGTTCGCCGCGCCCGGCGGCAGGTTCTGCAGCATCTGCTGGGGATTCTGGGCCGCGCCCGCCGGCGCGGCCGGCGCCTGCGTCGTTCCCGAGCTGGGCGGCATCCAGCTCTTGAAGCCGCGCCCGGTCTGGAGCTTCGGCATGACGAAAGGCTTCTTGCCCCCGGCGGCGGCTTTCTTCGCCCCGGCGGCGGGCGCGGCCGCCGCGGCGTCGGCGGGGGCCCCCGCCGGGAGAGCCGCGGGGGCCGTCGCCGTCGAGGCGTTCGGCGCCGCCGCGGACGTCTTGAATTCGTCACCGGCCTTGATGAAGTCGAGGGAGGAGACCGCCTTGCCCGAGGCGGCCGGCACGGGCCCCGCGGACACGGCCTGCGAGGGGACGATCGGCCCCCGGCCCTCGTGGGACTCGAACATGTCGCCGCGCATGTTCGCGCCCTGACCTCCGTTGACGTCGTTCCAATGCAGGTACGCGGCGCCCGCCAGGGGCAGCAGCAGAGACGCCGCACCTGCGATCATCAGCCACCGGGTCTTGTTGCGGCGCTCTTCTTGATGGGGGTCGAGGGACGCATCAGCCATCTTTTCGAGTGTATCAGGGGGGCTGGGAAATGTCCAGTGCCGGCCTGCGAAGACCCTGCGAGGTTTCCTCGGCCTGACTTGAATTTGTAACAGCTCTCCCTTACACTCACGAGAGCCGCGCCCGCGGGCGCCGGCCACTGGAGAAATGCCACATGAGCGCAGAGGACTTCCCGCCGGGGCCGCCCCAGCCGCCGTTCTGGGGCGAACAGCCGGCGCCGCCGTCCGCGCCGTCGGCGTCCCCGTTCGAGCCGCGCCCGGCGGAGCCGTCCTCCGGCGGGACGCCCGAGGAGGACTATAAGCGCCGCCTCGCCGAGCTCGAGAGCCGCTTCCAGGCCGAGCACGAGAAAGTCCTCATCGCGCAGCTGAAGTCGCAGGAGGAGCGCGCGACCTCCGCCAAGGTCGAGGTCTCGCTCAAGGAGCTGCAGGACAAGCTGCGCCGCGACCGGCGCGATCAGGAGCAGGAGGAGACGAAGCTCAAGCTCGAGAAGCGCGCGCAGGAGCTCGAGGTCCGGCTGGGCCAGGAGCGCGAGACCTGGGTCGCGACGCTGAAGAGCCAGCTGGCCGCGCGCGAGTCGCAGGAGAAGGAGGTCGAGGCCCACTTCTCCATCCGGCTCCAGGAGATGGAGCGGCGCTGGCTCGAGGAGAAGGCGCAGTGGCAGAAGACCGCGCTCTCCAAGGACGAGGAGATCCGCGCCCTGCGCCTGCTCGCCGAGAAGCTCAAGGGAGCCGACGCCGAGCTCGGGAAGACCGCGGCCGACCGCAAGGCTTTCGAGGACCGCGCGCGCGAGGAGAAGAGCGCGCTCGAGGCGCGGCTCGCGGAGCTGCTGCGCGAGCGCGCCGAGGCCCAGGCCGGCCTGCAGGCCGCGCACGAGCGCGAGAAGGAGGCCATCCAGCTCCGCGCCGACCTCCAGCTGTCGCGCCAGCAGGGCGCGCTGATCCAAGAGCGCCTCGAGCGCGACCTCGCGGGCCTGCGCCAGAGCGGCCGCGAGCGCGAGGAGCGCCTCACGGCCGACCTCGAGCGCCTGCACCGCGACCTCGCGACGGTCACGCAGCGCCTCGAGGCCGAGCACGAGTCGGAGCTGCGCCTGGCCAAGGGCGAGAGCGAGGGCGCGCTCGCGCGCCAGAAGGAGGCCGCGGAGCGCGCGACGGCCGAGGTCGAGCGCCTGCGCGCGATCGCCGGCGCCTTCGAGCGCCAGTCCGCTGCCGCGGCGACCCAGATCGGCGAGCTTCGGCGCTCCGCCGAGGAGCGCGACGCCGAGCTCGCGCGGCGCAAGGCCGAGGGCGAGCGCGCGCAGACGGAGCTCCAGCGCCTGCGCTCGATCGCCGGCGCGCTCGAGCGCCAGGCGGCCTCCGCGCGCGCCCAGCTCGACGAGCTCAAGCGCGCCGCCGCCGACTGGGAGCGGACCCAGGAGCGCTACAAAGCCGAGTTCATCGTGCTGCAGCGCAAGTGGGTCGAGCGCGAGAAGGAGGTCCGCGTCGAGGCCTCCGCGCAGGCGATGCAGATGCTCGAGGCCGAGAAGACGCGCCTCAAGGTGATGGCGCAGGACGAGCTCAACACGCGCGCCGCGCGCATCGCCGATCAGCTGCGCCAGGAGGGAGCCGACGAGCTCCGCCGGCAGGAGATGAAGCTGCGCGCGGACCTCGAGCAGGAGGTCGCGGCCCGGCGGCAGGAGCTCCAGAACGAGGCCGAGTCGTACCGGCTGCAGACCGACGCCGAGCTCGCGCGCCTGCGCCGCGAGCTCGCGTCGAAGGACTCGTCGTGGGGCGAGCGCATGCTCGCCAAGGAGTCCGAGGTGCTGTCCGCGCGCGCGCGCGCCGACGAGTCGGCCGGGCGGCTGTCGCGCGAGGAGGAGGCGCGCCAGGCAGCCGAGCGCCGCATCCTCGACACCGAGAAGGGGACGGCCGACGTGCGCGAGGAGGTCGGGCGCCTGCAGTTCGCCCTGCGCGACGCCCAGCGCCGGGTCGGCGAGGCCGAGGCGTCGCTCCAGCGCCTCGAGCGCGAGAAGACCGAGCTCGAGCGGCTGACGTCGGCGCAGTCCGCCCAGGTCCAGGGCAACCAAGAGGCGCTCGAGTCCGCGCGCGTCCAGCTCGCGCGCGAGGTGCAGGTCGGCAAGATCGCGCAGAACGCGCGCGAGCAGGCCGAGAAGGCGCTCGCGGGCCAGCGGCAGGAGCTGGTGCGCGCGCTGCAGGCCCAGAAGGCGGAGCTCGAGAGGCTCGCGGCGGAGCGCCTGCAGGCGGCGCGCGCGGACGTGGAGCGCCTGGCGGCCGAGGCCGCGACGGCCCGGGCCGAGGCGGCGGCGGCGCGCCAGGAGCGCGAGGAAGCCGAGCGCCGCGCCGCGGAGGCGGCCGGCAAGGCGCGCGCGGAGGCCGACGCGGCCCGCGCGGCCGCCGAGCGCGAGGCGGCCCGGGCGCAGCAGGAAAAAGTGCGCGCCGAGGAGAACTCGCGCGACCGCTCCCAGAACGAGACCTCGCTGCGCGAGGAGCGCGAGAGGCTCACCGAGTCGGTGGCGCGCGAGAGCGAGCGCGCGGCGAGCGCCGAGGCTCAGGTCCAGCTGCTCTCCGACCGGGTCGCCGAGCTCGAGGCCCTGATCGGGGCGCGCTCGGGCGAGGCGGGAAAGCGCGAGCCGGGGCCGGCCGAGCCGGGCGCGCCGCCGCCGTCGTCGGGCGGCGGGATGTTCGGCGGGATGTTCGGGAAGAAGAAGGACGACTGACGGGCGCCGTCGGAGCGGACGGGAATGGTAGAATACGCCGAGAGACGGCGATGACCTACCTCGACCACAACGCGACGACCCCCGTGCGTCCGGAAGTCCTCGACGCGCTGCTCCCCTGGGTGCGCGACGGCTACGGCAACCCGAACTCCGTCTACGCGCTCGGCCAGCGCGCGCGGGCGGCCGTCGAGCGCGCGCGCGAGCAGGTCGCCGCGCTCGTCGGCGCGGCCGACGCCTCCGAGATCGTCTTCACGTCGTGCGGCTCCGAGGCGGACGTGCTCGCGATCGCGGGCGCGGCCTGGCAGGCGCACGACGAGTCGAAGGGACGGCGCCGGCGGATCGTCACGACGAGGATCGAGCACGACGCGGTGCGCGGCCTCGCCGTCCAGCTGCGCCGGCGCGGCTTCGAGGTCGTCGAGGCGGGCTGCGGCCCCGACGGGGCGGTCCGCGCGGACGAGCTCGCCGCGCTCGTCGACGAGGCGACGGCGGTCGTCAGCGTCATGCACGCCAACAACGAGACCGGCGTGCTCCAGCCGGTCGCCGCGGCCGCGGCCGCGGCGCGCGCGAAGGGCGCGCTCGCGCACACGGACGCCGTGCAGTCGCTCGGGAAGGTCGCCGTCGACGTCCGGGCTCTCGGCGTCGACCTGCTCGCGCTCTCGGGCCACAAGCTCAACGCGCCGAAGGGCGTCGGCGCGCTCTACGTCCGCCGCGGCGTCCGCCTCGCGCCGCTCGTCACGGGCCACCAGGAGCGCAACCGGCGCGGAGGGACCGAGAACGTGGCGGGGATCGTCGCGCTCGGCGCGGCGAGCGAGCTGGCCGCGCGCGAGCTGTCAGCCGCGGCGGCGCACGCCCTCGCCCTGCGCGGACGGCTCGAGAAAGGGATGTCGGCGATCCGCGGCGCGCGGCTCAACGGCCATCCCGACCGCCGCCTGCCGAACACGACGCACTTCAGCTTCGAGGGGCTCGACGGGCATCATCTGGTCGTCGCGCTCGATCTCGAGGGTGTCTGCGTCTCGAGCGGCCCGGCCTGCTCGTCGGGCGCCTCGGAGCCGTCGCACGTGCTGACCGCGATGGGCGTCGACCCGCGCCTCGCGACGGGCTCGATCCGCGTCTCGGTCGGCTGGGGCACGACCGACGCGGACGTCGACCGCTTCCTCGCGGTCCTGCCGAAGGCGGTCGAGCGCCTGCGCGCGGTCCCGGCGGCGGCATGAGCGCGCGCGTCCTCGCCGCGATGAGCGGCGGCGTCGACAGCTCGGTCGCGGCGGCGCTGCTCGCCGAGCGCGGCGACGAGGTCGTCGGCGTCACGATGACGCTCCTGCCGCGCGGCGGGATCGGCTTCGGCTGCTGCGGCTCGCCGGCCGACGTCGACGACGCGCGCCGCGTCTGCGAGAAGCTCGGCATCCCGCACTACGTCGTGGACATGACCGAGCTCTTCGAGTCGGCGGTGATCAAGCCCTTCGTCGAGGCCTACCTCGGCGGGCGCACGCCGAACCCGTGCGTCGAGTGCAACCGCTCGGTCAAGTTCGGGCACCTGCTCGCGCTCGCGGAGGCCTGGGGCTGCGCGAAGGTCGCGACGGGCCACTACGCGCGCGTCGAGGGCGGCCGCCTGCTCAAGGCCCGCGACGAGCGCAAGGACCAGACCTATTTCCTGTACTCGCTCGGCGCGCGCGAGCTCGGCCGCGTCGAGTTCCCGGTCGGCGCGCTCTCGAAGGACGAGGTCCGCGCGAAGGCGCGCGCGCTCGGCCTCAAGACGGCCGACAAGGCCGAGAGCATGGAGACCTGCTTCGTCCCCGCGCGCGACGTGCGCGGCTTCGTCGCCTCGCGCCCGGAGGCGGCCGGCGCGCCGGCGCTCGCGGCCGGCGAGATCCGCGACGTCGGCGGGCGCCGGCTCGGCGCGCACGCGGGCGTCGCGTCCTACACCGTCGGCCAGCGCAAGGGGCTCGGCCTCTCGTCGCCGGACCCGCTCTACGTCGTGCGCCTCGAGCCCGAGGAGAACGTGGTCGTCGTCGGCGCCGGCGAAGACGCGTTCGCCGACGGCCTGGTTGCGTCCGCCGTCGCCTGGACGCGCGGCCCGCTCGCCGCTCCGCGGCGGGCCGAGGTCCGCATCCGCCACCGCCATCCGCCCGCGCCGGCGACGCTGACGCCGCGCCCCGACGGGAGCGTGGCGGCGCGCTTCGACGCGCCTCAGCGCGCGGTCGCTCCGGGCCAGGCCGCGGTGTTCTACGACGGCGACGAGGTCCTCGGCGGAGGGACCATCGTCCACGGAGGTCTATCATGAGGAAGATTCTCGGGCTCTGCGTCCTGACCGCTGCGGCGGGCTGCGCCGACCTGACCGGGGCGAAGGATTTTCACACCGACATCGAGAACGCGTCGGGCGCGACCGACGTCGCCGCTCAGGAGAACGACGCGCGCATGAGCCTCGGGCGCATCGAGACGGCGCTCTCGGATTTCGTGAAGAAGGAGAACAAGGCCCCCGACGATCTCGACGCGCTCATCCCGAATTACATCGCCGAGCTCCCGCCCGTGGACATCACGGTGTGCGGCAAGCGGCGCGAGGGCGTCCAAAAATACCCGGGGGACCTCCTGCGCGACGGCCAGATCGACGGCTCGCGGATCAAGGGAACGGGGCTCTGGGGCTACGTGCACGACCAGCAGCGCGCCGTCGTCTTCGTCGACTGCATGAAGCCGTCGGCCGACGGCACGCCCTGGTACCAGGTCCGCGGCGTCTACTGAGGACGGCGTGAGGCGCCGCGCGCGGGCGCCGGCGGCGTGGGGGGCCGCGCTCGCGGCCGGCACGTGCGCGGCGTTCTGGCCGATCCTGTCGAACGGCTTCGTCAACTGGGACGACCCCGCGACGATCGCCGACAATCCGTGGCTCGGGCGCTGGGATCTCCCGGCGTTGGGCTGGGCGCTGAGCACGACGCATCTCGGACATTTCCAGCCTCTCGCCTGGCTGAGCCTGTCCCTCGACAAGACCCTGTGGGGCCTCAACGCCGGCGGCTTCCACCTGACCTCCCTCGTCCTGCACGCCGCGAGCGCCGTCCTCCTCTTCGTTCTCCTGCGCGCGGTGCTCGGCGGCGGCGCGGACGCCGACGCGCCGGCCGCGGCCGCGGCGGCGCTGTTCGCCTGGCATCCGCTGCGCGTCGAGTCGGTCGCCTGGGCCACGGAGCGGCGCGACGGGCTCATGCTTTTTTTCCTCCTTCTCTCCGCGCTCCTGTACGTCCGCGCCGTCGCGCGCGACGCGCGGCGGCCGAACCTGGGTCCCGCCGCCGCGGCCTTCGCGGCTGCCGCGCTGTCGAAGGTGTTCGCGGTCGTCTTCCCCGGGCTGCTTCTGCTGCTCGACGTCGCGGTCCTGAGCCGGCCGGTTCCCGCGCGCCGGCTCGCGAGCGAGAAGTCGGCGTTCTGGCTCGTCGCGGCGTTCTGTCTGGCGCTGGGCGTGCGCGCTCAGTCGCTCTCGGGCACGGCGCCCTCGCTCTCCGCGAGCGGCTGGAGCGACCGCCTCGCGACCGCGGCGTGGACGCCGGGCTGGGCCGCGTCGAAGACTTTTTTCCCCGCGGATATGACGCCGTTCGTCTATGTCGATTGGCGCCACGAGCCGGGACGCTTCTGGCCGGTCGCCGCGCTGACCGCGCTCCTGCTCGCCGGCCTCGCCGCTGCGGCTTGGCGGCGCCGGCGCGGCTGGCTCTGCCTCGGAGCGGCCTGGTTCCTCGCGCTTTCGCCGGCGCTCGGCCTCTTCCGCTCGGGTCCGCAGTCCGCGGCCGATCGCTTCACTGTGCTGCCGGCGCTCGCGCTCTCCGTCGGCGCCGCGCTCCTGCTCCGGCGGCTCGGCCGCCGCGCGGCGCTGGCCGCGCTGGCGGCCGCCGTCCTGCTCGGCGCGCTGACCCGCGCGCAGGCCGGGGTCTGGCGCGACTCGATCGCGCTGTGGACGCGCGCCGAGGCCGTCGGTCCGGAGAACCCGATCTCGCTCGGCAACCTCGCCTCCGCCCTGCGCGAGGCGGGGCGCGAGCCCGAGGCCGCCGCGCTCTACGCGCGCCTCGCCGCCGAGGTCCCGAACGAGTCCGCCTCGCTCGCGATCCGCGGCGACGAGCGCTTCAAGGCCGGCGACTGGGCCGGCGCGGAGGAGCTCTACTCGCGCGCGCTCGCGCGCCGCGCGGACATGCCGTCGGTCCAGATCAACCGCGGCCTCGCGCGCTACCATTTGGGCCGCGTCGCGGAGGCGGCGGTGGATTTCGCGGCCGCGACCGTCGAGTCGCCGTCCTCGTCGGACGCCTGGCACGACCTCGGCATCGCGCTGGCCCGCCTCGGGCGCTACGCGGACGCGGACCGCTGTCTCGTCGAGGCCCTGCGCCTCGAGCCCGCGCGCGCGGACTCCCAGCGCGCGCGGGCGCAGCTGAGCCCGCTGCTCGGCCGCGCGAAGTCCTAAGCGCGTCGCGGCGTCACGGACCGTCGTCGAGCTTCCACTGCTGGTTGGGGCCGCCGTGGCAGTTCCAGAGCGCGGGCCGGACGCCGTTCTCCTGCGCCGCGCGCGGGACGTCCAGGCACAACTCGGCGGCCGCGCTCCTGAGCGCGCGGCCCCGGCCGGTCGGCTCCAGGAGCCAGAGCTGCTCGGTCCCGTCGCCGCAGGCCGCCTGGGAGACGGGCGAGCCGGCGGCCGCCGCGCCCTCGACGCGAAGGCATTTTCCGCTGTTGGCGTTCACGAGCCGGACCGCGCCCTCGCTCGCGTCGTCGACGCGCCAGCGCTGATTGGCGCCGGGATGGCAGTCGTATTGAATGACCGGAGCGCCGTCGGCTTTCGAGCCCCGCTCGACGTCCAGGCATTTGCCGGAGGAGAGCGATTGAACGGCTCCGGCGGCGGCCGGCGGCGCTCCCGCCGCGAGCGCCTCGCCCTTCCCGTCGAAGTCGACGCGCAGGACGACCCGCTCGCCGGGAACGTGAGAGAGCTGCCGAATCCGCATCGGGCCGTCCGCGTACGTCTCTCCGTCGGACAGGGCGCGCACGAAATGAGTGAAGCCGCCGCCCCGCGCCGCGTCGTTGTCGATGTGGATGTTCACGCCTTCGGAGAATACCGACGGGATCGGATGGGCGCCGCCCCCGCGGCGATACGAGAGATAGTAGACGTTCGACGCGTCCGACGGACGGACGATCGCGACCTTCGCCGTCGCCGAGGCGCGCGGGTCCGCCTCGAGCGCCTCGAGCGTCAGCGTGCGGGACGCCGCGACCTCCGCCGCTTTTCCGGGGAAAGCGTCGAGCCAGCGCAGCTCCATCACGTGAGGCGCGTTGAGTCCCGAGGCGGCCGTCCCCATGAAGTCGGAGCCTTCGGAGGAGGATTTCGTCCAGTACAAAGCGTGGTTCATCCCGAGGTTGTGGCCGAGCTCGTGCAGGAAGGCGAGCGCGGTGCCGGCCTTGACCCAGACCCTCGCGCCGCCGATGAGCCCGAGCCCGGTCCACCAGCACGGCATGTCCGGAGGGATCACGTAGGCGAAATGGTCGTAGTCGGCGAGGCCGGCGCCGGCTCTCCGCGCCGCCGCGTCGGCGGCCGAAGCCAGAATCCCGGCGCCCTTCCCGCAGAAATCCGGCGGCTCCGGGACGGAGAACGGACCGACGACGTCGCCCGGGCCCCCGACGAACTCGACCTGCCCGTACGACATCTCGCGGTAGCGCGCCGCGACCGAGTCGCTCGCCCCGAAGAGCGCCTCGACGATCTGCTCGCGCGAGGCCGCGAGCGGCTTGCGGCCGGGCACGTTCACGAGGACCACGAGGATCCGCCGCCGGGACTCGGCGCCCGCGGGGGGATTGCGCGCGCCTTCGGCCGCGGAGCAGGCTAGGCCGAGGGCGAGCGCGGCGGCGCAGGCTCTCCTCGCGATCATCGGGACGGCGCCTCCTTTCTCTTGTAAGCGGACCGCGTCCTACGACGTCTGGTGCACGAAGGCCCAGACGTCGAGGTGCTGGCGGCAGAAGAACAGGTAGTCCTCGAAGTCCGGCGCGGTCACGTCCTTGAACTCGCGCGTGTTGTCGATCTGCAGGAAGAAGGTCATCTCGTCGCCGCAGAGCGGGCAGGTGGGCTGGTCTTCCGCGGACTGGAGCCAGTGCGGCCAGCCGTGGAATTTCGTCTCGATGCGGGTCGGAAGGGGCGGATCCTCCGCGCTCTCCCCCAGCGACTCGGCCATGGGGAAGTCGTCGGGCGCGGGGTCGAGGCGCGTCAGCAGGAATTCCTCGCGGGCCAGGCTCTTGAAGGGCGCGCCGCGGAAGTACGCCGCGAACTCCTTCTTCTTGAGGATGTGGACGCGGCAGACCGGCCCGAAGGGGTCGAACCACTCCTCGGAGGCGAGACCGCCCACGTCGTAGAAGACCTGGATGACTCCGTCGGCCGGGAAGGGGGACTTGAGCTCCGCGGGCAGGTCCGCGACGAGGATCTGAAGGAGCAGGAGCATCTTGCGCTCGGTGCCGGGCGCGGCGGGCCAGCCCGAGGACGCACGCATCTTCTTGAGCGCCGCGAGGTCCTTCGGCGTCAGCCGCTCGAAGACCGGCAAGTAGGCGGTGCGGCGTATGCGCGCGAGGTGCTCCTCCTTCTCCCGGGCCTGCGCCGCTTCCGGCGGCGTCGTCTTCGGCGCGGCGCTCGCCGGGACGCGCGCCTCCGGCGCGGGCGCGGAAGTCGGGCGCGCCGGCTCCGCGGCCGCGGCGCCGCCGGTCGCGGCCGGAGCCGCCGCGGCGGGCGCCGCGGAAACGTAGACGTTCGCGATGAAGTCCTCGTCCCGGCTCGGGTCGCGGCCGAGCTCGAATTCCGGCTCGCGGCGGTATGTCAGCGTGTCGAAGCCGCTCGGAACGCGTCCGGGCTTCAAGCGCCGCATGCCGCGCAGGGGCGTCGCGTACGAGACCGGCGCGAACTCGAGGAAGAGGAAGCCGGAGAACGCCTGCAGCACCATGTCGGGCGGGATCGCGCCGTCGCCGGCGAGGTGCGAGCCGCCGGTCGCGAGCATGTACTCGAGGAACTCCTCGGAAGAGCGCCCGTCGAAGACGGCCTGGGTTCCGCCCGTGCTGCCGGTCAGCACGGCTTGAACGAAATCCCGGCGCGCGTCGCTCTCGACGGAGGAGAGGATCATCCCGTCGGCGCGCATGCGCAGGAAGTTCTTGAGGATCTCCGATTGCTTGACGGCGGGCGTCAGCCGCACGGAGACCATGGTCTGAAAAACCTGCTTCGGGTATATGATCGGGTCGTCGCCGCGCTGGCACAGGCACAGCCTCAGGCGCGGATCGAGCTCCTCGGCGAGCACGCGCTGGGCTTTCAGGTTGACCTCGCGGTCGGGGCCGACGATCACGACCGGCCCGCCGTCCTCGAGGTGCCGGCGGAGGATCTTCGCGGTCGGGTAGTCCGACACCAGCTTCAGGAGCTCTCTCATCGACATGGTCAGGCGTAGCGGCGGCGGAACTCCTCCGCGTCGGAGATCGGGCAGAGACCGCCCGCGCGGCGCGCGAGGTGCTTGGCGAACGCCGCGCCGAGATACGCGAGCGCGTGAGCCTCGCGCAGGTACGGACGCGTCTTGAGGAAATCCTTGAGCTCGGCCGATGGGGGCGTCCAAGACGGGATCTCGCCGACGGGGCGCCCGTCGAGCGTCAGCGTCGACGTGATGCTCCGGGTCTTCACGCCGAGCTTGAGGCAGGCGGCGTCGACCGCGGCCTCGGCCATCACGCGGTAGTCGGACATCTTGCCGCCGCCGATCGTGAGCAGGCCCGCGATCCCGTCGCGCTCCTCGTGGTCGAAGACCTCGAAGTCGCGCGAGAGGAGCTTCTCCGCGCCGGGCTGGCCGAGGATGGGGCGCGAGCCGACGATCGTGGAGTCGGGCCCCGCGGGCCAGTCCGGAAAATAGAGGCGGACCGAGCGCGAGAGGTAGTCGATCTCGTCGGCCGTCGTGCGCGTCGCGTCGGGATCGTCCGGCCCCGGGATGTCCGTCGGTCCCACCCACGTGCCGAGCGGCGACGGCACGACGAAGACGTAGCGCCCGCGGTCGACGGCCTCGACGAGCAGGCCGAAGGGCACGAGCTTCGGATTCTTCCAGATCAGGTGCGTCCCCTTCATGAGCCGCAGGGGCAGGCTCGCGCCGGCCAGGCGCGCGACGCGGTCCACCCAGGGGCCGGCCGCGTTGACGACGAGCTTCGCGCGGATGTCGCGTCCTCCCGCGCGCGCGCCGACGACGCGCCCGCCCTCGCGCAGGAGCGACTCGGCCGGCGTGCGCGCGAACACCTCGGCGCCGGCCGAGCGCGCGGAGTCGAGCGTGCGCGCCGCGAGCTTCTGCGCGTCGACCCACCACTCGTCGAAGACGAGCGCGCCGCGCAGGCCCTCGGCCTCGAGCCCCGGCACGAGGCGCAGGGTCGCCTCGGGCGAGAGCCGCAGGTGCGGCCGGCCGTACTTCATCGGCTGGAACTTGTCGTACTCCTCGAGCAAGGTCTCGACGGTCTCGAGGCCGCGCGAGTGGCCGCGGTAGACGGGCCACAGGATCGGCAGGCGCGCGAGCTGCTCCTTGGCCGTGCGCACGATGTTCCCCGAGTCCCAGCAGGTCGCGTGCGTCGTGAGGCGGTCGTACAGGAGATAGCGGACGCCGCCGTGGATCAGGTGCGTGGACGCGGCGGTGGTCGCGCCGCCGGGCTCGCCGCGCTCGACGACGGCGACGCTGAGGTCGCGCAGGGCCGCGTCGCGCGCGACGCCCGCGCCCGTGACGCCGCCGCCGATCACGAGGAGGTCGTAGTCCGCCATCGCGGTGATCTTATCATTTGGTCCGCGGGCGGTCCGACGGCGGGGGCGGCTCGGCGTCAGGGCGCGGCGTCCTGCTTGCGCAGCCCGGCCTCGATGTTCGTCGAGAGCTGGCTGACCTTGTTCACGTAGTCTTGCGAGTGGTTGTAGCCGAAGAACGACTGGGCGGCGCTCTGCTGGTAGCCGTGGCGGCTCAGGTAGTTGGCGATGGAGACGATCGAGTCCGGCATGTTCCACGGATTCTTCGCGCCGCTTCCCGCCGCCCGGCCGTACGCCTCCCAGCTCGTCGGCAGGAACTGCGGGTCGCCCATCGCGCCGGCCCAGGACGCCTTGATCTCGCCGACGGGCCTGCCGCCGAGCTGGTCGTTGGCGGCGAGACGGAACAGCGCGGCGTTGTCGCGTTCGGCCTGGGCCGCGCGCGCCGTCGGGCGGCCGTCCGGCCCCTGCTGCTGCCGCAAGCCGTCGAGCGTCTTGGCCAGCGGAGAGGTCCCGGTGTTGTTCCCGTAGGAGGTCTCCACGCCCAGGATCGCGAGGATGTCCTGCCTCTTCACGCCGTACTGCGCGTCGGCTTGGGCGAAGACGTCCTGGTTCTGCTTGTAGGCCTCGATCGCGCCGCGCGGCGCCGGCGAGCTGGGCCGCGGCGGCGGGTTGTCCGCGGCCTGCTGGATGGCGGCCGCCTCCTGAGGCGTCGCCTGCGCGGCCAGGAACTGCGAGGCGGTCGCCGCCGCGACGTCGGGCGGGATCGCCGGCGGCGGAGGGGCGCTCGCGCGCGCCAGCGCCAGCGCGACCTCGTCCGGCGTCGCGGAGAGGCCGTGCGCGACGAGGACGCCGGCGACGGTCTTGGCGCGGGCCTCCGGCGACGAGCCGCGGCCGGATCTCGCCGCGTCGGCGAGAGCCGCGCGCACGTCGGCGTCCGTCGCCGCGTCGGCGGCGAGCTGATGAGCGAGCGCCGCTCCCGCGGGGGTCTTCTCCCACGAACTCGTCTGCGCGGAGGAATCCTTGAGCTTCTTGAGGCCGGAGAGCACGCCCGCCGTCTCGGGCGACCAGCGCGCGTCGCCGTTCGCGGCGCTCGGCTTCGCTCTCGCGGCCGCGACAGCGACCGCCGCGCGCGCGCCGCCGCCGCGCGGGCGGCCGTCGGTCCCGGCCGCCGGCCCGCTCCAGCCGCCGCCGTCCGACGACGACGCTCCGCCCGGACCGAAGCCCGAGAACGACGGCGCGAGCCGCGGAGCGCCGAACGCGGCGCCGGCGCTTCCGGCCGCGTCCGGAGCGTCCGCGGCGGGCGCGCCGGCGGGCGGCCGCGCGGGACCGCTCGAGCCCGGCGGAGGGACCTCGTCGACGACCAGGCGCCGGATGTAGCCGCGGGGCTCCGCGGGACGCGGAGACGCGGAGGCGTCCGCGGTCGCCGCGGCCGGACGCGAGAGCTCCGCCGGGACGCCGTCGGCGTCGGCCGGCCGGCGATCTTTTCTCTGCAGCACGACGAGCACCGCGAGCAGTATCCCGACGACGGGGAGGTAGCGGACGACGTCCGTGGAGGAACGCGCCATCGCGTACAAGGATAAGGCCAAACGGGGACACCGTCAAGTGAAGCGAGGGGCCCGAAAGAGGCGCGAGGAGGGGAGCTAACGGCGCTCGTCGACGTAGTTCTCGAGATGCATGAGCATGAACGCGGCGCTGCCCTGGTCCTTGGGCCGCGTCAGCTCGATCTTCAGCCGCGTCGCGCTCTCGCGCGTGACCCAGACGCCGACGCCGCGGTCCTCGCGGTAGGACAAGGCGATGGTCAGGCCGTCGGGACGGGGCTTCGCCCTGTACTGCTCCTTCATCCGCTCGATCAGATCGAAGAGCGGGCCGTCGCCGTAGAGCGTCATCAGCGGCAGCCAGGACTCGTCGGCGATCTCGAAGCGCAAGCCCGCGGGCCAGGTCGGGGCGAGCTCGAGGGTCTGCAGGACGGTCCGGCCGTGCGTCTGGAATTTCTCGGCGAGCCGGGCCTCGTCCTGGCCGGCGTCCTTCGCGACGATGTTCTCGATCGCGCGCACGCGGTCCTGGGAGCGCAGCTTGCCGCGCTCGTCGAGCTGGTCGAAGGAGCGCATGGCCATGCGCAGGTCCAGGTCGTTGATCTTCTCGCCGTGATCGACGGTCAGCCGGTCGAGTTCCTCGGAGGCGAGCATGAGCTGGATCAAGGTCATGTTGACCTCGCGGCTCAGCAGGTCGCCGGCCCAGGACACCGCCTGCGCGATGCCCGTGGCCAGCTGGGTCCCGTAGCGGTTCTCGAGGAAGGTGGTGATCTGATTGGGCAGCTGGGTCTCGAGATAGTTCTTGTACTGACCGGCCGGGAGGCCGGTCGGCAGAAGCGACGTGAGGTTCGGGCCGTAGTTCTGCTTCAGGAGCGTGGACATGTTGGGCGGCAGCGCGGCCAGGATCTTCGCGGCCAGCTGCTGGGGGTTCGCGTTGGCCGCGTCGTTGACCAGCGGCGCCAGGGCCGACGCGAGCTGCTGCTTCATCTGCGCGTCGGCCAGGCCGAAGAGTCCGCCCGCGATCTGCGAGCTCGTGAAGCTCGTGCCGGAGAGCCCGAGCGACTTGCCCGCCTCGGTCATCAGGAAGGAGTTCATCTGGCTCGCCGTGACCGGCGCCAGCGGCGAGAGGCGGCTCTGCAGGATGTTGGCCGCGGCGAGGATGGTCGGGGCGTCGATCTGCAGGTTGAAGTCGCGGCCGAGGACCGGGACGCTGACCTTGCCGTACCTCTGGAGCGCCGCGATCAGCTGTCCGCGCGCGGCCCCGATCACGGCCGCGTCCCAGACCTGCTCGTTGGTCAGCATCGCGATCAGCCGGCGCATGTCGGCCTCGTGCGCGCTGAAGTAGCTGGACCAGTTGTCGATCTTGCCGAGCGCGCCGCTCAAGTCCTTCGCGGCCGGCGAGCCGGGAGCCAGCGAGGACGCGATCAAGCCGTTGATCTGGTTGTAGTACGCCCCGCCGGGAGAGAGGGTCCGCAGCCACAGGTTCGAGAGCGCGGCCGCCTGCGGCCCGGAGAGTCCGCGCTTGCCGAGCTCGGAGAGGAGGCTCTGCGCGGCTCCGGGCTCGAGGCGCGCGAGCGCGAGCGAGAGCTGGTTCAGCTTCGCGTCCAGCGGACCCGGGCCCAGCTCGGGCCGCAGGCCGTCGTAGGCCTGATTGGCCTTGTCGATCACGTTCAGCGCCGCGTTCAGGTCGTTCTGGATCTTCGAGAGCTGCTGCTGGAGCTGGGGCGCCAGAGGAGACGACTTCAGCCGTCCCCCGAACAGATGGTCCGCCGTGACCGTCGAGCCGCCGCCGAGCTCGATGCGGAATCCGGCGAGGATGGAGTTCGAGTCGACCTCGGCGTCGCCGTACTTGACGCGGTCGTGGTCGCCGGCGATGTAGGCCTGCGCCCGGTCCGACAGATGGTAGTCGAGCTCGAGGCGCGCCTTGTCGCGCTCGAACTCGATGCCGGAGCCGCTCTCGCGGCTGACGGCGGCCTTCAGCGCGAGCGGGTGGCTCCAGAAGGTCGTCATCAGCGAGGCCTCGCCCTCGGAGACGCGCGTGGTCGGCGTCCAGCGCTCGGTGGCGCTCACCGAGTAGTGGAGGTCGCTGGCGCCGGGAATGCTGCCCCAGAGCGCGGCGCTGACGTGCGGGTCGTTCTCGAGATACATGCCGGGGGCGATCGTGCCGTTGCCCAGCGCGTTCTGCAGGAGCTGGTTGCCCACGGGGGAGACGTTCTGCGCGACGCCGCCGAAGATCCCCAGCGAGGAGCCGTCCTTCAGCCGGATGCGCAGGCCCAAGGTCTCGTCGAAGGCGGCGTTCGGCGCGACCCACATCGTCTTGAGCAGGCCGCCGACGGTCCAGGAGACGTCGACGGATTTCATGAGCGGGTAGGCGCGGCCGAGCTCGGCGAGGAGGCTCGAGACGACGATGCCCTGGGTCTGATAGGGATCGTCGTAGGTCGTGTACTTCGAGATCTGGTTCAGGCTGGACTGCGGCACGCCCAGCTGCGAGGCGAGGGAGAGGGCGTTGGGCACGGCCGGGCTGGGCCCGTCGGCGAAGTAGCGCGAGTGCAGGTCGACGTAGCCGAGGCTGGCCTTGATGCGGTAGTCGACGCCGCTGTCGGGCCGGCTGTCCTTGTTCCAGGTCAGGTTGCCGTACCAGCTCGGGGCGGCCACCGGGAAGCGGTCGTCGACGTAGAGCTGGCCGGCGGAGAGCGAGAGCCCGGTCCGCGGGTTCGTCAGCGTCATGTCGTAGACGGTCTCGTTGCGCACGTGCGCGTCGACGACGATCTCGCCGCTCATATCCTTGCCGGTGTGCGCGGCCACGCCGTCGAACATGCGGTCCAGGATCAGCCGCGCGCGCGCGAAGTCCTCGGCGCTCAGCGGCTGGCCGTCGGCGCGCGCGAACTCCTTGATCTGGGCCGGCACCAGCAGCGGCTTGTCGGCGAGCTTGGCCAGGTAGTCGTCGACGAGCTTCATTCCGGCCTGAGTGAGCAGCTCCTGGTCGGTGACGTAGTCGCGCCAGTCGCCGGGCCGGATCGTCCGCAGGAGCTCGAGGCGGCGCAGGCGGCCGATCTCCAGGGTCGTGAGCTGGCGCTGGAGCTCGGCGCGCTTCTCGGGAGGCAGCGCCACGACCTTGTCCGGGTCGAACCCCCAGCGCGCGAGCAGTCCCGGCGTCAATTCGAGAGGGGCGGGGGCGGCGTCCGCGGGCGTTCCCGCCGGGGCCGCCGGGACGTCCTGGGCGCCGCCGCGAGCGGGGGAAACGGCGGCCAGCGCTATAAAAAGGAGGAAGCGATTCATCGAGCGCGGCGCCCGGGCGCCGCATGATTCCAAGTATAAGCGAGCTTCCTTCAGAGGAGAAGCGTCCGACGGCCTAGGCCGCGGACCGCGTATGGTCCATCGGTCCTGGGCCCATCGTCCTGGGCTAAGGAAGCTTCAGCGCGCGGCGGGCTTCCGCGAGATTGTCGGAGGATTCCTTGGACAGCGGGTCGAGCTCCACCGCCTTCTGCAGGCGCTCGGCCGCCTCGCGCTTGCGGCCCTCGAGCAAGAGCAGCACGCCGACGTCGTTGTAAAGCTTCGCTTCTTGCGGGAAGAGCCTGGTCTCCTCCTCCAGATCGCGGAGCTGGGCCGTTTCGCCCGGGACCGGCGCGCCCCGCACGCCGTAGCGCCACGTTTCCCGGGCCAGAAAAAAATAGGTCGCGGCGGCGAGCAGGGCGAGGGCCGCGGCGCACGCGGGGAGGATCGGCCGCGTCGCACGGGGGCGGCGCGAATCGGCTCCGCCGCCCAGGCCGTACAGTCCGGCCAGCGCCGCGGCGGCGACGCAGTCGAGGACCGGCAGGGCCGGGTAGAGGACCCTCTCGGCCGCTGCGGCGTCCAGAGTGACGAGGGCGTTGACCGAAAAGCAGGCCGCGAAGACGCCGGCCAGCGCGGGGGCCGGGCCGGGCCTGCGCCGGATCAGCCAAAACAGCGCCGGGATGAAGAGAACGAGCCGATAATTCCAGTAGCCGATCAGTCGCTTCAACGCGCCGAGGGCGTAGTCCTCGGGGCTGCGGGCGATGTTCTCCAGCGCCAGCCGAGTCATCAGCCGGCTTTTTTCCAGGTCGCTCATGGAGAACACGTCGCGCCCCGCCTGTTTCCCCGCGTCCGCCACCGCTTCCCAGGGATCGGGGAGGGTCATCTTTCCTTGGGAGGCCGCGTAAAGAACGGGCGCGGGGGAGAAGTTCTCGAAGGGGATGAAGCCCTTGAGAAGGACCGCGTTGCGGGCCGCCCACGGCGCGAGCGGGAGGTAGGAGAACAGGACCAGGAGCCCGGCGGTTTTCCTCAGCCCGCGCGAGCCGCGCAGAGCCGCCGCCGCCAGCAGCGGCGGCAGGAGGATGAGCGTGGAGCGGCACAAGAGCGTCGCCCCGATGCCGAGGCCCGCGAGGGCGGCGGTCCGCGCCGAGGGCTTCTCGGCCCAGAGCAGGACGGCGTTGAAAGAGACGAGGATCGCGAAAGCGAAGAGGCACTCCACGCCCGTCGCGGCGAACATCCCGAAGACGCTTCCGTCGAGCGCGACGGCCGCCGCCGCGGCCAGCCCCGCGGCCGGCCCTCCGAGGCCGCAGGCGGCCGTGAACGCCAGCAGGACGGACAGGACCCCGAGCAGGGCTTGAGCGCCGTAGGCCGGAAGCCCGCGGTCTCCCGGCGCGCTGAAGACGGACAGGAAGACGGGATAGAGCGGCATGCGCCGCGCGGAGGGGCCCGGCCCGGAGATATCCTTCATGACGCCGTCCGCCGCGATGTTGAGGCCCATGTTCCGGTACTCGTTCTGGAACAAGGGGCGCTCGGCGATCCGCCGCGCCGCGAAGGCGAAATGCAGCGCGGCTCCGGCCGCGAGGCCGCCGAGCAGAAGCAGGTGGGCGGCCGAGAAGCGGTTCGCGCGGAAGCCCGTTCGCACGCTCCGCGCGCGGGCCATAGGCTCGTGCTACTCGAGCTCGACGACGTCGCCGTAGTCCGGAGTCGCGACGCGGTCGATGCCCTCGGCCTTCAGCGCCTCCGCGAGCTTCGCGCGGCTCTCGGGCTCGCCGTGGACGAGGAAGATCGTGCGCGGGCGGGGCCTGAGGGACTTCATGAACCAGAGCAGGTCGTCGCGGTCGGCGTGCGCGGAGAACGTGTGCGCGGTCTCCACGCGCGCCCAGACCTGGTGCTCGAGCCCGAAGATGCGGACCTTCTTCGCGCCGCCCTGCAGGCGGCGGCCGAGCGTGCCCTCGGCCTGGTAGCCGACGATGAGGACCGTCGTCGTGTCCTTGTCGATGTTGTTGCGCAGGTGGTGCAGGATGCGCCCGCCCTCGCACATGCCCGAGCCCGCCAGGATCACGAGCGGGCCCGGCAGATCGTTGAGCGCCTTCGATTCGTCGGCGGTGCGCACGAAGCGCATGCACTTGAGCTCGAACGGGTTTCCCTCGGCGCGGACGTAGCGCAGGAACTCCGCCGAGAAGGACTCGCTGTCCAGGTGCTTGTCGAAGATCTCGGTCAGCGAGACGGCCATCGGGCTGTCGACGTAGATCGGGAGCGAGGGGATCTGCCGCTCGCGGATCATCTTGTCGAAGACGAACAGCAGCTCCTGCGTGCGCTCGAACGCGAAGCTCGGGATCAGGATCTTGCCCTTCTCGGCGATCGCGCGGTCGACGACGTGCTTCATCATCGGCTCGACGTCCTGCAGCGTCTCGTGCACGCGGCCGCCGTAGGTGCTCTCGATGAGCAGGTAGTCGACGGCCTTCGGCGGCACCGGCGCGTCCATCAGCAGCGTGTGACGGCGGCCGAGGTCCCCGGTGAAGTCGATCCGGCGCAGGCCCTTCGCGGTCTTGACCTCGAGCTCGACCATCGCCGAGCCGATGACGTGGCCCGCGTTCGCGAACCGGAAGCGGAGCGTGTCGTTGAGCGAGACCCACTCGCCGAACGGGTGCGTGCGCAGGAGCGCGGCCGCGGCGTTCGCCTCGGCCATGCCGTAGAGCGGCTCGATCGTCTCGCCGTCCTTCTGGTGGATCTTGTTGAAGAACTTCGCGTCGTTCTCCTGCAGGTGGGCGGAGTCGGCGAGCATCACGCCGGCGATCTCGGCCGTGATCGCCGTGCAGTGGATCGGGCCCGCGTAGCCGCGCTTGGCCAGGATCGGCAGGCCTCCGCAGTGGTCGACGTGCGCGTGCGAGAGGATCACCGCGTCGAGCTCCTTCGGCTCGAACGGCAGACTTTTGTTCTTCTCGAGCGCGTTCTTGCGGTGGCCCTGGAACAGGCCGCAGTCGAGCAGGACCTTGAACCCGTCGACGTCCAGCAGGTGCCGCGAGCCGGTGACCTCGCCCGCGGCGCCGTGGAAGCCGATCTTCACGGCGAGAGTGTAGGCTTCGCGGCGCGGCGCGTCAAGCGGCGCCCCGCGCGGGACGAAATGATAGAATCCGCCGATGACGCGGCTGCGCTTCTATCTGCTCGTCGTGCTCGCCTTCGTCGCGATCGGCGCGGGCGCGTGGACGATGCGCGAGCTCCTGCTCGGGCTTCCGCCGATGCAGGCGCTCGAGGAGTATCAGCCCTCGCTGACGACGCGCGTCTACGACGTGAAGGGCAGCGTCGTCGCCGAGCTCTCGATCGAGAAGCGCGCGCTCCTGCCGCTGTCGAAGATCCCGGTCGACCTGCAGAACGCGGTCATCGCGGTCGAGGACGACAACTTCTTCCACCACTGGGGGGTCTCGCCGAAGGGGATGGTGCGCTCGGCCGTGCGCAACTTCATCGCGCGGCGCGTCGTGCAGGGCGCCTCGACGATCACGCAGCAGCTCGCCAAGCAGGTCTTCCTGAAGCCCGAGCGCAAGTTCTCGCGCAAGATCCGCGAGGTCCTGCTCGCTCTCCAGATCGAGCGCAACTTCTCGAAGCAGGAGATCCTGCAGTTCTACTTGAACCAGGTCTACTTCGGCGAGGGCGCCTACGGCGCGCAGGCCGCCGCGCGCAACTACTTCGGCAAGGACATCTCCGAGCTCACGCTCGCGGACTGCGCCCTGCTCGCGGGCCTGATCCGCGCGCCGCGCGGGAACTCGCCGTTCTACATCCCCGAGAACGCGCGCCGCCGCCGCGCGGTCGTGCTGCAGAGGATGATCGACGAGGGGATGATCACCGCCGCCGAGCGCGACGCGGCCGCGGCCCAGCCCCTGCCGTCGGCGCGCCCGTCCGGCCTGCAGACCCAGGCTCCGTACTTCGTCGAGCACGTGCGCCGGCGCCTCGAGCAGAAGTACGGCACGGCGGCGGTCTGGCGCGGTGGCCTCAAGGTCTACACGACGCTCGACCTCGACGTCGAGAAGGTCGCCGAGGCCAAGATGGAGAAGGCCCTCGCCGACTTCGACGCGGCGGCCCAGAAGGAGCGCGACAAGAAGGTCAAGGACCTCCTCGCGACCGGCGAGCCCCTGCCGCCCGACCTCTCGACCGGCCCGGTCACGAAGATCCAGGGCGCGTTCGTGCTGATGGACGTCAAGAGCGGCGCGGTGCGCGCGATGATCGGCGGGCGCGACTCGCACTTCAACCGCGTGACGCAGGCCAAGCGCCAGCCGGGCTCGACGTTCAAGCCGTTCGTCTGGGCCGCGGCGCTGAACTCGGGCCTGACGGCCGGCAGCCTCGTCGACGACTCGCCGCTCGCGTACTACTTCGACGGCCGCGACTGGCGACTGCTCGAGGGCGCGACGGACCAGTACTCGATCGCGCTCGCGACCCAGCCGTTCGCCTCGTCGCCGGACTTCAAGATCTGGGTGCCGAACAACTTCGACGGCAAGTTCCTGGGCCGCATCACCTTGCGCAAGGCCCTCGCCCTGTCGCGCAACATCGCCTCGATCAACCTGATCACGCAGGTCGGCCCTCCGCTCGTCGTCGAGATCGCGCACCGCGCCGGCATCATCTCGGACCTGGAGCCCGCGCCGGCGCTGGGCCTCGGCGCGTCCGTCGTGACGCCGATGGAGATGACCGACGCCTTCGGGACCTTCGCCAACGGCGGCGTCTCCGAGACGCCGTACACGGTCGAGCGCGTCGAGGACTCGACCGGGCGCGTGCTCGAGCAGCACGTGCCGACGGATCGCGAGGCGATGACGCCCCAGCTCGCGTACCTCGTGGCGAACCTGATGAAGGGCGTGGTGCAGCACGGCACCGCGGTGTACGCGAACAGCCTGAACCGGCCGCTCGCCGGCAAGACCGGGACCTCGAACGACAACCGCGATCTGTGGTTCATCGGCTACACGCCGGACCTCGTCGCCGGCGCGTGGATGGGCTACGACGACTTTTCGTCCCTCGGCCGCAGGGACTGGACCGGCGGCTCGACGGTCGTGCCGTGGTGGACGGACATCATGGCGGAGGTCTTCAAGGATATCCCGAAGCGCGACTTCCCCGTCCCTCCCGGCATCAAGTTCCGCCAGATCGACTCGCAGACCGGGATGCTCTTCGGCCCCGATTGCCCGCCGCAGAGCAAGCTTCTCGAGGCCTTCCTCGACCGCACCGAGCCGAAGTACTGCACGATCGACCACAGCCGCCCGCTCATCCCCCAGCTGATGGCCCTGCCGTCGGTCGGCGCCTCGAGCTCCGTCGGCGCGCCGTCGGTGGACGCCTCGACCGCGGCCGTCCCCGCGGTCCCGGCGCCGTCGGCTCCGATCGCGGCCTCGACTGCCCCCGCCGCGGGCGTCAAGCCGGCGCCGAATCCCAACGAGCCGCCTCCGCTGCCGACCGAGGAGGAGCTCGAGAGCGGCAAGAACGGCGCTCCCAGCCAGGAGCCCGCCGGCCTGGAATGAACGAGAACGACGAGACGAGCGACTCGCGCGTCGTCCTCACCGGCTTCGCGATCGGCGTGAGCCTGGGGCTCCTCGTCGTCCTGTGGCTCTGGTTCTCGCGGCCCGCCGACGAGCTCCTGTCGTCGGGCGGCTTCAACCTGCCCGTGGACGGGAGCCGCCCGTCGGCGGCGCCGTTCCCGAGCCGGCCTCCCGTCCAGAGCGGCCTCGGCTTCGTGCGGGCTCAGGACGTGGGCGAGGCGCGGCCGGAGGCGGCCGGCGCGTCCGCGCTCGCGCCGGCCGCGCCGACGGGCGACGCGGCGGCGCTCGCGCAGATCGGCGCGCCGTCGGACCGCGGCGGCCTCGCGCGCCTGGGCGCGGAGAAGGGCCTCCTCGGCCGGCTGGTCGCGGGCGCGGCGGCGTCCCATCCCGCCGCTCTGCGCGCCCTGCTCAACAACAAGACCTTGGTCGACGCCTACTTCGCGCGTCCGCTCGTCGCTCAGAACTGCGCGAGCGGAGCGTCGCTGAAGTCCTATCTGTCGAACGGCTCCGATCCGCAGGGCGTCTCGGAGGAGGTCGGGCTCGTCCGCGGGCTCATGCGCAATCCCGACGCCGCCTCGGCCGCGGTGGGGACCGAGTTCGCCTCGCGCCTGCTGTCCTGCCCCTCGGTCGGCCAGCTCGCCTCGAATCAGGGCGCGGTCTTCTCGATCGCGGGGGCCAACCCCGCGCTCGCGGGCCTCGTCGGGGATCCGGCGGCGGCGGCGGCGCTGGCCTCGAATCCCCAGGCGATGGCGCTGCTCGGCGGGGTCCAATCGGCGCTGTCGTCTCCGCGGATGCCTTGACGCGCCGATTAATTCCGTCTATCATTCCGACGTGAACGACAAAAAGAAGGTCATCGCTGCCGCCGCGGGCGGGTTCGTCGTCCTGGCCCTCGCCGCTTTCGTCATGTTCTCGCATCACAAGGCCCCCGAGGCGGAGCCCGTCGCAGAGGCGCCGGCGCGGCCGGTCAAGCCCGCGCCGAAGACGGCCGTCCCCGCGACGCCTCCTCCCGCGCCCGCGATCCCTCTTCCGGAGCTCGGCCAGAGCGACTCCTTCATCCGCGAGAAGGCGAAGGCCCTGTCCTCCGACCCCAAGCTCGCGTCCTGGCTCAAGAGCGAGAACATCGTGCGCCGCATCGCCGCCGCCGCCGACATGGTCTCTTCGGGCCGCGTGCCCAGCGACAGCCTCGGCGCCCTCGCTCCGCGCAAGGGCTTCACGACGACGACCAAGGGCGACAAGGTCGTGATCAGCGCCAAGAGCTACGCCCGCTACGACGCGGTCGCCGCGGCCGTGGACTCGCTCGACGTGAAGGGGGCCGCGACGCTGTTCCAGCAGACGAAGCCGCTGTTCCAGCAGGCCTGCCAGGAGCTCGGCGACAAGTCCTGCGATTTCCAGGACACGTTCGTGCGCGCGGCCAGCGAGATCTTGGAGACCCCGATCGTCGACGGCGACCTCGAGGTCCAGGAGAAGGAGAGCAAGCTCGCCTACACCTTCGTCGACCCGAAGCTCGAGCAGCTGAGCCAGGTCCAGAAGCAGATGCTGCGCATGGGTCCGGCCAACGTCAAGAAGATCCAGACGAAGCTGCGCGACATCGCCGGGGCGATCGGCGTGCCCAACGAGCAGCTGCCGAAGCCCGAGGCCGCTCCCGCTCCCGCTCCGCCGCCGCCCTCGTCTCCCGCGCCCGTTCAGTAGCCGACGGTGAAGCGGCGCCGCGAGTGGCGCGGCGTCTCGAGCTCGTCGACGAGCGCGAGCGCGTAGTCCTCGATCGAGATCCGGCTCCTTCCGTCCGCGCCGACGAGCAGCGCGTCGCCGCCGACGCGGAACTTGCCCGTGCGCTCGCCGGGCCCGAAGAAGGCTGAGGGGGACAGGAACGTCCAGTCGAGCTCGCGCTCGCCGCGCAAGGCATGGAGAAAGTCGCGCCCCGCCGCGGCCTCCGGCTTGTAGGCCGCAGGGAACTCCGGCGCGTCGATCAGCGCGACTCCGGGCGCGGCCTCCAGGCTGCCGGCGCCGCCGACGACGAGCAGGCGCTTCACGCCGGCCTTCTTGACGGCGACGACGAGCGCGCGCGCGTCGCTTCCCGCGAACCGGGTCGAGCTGACGACGACGTCGTGCCCGGCCAGCACCGCCGGCAGGCCGGCCGCGTCCGCGGCGTCGCCGCGCGCGGCGGTCAGGCCCGGCTTGGCCGACTGCTTCTCGGGATGCCGCGAGATTCCCGTGACCGCGTGTCCGCGCGACAGCGCCTCGGCGGCGACGCGCGAGCCGACGTTCCCCGTCGAACCGATGAGCGCGATCTTCATGAGGGCTCTCCTTTCCTTCAGGGGATCAGGACGATCTTGCCGCGCGCTCCGGGCGACAGCATGGCCTCGTGCGCCTTCGCGGCGTCGGCGAGCGGGAAGCTCTTCCCGATGACGGGCGCGAGCGCGCCGCTCTTCAGTCCCTTGGCCAGCGCGGCATGGATCGCGGCGATGGCGTCCTCGCCGGCGTTGCGCAGGCTCATGCCGAGCACGTCGAGGTCCTTCATCATCGTCGCGCGCGCGTCGATGCTGACCGGGCCGCGGCTGCCGACGACGACGACGCGCCCGCGCGGCGCGGCCAGCGCCAGGTCGGCGGGGAGGTTGACGTTCGCGAGCATCTCGACGATCAAGTCGGGACCCTTCCCTCCGGAAGCCTTCAGAATCTCGTCCTGATAGCCGGGCGCGCGGTGATCGAACGCCGCGTGCGCGCCGAGGGACTTCACGAAAGCCGCGCCCTCCGCGCCGCCGCCGGTGCCGAGGACATTGAGCTCCGCGGCGCGCGCGAGCTGGACTGCGGCCACGCCGACGCCGCCGCTGGCGCCGTGGATTAGGACGGTCTCGCCTTTCTTCGCGCGTCCGCGCGCGAAGAGCGCGCGGTGCGCGGTCCCGTACGGCACGCCGAGGGCGGCGCCTTGCTCGAAGCTGAGAGCTTTCGGCAAAGCGAAGACGCGGGACGTCGCGCACAGCGCCCTCTCGGCGTAGACTCCGCCGACCGCGCCGTAGACGTAGACGCGGTCGCCGGTCTTGAGGCCTTTGACGCCGCGGCCGAGCGCCGCGACGACGCCGGCCGCGTCGGAGCCCGGACAATACGGCAGCGCGGGCTTGCTCGGGTAGAGCCCCGCGCGCACGTACGTCTCCACCGGATTGACGCCGACGGCCTTCACGGCCACGACGACCTGCCCCGGTCCGGGCGCCGGATCGGGAGCTTCCTCGATCTGGAGGACCTCGGGACCGCCGAACGCCCGGACCAGGATGGTCTTCATGGCCTTAGAGCTTCTCGATCAACTCGTGCTTCTCGAAGCGCACCTTCGCGAGCTTCGCGTAGGCGTCGTCGTCGGCGCGGTAGCCGGCCGTCGCGACGAACACCGCGTTCCAGCCCTTCGCCGGCAGGCCGAGGATGGAGTCGTACTGCGTCTGGTCGATGCCCTCCATCGGACAGGCGTCGACGCCGAGCGCCGCGGCGGAGGTCAGGAACACGCCGAGGGCGATGTAGACCTGGCGCATCGCCCAGGCCTGGACGCGCTCCTGCGGCTGGGAGACGGAGCCGAGCATCGTCTTCTTGTAGCCTTCGAGGGCCTCCTTCGGCAGGCGGCGCACCTCGGAGATGCGGTCGACGTAGCGCTCGACGTGATCGGGGCCGAGGTCCTTCTTGACGGCGAAGACGACGAGCTTGTCCGCGTCGACGATCTGGCTCTGGCCCCAGGAGGCGGGCCGGAGCTTCGCGCGCAGGGCTTTGTCCTCGATCACGAAGAACTTGTACGGCTGGAGGCCGTACGAGGACGGGGCGAGCACGAGCGCCTCCTCGAGCGCGCTCCACAGCGGGGCGGGGATCTTCCTCGCGGGGTCGAACTTCTTGGTCGCGATGCGCCAGCGCAGGCTGGACAGCAGGGCGTCGGGGGTGGTCGCGGCGGACGCGGCAGGGGCGGTGACGGTCATTTGAAACCTCCGTGGTTACATTTAAGTTCGAAAAAAATCAGGCCGACCTCGGCAGCTGGCCGACGACGTCGGCCAGCGTCGCGCGCTTGAGCTCGGGCACGACCTTCGATTCCACGCGCTGAAAGACTCCGTCCAGGATCGCCTTCATGCGGCAGGCGACCGGGCACTTGTCGTTGCCCTTCTCGGGAAGGGCGAAGAAGCCGCCCTCCTCGACCGCGGCGTAGACGTCGTAGAGGCGGATCTTCGCGGCCGGGCGCGCGAGGCGGAAGCCGCCCTTCGCGCCGTGCGCGGACTCGACGATCCCCGCGCGCGAGAGCTGGGCGAGCAGGCGGCGGATCACGACGGGGTTCGTCGCCACGGAGCCCGCGATCTCGCGCGAGCTGTGCCGCGCGTCCTCGTGCCAGGCGATGAGCGCCAGCGCGTGGACCGCGACCGCGAAGCGGGAGTTGGCCGCCATATGTAACCATTCTAGTTCCTATTCAGAGATTTGTCAAGCCCCGCGCGCCCGTCCGGACCGCCGAGCCGTCGATGACGGCGGGATCGGAGTGCTAATATTCCCGGGTGATCGAGCGCTGGATCGCCGCGTCGACGGCCTACCTCGCCTCGGCGAAGGCGCGGGAGAGCCTCGCGCAGGACCCGTACTGGCCGAAGTGGAACTCGCCGTGGTGGCATCTGACCGCGCTCTTCGAGCTGGACCGCGCCGACGCGATCCCGCGGGAGGCGGCCGAGGCGATGCTGGCCGCGATCGAGGCCAAGTACCTGCGCTTCTTCCCGAACCCGCGCGAGCCGTTGCCGCCGGGCAAGGACCCGCACCGCGACGCGCTCTGCCACTGCGCGGTGGGCAACATCTCGTCGGCGCTCGCCGCCTGCGGCCTGGACCTCGACGCGCGCGCGCCCTGGCTGCGCGCCTGGCTGCTCCACTATCAGCTTCCCGACGGCGGCCTCAACTGCGACGAGAAGGTCTACGCGGCCGGCGGCGCCTCCTCGATCCAGTCGACGCTCCCGGCGCTGGAGGCCGTCCTGCGCGTCGAGCGGCCGCACACTCCGGCCGAGGAGCTGTTCCTGGACCGCGGGGCCGAGTACCTGATCGAGCGCCGCCTCGTCCGCCGCCGCCGGGACGGAAAAGTCATGGACGAGTCCTTCCTTAAAATAGGCTTCCCGCGCTTCTACGACTACGACGTCCTGCGCGGGCTGAGCTTCCTGGCCGGCTGGTCGCGCGCGCGGCGCGCGAACGTGCCGCGCGACGCCGTCGCCGACGCGATGTCCGCTCTCGCCACGCGCTTTCCCGACGGCAACATCCGCGTCGAGAAGCCCGGCCTGGCCGCGGAGGACAGCCTCAATCCCGGCGCGGGCGGCGCCTGGGCGCGCGGCGCCGCGAGCGGCTTCCCTCTGCTGGAGTCCATGCGCCGCGCGGGGCAGATCTCGGAGGTCCTCACGCGGCGCTGGGCGGAAGTCCGCGCCGTCCTGGCTCCCGACGCGGGAAAAATCCGCTAGGTCCTCTGCCCCCCGCATTTTGCCCGGAAGTCCCGCGTGGCGATCCGAGACGATTTATCAGAATAACCTCCTCAACGGAGGAGAATCGGATGAGACGATCACGGATGGCGTCGGCGTTGTGCGCGGCGGTTCTTTTCGCCTCGGTCGCGAAGTCGGCCGCGCAGGCGACCGGCGAGACCGCCCTCTTCACGGCGGAGCAGGGGATCGGCCCGGTCGTCGCGGCCTCGGTCGATCAGTCGAAGACGGCGCAGGCTCGGCGCGTCGCGGACCAGAAGACGGCTCCCGCCGCGGCGAAGGCCCAAGCGGCCGCGTTCGCGTGCGTCGATCCGGCGAAGCAGACCCGCGTCGCGGGCGCGGGCAAAGGACTGCTCGCGGACGCGTATCCGATCGACGCCAAGATCGCGAAGCTCCCGGCCTACGTCCTGAAGATCTCGTGCCAGCCGACCGACGAGCAGAAGGCGAACGGCGCGGCGAGCGTCGAGAAGGCCTCCTACGACCCGGCGCGCGTCGAGAAGGCGGACTACTCGTGGCGCCGCAACTCCTGGGGCGTCTGCCGCGCCTGGCTGACCTGCGACAGCGGGCGCCAGATCAGCTGCTGGGCGGAAGGCTGGAACTGCGACGCCTACAGCAACGGCGGCAACAACGCGAACGTGTTCTGCAAAGAGTGGGACAACGCCGGCAACTGGCACAGCTCCTGGGACACCTGCCCCTAAAAGCCTTTCTCATCGACGACGGAGACTGCGGAGACCCGCTCCTGAGCCCGCTTCCAGGAGCGGGTCTCCCTCATTTAGGATAGAGCGAAGGGAAGAGAACGGCGTTTAACCACAGAGACACAGAGACACGGAGAACAGAGAGAAATAACTTCGTTACTCTTTCCGTTCTCTGTGTCTTTGTGTCTCTGTAGTTATTTCGTCGTCGGTAAAGAATCGCCGGCTCGGGACGCTAGCGCAGCGTGCGCAGGCCGATCCGGTTCTTGAGAGCGTTCAGCGCGACGCCGACGGCCAGCGCCGTCAGGTAGCCGTACGGCGTGAAGGCGGCGATCAGGCCGAGCAGGAGCACGAGCGCGAAGCTCTGGGGATCGGAAGCCTCGTCGCGAATGAGGCCGAGCATCGCGAGGCCCTCGAAGCCGAGCAGGACGCCCAGCGTCGGCTTCGGGAAGGCCGCGATCACCTGGGCGAAGGCGCCGCCGAAGAACAGGCCGAGGGTCATGAAGACGGCGCCGTAGATCACGACCGAGCCGCCGGTGCGCGCGCCGAACGCGTAGTGGCCGGCGATCCCTCCGGAGCCGTGGCAGGACGGCACGCCGCCGAACAGCGGCGCGAGGAGGTTCATCGCCGCGTACGTGAAGCCGATCTTGCGCACGGTCGGGGCGCGGTCCGGGAACAGGTCGAGGGAGGACTGGCGCGTCGCCAGCACGGAGTTCGCCAGCGACAGCGGCAGCTGCGGCAGGGCGAGCAGCCAGAAGCCGCGCGTCACGTCGCCCCACGCCGGCGCGGCGAAGACGGGCAGGCGCGGGGAGAAGCCTCCGGCGAGAGAGCGCGCGTCCAGCGTCGTCGCCAGCGCGTAGGCGAGGCCCAGGCCGATCACGATCAGCGCGGGCGGCACGCGGTGGTTTCCCATCAGCGCGACGACGACGAGCGCGGAGACCGCGGCGAGGACCCAGCCGGCCGCGCCGCCCGCGGGCAGGAACTCGCGCGCGGCCAGCGCCGCGAGCTGGAGGCCGAGCCCGCACTGGATGCCGCGCACGACGGTCTTCGGGACCGCGCGCGCGAAGGCCTCGAGCAGGCCGGTCGCGGTCAGGGCGAGCATCACCGCCCCGATCGACAGGCCCGCGCCGGCGAGGACGCTCGCGGGCAGCCTCTGCGCGATCGCGAGCGCGGCCATCGCCTTGAGCGGCTCGACGGGCATCGGCATGCGGTAGATCAGCGCGGCCGCGATCTGGAGCGCGCCCGCGACGGCCAGGACGGAGGCGCCGTTCAGCCCGCAGGCGAGCGTGAGGCCGACGAGCAGGGGGAAGTCGGTGCCGAGGTCGCCGAAGGCTCCGGCCCACTCGCGCCGGTCGAAGCGCAGCGGCGCCCGGCTCAAGTCGCGTTGGCCCAGCTGTTCGGGTCGAGCAGGTCGCGGATCGCGCCCTCGAGCACGTCCATGTCGACGGGCTTTCGCAGGAGCATCACGCGTCGGTCCGGCGGCACGACGGCGGCGACGCGCATCGAGTCGATGCCGCTCAGGAAGATGGCGGGCAGGCGGGCCAGGTTCTTGCGCCGCCGGAGCTCGACCAGGAGCTCGTGGCCGTTGAGGCGCGGCATGTCGAAGTCGAGGACGGCGATCTGGGGCGGGGCTTGGTCGGCGGCCGAGGGCGCCGCGAGCGGGTCGGAGCACGGGACGACCGCGTGCCCGCGCTTCGTCAGGGCTTCGACGAGGATCTCGAGGAAGGCCTCGTCGTCGTCGACCAGGAGGATGCGCGCCATTCGCGTATCATATATCATGTAACACTAGGAATTTAAGAGTTCAGGACTGGAGGACGCATGACCTGCATCGTCGGCCTGAGGCACGGCGGGAAGGCCTACATCGCCGGAGATTCCGCCGGGATCAGCGGCTGGGACCTGACCATCCGCGCGGACCCGAAGGTCTTCGTCGTCGGCGACTACGCGATCGGCTTCACCACGTCGTTCCGTCTGGGCCAGCTCCTGCGCTACCGCTTGAAGCTGCCCAAGCCGCCGCGCTCCGGGCGGGACCTGTCGGGCTTCATGGTCGGCGAGTTCGTCGAGGCCGCGCGCGAGTGCCTGAAGGCCGGCGGCATGGCCACGAAGGAGCGCGAGGGCGAGCAGGGCGGGACCTTCCTCGTCGGCGTGCGCGGGCGGCTGTTCATCGTCGAGTCCGACTACCAGGTCGTGGAGCCGTCGGAGGCCTTCGCGGCGATCGGCTCCGGCGCGGCCTACGCGCTCGGCTCGCTGGCGACCTCCTCGGGCGGCGCGAACGCGCGCCTGCAGCGCGCCCTCGGCGTGGCCGAGCGCTTCAGCATCGGCGTGCGCGGCCCGTTCCGCGTCGTGATTTCGCCGACCTGAACGGGGGCTCGCCTCAGCGGAACGGATAGGCGAGCTGGGCGAGGAAGCCCTCGGGCACTTTCTCGCCGGAGACGCCGAAGCGCTCGGGCTGGCGGCCCTCGGGCATGTAGTACGTGCCGAACAGGATGTCCCAGAGCGGCAGGAGCCCGGCGAAGTTCTTGTCCAGGCCTTCCTCCTGGCTCGTGTGGTGCCAGCGGTGGAAGCGCGGCGTCGCGATCGCGGCGCGCAGGGGGCCGTAGTCCCAGCGCACGTTCGCGTGGATGAAGACCGCGTACAGCGTGAGGAACGGGACGTAGGCGGCGAGCACGCCGGGCTTGAAGCCGAGCAGGAACAGCGGCACGACCTGAAGCAGGCGGGAGAGGACGTCGTTGACCGGGTGCAGGCGCACCGAGGACAGCCAGTCGAGGCGCGTGGAGCAGTGGTGCACCGCGTGGAACTTCCACAGCGTCCGCCCGTGGAACAGGCGGTGCACCCAATAGCCGATGAAGTCTCCGGCGACGATCACGACGACCGCCTGGACGCCGACGGGCAAGGACGACGTCCAGGTGCGTCGCGTCTCGACGAAGGCCTTGAGCGCGTCCTTGTTCAGGGGGACGCCCGCCGCGGCCGCGATCAGCAGGAGCCCCGCGATCAGCGCGGCGCGCGAGACGGCCTTCGTGACCAGCGGCGTGAAGAACCAGTAGGTCAGGTCCGTGCGGAAGCCCTCGCGCAGGCGCGGCTGGCCGGGGAGGGCCGGCCAAAAGCGCTCGAGCATCCCGAAGACGAGCGAAAGCACGACGAAGCCGATCGCGATCCCTGCCAAGGACTGCTGCCTCATCCCGGCAGTATAGTGCGGGCCGCGTCCGCGCGCCAGGCGGGGCCTTGACAAAAAAAGCCCGATCGGTTATCCTGACCGGACGGTCAGCATTATGACGAGACGACCCAACGTCGCGGCGCGCGAGAAGATCCTGCGGACGGCCTACGAGCTGTTCGCGCGGGGCGGCTTCGAGTCCGTCAGCATGGACCGCGTCGCGGCGCGCGCGGGGCTCAAGAAGGCGAACCTCTTCCATTACTACCCGACGAAGGAGGCGCTCGGCGTCGCGGTCATGGAGGAGGCGGCGCGGCGGTACTCGGACGGCGTGCGCGCGATCTTCGCGGACGACGAGCAGGACCCGGTGACCGCGGTGCGCCTGCTGTTCACGCGCGGGACGGCCGGGGCGCGCGGGGACTGCGACCGCGGCTGCTTCATCGGGCGCATGGCGAACGACGTCGACGAGCGCAACGTCGAGATGCGGCGCAGCGTGGAGGAGTGCGTCGGAGGCTGGCGCGCGGAGATCGAGCGCTTCCTCGGCGGCTGGAAGAAGCGCGGCTACTTCCGCGGCGGCTTCCGGGCGCAGGAGGCCGCCGACGCCGTGCTCGCGCTGTACGAGGGGGGGCTCCTGATCTCGAAGGCGCTCGGAGACCCGGCGCCGACTCTGCACGCGGAGCGCGCGGCGGTGACGGTGATCGTGGCGTGGCGGGACTGAATTTTTTTTCGATTTAATACTGACCAACCGGATGGTAATTAAAAGGAGGACGTCATGGAAACGCAAGAGAGCGACGCGGCTCTGCTGGACGCGTACTCGAAGACGGTGACGGAGGTGGCCGAGCGGGCGAGCCCCGCGGTGGTCAAGATCGAGGTGCGGAAGCGGGGCCGCGGCGGCTCCGGCTCCGGCTTCGTGTTCACGGCGAACGGCTACATCATGACGAACAGCCACGTCGTGAGCGGCGCGCGGACGCTCGACGCGGTCCTGTACGACGGGAGGCGCTTCGCGGCGGAGGTCGTCGGCGACGACCCGCACACCGACCTGGCCGTCGTGCGGGTCAAGGCGGACGGCCTGCCGGTCCTGCCGCTCGGCGAGTCGAAGCCGCTGAAGCCGGGCCAGCTCGCGATCGCGATCGGCAACCCGTACGGCTTCTCGTACTCGGTGACGGCCGGCGTGATCTCGGCGCTCGGGCGCTCGCTGCGCTCGGAGTCGGGGCGGCTGATGGACGACATCATCCAGACCGACGCCGCGCTGAACCCGGGCAACTCGGGCGGGCCGCTCGTCGACTCGCGCGGGCGCGCGGTGGGCGTGAACTCGGCCGTGATCCTGCCCGCGCAGGGCCTCTGCTTCGCGATCCCGATCGACACCGCGAAGTTCGTCGCGGGGCGGCTGATCGAGCACGGGCGCATCCGACGCGGCTTCCTCGGCCTCGGCGGGCAGAACGTCGCGGTGCCGGGCGGGCTCGCGCGGCGCCTCGGCGTCGCGGCGGAGACCGCGGTCCTCGTGATCGCCGTCGAGCCCGGCGGGCCGGCCGCGCGCGGGGGCGTGGAGGAGGGCGACCTCGTGATCGGCTTCGCCGGCAGGCCCGTCAAAGGGATCGACGACCTGCACCGCGCGCTCGACGAGGACGCGATCGGGCGGGAGGCGGCGCTGACCGTGGTCCGCGAGCGGGGACCCGTGGACCTGTCCGTGACCCCGGCGGAGGTGAACGAAGAAGGTCAAAATTAGTAATATTCGCACAGCGCCGGGCCTCCCGCGTGACCGGATCGCGCTTGCGCGGGGGGCCGTCGGCGCTCTACACTCGAATATGCGCGTCGCGTTCTGCCGGTGCGGGGAGGAGAGCTGGCCGGCCGCCGGGGGACCCCCGGCGGGCTGGGGCGTTGCTCCCTACGCGTCGTGCGACGCGCTCGTCGACGCCCTGCGCGAGAGCGAGTTCGACGCCGTGCTCGTGCGCCTGCCCGACGATCCGAACCGCCTGAGCGACATGCTGTCGCGCGTGCGCGTCGCGGCGCCCGGCCTGCCGGTCGTCGTCGCGGCCGACGACGGACGCGAGGGGGTCGCCGCCGCCGCCGTCTCCGCGGGCGCGACCGACTACTGGCTCGACTCGATGAGCGCGCTGAGGCTGCGCCTGTCGCTCGAGCAGGCGGCGCTGCGCCGCCGCGCGCGCGCCGCGCAGGGCGTCCGCGACGAGGCGCTCGAGCGCATCGAGGACGCGGTCGTCGTCGCCGACGCCGAGGAGCGCATCGTGTCCTGGAACCGCGCCGCGGCGCGGCTCTACGGCTACCGGCCCGAGGAGGTGCTCGGCTGCCTGCTGACCGAGACCCTGAGCCCGCTCTGGCTCGACGCCGACACGCGGCTCAAGGCCTGGCGCGCGGTCGCCAAGTCCGGCGTCTGGCTCGGCGAGACCGTCCACGCGCGGCGCGACGGCTCCCCGGTGCGCGTGTCCCTCGAGATCGCGTCCACGCGCGACGGCTTCGGCCGCCGCGCGGGCTTCCTGCTCGTCGCGCGGACCGTCGCCGGCGCCGTCGACGCTCCCGCGGACCCGGCCGCGCGCGACCCGCGCGACGCGCGGCTGTTCCTCGAGCGCATCCTCAACGGGATTGCCGACCCGGTCTTCGTCAAGGACCGCTCGTACCGGATGATGTTCGTCAACGACGCGCTCTGCGCGCTGACCGGGCGCTCGCGCGAGGAGATGCTCGGGCGCACCGACTACGACTTCCTGCCTTCGAACCAGGCCGACGTCTTCCGTCGGCAGGACGATCTCGTCTTCGAGACCGGCCGGGAGAACGTCAACGAGGAGACGATCACGGACGTGCAGGGCATGACGCACGTCCTCGTCACGAAGAAGACCGTCTGGCGCGACGCGGAGGGACGCGCGTTCCTCGTCGGCGTGATCCGCGAGGTCACCGACCTGATGAAGGCCGTCGACGACCTCAAGCGCAGCCAGGAGCAGCTGCGGCGCGCGCAGAAGCTGGAGGTCGTCGGGCGCCTGGCCGGCGGCATCGCGCACGACTTCAACAACGTGCTGACCGCCATCGTCGGCTGCGCGAACCTCGCGCTCGACGCCCTGCCGCTCGGCCACGCCGCGCACGAGGACGTCGTCGAGATCCGGCGCGCCGGCGAGCACGCGCGCGACCTCACGCGCCAGCTGCTGTCGTTCGCGCGCCGCCCCGAGGGCTCGCCGCAGGTCCTCGACCTGCGCGAGCTCTACGGCGGCATGCGCAAGATGCTCGAGCGCCTGCTGCCGGCGCACATCGACCTGGAGTTCGTCGTCCCCGCGAAGCTCGGCGCGGTCATGATCGATCCCGGGCAGGCCGAGCAGGTCCTGCTGAACCTCGTCGTCAACGCCGGCGACGCGATGCCCGCCGGCGGGCGCGTCCTCGTCGAGCTCGCCGACTCGGACGACTGTCCCGCGGGCGTGCGGGGGCCGTGCGTGCGCCTGACGGTCTCGGACACGGGCGTGGGCATGGACACGCCGACGCGCGCGGCGGTCTTCGAGCCCTTCTTCACGACGAAGCCGGAGGGCACGGGCCTGGGCCTGGCGACGGTGCGCGACGTCGTCGCGCGCAGCGGCGGAGTCGTGGAGGTCCAGAGCGAGCCGAAGAAGGGCGCGCGCTTCCGCGTCTACTGGCCGCGCAGCGAGCGCCGCGCGCCCGGCCCGCGCCGCCGGCGCGCGCGCCGGATCGGCGCCGCGCCGCGCCGCGCCCGCGTGCTCATCGTCGAGGACGACGCCGCGGTGCTCCGCTTCGCGGTCCGCTGCCTCGAGACGGCGGGCTACGAGGTGCTCGGCGCGGGCGACGCCCTGGAGGCCCTGCGCCTCAGCGACTCGCACGAGGGGGACCTCGACGTCGCCGTCGTCGACGTGATCCTGCCGCGCATGCTCGGCCCCGAGCTGGTCGAGCGCATGCGCGCGCGCCAGCCGACGGCGAAGATCCTCTACATCTCCGGCCAGTTCACGGACCCGGTCGTGCGGATGTGCGCGGCGCCCGGCAGCGCGACGTTCCTCCCGAAGCCGTTCGACGCGCCGGAGCTCTCGGACCACGTGCGGGCGCTCGTGAAGACGGCGCGGGCTTAGGCTCAGGCGGGCCGCCGGGAGGATCGAGCTTCGTCGGGAACGCGCGCCATCGAGGCGCGCTTGGCCTCGCGCGGCGGCGGTATGAAGACCATGCGCCGTCCGCGCTCGACATCCCGACGAAGCTCGATCCTCCCGGCGACTCTCCGGCGGTGGACCGGCGCGGATGAATCGCCGGCGGCTGTACGGGCACGGATGAATCGCCGGCGGCTGTACGGGCGCGGATGAATCGCCGGCGGCGGCGCGGGCGCCGAGGAATCGCGGAGAGAGTTAGCGGGAAGCGGCGCGGCGCAGGCGGTCCATGACGGCGCGTCCGACGCCGCGATCCGGCACGGTCTCGACGAAAAGGACGCGGACGCCCGCGGCCTCGGCCGCGCGCAGGGCCGAGAAGAGCGCGCGCGCGTAGGCGCCGAGTCCGCCCGCGACGCGCCGATGGAACGCGGGGAGGCGGCCGCGCCGGAGCGAGCGATGGACGAGGCCCGCTCCGCGCTCGGACAGTCCCGCGACGGCGCCGCGGCGGATCAGGACGGGAGGCACGAGCACGACGCGGCAGGACGGCGCGTAGTGGCGGTGGCGCGTGCCGGGCGCGGCCGGGGCGCGCCGGCCCGGCGCGGCGACGGAGGCGCGGGCGGCGCGCGCGATCGCCTCCGGCGTCAAAGTGCCCGGGCGCAGGAGGACGGGACGGCGGCCGCGCGCGTCGACGATCGCGGATTCGAGCCCCTGGCGGCACGGGCCGCCGTCGAGGATCAGGGGCACGCGGCCGCGCAGATCGCGGCGCACGTGCGCGGCCGTCGTCGGACTCGGCCGGCCCGAGAGGTTGGCCGACGGCGCCGCGATCGGCTCGCCGAGCTCTCGGATCAGCGCGCGCGCGGCCGGATGCGCGGGACAGCGCACGGCGACGGTGCGGCCGCGGCCGGCGACCGCGTCCGGGACTCCGGACGCGCGCTCGAGCACGAGCGTCAGGGGGCCGGGCCAGAAAGCGGCGATCAGGCGGCGCGCGAGCGGCGTCGTCCGGCGCGCGACGCGCGCGAGCATCTCCGGGCCGTCGACGTGGACGATCAGCGGGTTGTCCGAGGGCCGCCCTTTCGCGCGGTAGACGCGGCGCGCGGCCGCGGCGTCGAACGCGCGCGCGCCGAGGCCGTAGACGGTCTCGGTGGGGAAGGCGACGAGTCCGCCGCGGCGCAGGATCGCGGCGGCCTCGCGGACGGCGGCCGGGCCGGCCCGGCGGACGCGCGTGAGCACGGCGGTCATCTTACCACAGCGGCGGGCGCGGGGGCCTCCTCGTGCGAGCCGTCTCCAGGTGAGATATAATGGGAATATAGTCATATAATAAACCGTGGCCAGCGAAGAACTCGTCTTCAAGATCAAGGCCGACTTCCTGAAATGCCTGGCTCATCCGGCCCGGCTCGCCGTGATCGAGTATCTCAAGACCCGAGAAGCTTCCGTGGGCCGCATCGTCCGAGCCCTCAAGCTGGAGCAGTCCGGGCTTTCGAAGCACTTGTCGCTCCTGCGACAGGCGGGCATCGTGACGTCCCGGCAGGAAGGCGTCACCGTCTACTATTCGATCCGGGACCGCGACATCTTCAATGTCCTGCGCCCCATCGCCGAGATCCTTCGCAAGAGGCTGAGGGAAAGCCAGGAGGTTCTCGGGCATCTCGGCAAGTCGTGATTTTTTTGACTAATATATGACTATAAAGCCAAATAAGAATATAAGGCGGAAGAAGAGAACGGCGGCCGCGTCCTTGCCCGGTGCGGCTGCGACCGACCCCGGGCCGAGATGGACATTGAAGCGCTGCCGAACATGCAGGACTCAGATCGAGTCCATGCGGATCGTGGACGGCGGCGTCGCCTATTTTTGCGAGCGATGCGACGAACGCCTGTCGCCGGAGGATATTATCTGGTCGCCAAGCCGCGCGGCAGCGCCCGCTCGGCCTGTCGATCCATAGCTCATCGGCCATGGGGAAGAAACTTCCGCCGTCGATCTGCCGGGGGGTCACAGAGCTCCGTCCTGTCGCCGCCAGGATCTACGGGATTCGCGTGGAGCGGCGCCTGGTAGCGAAGCTCGCGCGGGTGGCGGGACTGCGGCAGGCCAACCCGAAGAGCGACTTGTTCTGCATCGAAGTCACCGCCCTGGAGAATTCCCCCGAAGCCGCGCTCAAGCGGTTTCAGGAGATCGTGACCAAGGCCAAATTGGGGCGTCACTTCGGGGTGACGAACAACCGGAGCGCCCGATGAGCGGCGACCGCGGATGACCGGCGTCGAATACGAGTGCCGCTGGAACAAGCCGCACGCCTTGAGGCGCTACGCGGCGATCCCGGTGAAGCCGCCGCAGTGCTGCGGCGCTCCCATGGTCCTGCGGACGGACGCGGACCGCGGGTCCGCGCCGATCGCGGCTACGCGGACGGCAAAGCGCGCGGCGTCGCGGAAGCGGAAGAAGGCCGCGCGCGGTCATCCTTGAGCCGGCCGAGAAGACGCAGGAGCCCGTCCAGGATCGTGACCGGATGCGGCGGACAGCCGGGGATGAAAAGATCGACGGGGACGACCGTCGCGGCGCCGCCGAGCTGGTCCTCCGAGCCGATGAAAGGGCCGCCGCTGATGCCGCAGGCGCCGACGGCGATCACCAGGCGCGGAGGCGGGACGGCCTCGTAGGCGATGCGCAGAGCGTCGCTCATGTTCCGCGTCACCGGCCCCGTGATCACCAGCCCGTCGGCGTGGCGCGGCGAGGCGACGAACTGGATCCCGAAGCGGCCGAGGTCGAACACGACGTTGCCGAGCGCGGTGAGCTCCGCCTCGCAGGCGCTGCAGCCGCCGGCGCTCACCTGACGCAGCTTGAGCGATCTCCCGAAGAGCCGGCGCATCTCGTCTCCGAGCGACTCGGCCAGCTTCGCCTCATCGGCGGTCACGAGCAAGTCGTCGCGCCGGCTCGCCGCGAGGCGATGATCCTTGGTGAACGTCACGGCGCCCTCGGGGCATGCCGCCGTGCACTCGGTGCAGAAGAGGCAGCGTCCCAGGTCGAGGGCCAGCGGTCCTTTCTTCCCGGCGGTCTTGGCGTCGGCGGGGCGCTTCTCGATCGCCAGCGTGGGGCAGGCGTCGACGCAGGCCGTGCAGCCCGCGACGCACAGCTCGGGCTTGAGGACCGGCCGGCCGCGGAATCGCTCGGGCAATCCGGGATCTCCGTTCGGAAACCCCGAGGTCCGGTAGCCCTGCTTGATGCGGTTCTTGATGATGTCGATCATTCGGTTTTTCCGCTCGCCTTACAAATCGTGCCCGGCATAAGAAAGGTTGAAGCTCTTGTTGCACAGAGGGAAATCGGAGATCTCGCCTCCGCGCAGCGCCATCGCCAGACCCATCCAGTTGTGGAACGACGGGTCGACGACCTTGTACCACTCGAACTTGCCGTCGCGTCCGGCCTTCGCGACGTGGCAAACCTCGCCGCGCCACCCCTCGACCAGCGAGACGGCCAGATGGTTCGCCGCCGGCGCCCCGCATGGAGCGGCGGCGCTTCCTTCCGGAAGATTCGCGATGAGGGCGCCCAGGAACTCGAGCGATCTCTGCGCCTCCAGGAACCGCACCATCGCGCGGGCGTAGACGTCCCCGGAGTCCAGCTTGATGACCGGGATATGGCGGAAGCGGTAGACCCCGTGAGGGTGGTCCTGCCGCACGTCGCGATCGGCTCCCACCGCGCGGGCGCAGACGCCGACGAGCCCCAGGTCGGCGCAGGTCTGCGCCGTGACGGCCCCAGTGTCCTCGAGCCTCGAGATCACGGAGGGCTCGCCGAAGAACATGTCTCCGACCTCTCTGACTTGGACGATCGAGCGCTTGATCGTCTCGAGCAGCTGCGTCCGCATCTCGTCCGGGAGGTCGAACGCCGCGCCTCCCGGCTTGAGCATCCCTTTCCCGTAGCGGTTGCCCGAGACGATCATCAGCATGTTGAGGAAATCTCCGCGCATGCGGCCGAAGTACGCCGTCGCCGGGAGATAGCCGATGTCGTTGCTGATCGCGCCGAGGTCGCCGATGTGATTGGCGAGGCGCTCGGCCTCGAGAGCGACGGCGCGCAGCGCCTCGGCCCGCAGGCTCGGGGCCGACTCGGCCAACGCCTCCCGCACTGAGCAGTGAGCCCAAGCGTGGGCGACGGCCGTGTCGCCGCAGATGGATTCGGCGACCGCCAAGGAGCGGCGGTCGGGTCCCTCGCGCAGCAGCCGCTCCGCGCCGCGATGCTGATAGCCGAGCTGGATCTCGAGATGGTGCACCGTCTCGCCGTGGCACTGGAACCGGAAATGCCCGGGCTCGATGATCCCGGCGTGGATCGGGCCGACGGCGACCTCGTGGACCTCGTCGCCCTGCTCCTGGAAGAACGCGACCTTGTCCGGCGGGACGAGGCGCACGGGCTTGAGCCAGGGATGCCCTTCCGGGAGGACGCCGGAGCCCTCGAAGATCTCGCGCTCGAAGAGGTGCGCCTGCGGCAAGGCGGGCGTCAAGGACGGATAGTTGGTCACGGGCTGCGACGCCGCGAGATACAGCTTGCCGCTGACGTCGTCGGCCAGCACCGCGAGGAGGCTTCCGGGCGGCCGTCCGTCCTTTCCGCTGCACAGCAGGGCGCAGAGACGGTGCTTCGCCGCGGCCATCTTGAGGACGGCGGAGCGGAAGTCGTCGATCGGGACGACGGGGATTTTCGAGAAGTCGAGCGACTCCCCGTTGCGCATCGCGGCGAAACGCGAGGTCGGGCTCATGGTCGCCCTCCGTTCGGCTCGGTCATGATGCTCCTCCGTTGAGCAGCTTCGCTGCGTCGGCCACGACCGCGGTCAGCCAGCCCGGCAGCCACAATCCGAGAAAGACGACGGCCGCCATGAACACGAGCGGGGCCGCGATCATGAGAGGCGAGTCGCCCTGAACGGGCTGGTCGGATTCCGCGCTCGGCGCTCCGTAGACGACCGTGAGCACCGTCGTGGCCATCCCGATGAAGATGACGGCGAGAAGGCCGACGAACCCGAGGGCCACGCCGAACCGGCCGCCGTCGACCGCGGCGCGCAGGACGGAGAACTCGCTGACGAACGGAGCGAACGGAGGCGAGCCCGTGATGGCGACGAAGCCCAAAAGAAAAAGCGTGGCGGAGATCGGCACGCGGCGCAGCGCCCCATGCGCGTGATCCATGGTCTTTCCGCCGAACGCGCGGTGGATGTTGCCGGCGGTGAGGAACAGGACGCCCTTGGTCAGGCCGTTGTTGAGCATATGGAGCAGCGCCGCGAAGGTCCCCGCCGGCCCCAGCCCCACGCCCAGCGCGAGTATGCCCATGTGCTCCACGCTGGAGTACGCCAGCATCCGCTTGAAGTCGCGCTGTCCGATGATGAAAGCCGCCGCCGTCGCCATCGAGAGAAGGCCCATCATGACGAGAAGACCCTGAGCGAACGCGGAGAGTCCGGCGGCGACGCAGATTTGGAACGCGCGCAGGATGCCGAGGAACGGACAGCTCGTGATGACGCCCGCGAAGATCGCGCCGGCGACGCCGGGGGTCTCGCCGTAGGTGTCCGGCTTCCAGGAATGGAGCGGCGACAAGCCCATCTTCGTTCCGTAGCCGACCAGCAGGAAGATGAAGGCTCCCTTGAGCCACGGGATCGACAAGGCTCCGGCCCGAGCGAGGAGGGTGTCGATCACGAGCGGATCGCCGGGACCCGCGTAGGGGAGCGCCGCGAGCGCGAGGAAAAAAGTCCCGAGGAGCGCCAAGCCGATGCCGAGCGAGCCCATCATCAGGTACTTCCAGGTCGCCTCCAGCGACCGCTCGTTCTGATTGAAGTGGACGAGCGGCGCGGCGGCGAGCGTGGCCGCCTCCATGCCGACCCACAGCAGGCCCATGTGGCGGCTCACGCACACGAGGCTGACGGCGCCGAGGACGAAGGAGAGGCAGGCCGTGAAGAGCCGGTTGGGCCGATCGTGCCGCAGGCGGAGATACTCCAGGCAGTAGACGGAGCAGACGAGCAGCATCGCGCTCGCGAGGCTGAGGACCAGCAGCGAGAGCCCGTCGACGGCGAACCAGCCGTCCCAGGCGGGCTCCGGCAGGCGCCTCCAGCACGCGGCGACGACCGAGGCGTGGATCGTGCATCCGAAAGGCAGGAGCCACGGCCGCCGCTCGTCGCTGCGCACCGCGAGGGCGAGGAGCCCGACGACGACGGGGACGCCGACGAGGAGCAGGTAGATCATGTTAGCGCAGCGTCTCCAACGCTCCGTTGCTCATAAAAATAAAACCACAGAGACACAAAGACACAGAGAACGGACGGAAGAGGTAACGACGTTGCCGTTCCCTTTCTTTCTTCGTGTCTCTGTGTCTTTGTGGTTCATCGTTGTGTCAAGTCGTTCGTGAGGCGCGGCGCTAGTCGCTCAGGCTCGTCAGCTTCTCCGTGCTGATCGAGTCGAAGGCGCGCGCGATGTGATTGATGACGATGCCCATGACGAACACGGCCACGAAAACGTCGAGGAGCACGCCGATCTCGATGAGCCACGGGATCTCATAGGAGATGGCCAGGCCGAAGAGATAGATCCCGTTCTCGAAGACGAGGTAGCCGATGACCTGGGTCACCGCCTTGATGCGGCTGATCATCATCAGCATCCCCATCATCACCGTGGCGAGAGACACCGGGATCAGCAGGCTCGTCCGCAGTCCCGCCGGCACCGGCAGCCTCTCGGCGAGCACGAAGGAGACGCCGATCAGGATCGCTCCGATCAGGAGGGAGGGGGTATAGCCGATCATCGGCTCCTGCTCGCGCCGCATTTTCACCTCGCGGATGGCGTACAACAGGACGCGCGGGATCACGAGGCCTTTGAGAACGAACACCCCGGCGGCCAGCAGCAGGGCCCGGGGATGGAAGCCCTTCTCATGGATGGTCAAGGGCAGCAAGCTCAGGCATATGCCTTGCAGGGCAACGATCCTGATGCAGCCCGTCAAGGAGGACGAACCGAGCAGATACAGGCTCAAGAAGACGATGAACGCGAGCAGAAGCTGGGAGAGTTGTTCCATGTCTTATCTCAAAGTCAGGATGAGCCCGAACGTCGCGGCGCAGATCGCGGCGACCAGCAGCTGCGGAACCCGCACCAGCCGCAGCCGCGCCATGCTCGACTCGACGAGACCGATCACCACCGCCGCGGCGGCCAGTCCCAGCGCCAGCGTGCCGACGGCGCCCAATCCGGGAATCTCGGGAAGGACGAGCCGCACCAGCAGGCCGGCCATCAGCGTCAGCTTGAGCCCCGCACCGTGAAGGATGAAGGCGAGGTCGGGCCCGCCGTGATCCAGGACCATGACCTCGTGGATCATCGTGAGTTCCAAATGCGTGTTCGGATCGTCGACCGGAATCCTCGAGTTCTCCGCCAAGAGCACGACGAAAAGGCTGCCCAAGGCCAGGAGGGTGCTCGCGGCGGCGGTCGGACCGCCATGGGGCGCGAACATCTGCGCCAACGAGAGTCCGCCGGAGCGGTAGGCCAAGCTCGCGAAGGCCAGGATCAGCGCCGGCTCGGCGAGGCTCGAGAAGGCCACCTCCCGGCTGGCGCCCATGCCTTCGAAACTCGAGCCCGTGTCCAAGGCCGCGGCGACCGTGACGAAGCGGCCCAGCGCGAGCAGATAGGCGAAGAGGATCGCGTCGCCGTTGAAGGCGACGAGCGGCGCGCCCGACAGAGGCACGAGGGTTGCGGCGGCGAGCGCGGCGGCGAGCGACACGACGGGGCCGAGCCGGAACATCCAGGTCGTCGTCCGGCTGTAGACGGCCCCCTTGCCGAGGAGCTTGATCTCGTCGTACAGCGGCTGGAGCACCGGCGGGCCCTTGCGGCCGGCCACCGCGGCCTTCGTCTTGGCGATGATGCCGAGCATCAGCGGCGGCGCGAAGACCACCATCATGAGATAGGACGCGACGAGCTTTAGAGTTTCCATAAGAGGGCGGCCACGAGAAAGGCCGAGACGTAGAGAAGATAGAGCTGGAGCCGTCCGTGCTGGAGCCGTCTCGGCACGGAGAGCCAATCCTCGAATCTCGCCGCGAGCACCGGGAGCCAGCGTTCGAGCGCGGGATCGGGCGTCCGGCTCTCGTAGGACGCCTTCGCCGGCCAATAGCCGAGCGGCGGATGGAACTCCTCTCGGGTCGCGAAAAGAGCCGCGAAGACGCGCGTCGCGGGGACGGGATAGGAGGACCCCGTGTATTGCATCCGCGCCGTCGGCGCGGTGAAGCCGCAGCCCCAGGTCGGTCCGGCCGCGACCTCGCGGCGGCTGAGGAGCGCGCGCCGCAGCGACCAAAGCAGCGCGCTCAAGAGGCACACGCCCGCGCCGATCCGCCCGACGACCTCGAGGATGCGCGACCATCCGGCGAAATCCGCGGAGACGACCGGCGGCGCGAGGCGGGCAACGTCCCCCGCGGCGGCGAAAGCCGCATGCAGCGCCGGCGCCGGGAAGACGCCGATCCCGATGCAGAGCGCCGCGAGCAGCGCCATCGGCCCGAGCATGATCCAAGCGGGCTCCCGGGCGTCGCGCGCGGCCGCGGAGCGCGGCTGGCCGAGGCAGGTCAAGCCGTAGAATTTGGAGAAGGCCACCACGGCGAAGGCGCCGACGAGCGCGAGGATCGCGGCCGCCAGCGCGGCGGCGCGCATCCCGTGCCCCGCGTCCGGCCGCAGCAGCCAGCTGTAGATCAGCCATTCGCCGGTGAACCCGTTGAGCGGAGGCAGGCCGCAGATGGCCGCGGCTCCGATCGCCGTCAGGCCGCAGGTCCAAGGCATGCTCTTCTGCAGGCCGCCGCAAGCCTCGATGTCCCTCGTGCCCACGGCCTGATAGACGGCGCCGGCCGAGAGGAACAGAAGCGACTTGAAGAGCCCGTGATTGAGCGTGTGGAGGATGGCGCCGGCGAAGCCGAGCAGGGCCAAAGACGGACTGCCGCACGCGAGGCCGTAGCAGCCGAGGCCCGCCGCCGCGAGGATGATGCCGATGTTCTCGATGCTGCTGTAGGCCAAGAGGCGCTTGAAGTCGCGCTGCGCCATCGCGAACATGATGCCGAAGAGCGCGGTCGTCAGCCCGAGCGCGACGAGGAAGACCGCCGCGGCCGCGGAGACCGGACCCAAGAGCGCGAGCAGGCGCAGCAGGCCGTAGAGGCCCATCTCGATCATCACGCCGGACATGGCGGCCGAGGCGTGGCTCGGGGCGGCCGGATGGGCCTCCTGCAGCCAGATGTGGAGCGGCATGAAGCCGGCCTTCATCCCGAAGCCGACCAGCGCCAGCAGGAAGACCGCCGTGCGCTGCGCGGCGGGCAGCGCCGGCGCCGCCGCGAACGCGGAGAACTCGAGCGAGCCGGCGTTGCGTCCGAGGAGCGCGAACAGAGCCAGCAGGCAGAGCGAGCCGACGTGCGTGCACAACAAGTAAAGGAGGCCGGCCTTGCGGACCTCAGGCTTTTCGTGCTCGCTGGAGACCAGGCCGAACGCCGCCAACGCCATCGTCTCCCAAGCGACCATGAACAGGAACGCGTTGCGCGCGCCGACCAGGAGCGCCATCGAGGCGACGAGAACGAGGAAGAAGAAGCGAGCGGGCGCCGCCGGGACGTGGCCGTGCGAGGCGGCGATGTAGCCCTCGCCGTAAACCCCCGCGCAGCCGCCGACGATCAGCACGAGGACGAGGAAGCACGCGGACAGCGGATCGATGCCGAGATGGAACACCGCTCCGGGGACGAGCCAGGGCGAGACGAAGTCGAGGACCTCCGCCCCCGCGAGCGCGCGCCAGGCGAGCGCTCCGCCGGCGGCGGTTCCCGCCGCCAGGCCGCCGATCACGATGAGCCGAGCCGCGGGACCGCGGCGAAAGAAAACGCCCGACAACGCGGCCGCCGCGCCCAAAGCGAGGACGGCGGCCAGAAGCAGGATCACGCGATCGCCTTCAGCCGCGCGAGGAGCTCCGGCGCGGGAGCGGCTTTGTCCAGCAGCTTGCGCAGCTCGGCGTCGTGAAGCGCGGCGGCGACGCGCGCGAGTATGGCGAGGTGAGCGCGGACCGTCGGAGTCACCAGAGTCCAGACGATGCGCACGGGCGCCGCGTCCGCGACTTCAAATGAAACCGCGTCCTTTAAGAAGCAAAGCGACGCGATGGGGCGGTCGACGCCGAAGATCAGCGGACTGCGCGCGTGAGGGATGGCGATGCCGTCGATGACGGTCGAGCCTTTCGTCTCGTGATCCCAAAGCGCCTGCGCCGCGACGGCTTTGTCGCGCGGGCTCAGCGGCAGGCGGTCCGCGACGGCCGCCATCACGGCCTTCTTGTCGCCGCCGGGGACGTCGTAATGGATGTTCCCTTCCAGGAGCGAGTCGAGATGGTAGGGCGTGCCCCTCGCCTCCGGCGGCTCGTAGAGCGCCGCCGCCGGGATGTGACGGTGGGTCGCCCATTCCAGCAGGTCGACCCGGTTGAAACGGTAGCGCCCGTTGATCATGAAAGCCGGGAGGCCCTCCTCGGCGATCCATTTCGAGAGTTTGGACTCGGAGACGTTGAGTATCTTCGCGGCGTCGCGCAAGCTTAAGTCCATGGTCTTCCCTGGGCTAGAGTTTCCACGCCAATAGAATCAACAGGAACAGCGCTACGGACAGCATGTAGTATTGCAGCCGGCTGCGCAGCCGGCGCTTGATCCAGGCCAGCGCGCTCACCAGGGCCGAACCGAACGGGATCAGCACGCCGTCCAGCACGCGATCCTCCGTGTGCGTCGAGAAAGCGGAGTCCGCGGGCCAGTATCCGACCGGGGCGCGGACGTGCGCGTCGACGCCGAGCACGGGCGCGAAGACGCGCGCGAGCGGCTGAGCGTAGGACGAGGCGGAGTATTGCATGCGCGCCGTCGGCGCGGTGAAGCCGCAGCCCCAGGTGGCTCCCGCGGCGACGCGGTCCCCGAGCAAGCGCGACCGCCAGAGCGCCAGGACGGCCCCAAAGACGATGACGCCGGCGCCGACGAGCCCGATCACGGCGGCGCTCGCGACGAAGCCGCTCAAGGCGAGGCGCGCCGCTTCCGGCGTCGCGCCGCAGACGACGGCCGCCGCCCTTTCGACGAGGAAGAGCGCCGGGGCCGGGAAAAGGCCGATGAAGACGCAGAGGGCGGCCAGCGCCGCCATGGGCGCGATCATGGCGGGTCCGGGATCTTGGGCGGACTTGGCGGCTGCGGCCCGAGCAACGCCCAGGCAAAGCGTCCCGTACGCTTTGGTGAAGCAAGCCAGCGCCAAACCTCCGATCAGCGCCAGTCCTCCGATGGAGACCGCGGCCAGCCGCGCTTCGCCGACCGCCGCTGCGGAGGCCGACGCCATGTACACCAGCCACTCGCTGACGAAGCCGTTGAGCGGCGGCAGTCCGCAGATCGCCGCCGCGGCGACGAGCGACAGCGCCGACGTCCAGGGCATCGCCTTCAGCAGCCCGCCGCCGGCCTCGATCTCGCGCGTGCCGAGCGCTTGGTGGAAGGCTCCGCTGCCGAGGAAGAGAAGCGATTTGAACAGCGCGTGGTTGAGCGTGTGCAGGATCGCGCCCGCGAAGCCCAAGAGCGCGAGCTCGGGCTTATCGTGCGAGAGCCCCAGGCACCCCAGCCCCAGCCCCAGCGCGATGATCCCGATGTTCTCGACGCTGTGATAGGCCAGCAGACGCTTCAAGTCGTGCTGCGCGAGGGCGAAGAGGACGCCGCCGACGCCGGACACCACGCCGGCCAGGATCAAGGCGATCGCCCAGAAGTCTGGAACGGAGCGCAGCAGCCAGATCAGCCGCAGGAAGCCGTAGATCCCGATCTTGATGACGACGCCGGACATGACGGCCGAGACGTGGCTCGGAGCGGCCGGATGCGCCTCTTGAAGCCACACATGGAACGGCGCGAGGCCGGCCTTCGTCCCGAAGGCGATCATGGCGAGCAGCAGGAGCAGGGCCGACTGTCTCGGCGCGGGGGGCATGATCGCTCTGATCCTTTCGAAGTCCAGCGTCCCGGCGGCGCGTCCCAGGATCGAAAAAAGGACGAAGAGGGCCAGCGTGGCGGTGTGGGTGCACACGAAGAAAAGGAAGCCCGCGCTCCGCACCTCGGCGTGCTCGTCTTCGATGACGATGAGAGCGAAGCTGGCGAGCGCCAGCACTTCCCAGGCGAACAGGAAGAGGACGGCGTTTTGGGCGCAGACGACCGCGGCGAGGGAGGCCGTCAATAGGAGGAACAACGGCCGGATCGACTTGCTTTGCGACAGTCTCTCAGACTTGCGGATGTAGGCCTCGCCGTAGACGCCGGCCGACAGGCAGACGCCCAGGACCATGAGCAGGAAAAACGCCGACAGCGCGTCGAGAGAGACGGAAAGACGGGCGGAAGGCAGCGCCCATGTCCCGGCGAATCCCGTTGCCCCGGCCTGCGTCCGCTCTCCGGCAGCGACCGCCGCGAATCCCGCCAGGCAGCCGAGGACCAGGGCGGCCATGGAGACCGCGGCGGAGATCCTCGGTCGTCGGGCCGTCAGGGCGGCGGCGGCGGCGCCGAAAAGAAGGATCGAGATCGACGCGGTCAGATAGTTAGCTATAGGAGAATATTATCATATATGGACATCGCGCATGGCTTCCAGAGCCCGCGATCCTCTTTCCGATCCGGGCCGCCAGGCGCCGAGCGCGCGTCGCGCGAATAAGCTAACCTCACCGCGTGATCGCGCCCGGCCTCGCGGTTCTTTTTTTCGCCTCCGGCTTCGCGGGCCTGGTCCTCGAGACGGTCTGGCTGAGGCTCGCGATGGCGGGCCTCGGCTGCGCGGCGCCGCTCGTCGCGGCGTTCCTCGCGGCGTTCATGGCGGGGCTCGGCGCGGGCGGCCTGCTCGCGGGGCGCCTGTCGCGCCGGCTCGAGTCGTGGAGCGCGGCGCGCCTGCTGAGGCTCTACGCCGCGGCGGAGCTCGCGGTCGCGGCCGCCGCTCGGCCGGCGCCCGCGGCGATGCTCGCGGCGCGCGCCGCTCTCGAGGCGGCTCTGGGACGCGGCGCATGGGGCGGCGCGGGCGGCTACGCGCTCTCCGGCGCGGCCGTCGCCGTCGTGCTCCTGCCGGTCTGCGCGTGCATGGGCGCGTCCTTCCCGCTCGCGCTGGCCGCGGCGCGGCGCTTCGCGCGCGCCGCGCCGCGCGAGCCCTTCAGCGCGCTCTACTTCGCGAACGTGCTCGGCGCCGCGGCCGGCGCGGCCGCCGCGGCCCTGGTCCTCATCGAGTGGCTCGGCCTGCGCGGGACCCTTGGTTTTGCGGCGTCCCTGGAAACGGCCGTCGCCGCCGCTGCGATCGTCCTGAGCTTCGCCGCGCGCGAGGAGCGCGCGCGCCGCCCGGCCGCGCCGCGCGCGGCCGCCGCCGCGTCGGGCGCGTCGGATCTCGTCCTCCTCTTCGCCGCCGGGCTCTGCGCGATGGGGATGGAGCTCGTCTGGATCCGGCTCTACACGCCGTACGTCGGCACGACGATCTACGCCTTCGCCGCGATCCTCTCGTTCTACCTCGCGGCGTCGTGCGCGGGGACCGCGCTGTACCGCGCGGCCGCGCGCCGGGGCCGGGGCGCCGAGGCGCTGTCGCTCGCGCTGCTCGCGGCGGGCCCGCTGAGCCTCGTGCCGCTCTCGACGGCGGACCCCGCGACGCCCCTGCCGGGACTCCTGCGCGCGGCGCTCGGCCTGGTCCCGCTCTGCGCGGCGCTGGGCGCGATCACGCCCGCGCTCGTCGACCGCCGCTCGGGCGGCGACCCGGACCGCGCGGGCGCGGCCTACGCCGCCAACCTGGCCGGCTGCGTGCTCGGGCCGCTGCTCGCCGGCTTCGGATTCCTGCCGCGCGTCGGCGAGCGCGCGGCGCTGGTCTGGCTCTCGCTTCCGCTCTTCGCCGCGGGCGCGTCGGCCGCGCGCCGCTGGCGCGGAGGCAGCGGGCCCGCGCGCGCGCTGGCGGCCTGGGCGGCGGCCTCGGCCCTGGCCGCCGTCCTGCCCGCGGCGTCGGCCACGTACGAGGAGACCGTCGCCGCGATCCACTCGAACTCCGCGATCCGCCGCGACTATCAGGCCAGCGTCGTCGCCGCGGCGGACGGGGAGCGGCGGCACCTGATCGTCAACGGCCAGGGGATGACGAGCCTCTCGCCGATCACGAAGGCGATGGCGCACCTGCCCGCGGCTCTTCTCGGCCGCCCGCGCGGCGCGCTCGTGATCTGCTTCGGCATGGGCACGACGTTCCGCGCGCTCGTCTCCTGGGGGATTCCGACGACGGCCGTCGAGCTCGTGCCGAGCGTGCCGGGCCTGTTCGGCCGCTTTCACGCCGACGCCGCGCGCGTGCTCGCCGCGCCGGGCGCGGCCGTCGTCGTCGACGACGGGCGCCGCTTCCTCGCGCGCTCGACGCAGAGCTACGACCTGATCACGATCGATCCGCCGCCGCCGCTCGACTCGGCCGGCACCGGGATGCTGTACTCGAAGGAGTTCTACGCGCTGATCCGCGCGCGCCTTTCGCCCGGCGGGCTGGTCGCGCAGTGGATCGCGGAGCCGCTGGAGCCGGCCGTGCGCTCGTCGTTCGCCGCGGCCCTGCGCGACTCGTTTCCGTACGTGCGCGTCTACCGCTCGTTCGACACGCGCGACGGCTGGGGCTACCACGCGCTCGCCGGCCTGCGCCCGATCCCGACGGCGAGCGCGCGCGAGCTCGCGCGGCGGCTGCCGCCCGCGGCCGCGGCGGACTTCGTCGAGTTCGGCCCCGAGAAGACCGCCGAGGCGCAGTTCCGCGTCCTGCTCTCGCGCGAGGTCCCGCTCGAGGCGCTGACCGGGGCCGCGGCCCCGGCGCTGACCGACGACCGGCCGATCAACGAGTACTACGTCCTGCGCCGGACGTTCCCGTCGCTCGCGGCGCGCCTGCTCGGGCGTTGACCGCCGCCGCCAGCGGCGCTATACTCCGGCCGAGAGGTCCTGAATGTTCGAGAGCGCCGAGGTCGGCAACACGCTGGACAAGAAGACGTACGAGAAGCGCCTGGCGCGCGTGCGCACGGAGCTCCTGAAGGCCCAGCAGGCGTTCGCGGGAACGCGCTTCCGGCTGCTCGTGCTCGTCGGCGGCGTCGAGGGCGGGGGCAAGACCGAGATCGCGCGGCACTTCCTCGACTGGCTGGACCCGCGCGGCCTCCAGGTCGAGGGCTACGGCGACCCGTCCGACGAGGAGGACGAGCGGCCCGAGTACTGGCGCTACTGGCGCACCTTGCCGCCGTCGGGCCGCGGCGCGATCCTGGTCGGCACCTGGTACACGCGGCCGATCGTCGCGCGCGTCTTCAAGGAGATGGGCGAGGGCGAGTTCGAGCGCGCGCTGGACCGCGCGGCCGCCTTCGAAGGCATGCTCGCGCGCGAGGGCACGGTCATCGTCAAGCTCTGGCTGCACCTGTCGAAGAAGGAGCAGCGCCGCCGCTTCAAGGCGCTCGAGGCCGACCCCGACACGGCCTGGCGCGTGACGAAGGAGGACTGGGACTTCTCGAAGAAGTACGACCGCTTCCGCCAGATCTGCGAGCGCACGCTCGCGAAGACGGGCACGGCCGAGGCGCCGTGGACCGTGATCGAGGCGACGGACCTGCGCTGGCGCAACATCACGGCGGCCGAGACCGTGCTGGCCGCCCTGCGCGACGCGCTCGTGCGCGCGAAGGCGCCCGAGCCCGCGAAGGCGCCCGACCGCCCCAAGCCGCCGAAGGTCTCGGTCCTGACGCGCCTGGACCTCTCGCGCACGCTCGAGGACGCCGAGCACGACGCGAGGCTCCTCAAGCAGCAGGCGCGCGTCGCCCAGCTCGCGCGGCGCCTGCGCAAGGAGGGGCGCTCGCTGATCTGCGGCTTCGAGGGCGTCGACGCCGCGGGCAAAGGCGGGGCGATCCGCCGCCTGCTCGGCGCTCTCGACGTGCGCAACGCGCGCGTGATGGCGGTGGCCGCGCCGACCGACGAGGAGCGCGCGCGGCCGTACCTGTGGCGCTTCTGGCGCAACCTCCCGCGCCTCGGCCACGCGACGATCTACGACCGCACCTGGTACGGGCGCGTGCTCGTCGAGCGCGTCGAGGGCTTCTGCGCGCCCGGGGACTGGAAGCGCGCGTACGCCGAGATCTCCGCGTTCGAGGAGGAGCTCTCGGAGTCCGGCGCGATCGTCTGCAAGTTCTGGCTCCAGATCAGCGCCGACGAGCAGCTGCGGCGCTTCAAGGACCGCGTCGAGACCCCGTTCAAGCAGTACAAGATCACCGAGGAGGACTGGCGCAACCGCGCGAAGTGGGACGCCTACCAGGCCTCGGCCGTCGAGATGATCGCGCGGACCAGCACGGCGAACGCGCCGTGGACCCTCGTCGAGGCGCAGGACAAGCGCTGGTCCCGCGTGAAGGTGCTCAAGACGGTCGCCGACCGCCTCGAGGAGGAGCTCGGCTGACGTGGGCAAGGGAAAAACCGGTCCCGACGCCTCTGTCGCCTCCGGCCGCTCGATGCGGGCCGCGGGACGCTTTCCCTTTTTCCTCGCCGTCGCCCTGTCTTTTTCGGGATGCTGGTCCGTCGCGAGGCTGGATTCGCGCAGAGGTTCCGGGACTTCCCTCGAGATTCCGGCGCCGGCCCCCGATGTCTTGGAGGCGGCGAAACAACACACATACTCGACCGATGCGACCTACACCAGGGTCATCACAGAGAACGCGGTTTATGTCTGGTTCAACGACATTTTCGGAGGGATGGGCGAGGCGATCTTCATCTCTCCGACGGACGCGAACGGCCGGACGAAAACGGAAGCCGTCTTTGCGAGCGCGGGCGTCGATGAACGAACCGCCGAGAAAAGCCTCCTCGACGTCATTTCCAAAACCGCGAATTCGCAGCGTGCTCCGGTGGAGGATAAGATCGCTCGGGCATCCGGTTCGCCGGCGCCGAGCCGACCGTCGTTCCAAGCGCCCTCCGAGCCCGCTGCGCCGGCGCGCGCCCGCCCCGACGTCGACGAGCCGGCGTTTCCGTCCCGGCCGGAGAATGCCGACGATTTCGCGATCGTCGTGGGCGTCGAGTCCTACCAGAAATCCCTGCCGAAGGCGTCTTTCGCCGAGCGCGACGCCCAGGCGATGGCCCGCTACCTGAGAGCTTTGGGCGTGCCGCCGAGACAGATGAAGGTGCTCGTCGGCAGCGATGCGACCTCGTCGGCGCTGCGCGGCTATCTCACCAAGTGGCTGCCCAAGAACGTCAAGCCGGACTCGCGCGTCTTCTTCTATTTTTCAGGCCACGGAGCGCCGGATCCGGAGACCGGCAGCGCTTATCTCGTCCCGTGGGACGGGAACCCCGATTTCTTGGACGAAAGCGCCGTGTCGCTCGACGATCTTTACCGGAATCTCGGCGCCCTCGGCGCCAAGCAGGTTTTGGTCGCGCTAGACTCTTGTTTCTCCGGCGCGGGAGGGCGCTCGGTGCTCAAGCAGGGAGCGCGGCCGTTGGTGACGGTGGTTTCTCCCAGTGCTGTTCCCGCGAATCTGACGGTGATGACCGCGAGTCGGGGCAATCAGATCACGGGAACTTCGAGCGAACAAGGTCACGGCATCTTCACCTACTATCTGCTCAAAGGCCTGAACCAAGGCGTCGGCAGCTCGCGCCGGCTTTGCCAATATCTGCAGCCCAAGGTCGCGGATGAAGCGGCTCTTGCGAACGGCGATCAAAATCCCGAATGCCGAGGGCCGGATTTCAGTTTTTAAGACGCAACGGAGAACCCAACCGACATGCGCGTCCACTCGATCGACTGCGGCACGCTCTGCCCGCTCAGCGCGCGCCTCGTCAACGGCGCCGGCGGGCTTTTCTCGCCGGCGCGCCTGGTCTGCCACTGTTGGCTCATCGAGTCGAAGGACGGCCTGGTCCTCGTGGACACGGGGCTGGGACTCGCCGACGTGGCGGACTCGGCGCGCAATCTCGGGCTGTGGTTCCGGCTCGCGGTGCGGCCCGCGCTGAGCCGGGAGACGACGGCGGTCGCGCAGATCGAGCGCCTGGGCTTCCGCGCCTCCGACGTGCGCCACATCGTGCCCACGCACCTGGACCTGGACCACGCGGGCGGCCTGCGCGATTTCCCGGACGCCGAGGTCCACGTCTACCGCGCCGAATTCGAGGCCGCGATGGCGCGCGAGACCCTGCACGAGCGCGCGCGCTATCTTCCGTACCAGTGGGCGCACGGCCCGCGCTGGAAGCTCCACGAGGTCCAGGGCGACCGCTGGCTGGGCTTCGACAGCGTGCGCGCGCTCGGCAAGGGCGACGACGAGATCCTGCTGATCCCCCTGCCCGGCCACACGCGCGGCCACTGCGGCGTGGCCGTGCGCGACGGCGAGGGCTGGCGCCTGCACGCGGGAGACGCCTATTTCTTTCACGGCCGCGTGGACGGAGCGGCGTCGACGCCGCTGGGCCTGGCGGCCTTCGAGCGGCTCGCCGCGATCGACTCCGGGACGATGCGCGCCAATCAGCTCCGGCTCGCCGAATTGGCGCGGACGCGCGGAAGCGAGATGCGGATCAACAGCGCGCACTGCCCCGTCGAGTTCGACCTCTGCGTCGAGCGCGAGCGCGTCGCCTAGAGGCGGCCGCTCAAAGCGCCTCGCGGAATTCCTCGATCGATATCCCCGCGGCGGCGAGGATGGACGAGAGCGTCTTCGGCTTCAGCGTGCGTCCGGCGTGGACGGGGATCGTGACGCGCGCGCCGAAGCGGCCGCTCTCCAGCCTGTGGAGATAGACGTGGCTGCCCGTCTGGTCGAAGGCCGCGAAGCCCACACGCCGCAGGGCCCGGACGGCGTCTTTCCCCGTGACGCGGGGGAGCTTGGACATTACGCCGCGACGCGGACGACGGTGCGGCCTTTGCGGCGCAGGAGCGCCATCTCTTTGCGCACGGCGCGCAGGTAGAGACGGATGGCGTCGGAGATGTTGGAGAGGGCTTCGTCCCGCGTGTCGCCTTCGCTGACGCAGCCCGGCAGGACGGGGCATTGCGCCGTCCAGCCGCCGTCGCTGCGCTCCAGCACCACGGGATAGTCCATGCCCTGATTATAGCCCGCGTCCGTCGTCCCCGCCAGGCGTTCGGGCCGCGCGCCGGCGTCGAGAGGGATCGTGTTCATGCTGAGCATGCGCGGCGACCCCTCGTTTTGTTCCGTCTACGCGGCCGCGAAGTCGATGTAGCCGCGCTCGACGTTCACGTCGACGAGCTTGACGCGCACCGCGTCGCCGACCTTGAGGCCCTTCTCGCCGCGGACGATCTTCCCCTCGACGTGCGCGTCGAGGACCTGCACGTAGGTCCCCTTCTCGACGCCGGTGACGACGCCGCTGAACGTCTCCCCGACGCGCGGCTTGATCAGCATGGCCCCGGCGGACTTGCGGACCTGCCGCTCCACCTTCTTCGCCGCGACCTCCTGCTCGGTGCAGCGCGCCGCGACCGCGGCGAGCTGGTCCATGGAATAGTCGCGCGTCTTCTTGACGATGCGCTGGGCGACGAGGTCGACGTAGCGCCGGTTGGGCGCGGTCCCGTGCGCGTAGGCCTCGGCGGCCAGGCCGAAATGGCCGGTCTCGTCCTCGCCGGGCCGGTGCGCCTCGTACTCGCCGCGGCCGATGAGCTTCACGAGCGAAAGCGAGATCTCGCTGAAGCGGGCGGGCTTCTCGCGGCGCATCTTGTCGGCGAACTGCGAGAGCGCGACGGCGCTGGGCTGGTCGGGCAGCTTCACGGCGAAGCCGGCCGCGTAGGCGACGATCTTCTCCCAGCGCTCGGGCTCCTTGACCACGCGCCGGATCGAGGCCTGGCCGCGCCGGTCGAGCTCGCGCGCGAGCGCCGTGTTCGACGCGATCATGAGCTCCTCGATGATCGCGCCCGCGCGGTCCTGCTGATGCGCGGTCAGGCCCGTGACGTTTCCGCTCGCGTCGGTGAGAACCTGGATCTCGTGCGTGTCGATGTCCAGCGCGCCCAGCTTCTTGCGGCGCGCGGCGAGGCTCTTCGCGAGCTGATCCTGCAGCTGGATCTGCTTCTGCAGCTCCGGGCGGTCCGCGAGCCCCGGCGGCGGCGGCGCCTTGCCGTCGAGCCACGCGGAGACGGTCGGATAGGCGAGCTTGGCCTTGTTGACGGTGATCGCGGGGTAGACGCTGCCCGACCGGACTTGCCCATCCGGGCCGATGGATGTCTCGATGACCACGGTGAGCCGCTTCTGGTCCGCGACGAGCGAGGTCAGGTCGAAGGAGAAGCGCTCCGGCAGCATCGGATACGTGCGCACGCCCGTGTAGACGCTCGTCGTGTTCGCGCCCGCGAACAGATCGTTCGCGCCGCCGAACGGCACCGCGTGCTCCACGTCGGCGATGCCGACGTACAGCTTGATCCCTCCGTCGACCTGCTCGACCGCCTCGATCTGATCGAGGTCGCGCGACTCCACGTTGTCGATCGACGTCCACGGCAGGGCGCTGAGATCCTTCGCGCCGTTCGCGTTCGGCGCCGCGTCCGCCGCCTGCGCCTCCGCGAGCGCCTTCGGCGGGGGATGGGGAATGAATCCGCCCTCTTTCATCGAGCGGTCGGCGATTTCGACGAGCAAAGCGCAGTCGGCGTTGGTCATGGTGAGCCAGGATATAACTTATTGAGGAAATTCTGCGTGCGCGTCGAGGCGCGCGCAAACGACGAGGCGAGGAGTCTTCCGCAATCCCGACTAAAAGAGTCGACTGACGCTGGCGTCAGTGAAATGCGCGCTCTCGGGCGCGTATCGACTAACGATAATCAGTGTCACCGGTGATAGTACCCAAGGCGGCGGTTTGACGCGCCTCAGCGCACGACGAGCGTGCTGATCGAGTGCGGCAGGCTCGTCGTCGACGCGCTCTTACCCGCGATCCAGAGGCGGTAGTCGACGGGCTTGTCGCCCTCGTTCATCACGACGACGGCGAGCGTGCCGTCGGGGTTCAGGAATGCGGTCGACTTCAGCGCGTCGCGGCTCGGCGCGACGGCGACGCGGCGCGCGCCGGGGCGGATGAACTTGGAGAAGTGGCCCATGTACTCGTAGATGTTCGTCCAGCTCAGCGCGTGGGTCTTCGCGTCGATGTGCAGGGCGGCGTAGCAGAAGTTGCCGGCGTGGTTGGGGCCGCCGCGCTCGTCGAGCATGACGTTCCAGTCCGTCCAGGCGGTGGTGCCGTTGTTGAAGTCCTTGATCATCTCGCGGCCGTACTGCTCGCCGAGTGACCAGTCGTCGAGGTGGAGCGACTTGTCCGGGCCGTCGGGGCACTCGCACCCCTCCGAGAAGAACAGCGGCTTGCCCGGATAGGACTCGGAGACGCGGCGCACGTTGTCGTGCAGGGGCTGGCCGCCGGCCCAGTCCTCGTACCAGTGATAGGCGACGCCCCAGACGTACTGCGCGGCCTCGGGGTCGTCGAGGATGGTGCTCGCGTATTGGTACATCAGATCGCGGTTGTGGTCCCAGACCAGGATCTTGCGGTCGCCCAGGCCCGCCTTCTTCATCGTGGGTCCGAGGTAGTTCTTGAGGAAGTTCTTCTCGTCCTCGGCGCCGAAGTTGCAGGACTCCCAGCTTTGGCTCGCCATCGGCTCGTTCTGGATCGTGACGCCCCAGACCGGCACGCCCTCATTCTCGTAGGCGCGGATGAACTTCACGAAGTAGTCGGCCCAGGCCTGGTCGTACTCGGGCTTCAGATGCCCGCCGTGCAGCATGTCGCCGTTGTCCTTCATCCAGGCCGGCGGGCTCCACGGGCTGGCGAACAGCGTGAGCTTGCCGCCGGCCGCGGCGATCGCGCGCCTGATCAGCGGCAGGCGGCGCTCGCGGTCGTGGGCGACGTCGAACGTGCGCAGGCTCTTGTCGCCCTCGGCGACGTACGTGTACGTCGCGCTCGAGAAGTCGCAGGAGTGGATGTTGGTTCGCGCGAGCGTGTAGCCGTTCCCGTCCTTCGGGTCGTAGAACGCGCGCACGACGGCCTCCTGCTTGTCCGCGGGCAAGGTCGCGAAGGCGTCGGCCGCCGCGTCGGTCAGCGCGGCGCCGATCCCGATCAAGGTCTGGAACTTCTTGGCCGGGTCGACGAGGACGAAGGGCTGGCCCTCGAGCGGCTGGGAAAAATCCGAGAAGGTCAGAGTGCCCGTCGAGGCGAGGCTCAGGCCCGTGCCGCGCGCGGTCACGTACACCGCGGCGGACGTCGGCTCGAAGGCCGCCGCGGCGGCGGGCAGGAGGCACGCCGCGAGCAGCCCGAGCGGCGCGGAGCGTCCGTTCATGACGCCAATCTATCACTCGTCCGCGCTCGCGCGCAAGGTCCCGCGCGAAACGGGGCCGCCCTTGAAAAATCCCGGGAAACAGCTACAATCCTGCGGTGAAAGCTCGGAACCTTTTTTTTCTCCTCGTGACCGCCGCGGGAGTCCTGTTCGCCGCCGCGCCGCGCTGCTCCGCGCAAGTCTACGAGGAGGCTCTCGGCCGATGGGAACTCGGCCTCGATGCGGAGATTCTCTACCCGACGAGGAAGCGCCAGTTCAGCCATGTTCTGGACAACTCGGTCTATCTTCAGACCTTCTTCCCCGATCCGCTCATCGACGAGACCTCGGAAGGCTTCGTGCCCCCGCCGGCCGGCATCTCCACGATCTCCGGGACCATGAACGACACGCCTGGGTTCGGCCTGCACGGCTACTACCACGAGAACGACTGGTTCGCGTGGGGACTGGAGGGCGGCTGGGACTTCCGCAAGAACCTGCACGTGGACAGCGGCGGCGTCTTCAACACGACGCCTCAGCTCGGCATGCGCGAGGACGTCGAGACCTACCACTTCTCGCCGGTGGCGCGCTTCGGGCCCTTCAAGGGGAATTTTCGGCCCTACTTGTCGGTCGGGCCCGACGTGTCCATCTTCCACTACCAGATCAACCTGAGCTTCATCGACCCGGACGACTTCATCAAGCCGATCACCGTCGTCGACGAGTACGACGTCGCGTTCGGCGTCAACGCGGGCGCGGGGCTCGAATGGCGCGTCGCGGAGAACGGGACGCTCCAGCTCTCCTGCTCGTACCACGCGTTCTACGGCTCGGCCAGCGTGTACGACTACTTCCTGCCGCGCCTAAACTTCGTCTTCTACTTCTGAGCCGCGGCGGCCGGCGCGCGGCGCGCCCGTGCGGCGAGTTTTCGATTGTGATATCCTCCCCCCATGGGAAATAAATCGGCCGTGAAATACGACTGGTTCGCTCTCGGGGACATCAACGGCTTCTTCGGCCTCGCCTTCGACAACATGACGAACCTGTCGTTCCTGGCCGGAATCCTGATCTACGCGTTCGGCTTCCCCGCCGAGATCGTCTATAAAAAAATGTTCCCGGGCACCGCGATCGGCGTGCTCTTCGGCGACCTCGTCTACACCTGGATGGCCTTCCGCCTCGCGAAGAAGACCGGCAACTCGAAAGTGACGGCGATGCCGCTCGGCCTGGACGCGCCGTCGACGATCGGCGTGGCGCTGGCGGTGCTCGGGCCCGCCTTCCTCGCGATGAAGGGCTCCGGCATGGCGGAGCACGACGCGGGGATGATGACCTGGTACATCGGCATGGCCACGATGATGTTCATCGGCGTCTTCAAGCTCGTCTTCTCGTTCTTCGGCAGCTGGGTGCAGAAGATCGTCCCGCAGGCGGGACTGCTGGGTTCGCTCGCGGGCATCGGCCTGGCGCTGATCGGCTTCATCCCGCTCGTCGACGTGTTCGGCACGCCGATCGTCGGCATGATCGCGCTGGGCCTGGTCCTGTACACGCTCGTCGCGCAGATCGAGCTGCCCCGAAAATTCCCCGGCGTGCTGGCCGCCATCGTGATCGGCACCGGGCTCTACTACCTGCTCGCTCCGCACGGCTTGGCGGGGGGGACGTACACGCCGATCAAGCCGGACCTGCAAATGGGCTTCCCGATGCCGACGCTCGACTTCGTGAAGGGCCTGCAGCCGGCGCTCAAGTTCCTGCCCATCGCGCTCCCGTTCGGCCTCCTGACCGTGATCGGCGGCATCAACGTGACCGAGAGCGCGCGCGTGGCAGGCGACGACTTCAACACGCGCGACATCCTCCTCACCGAGGCGATCGCGACGCTCATCGCGGGCGCGTGCGGCGGCGTCGCGCAGTCCACGCCGTACATCGGCCAGCCCGCGTACAAGCAGATGGGCAGCCGCGCCGGCTACACGCTGCTGACCGGCCTGTTCATCGGCCTCGGCGGCATGCTCGGCTACGTGAGCTGGATGGTCGAGATCATCCCGCGCGCGGTGATCGCGCCGATCCTGATCTTCGTCGGCCTCGACATTATGTGCCAGGCCTTCCTTGCCTGCCCGGCCAAGCACGCGCCCGCCGTCGCCTTCGCCTACTTCCCCACGCTCGCGCGCCTGCTCGAGATCAAGTTCTCGACTCCGTCCATCGTCCCCGCCGCGAACTTCGCCGCCCTGCTGGCGGAGAAAGGCCGCGCCCTGCCCGACATGCTCGTCACCGTCGCGCTCGGCAACGGCTTCATCCTGACCGGCATGCTCTGGGGCGCCTTCATGGCCGAGCTCATCGACCGCCGCCTCAAGGCCGCCTCCGCTTATTTGTGGATACTGGCCGGCTTCACCTTCGTCGGCATCATCCACTCCGCCATCCCCGACGGCAGCATGTACTGGCCGTGGACCCTGTCCGAGCCCGCCATCCAAGTCCCCTACCAGTTCGCGACCGGCTACGCCGCGCTCGCCGTGATGATGTTCGTGCTCTCCTTCACCAAGGCGAGCCGGAAGCCGGCGCCCGTCCACGGCCACTGAGCGCCCGAGCGCTCCCGAGCCGGGGGTTGGCACGTCTGTTGTATGCGTTCTTCCCGCCGGAGTCTTCCGGCGGGAGGAACCGTGTTCGAGATCCGATTCCACGGCCGCGGCGGTCAAGGGACCGTCCTGGCGGCGAAGATACTGGCCGACGCGGTCCTGCGCTCGGGGCGCGGCGAGTGCCTCGCGATCCCCGAGTTCGGGGTGGAGCGCCGCGGCGCTCCGGTCACGGCCTACGCGCGCCTGTCGCCGAAGCCGATCCGCGAGCGCACGCGCATCTACTCTCCCGACGCGGTGGTGATATTAGACCCAGCCCTGTCCTCGAGCCCGACGGTCGCGGCGGGCCTCAAGCCCGGCGGCGCCATCCTGGTGAACTCCGAAGCGTCCTCCGAGGAGCTCGCCGCGCGCTGGCCCGGCTTCGAGGTGCACGCGATCCCGGCCAAGCGCATCGCGCTCAAGCACGGCCTCGGTCCGGCGACGAGCCCGATGGTCAACACCGCGATCTGCGGCGCGGTCTGCGCGCTCTTCGACCTGGCCGACGCGTTCTCGCTGGCGGACGCGGTGCGCGAGTCCGTCCCGGTCAAGGCGGACGCGAACGCGGCCGCGGCGTGGGAGGCCTTCGAGCTCTGCCACGAGGAGGCGGTCCATGCCCCGGCTTGAGCTCGACCCGCAAGCGCCCGTCGTGCGGACCTCGACGCGGTCACAGTCGGAGAACCTGACCGGCAATTGGCGCACGCTCGCGCCGGAGCTGCACGCCGAGGACTGCACGGGCTGCATGCTGTGCTGGAAATTCTGCCCCGACGCCTGCGTCGGCATGGTCGACGGCAAGCCCGTGATCGACCTGGAGCATTGCAAGGGCTGCGGCATCTGCGCGGCCGAGTGCCCGCCGAAGTGCCTGACGATGGTCGAGGAGGCCGCGCGATGAAGAAGGTCCTGATGGGCAATCACGCCGCGACCCTCGGCGCCGTCCTCGCGCGCGCCGACGTCGTCGCCGCCTACCCGATCACGCCCGCCACGCAGGTCGTCGAGCTGATCGCCGAGCTGGAGGCGAAGGGCGAGTTCAAGGGCCGGCTCATGCGCGTCGAGTCCGAGCACTCGGCGATGGCCGCGCTGCTCGGCGCCGCGAGCGCGGGAGCGCGCACGTTCACCGCGACATCCTCGCAGGGCCTCGCCTACATGCACGAGCTCCTGCACTGGGTCTCCGGCGCGCGCCTGCCGATCGTGATGGTGGACGTCAACCGCGCGCTGGCCTCGCCGTGGAACCTGTGGACCGACCAGACCGACTCGCTGTCCCAGCGCGACACCGGCTGGCTCCAGCTCTACTGCGCGACGAACCAGGAAGTGCTCGACACCGTCCTGCAGGCCTACAAGATCGCCGAGCGCGTCGAGCTGCCCGCGATGGTGGTGCTCGACGGCTTCACGCTCTCGCACGTCTACGAGCCCGTCGACGTCCCATCGCAGGGCGAGGCCGACGCGTTCCTGAAGCCTTGGGAGCCGAAGCGGCGGCTGGACACTTCGGCGCCGGCCGGCTTCGGGGCTCTCGAAGGCCCCAAAGAGTACCTGCGCCTGCGCCGGCGTCTGGCGCTGGACATGGAGCGCGCGGAAGGCGAGACCGACCGCGTCGGCGCGGAGTTCGGCCGCCTCTTCGGCCGCGACTACGGCTGCGTCGAGACGTACCGCTGCGCGGACGCGGAGGCGATCCTGCTGACCTCCGGGGCGGTGGGCTCGACGGCGAAAAAGGCCGTCGACGACCTGCGCGCGTCGGGCCGCAAGGCCGGCCTCCTGCGCATGCGGCTGTTCCGCCCGTTTCCCGCGAAGACCTTGCGGCGCATCCTGCGGCCCGATCAGCCGGTCGCGGTCGTGGACCGCAACTACTCGCAGGGCCAGCAGGGAATCTTCTGCGAGGAGCTGAAGGCCGCGCTGTACGGCCTGGACGAGCGGCCGGAGATCTTCGGCTACGTGGCGGGCCTCGGCGGCGGCGACATCACCGTCGAGCTGCTCAAGGAGATCTGGAAAGAAGCCGCGTCGGGCAAGGCCGACCGCCTGGAGCCGGCGTGGATGGAGGACCCGCGATGAAGACCAGCATCCCCCAAGCCGAGCTGATGACGCCCGGCCATCAGGCCTGCCAGGGCTGCGGCGCGACCCTCGCGATGCGCTTCGCGCTCAAGGGCCTGGGCGAGAAGACGATCATGGTCCTGCCCGCCTGCTGCTGGACCGTGCTCGCGGGCACGACGCCGCGCTCGGCGCTCGGCGTGCCGGTCCTGCACGCTCCGTTCGCCGCCGCGGCCGCGACCGCCTGCGGCGTGAAGGCGGGTCTGCTCGCGCGCGGAGACTCCGAGACGCAGGTAGTGGCCTGGGCCGGCGACGGCGGCACCTACGACATCGGCATCCAATCGCTGTCCGGCGCCGCCGACCGCGGCGAGGACATCCTGTACGTCTGCTACGACAACGAGGCGTACATGAACACCGGCATCCAGCGCAGCGGCGGCACGCCCGACGGCGCCTGGACGATGACGACGCCGGGGAAGGAGGGCAGCCTGCGCGCGAAGAAGGACATCGACGCGATCATGGAGGCGCACCGCCCCGCGTACATGGCGACGGCCACGCCCGCCTACGCCGAGGACATGGTCCGCAAGTTCGCGAAGGCGCGCGCGATCAAGGGCTTCCGCTTCCTTCATATCCTCGCGCCATGCCCGCCCGGCTGGAAGTACGACTCGGAGCGCACCGTCGCGCTCTCGCGCCTGTCGGTGCAGACCGGCCTCTTCGCGCTCTACGAGATCGAGTACGGAAAATTCCGCCTCAACGTGAACGTCGCCAAGCGCAAGCCGGTCGGAGATTTCCTGCGCGGCCAGGGCCGCTTCAAGTCCCTGACCCCGGAGCACGAGAGCTCCATCCAGACGCGCGTCGACGCGCGCTGGAAGGCGCTCGAGGCCCGCGTCCTCGCCTCGTAGCGCGCGCGACGGCGGCGGCCGCGACCTCCTCCGAGTTGGCTACAATTCCGCTCAGGGGGAAAACATCATGGCCAAGAGCACCAGCAACGCCGGTCCCGCTTCGCGCGCCGACAAGACGCCGAACGAACGCAAGCAGGCGGCCGTCGACTTCCTGCAGCTCGTCGTGTCGGGCAAGATCAACGAGGCGTACCACAAATACGTGGACCTCGGCGGAAAGCACCACAATCCGCACTTCCGCGACGGCTTCCTGGCGCTGCAGAAGGCGATGAGCGACAATCAGGTCAAGTACCCGCGCAAGCAGCTCACGGTCAAGAACGTGCTCGGCGACGGAGACCTGGTCGCCGTCCACTCCCGCCTGCTCATGGGCCCCGGCGAGATCGCCGTCATCGCCGTGCACCTGTTCCGCTTCTCCGGCGGCAAGATCGTCGAGATGTGGGACTGCGGCCAGCCCGTCCCGGCCGACTCGCCGAACAAGGACGGCGCGTTCTAAGAATGAGGGGCGCTCGCCCGCGGCGAGCTCTGCTCGCGGGCGCGGCGTGCGCGCTGCTGGCGTGCGCTCACGCGGCGCGCGGGCCGCGATATCGGAGTCTCGAGCTGAGGCTCGTCAACGAGACCGGCGGCGCGGCGTTCCCGCAGTGGGACGGCTCCGGCGCGATGGCGCTCGAGCCGGACATCCTTTTCTCGGGAAAGGACTTCGCGTCGATCGAAGCCAGCCATGGCGGCGACGACAAGCGGGCGCCGTCGCTCGCGCTTCACTTCACGAAGGAAGCCGCGGATAGGTTCACGCAGTTGACGTCGCGCATGAGCGGCCGGAAGCTTGCCGTCGTGGTCGGCAGCAAAGTGGTCACGGCGCCCAAAATACTGCATCCGATCACGACGGGTCTATTCGAGATCACGGGGCCGTCCGAAACCGACGTCCGCGAGATGTATCGGCTCATCGTCGGCGGCGGCCGGGGAGGCGGCTCAGGAATGGAAAGTTCCGCTCAATACTTCATCGACGGGCGCGAGGTCGCCGCGGCCGAATTCGAGGCGCGGCTCAAATCCTTGAAGGAGGTCGAGCACACGTGGTTCTGCGCCGAGACGTCCGACGGCGGGATCACCGGCTACGACGGGAAGGACGAAAGCGGCGCGGTGTACGAATACAGAGCCGAGTCGGGACAAAAGGCCGGCAAGTCCTCGCTCGCGAAAAAACCGTCGTCGTCGGCTCCGTGATCGTTCAGCGGCGGCCGCAGAGGCCGTAGGCGAGCGCGGCCGCGACGGCGAGGATCGCGAGCCAGCGCCAGCGCCGCCAGTGCTCGGCCGCGGCGACGGCGAGCTCGTCGAGGAGGACGGCGTCCTTGAAGTCGAGCCGATTTTCCTTCGTGCGTCCGAGGAACCCATCGATGTCGGGGCTGCGCGGCGGAGCGGCGCCGGCGTCCTCGCCGGTCAGCGCGCCGTGGCCCAGCGCCGCGAGCAGGGAGATGCTGATCGCCTCGTTCTCCAAGGTCGCGCCCGAGCGGCGCGCGATGATCAGGGCGGCGGTCTGCAGGAGGATCAGCCCGATGCCGAGCGGGCTGGGCCGCGAGGCGGCGTCGTAGCTGGAGATCAGGTGGTCGACGTAGCGCGGATCGCCCTTACGGCGCTCGTCGAAGGGAATGATCAGGATCAGCCCGGTGACCAGCTCCATGAACACGAAGAACTGCGCGCCGATGAGCACGGCCTGAATGGGCGCGAGGCGCTCCTCCGGATTCTGGTTCAGCGTGTTGGTGTCGTTCAGCATCTTCCAGGTGAGGCTGCCGGCGGCGATGGAGGCGGCGGCGACCATCGACCACGCGTAGAGCGCGAGGCGCGCGGGCTTGGGCGGGGTCCACGGGCCGAACGTGAGGACGAGGACGGCCGCGCTCATGAGGACGGCGAGAAAAAACCAGTCGGCGTGCCTGACGGCGGGCCACTGCGCGGCCCAAAAAGTCACCGTCAGCGACACCAGCCCCGTCGCCGTAAGCCGCGTCGGCGCCTGCTCCATCACGTACATGCTTGCGACCGTGATCCCGCCCGCCAGCCCGATGAGCAGGCTGTCGGCCGCGTCGTTCATCGTCGAGCAGATCGTGATGAAGCCGAACCACAGCGCGGGCGGTACGAGCAGGAGCGCGAGCGCGAGCGCCCAGCCGGCGGGCGGGAAGCGCCGCGCTTTCAGAATGAGCGCGCACTGCACGAGCGCGCCGGCGATCAGGCAGCCGTTGAGCGCCCAGCTGTTGTCCACGCAAGCAGTGTAGATCGCGGCGCGACGCGCCGCAAGCGGGCCGCTAGGGCACGAGCATGCCGGCGATGCAGCCGGTCATGAAGCTCGCGAGCGAGCCGCCGAGGAGCGCGTAGAAGCCCAGGCGCGCGACGTCGGCCTTGCGCTTCGGGGCCAGCACGCCGAGGCCGCCGATCTGGATGGCGATGGACAGGAAGTTGGCGAAGCCGCAGAGCGCGTGGATGCCGATCATGAAGGAGCGGCGCTCCAGCGGCGCGGCCGCGTGGGCGGCGGCCCACTTGGCCATCTCCGAGTAGGCGACGAACTCGTTGAGCACGGTCTTGATGCCGATGAGCTGGGCGATGACGGGGCAGTCCTTCCAGGGCACGCCCATGATCCACGCCAGCGGCGACAGCGCCCAGCCGAGAACCGTCTCCAGGCCCACGCCGGGATGGCCGAAGTAGCCGAACACCACGTGGAAGCCGCCGTTGACCATGGCGAGCAAGGACATGAAGGCGACGAGCATGGCCGCGACGTTGAAGGCGAGGTGGATGCCGGTGGACGCGCCGTTGGCGGCGGCCTCGAAGACGTTGGTGGCGGTCTCGTGGTACTCGAGCTTGAGCGTGCCGAGCGTCTTCGGCTTGCCGGTCTCCGGGATCAGCATCTTGGTCATCAGCAGGGCGGCCGGAGCCTCCATGATCATCGCGGCGAGGATCTGGCCCGCGGCGTCGGGGAAATAGGGGCTGAGCATGCTCGAGTACACCACCATGACGCCGCTCGCGATCGTGGCCATGCCCGCGACCATGAGACACAGCAGCTCGGACTCGGTCATCGCCTCGATGTAGGGCTGGATCATCAGCGGCGCCTCGGTCTGGCCGAGGAACGGGACGGCCGCGGCGTTGAGCGTCTCCGCGCCCGAGGTTCCGCACGTGTACACCATGATCTTGCCGAAGAAGAGCACGATCTTCTGGAGGATTCCCAGGTAATAGAGGATCGACATCAGCGAGGCGAGGAAGACGATCGAGGTCAGCACCTGGAAGGCGAAGAAGAAGCCGAGCGAGCCCTCGGTGCCCGGCGGCAGAGCGAGGTTGCCGAAGACGAACTTCGCGCCCTCCTTTTGGAAGTCGATGAGCCCCGCGGCCGCGGTGTTGGCTCCGGCGAAGAAGAGGTGGCCGGCCTGGGTCTTCAGCACGAGCAGCGCGAAGACGATCTGCAGGATCGTCGCCCAGACGATCGTGCGCCAGTTGATCGACTTCTTGTGCTTGCAGAAGATCCAGGCGATGCCGATCATCGTCAGCACGCCGACGGCGCTCACGAGCTGGTGGATGTTCATCGCTGAGATCGTAGCAAAGCCCGCGGCGGACGGCTCACTGCAGGGGGCCGGGGTTCGACGGAGGCACGGCGATCTTCGCGGCCCACTGCGAGAGCCGATTCGCGAGCGCGACGGCGCGCGCGCGCTCGGACGCGACGAACTCCGGCTCCAGGCCCTTCTTGACCTTGCCGCCCGCGGCGAAGTAGCGCGAGACCGACCACAGCCACTCGGTCAGGCACTTGAGGTCCGACGCGTACTCGAGCGGCGTCTTCTGGTAGTTGAGGGGCTTGCCGCCCCTGGCGAGAGGGCAGGACCAGCGGTCCGGAGGCAGGTCGGCGTTGCTGCCGTAGTCCGTGATCAGGTCCGTGGTCTTCCGCTCGTCCAGGGACGCGCGCTGGTCGGCGGGCGCCGCGGCGGAAGCGGCCGGGGCGAGCGCGAGAAAAAGGACGGCGGCGAGGGAGATGCGGGTCGTGGAGTGCACGGCGGTATTCTCGCCGTTTTCGTCTCCCGCGGTCAACGTCCTCGCCTCAGTGCTTGAGGTGCAGCCGCGTCTTCGCGAGCCAGGCGGCCAGGATGGCCAGTCCGCCCAAGAGCAGAAGCGCGAAGACGCCGAGGAGGACGTGCCCCGCGGGCGGCGCGGCGGAAACGAGGGGGAGGAGAGCGAAGTAAGTGTCCATGATTTTAGGGTAGCGCGGCGCGCTGAACTCCGGCTGAAGCGGCGCGGAAGCCCCGCTCAAGCGCGACGGGCCCAAAATTTTCTAGAGTTTCCGCGCATGGAGATGCTGAAGGGGAAGACGGCGGTCGTGACCGGCTCGACGAGCGGCATCGGCTGGGGCGTGGCCCAGGCGCTCGCGATCGCCGGCGCGAAGGTCATGCTCAACGGCTTCGGCGACGCGAAGGAGATCGAGACCCTGCGCAAGGGGCTGGAGACGAGCTGCGGCAACACGATCGCCTACCACCCGGCGGACCTCTCGAAGCCGAAGGAGGCCGCCTCCCTGATCTCCGACTCGGAGGGGGCCTTCGGCCGCGTCGACATCCTCGTCAACAACGCCGGCGTCCAGCACGTCTCGCCGATCGAGACGTTCCCGACGGACAAATGGGACGCGGTCCTCGCGATCAACCTCTCGTCGAGCTTCCACACCATCCGCGCCGCCCTCCCCGGCATGCGCCAGCGCGCCTGGGGGCGCATCATCAACATCGCGTCGTCCCACGGCCTCGTCGCCTCGGTCGAGAAGGTCGCCTACGTCGCGGCCAAGCACGGCCTGGTGGGCCTCACGAAGGTGGTCGCCCTGGAGACCGCGCGCACGCCGATCACCTGCAACGCGATCTGTCCCGGCTGGGTCCTCACGCCGCTCGTCCAGAAGCAGATCGACGCGCTCGCCGACCGCGAGAAGATCCCCGTGCTCGAGGCCCAGCACCACCTGCTCGGCGAGAAGCAGCCGTCGCTGGAGTTCGTCACGCCCGAGCAGATCGGCGGTCTCGCCGTCTTCCTCTGCTCCGAGTCCGCCGCGCAGATCCGCGGCGCGGCCATCGGCATCGACGGCGGCTGGACCGCCCAGTAGAGCGGACGAAAGACCCGGGTCCCCGTCGGGGCCGTCGGCCCATGCGCGCGGCCCGCGCGCCGGCTATCCTTATCCTCATGAGAAAGCCCGCCCTCTGCGCCGTCCTGCTCGCCTGCGCCGTCGCCGCCTCGGCCGACGGATTCTTCGGCCTCTCCGAGTCCGACATCCAGGGCGCGGTCGTCCAGGCGCAGGCCCAGCAGAAGGAGGAGCAGCTCCGCTCCCTCGGCTGGTCGCCCAGCAATCTTCCGTCGCTCGGCAAGGCCCTCGGCTACACCGCGGCCTTGGCCAGCGCGCAGAACTGCGTGTACGACGCGGTCGCCGCGCGCCTCGGCGTCGACCCGTTCGAGCCGAACGTCGCCTATCCCGACGTGCTCTTCGCCAGCGACGTGAACGCCGGCCGCTTCCGCGCGGCCTACGCCGCGCAGTTCCCCGGCGCCTCCGTCCCCGACGCGGTGGCCACCGCCTACCTGCCGAGCTACAACGTGATCTACGTCGACGACGCCGCGAGCTCCTACAAGAACGGCGCCACGATGGACGACGCGCTCGCCGGCCAGTACGCGCGCTTCATCGACTCGTCGGTGCGCGGGATCTCCGACGCCGCGAAGATCTCCGCCGACGCGGCCGCGGTCTCGGCCTGGTACCGTGCGCAGTATCCGGCGGGCCAGTCCTCCTGCGCGCGCTAGCGTGAGCCGTCTCGGCGCTCGAGGCGCTCCTTGAGCTCCAGCCACAGGAGCTGGTAGAGCACCGCGCCGATGACGCCGAGCATGATCAGCCCGAGCGCGGCGTAGGTCAGCGCCTCGCCGAGGCTCTCGGCCGCGAGCACGATGGAGGCGAAGGCCGCGGCGCGCTCCAGGCCCATCCCGACGCCGAGCGCGAGAAGGACGGCGAGTCCCGCGACGGCGGGACGGCGGGAGTGCAGGCCGGGAAGCCAGACCTTGAGCCCCGTGAAGACGAAGCCGGCGCCGATGAAGAGCTGGCCGGCGACGAGGAACCAGAAGAGGGCGGGGGAGTCCGCGCGGCTGGCCGCGCCGTACTTGGCTCCCGCGAGGCCGGTCGCGACGGACCAGGCGGCGAGCGCGCCGAAGCCGGCGCCGAGCGCCACGCACGCCGCCGCTCCGACGCGATTGACGGGGCCGCCGGGGGACGAGGCCATGCGCGCATCTTAGCTCATTGCGCGAACCGCCGCCGCGCGCTTTGCTAGGATGGGGCCGCATGGCTGAATCGTCGATCGTCGTCACGGGGCTGCGCAAGTCCTTCCGCGGCCACGCGGTCCTGAAAGGGATCGACCTGGAGATCGCCCCGAACGAGCTGACCGCGATCATCGGCCGCTCCGGCTGCGGCAAGTCGACGCTCCTGCGCTGCCTCAACGGGCTCGAGATGTTCGACGCGGGCTCGGTGCGCTTCGGCGGCGTGACGCTCGAGCACCGCGCCGGCGCGCGCCAATTCGAGGCCGACGCGCGCGCCCTGCGCAGCCGCTTCGGCATGGTCTTCCAGAGCTTCAACCTGTTTCCGCACATGAGCGTGCTGGAGAATCTGGTGATCGCGCCGATCGTCGTCAAGAAGATGGAGCGCGCGGCGGCCGAGAAGACGGCCCGCGCGCTGCTGGAAAAGGTCGGCCTCTCCACGCACGCCGCGCACTACCCGTCCCAGCTCTCCGGCGGCCAGCAGCAGCGCTCCGCGATCGCGCGCGCGCTGGCGATGGCGCCGAGCGTGATGCTCTACGACGAGCCGACCTCGGCGCTGGACCCGTGGCTGGTGGACGAGGTGTTCGAGGTCATGCGCAAGCTCGCCGCCGAGGGCATGGCCCAGGTCATCGTCACTCACGAGATGCGCTTCGTGCGCGAGGTCGCGCGCAAGATCATCTACATGGAAGACGGGAACGTCGTGGAGACCGGAACGCCCGATCAGCTGTTCCGCGACCCGCGCGATCCGCGCACCAAGCGGTACCTGAGCCGGTTCGCCGAATGAAGATCCTGCTCGCCCTGCTCCTCTGCGCCTCGCCCGCCGCGGCCGCCGGCAAGACGCTGACCTGGGGCGCCGACGCGACCGGCGGCGCGCCCTACATCCTGCGCGACCCCGCCGATCCCGAGCGCATCATCGGCTTCGAGGTGGACCTGGCCGCGGCGCTGGCGGCGGAGCTGGGCATGAAGCCGGAGTTCGTCCAGAACCAGTGGGACAGCCTGGTGCCGGGCCTCAAGCGCGGCAACTACGACGTCGTGATCAACGGCATCGAGATCACCGACGACCGCAAGGCGGAGATCGACTTCTCCGAGCCGTATTATCTCGCCTACGAGCAGCTCACCGTCCGCAAGGACACTTACGACGTCAACGCGCTGTCCGATTTGAAGGGCCGCAAGGCGGGCACGCTCAAAGCCTGCCTCGCCGAGCGCATACTGCACGCGACGCCGGGCGTCGAGGTGCTCGGCTACGACAGCCAGACGACCCTCTACGACGACCTCGCCAACGGCCGCATCGACGCGGTCCTGCTCGACCAGCCCGCGGCGCTGTATTACGGCGGGACCGACCGGCGCCTGCGCAACCTGCCCGGCCAGTTCGGCGCGCTCGCCTACGGCATCGGCGTGCGCAAAGGCGACGAGAAATTATTGAACCGGATCGACGTCGCCCTGCGCGCGCTGACGCGCCGCGGCGAGCTGCGCCGCATCTACGAGCGCTGGGGCATCTGGAACTCCCTGATGGAAGCGCAGTTCAAGGAAGACGCCCCCGAAGCGTCGAAGGTTCACGAGGAGCCGGCCCAGCTGCGCGCCTACGAGGCCTCGCGCGGTCTCCAGCGCGGCTGGCGCGCGAAGGCCGCGCAGTACGCGAGCTACCTGCCGCTCCTCGGCCGCGGCGCCGTGATCACCGTCGGCCTCTCCATCCTCGCGATGTTCTTCGCCATCCTCATCGGCCTCTTCGTCGCGCTCGTGCGCCTGTACGCCCCGCCGCCCTTCCCGCTCATCGCGCTCACCTACGTGGAGTTCGTGCGCGGCACGCCGTTGCTCATCCAGCTCTTCTTCATCTACTACGGCCTGCCCAACATCGGCATCAAGCTCCAGCCCTTCGCCGCCGCCGTCATCGGCCTCGCCCTCAACTACGGCGCCTACGAGGCCGAGGTGTACCGCGGCGGCATCCTCGGCATCCCGCACAGCCAGATGGAGGCCGCCTTCGCCCTCGGCATGACGCGCGGCCAGGCCCTGCGCCACGTGATCGTCCCGCAGGCCCTGCGCCTCGTGCTCCCGCCGATCACCAACGATTTCATTTCGCTGCTGAAGGACAGCTCGCTCGTCTCGGTGATCACGATGGTCGAGCTCACGCGCGTCTACGGCCAGCTCGCCGCGACCTACTACGACTACTTCGGCATCGGCCTGCTCACCGCCGCCGCGTATTTCCTGATCGGCCTTCCCTTCGTGCGCCTCTCGCGCTGGGCCGAGACGCATCTCGCCTTCGACCGCCGCCACGCCGCGCCCAAACCCGCCGTCGAGGCCTAATGGCGAACGGATCGGGCTCGCGGCCCCCGGACGATTGGCCGAAACTGATCGACGGCAGGAAGGCCATCGCCAAATGGGAGGATTCCAGCCGCCAGCATCGCGTTTATCTCGTTTCGAGGACCGACAAGACGTACGGTTTCTGGGCGGAGCGGTTTCACGAAAACGAATGCGACTATTGCGGATCATACTGGGCGCCGGAGCATCGACGCAATGGCATCTACGATTCGAAGGATACCGCGATCAACGAAATACACAGCACGTGTCCATGGACGGTCGGCATAGAGCCCGAATGGAGAGGCGCCTGACGGCAGCCGGAGAAAATCGGCGCCGTCTTTGACCGGCGGCAGCGCGAAGCGATCAGCCCGCGGCTTCGTGCTTGAGGCCTTGGGTGATCCAGTAGCGCAAGAGGTGCTGGTAGGGGATGCGGCGCTTCGCCGCGATGGCCTTGGTCCGCTGAAGCTGCCACAGTTCGAGGCGCAGGGCGATCATCTTCTTCTTGGAGCGCTCGGCGATCCTGCGGGCGAGCTCGGGGGCGAGCTGGATCTTCTCGTCGATCTCTTCGCTGTGCCTCAGATGGTTGACCAAGGAGTGCCGCGACCAATAGGCGTCGATGGCTCTCTCCCGACGCAGTTGCGTCGATTTCTTCTCTCGCTTCATGTTTTTCTCAAATAAAGGCGCGACTCCGCGAAATCCATCTCTCTCGCCGTGATCGCGCGGACGACGCCGGCGCCTTGATATTCGAATATCACGAAGAGGTAGCGCCCGACCGCCGATTTTCCGAGGAGCTCGTAACGCCCGCCTTTCGTTCGGCGGAGGTAGTGCTTGCCGGCGAACGCCTCCTCGACCTCTTCCGAGTCGACCTGGTGTCGTGCGATGTGCTCTCGGTTTGAATCATCCCACTCGAATGCTAGGGTCAGCATCGATATATACATTTAGTATATACTAAATGTACTCCGCCCACAAGACCCACCACGCAGAGCGCTTCTCTATCCACCGGATGTATACGTTGCGGGGCATCGAAAAGTTCCAGCCAGGAAGGCTTGACGAATCCTCGAGAGGGGTTATACTCAGCGCATGAATCGCTTTTACGTCGTGGCCCTCTTCGCGGTCTTGATCGCCCGGATTCTCGCCGCTCGCGCGGCGGCGAGCGGAGACGAGCTCCAGTACTTCGTGCTCGAGAATCCGAAGAAGGACTACGGCTTCTCGGCGAAGGTCATGAAGTTGCACGGGGACGGGATGGCGCTGATGACGAAGGGAAAGTGCGCGGAGGCGGCCGCGAAGTTCGACGCGGCGCTCAAGGAGATGCCGACCGATCCGATGGCGCTGGCCAATCGCGGGGTCTGCGAGGAGAAGCAGAAGCGCTACGACGCGGCGATCGCCGACTACACGGCGGCGCTGAAATTCGCGCCGGAGCTGGCGCCGATCGTGGAGGACTCGCTCGGCAAGTCCTATCTCGAGCGCGGCCGCGCGCGGGTGGACGAGCGCGACGGCGACGGGGCGATGTCCGACTATCGGGAGAGCCTCAAGCACCGCAAGGGCGCGAAGCGCGCGCCAGCCTACGCGGAGATCGCCTACCTGTTTTCGATGGCGCGGGATTTCCCGAAGTGCGTCGACGCGGGGACGAAGGCGGTCGCGGCCGATCCGGCGTTCTCCGACGGCTGGACGAATCGCGGGGCCTGCCTGACCGCGAGCGGGCGCGCCGCCGACGGGGTCAAGGACATGGACCGCGCGATCGCGCTCTCGCCGGAGAACGCCCAGCTCTACATCAGCCGCGCCGCGGCCTTTCAGGACCTCGGCCGCTGCCGCGAGGCGCGCGCGGACCGCGATAAAGTCCTGGCGCTCGATCCGGGCTACAAGGACGTCGTCGCCGGCGTGGATCAGTGCCGGGACGCCCCGGCGCCGCCGGCGCGCTAACACGCCGGAACTATCACCGGTGCTAGTCCCAGTGTCGTCAACGACACCGCGACTGATGTTAGTGTCGCCATTTCCCGGCCGCAGCCGGCGAGATAGCTCAGGGCGTCGGGGCCGGCGCCGGAGAAGGAGCCGGCGCTTCTTCCGGAGCGGGAGCCGGAGCCTCGGCCGGCGGCAGAGAGGGGGCTGCGGCCGCGCGGCGCGGCACCGCCGCCGGGCGAGGCGGGGGGATGAAGTCGCGGCGCGCGGCGTCGCGCAACTGCGCGAACGCGGCGGCGTCCGACGGGTTCTGAGCGAGGGCGGCGAGGAGCTTCGCGCGGGTCTCGTCGGCGGCCGCGTCCTCGGGCTTGCGCGCGCGGAACGTCTCCAGGTTCTTCGCGAAGTCCGAAAGCGACATCTCCGAGTAGACCTGGCGGCGCGGGATCAGGAAGGGCGCGACGAAGGAGGGACTGCTCAGGCGCTTCACCGTGAACCCGGCGACGTAGCCCTGCGCGCGGACGCGATCGAGCACGGCCTCGTCGGCGTTGCCGTACGGGTACGCGATGTAGGACGGCGCGGTGCCGAGGCGGACCTCGAAATCCTCGCGCGGCGCGTCGATCTCCCGCGCCAGGCGGCGCTCGTACTGCGCGTCAGTCTCCTTCGGATTGCGGGTCAGGTACTCGTGCGAGTACGAGTGCGCCTCGACGTCGAAGCCCTCGGCGCTCATGCTCTTGAGCTCGTCCCAGGTCAGCGCGGCGCGGCCCGCGCCGACGAAGCCCGTGGGCACGAACAAGGTCGCGGTGAAGCCGAGCTCCTTCAATATCGGGTAGGCGTAGGTCTTGAAGGAGCGGTAGCCGTCGTCGAAGGTGAGCACGACCGCGCGGCTCGGCAGCTGGCGCTCCAGGCGCGTCCACGCGACGAAGTCGCGCAGGCTCACGACGCGGAAGCCATCGCGCTTCAGGTAGCGCATCTGCCGCTCGAAGTCGGGCGCGGCGAGCACGAGGCGGCCGCCGGCCTTCTTCGCGAGGTTGTGGTAGACCAGGATCGGGACGACCTGCTCTCCGTCGGGCGCGACGCCGGAGAGATTCCACGGCTTGAGCGGCACGACGACGCGCCGGCCCGGCGCGACGCCGCCCGGGGCGTTGGCGTCCTCGATCATCCACGCCTTCGCCGCGTCGCCGAGGTAGCGCTGCGCCAGCGCCGCGCTGGTGTCCGCGGCCTCGGCGACGACGGTCACCGAGCCGGGCTTCGGCGCGGCCGCCTTATAAAGGAAGAAGACCGCCGCCGCGGCGACCAGCGACCCCGCGATCCACGGAAGCGGCGAGATCGCCCGCGCGCGCGGCGCGGAGGGGCGCCTCGGCGCGGCCGCCTTTTTCTTCGGACGCGCCTTGGACTTGGACGCGGCCGGCTTGCGCGCGGTTTTCTTCTTCATGAGGACGAGGGAAGGGTAGCCGGCGTCCGCGCGCGCGTCAAGTCCCGCGCGCGGGGCGGCGCCACGGCGCGGACAGCTCGGGCGCGCCGGAGCGCTGGCACTCGAGGTCCCAGCCGACCATGAGGCCGACGAGCTCCTCGAAGCCGACGCGCGGCGTCCAGCCGAGCTCGCGCCGGGCCTTCGACGCGTCGCCGCAGAGAGGAGCGCCGCCCTCGGGGCGCACGAGGGCCTCGTCCTGGACGACGTGCTTCCTCCAGTCGAGGCCCGCGGCGGCGAAGGCCGTCTTCACGAAGTCCTCGACGGTGCGGGCGGCGCCGGAGGCGACCACGTAGTCGCCGGGCCGGTCGCGGCGCAGGGAGAGGCGCATCGCCTCGGCGACGTCGCCGGCGAAGCTCCAGTCGCGCTTGGAGTCGAGGCTGCCGAGGCGCAATTCGCGGTCGAGGCCGAGCTTGATGCGCGCCGCCGCGCGCGCGATCTTGCGCGTGGCGAAGTCGGGGCGGCGGCGAGGAGACTCGTGGCTGAAGAGGATCGCGGAGACCGCGAAGAGCCCGTGCTTCTCGCGGTACGACGCGACCATGCCGTGCGCGTAGGCCTTCGCGCAGGCGTAGGGGTTCAGCGGCGCCAGGGGAGTGCGTTCGTCCTGCGGGCTCTTCTCCGGACGGCCGAACATCTCCGACGAGGAGGCCTGGCAGACGCGCGCGCGCGGCCGCAGGCGCCGCACGGCGTCGAGCAGGCGCGCCGCGCCCAGCGCGGAGACGTCGGAGGTCTCGACCGGGCGTTCCCAGGTCGCCGGCATGAAGGACTCGCCGGCGAGGTTGTAGACCTCGTCCGGCTCCGCCGCGGAGACGGTCCGGTCGACGGAGGCCTGGTCGCGCAGGTCGAGGTCGACGAGGCGGACGCGGTCGCGGACCGCGGCCAGGCGCTCGAGCGTCCCGCCGCCGGCGCGGACCGCGCCGACGACCTCCCAGCCCTCGGCCAGCAGGAGCTCGGCCAGGTACGAGCCGTCCTGTCCCGCGACGCCGACGATCAAGGCCTTGGGCATCGGACGCAAGTATAACAAACGACGCCCGCCGCCGACGGAAGGCCCGGGAAAAATATAGGATGTGCGGCGATGAAGCCCTGGACGGACGTCGCGCGCTGCCGCATCTGCGGGAACTCCGAGCTCGTCCCGCTCTTGTCGCTCGGCGAGCAGTCCCTGACCGGCGTCTTCCCGCGCTCGCGCGGCGAGAAGATCACGAAGGGGCCCGTCGATCTCGTGAAGTGCGCCGAGGGGCCGGGCCGCGAGTCCTGCGGGCTCGTGCAGCTGCGCCAGTCGTACGACAAGAACGAGATGTACGGCGAGCGCTACGGCTACCGCTCCGGGCTCAACCCGTCGATGGTCCGCCACCTCTCGGAGCGCGTGCGCGCGGTCCTCGCGCTCGCGCCCCTGCGGCGCGGCGACCTCGTCGTCGACATCGGCTCCAACGACGGGACCTTGCTCGGCTCCTACCCGGCCGACGCCGGCGCGGAGCGCGTCGGCATCGACCCGACCGGAGAGCATTTTCGCCGCTTCTACCCGGAGGGCGTGAGGCTGGTCGCGGACTTCTTTTCCGCGAAGACGGCGCGCGCGCATCTGGGCGGGCGCAAGGCGCGGATCGTCACCTCGATCGCGATGTTCTACGACCTCGACGCCCCGGCCGACTTCGTGGCCGCGGTCGCCGAGCTCCTCGCCGACGACGGCGTGTGGGTGCTCGAGCAGAGCTACCTGCCCGCGATGCTCGCGATGAACGCCTACGACACGATCTGCCACGAGCACCTCGAGTACTACGGCGCGCGGCAGATGAAGTGGATGTTCGACCGCGCGGGGCTGAAGATCGTCGCCGTCGAGACCAACGACGTCAACGGCGGCAGCTTCGCGCTGACGGTCGCGAAGAAGGCCTCGCCCCTGCCCGAGGCGTCGGCCGAGCTCTCGCGGCTCCTGCGCGAGGAGGAGCCCCTGCGCGGGCTCGAGCCGTACCGCGCCTTCGCGCGCGCGGTCGAGAAGCATCGCGGCGACCTGCGCGCGTTCTTCGCGCGCGCGCGCGCCGAGAAGAAGACCGTGCTCGGCTACGGCGCGTCGACGAAGGGCAACGTGATCCTCCAGTACTGCGGGATCACCGAGGCGGATCTCCCGCGCATCGGCGAGGTGAACTCCGAGAAGTTCGGCGCGTTCACTCCCGGCACTTTGATCCCGATCGTCCCGGAGTCGGAGGTCAAGGCGAGCCGGCCCGACTACCTGCTCGTCCTGCCCTGGCACTTCAAGGACTTCATCGTCAAAAAGGAGGACGCGTACCTGCGCGCGGGGGGGCGCCTGCTGTTCCCGCTGCCGGCGCTCAGCGCCGTCCCCGCGTGAAGGAGCTCCTGCGGCGCTGCGTGCCGGAGGGCGTGCGCGAGCGGCTGCGCCGCGCCCCGCGCCACGCCGCCGCGAACCTGCGCCGGCTCCTGCTCGTGCGCGTCGCGCGCCGGCCGATCGCGGACCTGGCGCCGTTCGAGAAGCGCTACTCCTCGCAGAACGGCGAGGACGGGATCCTCGAGGCGCTCTTCGCCGCGATCGGGACCACGAACCGCTCCTTCGTCGAGTTCGGCGTGGAGGACGGCTCGGTCTGCAACACGCGCCGCCTGCGCGAGCGCGGCTGGAGCGGACTGCAGATGGACCCGCGCGACCCGCCCGCGCCCGGCGTGAGCCGCGAGTTCGTCACCGCCGAGAACATCGAGTCCCTGCTCGACAAGCACGGCGTGCCCGCGGAGCCCGACCTGCTGTCGATCGACGTCGACGGCAACGACTGGTGGATCTGGAAGGCGATCGTCTCGCGCCGGCCGCGCGTCGTCGCGATCGAGTACAACGCGGGCCTCCGGCCTCCGGAGAGCCGCACGATCGCCTACGACCCGGCGTTCCGCTGGGACGGCACCGACTACTTCGGCGCGAGCCTGGCCGCGCTCGCGAGCCTCGGCCGCGAGAAGGGCTACGCGCTCGCGGGCTGCGACAGCCGCGGGGTCAACGCGTTCTTCGTGCGCGGCGACCTGTACGCGGGGCGCTTCGTCCCGCGCTCCGTCGCGGAGTGCTGGCGCCCGCTCGCCGCGCCGCACGCGCCGCCGCCGCGCTCGACCGGCCGCGCGTGGACGGAGGTTCCGTGAGCGAGCCGCTCGACGTCGTCCTCGAGGTCGGCCTCAACGCGGACGCGAAGCGCGGCATCGACTACTACACGGAGAACATGATCCGCGGCCTCGCCGAGGCCGACGCGCGCAACCGCTACACCGTGTTCTCGTATTTCTTCCGCGACTACGCGCGCAAGCGCGCGCGCCTGCACGTGCCGGAGCGCCCGAACTTCGCGAGCCTGATCCGGCGCTTCCCGGAGTCCCTCGTCAGCGCGCTCGACCTCGAGCGCGGCGTGCCGGTCGTCGAGCGGCTGCTCCTGCGCGGACGCCGCTTCTCGGTCTACCACATGCTGAGCGGCGGCCGCCTGCCGCACGTGACGCGCGCGAAGACCGTGGTCACGTTCTACGATCTCATGGAGGAGACGCTCCCTCCCGAGGGGAAGCCCGATCCCGGCCGCCGCATCTCTTCTCCATCGACATTCGACCGCGCGCGCCGCGCCGACCGCATCGTCGCGACCGGGCGGACCACGAAGGACAACCTGATCCGCTTCTACGGCCTGCCGCCCGAGAAGATCGAGGTGATCCCGACGGGCGTGGACCTCGGCCTGTTCCGGCCGGTCGAGGACCGCGCCGTCCGCGCGCGGACGCGCGAGCGCTACGGACTGCCCGAGCGCTTCCTCATGGCGATCGGCCCGTACTCCCCGCCGTGGCGGACCAATTCCGACGTCGTCCTGCGCGCCTACGCCGCGCTGTGCCGCGACGGGCGCGACGGCGGCTGCCGCTTCGTCTTCGTCGGCGGGGTCAACGACCATTTGAAGAAGATGCTCGCCCTCGCCGAGGAGCTCGGCGTGCGCGGGCGCGTGTCGACGACCGGCTACGTCGACTATGAGGACCTGCCCGCCGTGTATTCGCTCTCGGACGGCGTCGTGCATCCGACCAGCGTCGAGGGCTTCGGCTACGGCCTCGAGCCGCTGGCCTGCGGGACGCCGTTCGTCACCTCGGACCTGCCCGGCGTGCTCGAGTCGGTCGGCGGCGTCGCGCTGACCGTGCCGCCGCGCGACGCGCCCGCTCTCGAGGCGGCGCTCGCGCGCCTGCTCGCGGAGCCGGCCCTGCGCCGCGAGATGCGCGAGAAGGGCCTCGCGCGCGCCGCCGGCTACTCGTATCCGGCGCTCGCCAAGCGCCTCGTCGCGCTCTACGAGAGCCTCGCCGCCGAAACCGCGGTCGCGGGTTCGTAGAGCTCGCGGTTGCGCGCGCGCTCCAAAACGGCGAGAATCGTCACATGGCCCAGAACTTGAACGCCGCGAAGCGCGAGGCGGACGCCCTGCTGAAGCTCATCGGCAAGAAGAAGCTCACGGTCGACGAGCGCAGGAAGGTGGTCAAGGACTCCGTCAAGTACTGGACCGAGCACGTCAACGCGGGCTTCCTCAAGTACCGGAAGTCGGTCAGCACCGACTACACCGCGGTCGAGTGGGAGGACGAGGGCGCGGTCTTCCGCGACGTCAACGGCAAGGAGTTCATCGACATCCTCGGCGGCTTCGGCATCTACGTGACCGGCCACCGCCATCCGAAAGTGCTCAAGGCGGTCCGCGACCAGCTCGAGAAGCAGGCGATCCACTCCCAGGAGCTCATCGACCCTCTGCGCACGTATCTCGCGCGGCTGGTGGCGCTGATCACGCCCGGCGATCTCGAATACACGTTCTTCACGAACTCCGGCACCGAGTCCGTCGAGGGCTGCCTCAAGATGGCGATGCTGACAACGAAGCGGCGCCACTTCGTCGGCGCGATCGGCGGCTTCCACGGCAAGACCCTCGGCGCGCTCGGCGGCACGTCGAAGGCGTTCTTCCGCGAGCCGTTCCTGCCGCTGCTGCACTGGTCGCACGTGCCGTTCGGCGACGTCGACGCGCTCGCGACGCTGATGAAGTCCTGCGACTTCTCCGGCGACCGCGTCGCGGCCGTCGTGCTGGAGCCCATCCAGGGCGAGGGCGGCATCAACGTGGCCCCGCCCGGCTACCTCGGCGCCGCGCGCGAGCTCTGCGACAAGTACGGCGCGGTGCTGGTCTTCGACGAGGTGCAGTCCGGCATGGGCCGCACCGGCAAGATGTTCGCCTGCGAGCACGACGGCGTGACGCCGGATCTGATGGCTCTCGGCAAGGGCTTCGGCGGCGGCGTCGTGCCGATCGGCGCGTGCGTGGGCACGGCGAAGACCTGGCAGCGCTACATCGAGAACCCTTTCCTGCACACGACGACGTTCGGCGGCAATCCGCTGGCCTGCGCCGGCGCGATCGCGACGATCTCGGTCCTGCTCGACGAGAAGCTGCCGCGCGAGGCGGGCAAGAAGGGGGAGTACCTCCTCGGCCGACTGGACAAGCTCGCGCACGCGCACCCGAAGGTCCTCAGCGGGGCGCGCGGCCGCGGACTGATGATCGGCATGGAGTTCGCCGACAACGAGCTCGGCTACGAGGTCGCGAAGCACCTCTTCGCGCGCAACATCCTGATCAGCGGCACCTACATCAACGCGCGCGTCCTGCGCGTGGAGCCGCCGCTGACGATCAGCCGCGCCCAGCTGGACGCGTTCCTGGCCGCGCTCGACGACTCGATGAAGGCCGTCGCGCGCGAGCGCAAGCTCTAGGAGAGCTCGGCGGCGTAGCCCGCCAGCACGGATTCGGCCGCGCGGCGGGTGAGCGCGTGGTACGTCGGCGCGGCCGCGGCGAAGACCTCGCGCGCGAGCGCGCGGCCGGCGGCGGTTTTTCCGAGCGCCGAGTAGAGCGGGCGCACGTACTTCATGCGCCCGACGGTGGACAGCAGGCGGCGGGCGCGGTCGAAGGCGGGCGCGTAGCCGCTCGCCGCGGCGATGCACAGCCACTGCGTCAGGATCTCGTAGTTCCCGCGGCCCGTCAGGCCGAGGTTTTCGTCGAGCCAGGCGCAGTCCTCGCGGCTCAGCTCGCGCGGCAGCTTCTGCAGATACACGAGGAGCTCCGCCGGCGGCCAGGCCTTCATCGCGGCAGGGTCGGGGCGGCGCCCATCCTTCCACGCGGCGGCGAGCGCGGTCAGCTCCTCGAGCCGCGCCGAGACGAAGCGCGGCGAGCCCGCCGGCAGGCCGGGCTTGTTCAGCCAGGAATCCGCGTCGACCTTGGCGAGCAGGCCGGGGAAGGATTCCTCGACGAAGGCGCAGAAGCGCTCGGTCGTGAGGCTTTGGAAGCGGAAGTGCCTCATATATGACTTCACGAAGCGGTCGAACTTCTCCTCGCCGGCGGCGCGCTCGAGAGCCGCGACGAAGCGCGAGCCCTTCTCGTACGGCACGCCGCTGAACGCGTCGTCGGGATCCACGCCCGCCAGGTGCGTGCGCAGGAGCGTGAGCTCGGGCTTGTCCTTGAAGCGCGCCAGCGCCTCCTCCAAATCCCTTTGGCCGATGGCCCAGGAGAGCGCCGCAGCCTCTTCCCCGCGCAGCGCTTTGAGGATGCGGCGCTCGGCCCAGACCGTGAAGCCCTCGTTGAGCCAGAAGTGCTCGGCCGTGGCGTTCGTGACGAGGTTGCCGGTCCAGCTGTGGGCGAGCTCGTGCGCGACGACGTCGACGAGGCTGCGGTCTCCCGCGAGCAAAGTCGGCGTGAGGAAGGTCATGCGCGGGTTCTCCATCCCGCCGTACGGGAAGGACGGCGGCAGGACGAGCATGTCGTAGCGCTCCCAGTCGTAAGGACCGAACAGCGCCTCGGCGGCCTCGATCATCGACTCGACGCCGCCGAACTCGCGCGCGGCCTTGTCGATCGTGGCGGGCTCGGCCCAGACGCGCGCGCGGGCGGAGAGGTCGCGGCCCTCGAGCTCCCCGATCGCGAGCGCGAGCAGGTAGCTCGGGATCGCCTGCGGCATGCGGAACGTGAACGCGCGTCCGCCGCCCGGCGCCGGCGCGTCGCCGGCGGGGCCCGCGCTCATGACGGCCGTGAGGCCCTCGGGGACGACGATCTCGGCCTCGTACGTCACGCGCGCGGCCGCGCTGTCCTGGCAGGGCACGACGCTGCGCGCGTGGATGGCCTGGCATTGGCTGAACAGGAACGGGCGGCGCTTGCCCTCGGTCTGCTCCGGCGCGAGCCACTGCAGCCCGACCGCCGACGGCGACGTCTCGTACGAGATCGTCAGCGACTTCCCGCCGCGCGGCAGGCTCACGCGCAGGCGGCGGCCGAGGATCGGCTCCTCGGGCCCCAGCTCGAACGGCGCCGCGGCGCCGGCGGCCGAGACGCTGCGGATCGTCAGCCCCTTGGTGTCGAGATCGAGCGGGCCGTCCGCTCCGCCCTCGAGCGCGATGTCGACTTCGCCGGTAAGGACCTTGCGCTCGAAGTCGGCGCGCAGGCGCAGCCGCCAGCTCTTCGAGCGCGGCTGGGCGTCGTCGAAATAGGAGTGGGGGTCGATGCGGGCCATGTCGCGTCCGACGAGATGATACTCATGCCCGGGGACCGCGTCCAGACGAGTCCGGCCGGCGGAGCAATCTCGGCCCCGAAAACGCGGCTTACTTGATCGACAGCCGTACGGTGTAAGCCGCGTCCTTTTCGACGAAGTCGATCGGGCAGGAACCGGTTTCTTTATAACGGAAGAAGCTTTTGTACGCGCAAATGGTCTTCGAGGGTTTCCGCGAGTGATCGCTCGGATCGTCGGCATAAACGATCGCGCCGTGAGCTCCGATCGCCGGATCGAACGAGAGGCCGGGCACCTTGACGTCATCTTCGTATCGGATGATGTTTTCCGGCTGCGATTGGAAGTTCGAGATTTTGACGGTGATCCCCGCAGAACCATTGTCCGTGAAAAAAACCGTGTCGTCGACGAAAAAGTCCCACGACCTCTTTTGCCTCGATTGCTGGAAGACGACGGTCTTGCCGGCGCTCTCGCGGACCGGGGCCCCGGCCTTCTCCGTTCCCGTCATTCGGCTGCTCTCTTGAGCCTTGACGATCAGAGGGATGAATGGCCCCATGCTCAAATCGCGGCTCAAAATCTGATCGGCCTCCGCCGCACGTGCGCCTGTCGCGGCGGCCAAGAAAAGGAACCCGACGATCGCGGCGCTGATTCGTTCCATGCGGTCAACCCTCCTCGGGATTCAGGAAAATGGACATCGTTCGGTATCACCCTAGCAAAACGAACGGCGGGCCGGCCTATCACGAATGGACGGGCGTGGAATTCGTTCGGCGCGGCGCTGCTCCGATCCCGCCGCCGCGCAAGCATGTCGTGCGGCGCCGCGGAGCGCGGCTCCGCGCCCGGAAAAAGAAAACCCGCGCCCCGTTCGCGGGGCGCGGGTCTTCTCGCTCGACGGATCCTACTTGACCGGGTTCATGAAGCTGATCGACGTCGCGAAGCCCTGCGTGTCGGTGCAGATCCGGATTCCCTGGCCGACCGCGAGAGCCGCGAACTGCACGCGCGTCTCTCCCGGCATCTGGTCGTAGGTCGTCGCGTTGCTCGTCGGGATGGTCTCGGCCGGCTGGTCGAAGGACTTCTCGGTGATGCGCTTGTTCACCGGATCGAGGGCCGTGATCTGTCCCTGGTAGAGCTTCGCGCACGCCGAGGCCGTCGAGGTCGACGACGGCTTTGGGATGTTCATCACGCTGATGGACGTCGCGAAGCCCTGGGTGTCGAGGCAGGCGCGGAAGCCCTGGCCGACGGCGATCGCGCCGAACTGCACGCGCTGCGCGCCGGGCATGAGGTCGATCGTGGTCGCGTTGCTCGTCGCGATGACCTGCGCCGGCTTGTTGAAGGCCTTCTCGGTGACCCGCTTGTTCACGGGGTCGATGGCCGTGACCTCGCCCTGGACGATCGTCTGGCAGGGGTTGCCGGCGGCGGGCTTCGGGGTCGCGACGTTCATGACGCTGATGGACGTGGCGAAGCCGCGGTCGTCCAGGCAGGCGCGGAAGCCCTGGCCGACCGTGATCGCCGAGAACTGCACGCGCTGCGCGCCGGGCATGAGGTCGATCGTGGTCGCGTTGCTCGTCGCGATGACCTGCGCCGGCTTGCCGAAGGCCTGCTCCGTGACGCGCTTGTTCACGGGGTCGATGGCCGTGACCGAGCCTTGGACGACCGTCGCGCAGCCTCCCGCGGCCGCCGCGGCGCGGGCCGCGCCGAACGAGAGGATCAATACGGCCGGCATCATCATGCGGTTCATTATTTTGGAGCCTCCTCGAATGTGGTCTCTTGTGCGCATGCACGTTACCAAATGCGCGTCCGACCGGAAAGGGAAAGGCGTTCGGCGTCGACCGGCCCGAGCGAGCGCCGCGGCGGGGCTTGACGCGGGCGGCGCAGGGGCTACACTCAGTCGATGAAGCGTCGTTTGCAAATCTTCGCCGTCGCGATCGGGCTCGCGGTCCGCGTCGGCGCGGCCGATCCCGTTCAGATCGATCCCGCCTTGGTCGGCACCTGGAAGACCGAGGGAACCGCCGCCTCGGGTCCCTGGACTTTGGTCTGGGAAGTCGCGGCCGACGGGCATTACGCGGTCAGCGGCTCGGTCTCGGATCGGGGGACGATCCTCGCCTGCAAAGGCAAGCTCCGAGAAACGTCCGGGCGGACGGGCCGCGTCATGGAGGCGGACTACAGCTGGAAGTCCCCGAACGCGCTCGCGACCAGCGGACGCCTCTCCTTCGCCTGGAAGCGGATCTCGAAGCCGAAGACCGAGATCGAGACGGGGCCCTGCCGCGCGCCGACGCAATACCCGGCGGCGCTGACGAATGTCCCCGCTCAAGCCGGAAAGGCGGCGGCGTACGCGCGCGACAAATGGCGGAAGGACGCCGCGCTCGTCTGGATCGAGGTCCGCAGCCTCTTCGCGAACAACCAGCGCTACGGTTATGGACTGGACTTCACGTTCAAGTCGCCGTCGACCAAGGGAGGGCTGATCCTCTCGCCGTCATCGCCGCCCGGCCAGAGGGCCAGGCCGATCGACGGCCGCGCTCTGCCCGACGACGCCGTCCCGGCCGCCTTCATCGACCTTCCCGCCGCGCTGGACGCATCCAGACAGCACGGCTTGACGAGCGCCCTGAACCGAGCGATGCTGCGGGTCCATCAGCCGCCGCGTCATGCGCCCATCCTGGCCTGGGAGATTTTTCCGGAAGGCGGCGAGCCCTTCGACGTCGACGCCTCGGGAGCCCGTTTCCTGGGACGCGGCGTCGATCTGGACGGAGTCATCGCGGCCTACAACGAGACCTGGGAGCAGGCGGCGCAAGGCTTCAAAGCCGCGGCCAAGGCCCTCGCGCCGCCGGCCGGCGGGGCTTCACGGGCGCGTCCCGATTGCAAGGTCTCGGAGGACCTCGATTGCCACAACGACGACGACGTCTGCAGCTTAGGGACGGACTGGTACGGGCGCGAGCACTGGACCTGCTGCAATTGGTGGATGCGGTGCGAAGTGAGAAAATAAAAGAAATCCTGAGACTGCGCCGACCGATTTCGTACCATGCTCGGCATGTCTGACGCGTCCTCGCGGCGGAACCTCGTCCTGGCGGTCGTGCTCGCCGCGCTCGGCTACTTCGTCGACATCTACGACCTGATCCTGTTCAGCATCGTGCGCGTGGCCAGCCTCAAGGGCCTCGGCGTTCCCGACGACCAGCTCCTGCCGCAGGGCCTCCTGCTGATCAACATGCAGATGGGCGGCATGCTGATCGGCGGGATCCTGTGGGGCGTGCTCGGAGACAAGAAGGGACGCCTCTCGGTCCTGTTCGGCTCGATCGCGCTGTACTCGCTGGCGAACATCGCCAACGGCTTCGTGCACGCAATCCCGTCCTACGCGGCCCTGCGCTTCCTCGCGGGCGTGGGCCTCGCGGGCGAGCTCGGCGCGGGGATCACCCTCGTCAGCGAGCTGATGCCGCGCGAGACGCGCGGCTACGGGACCATGATCGTGGCCGGCGTCGGAATCGTCGGCGGCGTCGTCGCGGGCCTGGTCGGCCGCTGGTTCGGCTGGCGCGCGGCGTACTTCGTCGGCGGCGGCCTCGGCCTGACCTTGCTGACCCTGCGCGTCGGCGTCTTCGAGTCCGGGCTCTTCGACAAGGTCAAGTCCTCCGCCGCCGCGCGCGGCGACTTCACGATGCTGTTCACGTCGGGCGAGCGCCTGCGCAAGTACCTGTGCTGCATCCTGCTCGGCGTGCCGGTCTGGTACGTGATCGGGATACTCGCGACGTTCTCCCCCGAGTTCGGCGCGGCGCTCGCCATGCCCGTGCTCCCGTCGGCGTCGGTCGCGGTCATGTGGCTGTACGGCGGCTGCGCGACCGGAGGCTTCGCGAGCGGCTGGGCGTCCCAGCGCCTGCGCAGCCGCCGCGCCGCGGCGCTGATCTTCATCGCCGCGACGGCCGTCCTGACGATCGTCTACCTGAACCTGCGCGGGGCCGCGCTCGAGCCGTTCTACGCGGTCTGCGCGGGGCTGGGCTTCTTCACGGGCTACTGGGCCGTGTTCGTCACGATCGCCTCCGAGCAGTTCGGCACGAACATCCGCGCGACGGTCACCACGACGGTCCCGAACTTCGTGCGCGGCTCGCTCGTCGGCGTCTCGTGGGCGTTCACCGCGCTCCGGCCCGCGCGCGGCGTGCTCGGCGCGGCCGCGATCGTCGGCGCGTTTTGCTTCGCGCTCGCCTTCGCCGCGCTCGCGGGACTGCGCGAGACCTTCGGCAAGGACCTGGACTACCTGGAGGCCGTGTAATCCCATCGCCGTTCGCCGCACTCATCTGCGCCGTGCCAATAAAGGACAAAGGAGACCCGCAATGAAAACGTCGCTCGTCGTCGAGGCCGCACTCGCCGGGCTGTTCGCCGCCGCCGCCGTCGTTCCCGCCGTCGCCGCCGATTCCCCCGCTCCCATGAAGGATGGCGGGACGACGCAGACCCCGGCCAAGACGCCGGCCAAGAGCTCCGGGAAAGTGCACTGCTACGGCGTCAACAAGTGCTCTGGAAAAAGCGAGTGCGCGACCGATAAGAGCTCGTGCAAGCACAAGAACGCCTGCAAGGGTCAGGGTTGGATCTCGCTGAGCGCCAAGACGTGCAAGAAGAGGAAAGGCACGACCGAGGCCCCGAAGGCCCCGGCCGCCGCTCCCGCCGCCGCTCCGGCGAAGAGCTGACTCGGCGGACGTTCTCAGGGCGCGGCCGGCGGGATCCGCCGGCCGCGCTTCTTTTTTGAGATTTGCCCGCGGGGTCAGCGCGGGCGGTCCTGGAAGATGCGGTAGAGCTCGCGGGTGTCCGCGGCGATCGCGAGCACGGACGGCTTGAAGCGCGACTCGTCCGGGGCCGCGAGCGAGCCGGCGAGGCCGTCGGCCGCGACGACGATCTTGTCGAGCGCGTCCAGCGCCTCGCGGCCGCGGCCGTCGAGGGAGCCCTCGAGGCGCGCGTCGCGCAGGCGCTGGGTCGCCAGGGCGAGCTTGGTCGCGTTGTCGCGGTACTGCGCCGCGAGGTCCGTCGCCTTCGCCAGCCGGCCGCCGTACGACGCCGGGTAGGTCGCGCGCGTGAGCTCGAAGAACTCGTAGAGGACGGCGACCGGCGCCTGCCAGAGCTGGGCCTCGTTGAGGAGCCCGTCGTCCGGATCCTGATAGACGCCGTGCTTGAGCATCGCCGGCAGGGCGCGGTCGATCCAGGCCGGCGTCTTCAGGCCCGGCGCGCGGTCCTTCTTGAGGTAGTGATAGATCAGCTGGGCGCGGGTCTCGGCGCCGTCGTCGTCGTCGGTCAGCGCGAGCAGCTCCGCGCGCGAGAAGTAGCCGGGGATCGGCGCGGGGCGCTCGCAGGCCGCCAGAACGAGGATCGCGGCGAGGGCGCACGCGCCGCGGCGGGCGGCGGACGGGGCGGGGCTCATCGCCTGAGGATAACAAACATACGCGCCGCGGCGCGCGCGGAGCCCGCTCAGCGCGCGGCGGCGCGGGCGCGCAGCCAGCGCGCGAGCCACAGGTAGGCGCCCGCGACGGCGGTGTAGAAGGCCGCGAACAGATAGAACGCGTGCGGCCCGAACAGCGCGAACAGCCCGCCCCAGACGATGAAGCCGATCACGTGCGTGGCGTAGGTCAGCGTGCGGATCGCGCCGACCGCCATGTCCTTCTCGTCCTTCGGGATGTTCGACTTCATGATGACGTCCAGGTGGTTGGACGCCATCTGCGCGGTAAATCCGATCGCGAGCAGGGCGAGCGAGACGGGGAAGATGGGCCAGATCAAGGTGCCGATCTGCAGAGGCGCGACGAAGAGCCAGGAGCCGAGCAGAGCCGCGGCGGCCCAGGGCAGGACGCGCGCGGCGCTGCGCGCGTAGAGGGAGCGCTCTCCCGCCTTGCGCTCGGCTTCGGGCAGGGCCGAGGCCTTCTTGTCGATGCGCGCGGCGAGTCGGTCCATCACGATCGATCCGATCAGCGCGCCCGCGCCGTAGACGGCGGTCAGCGAGCCGGCGATCGCGGCCGCGTGCTGGGGGTTCGGCGCGGCGTAGGCGCCGAAGGCGGTCGCGATGATGTAGTACATCATGTAGAGGAAGCTGTTGACGAGCGCGAAGCCGGCGAGCGGCTTCCAGATGCCCGAGTCGCGGAACACAGTCTTGAAGCCGTCGCTCCAGCGGCCGGGCTTGCTCGCCGGCACCGCCTTCGGGAGCTTGAGCGCGAGGGCGAGCAGGGCCGCGATCCCGAAGGCGATCGGCGCGGGGTAGATCACCGCCGCGAAGCCGATCTTCGCGACGAGCAGGGCCATCGCGGAGCCGACGAAGACGGAGCCGTACTCGATGAAGTCGCGGAAGGAGCCGAAGCGGCTCGAAGCCGCCTCCGAGTTCTGGAACCAGGCGACCTGGAGGCTGTGCTCCGCGACGCGGCCGATCGAGTGGAAGAAGTAGTCGAGGCTGAAGAGCGGGATGAGCGCCGCGAGCGCGATCGTGCCCGTCGCGGGGTTGAAGAGAAGCGCCATCGCCGTCCAGATGACGGCGCGGATCGCGAGCACGGAGCGGTACGACAGGCGGATGCCGAGCTTCTTGACCCAGGTTCCGCCGAGATAGGAGCCGAGAGTGTAGGCGCCGTAGCTGATGCTCGTCAGCGCGGCGAGAGCCATGAAGCCCTGCGTGAGCGGCTCGGTCATCTGCGAGACGGCGAGCGACGTCGACTCGACGACCGTGGAGACCAGCACGAACGTGGACAGGAAGCCGAGCACGGCCTTCGAGAACAGGCTCGGGGCCTTCTCGGGCGCGGCGGCCGGCGCCGCGGGCGCGGCCGAGACCGGCGCGGCCGCGGGAGCCGCCGGCAGGGGCGCCAGGTCGTTGGCGTTGGGCTGCTGGTAGTCGCCGCGGGTGCGGACGATCTCGCCGTTGGCGCGCTTGATGCGCAGGACCATGCGGCGCGCGGCCGACACCGCGGTCTCGATGGACTCCCGCCAGGTCTTGCCCTTGCCGATGATCTCGGCCCACTCCTCGTAGGCGCTGCCCTTGGCGGCGACGATGGTGTCGCCGGGCGAGACGAAGACGCGCGCGAGCTCCACGCCGGGCAGCTTCTTCGCGGCCTCCAGCCCCTCGACGGCCTCGAGCGTGCCGTTGCGGCTGGAGGCGAGGAAGATGTAGTGGAGGACGCCGTCGGGCTCGTGGCCGGGGTCGACCTTCAGGCCGAGGACGGCGCGCAGTCCCTGCTCGACGAGGCTCATGCCGGTCAGGCTCATGACGGCCTGCCAGATGGCCGCGCCGCCCATGAACGGGTTGATCTCGATGACGCGCGGGCCGTCGGGCGTGCTCATCATGTCCAGGCGCGCGTTCCCGTCGACGATGCCGACGGCCTTGAGCGCGCGCTCGGAGGCCGCGACGAGCGCGGCGTGGTCCGGCTGTTGGGAGGGGAACACCATGATGCCGCCGGCGAGCTCGCCCTTCTCGCCGATGCCCTTCGTGTCGGAGACGATCGCGAAGGCGGCCTTCCCGTTCTGCATGACGACCTCGACGGAGGTCTCCTCGGTGCCGGGGACCTTCTCGAGCATGCGCTCCATCATGATGCCGGGATGCGCGCTGAACGTGGTCTGCCGGGCCTCGGGACGCGCGACGAAGTCGCGCACGTCCGCGTCCATTTTAAGGTAGGCGGCCGCGGCGGCCTCCTCGGAGGCGATGTTGACCGCGAGGAAGCGGCTGTTCTCGCCGCGGATCGTCTTCAAGACGACCTTATATTTCCCGTCGCCGGAGATCTCGTGATAGGCCGAGCGCGCCTGCGTCGCGCTCTTGAGCTCGCGGAAGGGGACCTCGAGCTCCGGGACGGCGTTGAGCAGCCGGCGCGCCGAGGGCTTGTCGTCGGCGGCGGACACGGAGGCGCCCGGGATGCCGCGCGCGCCGAGCCGGTCGGTGATCTTGCCGGTGAGGTTCGCGTACAGGCTCATGAAGCCGACGACGGCGTGCGCGCCGGCGGCGGCGGGGTGCGCGGCGACGGTCTCGGCGATCTTGGCCATCGTCTTGGCGTCGCGCGTGTTCACGGGCGCGGGGATGAAGTTGGAATCGGGGACGTACGCCTTGGAGTTGGCGCGATTGGCGGGGTCGTCGACCAGCACCAGGTTCAAGCCGAGCGCCTTGGCCACGCGCGCGGCCTCTTCCATAATAAAGGGGCGCGAGGCCTTCGTGCCGATCATGACGACGGTCTTGCCGCGGACGGACTCTTCGGTCGCGAGAGCGGGAGCGGCCGGAACGGCCGCGGAGGGCGCGACCGCCGCGGCCGACGGCGCGTCCGGCGCGGAAGCGGCGGCGTCGGCCGCGGACGAAGCCGCGTCCGGCGCGGCGGCGAACGCGGCCGCGGACGGCGCGAGCGCGGGCGCGGGCGCGGCCAGCGCGGCGGCGGCGCGCGGCGCGGAAAGAACGGCCGAGGCGATCGGGCCCGACGCGGCGAGCGGCGCGGCGAGCGCGGGAGCGGCGAGGCTGGTCGGGACGACGGGAAGCGCGGACGCGCCCGCGGCGAAGGGGACGGGGCGCGCGGCCGCGGCGGACGAAGCGGACGCGGCGACCTGCGACCACGCGGGCCAGGGCGCGACGACGAGCGCGAAGGCCGCGAGCGCGGCGGCGGCCGCGCGGCTGCGTCGAGACCAACAAGAACCGTCAGGCGGTTCGTTCATCGGTGCTGAATGTTAGCACGCGCTCTCCGCGCGGACGAACCGTTAAAAGGCCCACGAGGCGCGCGGCAATCGCACCCCTGTCCGTTAGGACCTTCGCACTACTTCCGCGCGCGACGAGCGCGTGACCGCGCGTCGACGAAGCTTCGACGGCGAACGAATGAATCGACGAATGAACCGACGGATGAACCACAGAGACACAGAGACACAGAGACACGGAGAACGGAAGAGAGAGGAAACGTCGTAACCCTTTTCGTTCTCTGTGTCTTTGTGTCTCTGTGGTTGATTCCGTTTTTCCGGGCCGCTATATGAAGGAATGGTAGAATCGCGCGGTGCTGAAGGTCGTCCTCGTCCATCCCGAGATTCCGTGGAACGCGGGCAACGTCGGCCGCAGCTGCGCGGCCGCGGGCGCCGAGCTCCATCTCGTCGCGCCGCTTGGCTTCTCGCTGTCGGAGCGGCGCCTGCGCCGCGCGGGGCTCGACTACTGGGAGCGCCTCGCGCCGGCCGTGCACGAGTCGCTCGCCGCGTTCCTCGCGGCGCTGCCGGCCGACGCGCACGTGCTCGCGTTCAGCGCGGACGGCGAGCGCACGCACTGGCGCGCCGAGTTCCGCGCCGACTCCTGGCTCGTCTTCGGCTCCGAGTCGCGCGGCCTTCCCGACGAGCTGCGCGCGCGCTGGCGCGAGCGGCTGCACCGCGTCCCGATGGCGCCGGGCGCGCGCTCGCTGAACCTCTCGTCGGCGGCGGCCGTCGTCCTGTACGAGGCGAGCCGCGGGCTCGACGCGGCACATTGGGACCGTAGTCCCACGCGCGCGTAGGTCGATTGCCGGGGCCTTATTGCCCCTTACGCCCCAGCCCCTTCTTCATAGCAACCCTTATAATCCCATTGCCGTGAGTGACGTCTGCGTGACATCCAAGGAGACGAACATGATCGTCAACAGAATCGCCGCGAAGAAATCCCTCGCCGTGACGCTCGCGCTGGCTCTTGGTCTGGTGCTTCCTTCCGCCGCGCTCGCGCAGGTCGAGGTTCGCGTCGCTCCTGTCGCGGCGGCGTCCGCCGCCGGTCCCGCCGCCGCGTCCATCGCGGGGCTGCAGACGATCTCCCTCAACGTTCCGAGCGCCGCGCTCTCCGTCCGCGCGATGCCGGCGTCGGCGCTGTCCGGCAGCTTCGCTCCTTCGGCGGCCGCCGCTCCCGCCGCCGCGGCGCAGGCCTTCTCCGTCGCCGCGCCCGCGTCGATGTCGGCCCCGGCCGCGATGCCGTCGGTCGTGGACGCGCATCCGGTCATCAGCATCATCAACCAGCTTCAGGCCGCCGGCGTCTCTCTGCCGGAATCCGCCAGCACGCGCCAGGATGCGGATAGAATCGAGGCGGCCGCGAACGCCCTGCCCCAGAACTCCCCGGTCCGCGGCCAGCTCACGCAGCTCGCGGCGTCGATCCGCGCGTCGCGCGGCGGCCTGTCGGACAGCGCGGCCTCGATCGGCCGGTCCTTCGACAACTCGGGCGACGCTCCGGCCGCGGGCGACGCGGCTCCGGCCCCGCAGACCCCGAATCCGGCCGCGTACGAGCTGACCGCCTCTCAGGTCCGCTTCTCGCCGGCGGCCGAGCGCCTGCCGCAGGGCACGCGCGAGATCCCGGCCTCGGCTCCGCGCCTCGTCGGACAGGACGAGGCGATCGAGGCGATCCGCTTCGCGCTCGAGATGCCCGGCGACCAGTACAACCTCTTCGTCGCGGGCCCCGAGGGCAGCGGCCGCGAGACGGCGATCCGCCGCGTCCTCGCCGAGATCGCGCCGACGATGCCGACGCCGGGCGACCTCGTCGCGGTCAGCAATTTCAAGGAGAAGGAGAAGCCCATCGTCCTCGATCTGGCCCCGGGCACGGGGAAGGTCTTCAAGGAGGGCGTCGAGGAGTTCGTCGAGCACATGCAGGAAGGCCTGGTCCGCGAGCTCAGCGAGGGCGAGACCGGCCAGCAGCTCAAGCAGATCAGCGGCAAGCTCCAGCAGATGCAGCAGAAGGCGACGGCCGACTACGACGCGAAGATCGCCCAGATCAAGCTCGTCGACGGGAAGTTCGGCGTGTTCTTCAAGGCGCAGCCGACCGAGGAGGGCAACCTCCAGCTCCTGCTCGGCATCACGCACGACGGCAAGACGATGACGAAGGAGGAGGTCGACGCGAAGATCGCCTCCGGCGCCTTCACCGAAGCCGAGTGGAAGCAGGCCCAGAAGGAGCTCCAGGAGAAGAAGACCGGCATCATGGAGGGCTTCTCGGCCGTGATGCAGTCCCTCGGCGAAGGGGCGAAGAAGATCCAGGGCATCATCGAGCAGCTTCAGGAGCAGGCCGCGGTCGCCGTCGCCAACGAGGCCGCCAACGAGCTCGTGATGAAGGTCGTCGCTCCGAAGTCCTCGCCCGCGACCGACGCGATCAAGCAGCGCATCGAGGAGCGCCAGGCCGAGATCCAGGACGCGTTCAAGGCCGCGATCAAGGCGAAGTACGGCAAGTTCGGCGTCGGCATGACCCAGGAGGGCGGCGTGCTCCTCGTCTTCGAGCGCCAGCCCGCCGCCGGGCCGGCCGCCGCGGAGATGATCGCTCAGGGCAAGTTCACGCAGGCCGAGCTCGACAAGGCCCAGGCCGACTTCTCGCGCAAGATCGCCGCGATCCAGCAGAAGGCCGCGGAATACCAGGCGCAGGACGAGAGCGACCTGGCGGAGCTGAAGGCCGCGACGCCGGCGCCCACCGCCGCCGAGCGCAAGATCATCGACTATATAAAGGAGATGGCGCAGTACGCCGTCGACAAGCACGAGATTTTCCTCGCGGCCGCGGCCGCCGAGGGCCGGGAGATGCCGGCCGGGATGAAGTCCGTCGATCCGGCTGACTACTTCCGCGTCAGCGTCCTGGCCGACAACGAGAACACGCACGGCGCGCCGGTCATCTTCGAGGAGAACCCGACGTTCGAGCACCTGTTCGGAACGGCCGAGGACAATACGCGCAACATGATGATCCCCGGCGTGGGCATCATGAAGTCCGACAGCCAGGGCGGTCCGTCGCTGAAGGGCGGCTCGTACCACAAGGCCAACGGCGGCTACCTCGTGCTCAACGCGCTCTCCGTGCTGCGCAATCCCGGCGCGTGGGAGGCCCTGATGCAGGCGGTCGCCACGGGCAAGGCCGAGATCGAGGAGGGCGGGCTCATCGGCCTGCTCTCGCGCAAGGGCGACGCGTACCCGGTGCCCACCAAGGTCAAGGTCGTGCTCGTCGGCGCGCCGATGATCCAGATGCTGCTCGCTCAGCACGATCAGGACTTCGCGAAGAACTTCCTCGGCGTCGCGCAGTTCCAGTCGACGATCAAGATCACCGAGGACGCCGTCACCGGCTTCCTGAACTTCCTCCAGCACGCGGTGCTGGGCTCGGGCGGCAAGGTCATCCACTTGACCAAGGACGCGATCGGACGCGTCCTCGAGCAGGCGGCGCGCCTGGCCGACAGCAACCAGAACTTCACGTCCCAGTTCGGCGTCCTGTACGGCCTGCTCGCGGAGTCCACGTACTGGGCGAAGCGCGCCGGCCAGACCGAGATCCGCGGCCAGGACGTCGAGAAGGCCCTGACGGCGAAGCGCGACCGCGAGGAGACGTACGCGAAGCGGATGATGGAGTTCTACGAGAAGAACATCTTCCGCGTCGACACGAGCGGCTCCAAGGTCGGACAGATCAACGGCCTCGCGGTCATGGGCTCGTTCGGCGTGCCGATGAGGATCACGTTCGTGGTGGCTCCCGGCAAGCCGGGCTTGGTCTCGATCGACCACGAGGCGGAGACGACGGGCTCGAGCTTCAACAAGGCGCTCGGCAACGAGTGGAGCTTCATCCTCAACGAGTTCGGCCAGAAGAAGCCCGTGCTGGCGCAGATCCGCGTCTCGCACGAGCAGAACTACGGCGGCATCGACGGCGACTCCGCGACGTCGACGACGATCTACGGCATGCTCTCCGCTCTCTCGGGCGTGGCGATCAAGCAGAACTTCGCGGTGACCGGCTCGGCCGACCAGTTCGGCAACGTGCAGGCCATCGGCGGCATCAACGAGAAGGTCGAGGGCTTCTTCGCCCTCTGCAAGCACCGCGGCCTGACCGGCGACCAGGGCATCGTGATGCCGAAGGCGAACGTCGCGGACCTGCAGCTCAGCCCCGAGGTCGCGAAGGCGATCGCGGACGGCCAGTTCCACATCTACGCGGTCGACAACGTCCGCCAGGGCATCGAGGTCCTGACGGGCGTCTCGTACGACACGATCAAGACGCAGGCGCAGGGCCGCCTCGACGAGATCAGCGCGTCGGTCGCGAAGCTGTCGAAGGGCGAGTAAGCTCCGGCGGCGGACCGATCAAAGCCCCCGGCCGAGAGGCCGGGGGCTTCCTTTTTCAGTAGACCGAGCGCCACTCGCGCGTCGTGACGCGGAACTCGACGCGCCGGTTCTTCGCGCGGCCCTCCTCGGTCTCGTTGTCGGCGATCGGGCGCGAGGAGCCGTAGCCGCGGAAGCGGATCGAGGGCGGGTTGATGCCGTGCTTGATCATATAGACCTCGACGGAGTTCGCGCGGCGCCGGGACAGGTCCAGGTTGTACTCCTCGGTGCCGACGCTGTCGCAGTGCGCGAGGACGAAGAGCTTGAGCCGCGGGTTCGACAGGATCACGTCGGCGACGAGGTCCAGCGTCTCGTAGGACTCGGGCGTGATCTCGTCGGAGTCGAAGCGGAACTGGATCTTCGGCAGGTCCCCGTTCGCGACGCGGCGCTCGATCTCCGCGATCGCCTCGTTCGCGCGCCGCTCGGCCTCCTGGTCGGAGACGTACTCGGTGCGCCGCGGCTCGTCGAGGACGTAGGGCTTGGGGACCGAGGAGCAGGCGGCGAGGGCCGCGGCGCTCAAAAAAACAGCCAGCCGTTTCACACCGCTAGTTTAGACGCGCGGCGCGCCCGGCGCAAGCGCGGGCGTGTTACGGCGCTCCGAGCGAATCGAGCCGCGAAATTGTAGAATGGCCCGCTATGGAGCGGCTGAAGGCCCTGCGGATCCTGTCGTCAGGCGCTTTCGCCGCCATCATCGCCGTGACCGCGATCGTCGCGGCCGCCCTGACGCCCTTCTTCCCGTACTGGATGCAGCAGCTCCCGAAGCCGCGCACCGACCGGCCCTTCCTGGCCGAGCCGGCCCCGCCGGGAACGCGCCGCCACGTCCTGCTCTTCCTCTTGGACGGAGTCGGCCCGCGCGTGGCCTACGGCCGCGACCGCATGCCGCTCCTCCTGGCGCGCCTGCCGGCGACCGCCTACGGGATCGGCCTCGCGCACTTCCCCACGATCACGCCGTCGGGCCTGCGCGCGATCATGTCCGGCCACCACGCCCTCCCGCACGCCGAGTTCTCGGACACGCAGATGGAGCCGGAGGCCGACTCGGTGCTGCGCCGCGCGTCGGAGGCGGGCCTCAAGGTCTTCGTCGTCGGCCAGCAGTACTGGCCGATGATGTTCGGCGCTCACGGCGCGAAGATCTCGGTCATCGAGTACAGCCACTCGGAGGGCGGGGTGAAGGCGGCGAACTACGACGCGTCGGTCTACGCGGCCGCGCGCGCGACGCTGCTCAAGGGGCCCAAGGCCTGGGACTTCATGGTCGTCCACCTCTTCGGCGGCGATCTCACGGCCCACGCCTACGGCACCGAGGGCCCGCAGTACCGCCAGGTCCTGCGCCAGATCGACGTCTACGTCGACGAGCTCTCGAAGCTGGCCGGCCCGGACGCGACGGTCATGATCACGGCCGACCACGGACAGAAGCCGAGCGGCAACCACGGCGGCATGTCCGACGAGGAGACGCAGGTGCCGTTCATCTTCTACGGCGAGGGGGTCCTGCCGGGGCGCCTGCGCAAGGTCTACTCGCACTACGACTTCCCGGCCACGGCGGCGGCGCTGCTCGGCGTCCCGCCGCCGCGCGAGTGCGACGGCGTGCCCGTGCTCGAGGCCTTCGACCTGACCGAGAGGTCCCGCTCGTGGGCCCTGGGCGTCGCTCTCCAGCAGAAGCGCCAGCGCTGGTACGACAACCGCGAGATGTGGCCGTGGCTGAAGGGGGCTCCCGACGCCGTCGTCGGCCGCGTGGCGGAGCTGAGGCGCCGGTCCGACTGGAAGTCGGCCTCGCGCGCGGCCGCCACCGCGATCTCGCTGCTGGACGCGCGCATCGAGGAGGCCTCGCCCTCGCGCTGGTTCGGCCGCTACGTGATCTCCGAGGCGCTGCTCGCCTCCGCGGCGATGCTGGTCTTCCTCTGGCTGGAGACGCCGGCGGTCTCGCTCGCCACGGTCCTGCTCGGCGCGGCGGCCATCGGAGGCTTCGCGGTCTCGCTCGTCACCCCGCGCTACTGCCCGGAGGCCTCGTACCTCGTCGCCGTCTGCGTCGCGGCTTTGATCGGCCTCGCGTTCCGGCAGGGCTATCGCAACGGCCCGCTGCCCTGGAGCCACTGGGCGGCCGTGGGCTTCGGGCTGTTCGGCCTCGCTCTGCCGGTGATCTTCGACAAGGAGCTGTGGTCCTGGTTCGCGCTCGGGATGGCGGCGATCGTGACCTATCCGACCCGCCTCAAGCGCCTGCGGCCCGCGATCTTCTTCACGGCGGTCCTGGGCTTGCTCGGCGCGGCCGCCTACGCGGGGCCGTTCATGCCGATCGGCGAAGGGTCCGTCGTGCGGGAGCTCATCCCGACTTCCGCGTCGATGGGCGCGCGCGTCGACTGGCACCGCTGGGAATGGGTCCTGCTCGCCGGCTGCGCTCTCGCGCTCGGGGACAGCCTGAGCCACGTGCTCCGGCGGCTGCGCTTCGTCCTCGTGGTCGTCGCGTGCGCGCCCTTGGCGATGGCCTTCCTGCCGATCACCGACGCCGGCTATCTCAGCTTCATCTGGGGGATGGCGGCGGTGATCGCGCTGCTGTCGTTCGTCCTCCCGCTGCCGGCGGATACGCGCGGGTTGTGGATCGCGCTCGCGGCGCTCGCTTTTCATCGCACGGTGTCCCTGCCCGCCGTCAACACGAGGCTCATGATCGCGGCCCTGCTCGGCTGGATCCTGGCCCAGGACGGCCGTCATCGCGCCCCGATCTGGAACGCCGTGACGCTGGTCGGGCTCACGATCTGGGGCTATCAGATGGCCGGCTACAACTTCAACGTCTCGTCCCTGCCGATCACCGCGGCCTTCAACCTCCTGCGCGACGCGTGGACGCCGTCGGCGATCCTCCGCATCGTCGTCCTGCGCCAGATCGTGGCCCTGCTCGCGCCGATCCTGCCGCTGGCCTGGGTCTTCACCTGGGACTCCGTCGGCCTGGCCATCCCGCTGTGGCTCGCCGTCTCGGCGGGCGAGATGATCAGCCTTTTTCTCGAGAGGTTCACCTTCACGCGCGCGAACGGCTGGGTCGACGACGAGGTCTTCGTCCG